>Ga0116227_10000054_pt1 | contig 192002 bp, 123 predicted proteins | sample S1TSphgellanicum_FD_89693 | JGI IMG/M metagenome (GOLD analysis project Ga0116227, IMG submission 89693) | Host-associated microbial communities from peat moss isolated from Minnesota, USA - S1T2_Fb - Sphagnum magellanicum MG | ecosystem: Host-associated > Plants > Peat moss > Unclassified...
CCGTTTATCTTTCGGCTTCTTCGACTCCATCATCTGGTATAACAGGGACAATGCCGGCAACTATCGTGGTTTTGATGTTACCTATTTACAGCCTATCACTTTCCTGCGCCCGTTGGAAGCAACCAACGGATCGCCGGATAATGCTCTGATCGGTTTTACAGCAAAATATAAAATCACTAATGGAATTACCCTCTACAGCCAGTTTGCCTTGGATGAGTTTGAGGCGAAAAACTTTTTTTCGGATAATGGCAGTTCGCGTAACAAGTATGCCTGGCAGGTGGGCTTTAGAGGGGCCAATATGTTTAATATTAATGGTTTGAATTATTTATTGGAGATGAATAATGCCAAACCATACACCTACTCTGAGCGTGGACCAATCATTAGCTACACCGCAAACGGCGAACCGCTTGCACAACCTTGGGGCGCTAATTATCGCGAAGTGGTTGGCTTATTAAACTACAGCTACAAAAGGTTTGTTTTTTCACTGGAAGGTGATTTTGGATATTACGGACTTGATTTGAACGGACTCGATTACGGTAAAGACCCATTTCAGGATTATACCAACCCAGTGAAAACATTGGGCAATTTTACCGGGCAGGGATTAAGCACACATATGTATTATGCCGATAGTAAGATCGCTTACATTATCAACCCTAAATATAACCTGCGTGTAGAACTGGAAGGCCTGTACCGCGACGAGATCAATAGCCAGTTTAATGATAGAACGGCCATGATTACCATTGGGATCCGCAGTTCATTCAGGGCAATATATACCGATCTGACCAGCTTTCAAACGCATTAATTTCAAAAAATATGATTAAAATATTCTACTTAGTCTTACTTATTTCTTTTTCTATATCGACTGCCGCCTTCGCGCAGCAAGCAAATTTTATAGACCAGGAAACTGCTTCGGGAGATACTAATAAGATAAGCCCTGTAAATACCGGATCTGTCGATTTTCATTTCAATGCGCTTGGCTGGCTGGATAACCGGGAGTATAAAGCTTTCATCCCCCGCTCCCGAACTTATTCGGGTACACGTACAGAGATTGATTTTGGATTAAATATCGACAGCCTGAACCATTTTGTGGTTGGTACAAACGCTATACATGAGTTTGGTGCCATACCCTATTTTTTAAATGCTGTTCCTGTAGCATACTACAATTTTAAAAATGCGCATTGGCTGTTTAATGCGGGTGAGTTTCCGCGTGCTGGGTTAATTGACGATTATCCGCGTGCCATGCTGAATGACACACTGATGTATTACCGCCCAAATGTGGAGGGTTTACTGGCGAAATACAGCGCGACAAATTTTACTGAAACAGGCTGGATAGATTGGGTAAGCCGCCAAACCGACACCCAGCGCGAAGAGTTTTTATTTGGTGCCGAAGGCAAATACACCCCTAACACCGAAGGCCCATTCTATATCAGGAATTACTTTTTAGAAGAACATGATGCAGGTGCTGCCATACTACAGCCCGACGATCATATTTTTGATAATGCCGCTCTTGAGATACGACTAGGATTAGATTTCAGCCATAAAACGGTATTCGATTCCTTGTCATTTGAGGCTGGGAACCTTTCCTCTTTTTTAAGGGAACGTGGCGTTACCGGCTGGCAAACTAAAAATGGCTTTGTATTTAGCGCTTATGCAGGTTATCACCGTTTCGGCATACTTGAAGAGTTTTATAAAGGCCAGGGCAGTATCATTTATTATGGCGACTCCTATTACGAAAAATCATTTTATAACAGGTTAGACCTGAACTGGACACCATTTTTATCGGGACGGGTAAAAGGCCAGTTTATTGCCAGTTTCCACTTCTCCCCTGGTCACTTCAATGATAACCAGGAAGTTTTCAGGGTGACTTATGACATCGGCAGAAAAACTATAGCAAGATTTAAAGATTAAAAAGTAAAAAAGGCCGGCTTTAATTGTATTTAAAGCCGGCCTTTTTTATGAAATCTCACTAATTCGTTATTAATAAATGGCTATGATAAGGCCCATGCTTTGTCGCCTTTTTTATATGCATAATCGCCATCATACTTACCAGGGACCGGCAAATAGCGCAACGCCTGTGTACACCCTACTTCTGATGTAAAATAACCCAAAAGGGTCAATTCTTTTATCATTCTGAAATAATGATTTGGGGCATCTTTTTTTATGTTTTTTGTATACTCCTTTTGTTCCTTATCCAAATCGTTGAGTAACGCTGTACGGTCTGTAGCATTCAGATCCATAAACCCCGAACCAAATTTCTTATTAGCTGCAGCATTAAGTTTCTTCAAGCCATCTAAAAATATTTGCTGATCTTTTGGTGTATAGCAATCACGCACCATCACCCCTATAAACCCACCAACATTAGCGGCTTTAGCACCAGGAGTTTTGGTTGCAGGCAGTATGGTTTCTCCAATCTCATTTAAAAACGTTACGCTATCGGGGTTAAAAAGGTCAGCAACTTTATCCGGGTTATTAGTTGATTTACAACCCGAAATAAAAAACTCCGCACCTAAAATACTTCCGCCTAATAGCAGCGCCACACTTCCAACAGCTTCTCTTCTATTCATTGTGTTATTAATTAATGTTTTTGAATTTATTTATATCACTGTTATATATTACCTTTTTTCAATTCGCTTACTGCATAATCCGCAGCACGTGCTGTTAAAGCCATGTAGGTTAATGAAGGATTTTGGCAGGCCGATGATGCCATGCTCGATCCATCGGTAACAAACACGTTTTTAGCATCCCAAACCTGGTTCCATTCGTTCAACACTGACGTTTTAGGATCGCGCCCCATACGTGCCGTACCCATTTCATGAATACCACGACCAAGCACCGGCTCTAAGTTGTATTGTTTAATGTTTTTCACACCGGCTTGTTCCAGCATCTCCTGCGCATCGTTAGCCATATCAATACGCATTTTGCGTTCGTTTTCTTTGGTAGTCGCATCAACAGCTAATACTGGCAGTCCCCATTTATCTTTTTTAGTTTTATCCAGGTAAACGCGGTTCTCGTGATAGGGCAATGTTTCACCAAAACCACCTACGCCCATACCCCATTCACCCGGTTCAGATAAAGCATCTTTAAAATCGGCACCTATATTCATTTCGGCAATATCCCGGCTCCAACCTCCCCTGCTTGCACCGCCCTGGTAGCCAAAGCCGCGTATATAATCGCGTTTATCGCCATTAAGGTTTCTGAAACGCGGTATATATATACCGTTTGCCCGGCGTCCATAGTAATATTTATCCTCAAAACCATCAACCGATCCACCTGCACCTACGCCGAGGTGATGATCCATCAAATTATGCCCCAATTCGCCGCTGCTGCTGCCCAAGCCATCATGCCATACATCGGTTGCAGAGTTCATCAATACCCAGGCCGAATTCATAGTCGACGCGTTTAAAAAGATCACTTTTGCAAAGTATTGGTAGGTTTGATTGTTCTCCGCATCCAGCACTTCAACGCCTGTGGCTTTTTTGGTATCCTTATCATACAATATTTTTGTAACTATCGACCATGGCCTTACCGTAAGATTACCTGTAGCTTTTGCCGCAGGCAATGTAGCCGATTGTGTGCTGAAATAGCCGCCAAAAGGGCACCCCAGCGAACATTTGTTGCGGTACTGGCAGTTGGTGCGGCCATTGTGCGGCACAGTTATATTGGCTACCCGCCCTATGATCATGTTTCTTGAACCTTTATAATGGTTGTTGATCCTGGCGGCAACATCTTTTTCAACCACGTTCATTTGCATGGGCGGCATAAAATCGCCATCAGGCAATATGGCAAGCCCATCACGATTACCTGATATGCCTGCAAATTTCTCCACATAACTATACCAGGGTGCTATATCTTTATAACGTATAGGCCAGTCAACACCTATACCATCTTTTAAATTCGCTTCAAAATCTACATCAGCCCAGCGGTAGCTTTGCCTGCCCCACATTAATGAGCGCCCGCCAACATGATATCCCCTGAACCAATCGAAACGCTTTACCTCGGTATAAGGGCTTTCTTTCTCATTAACCCAGTAATCCAGGTTCATTTCATTGAGCGGATAATCGCGTTTAAGTACCGGGTAATCATTGATCATTTGCTGCGTGCGGCCACCACGGTGAGGAAACTCCCAGGGCGCTTTAGTAGCATTCACATAATCTTTAACGTGTTCTATATTCCTTCCCCGCTCCAGCATAATGGTTTTTAATCCCTTTTCAGTAAGTTCCTTGGCAGCCCATCCACCCGAAATCCCCGAGCCTATTACTATGGCATCATAATTATTTGCAGACATGTTTAATTTTTTGGTTTAATCAATATAAAAAAGCAGAACGTTTTACAATGCCATCAAGCTATGTTATTATTTGTAAATCTTACAATTAAAGGTTCAGGTGCAGTAAAACAATTAATAATTGGCAAAAAATCCAGGCATTAACGTCCCCAGATCAATAAAATAAAAGTATAAAAATTAATTAATTTAACAATTTATTATAATTGAAATAGATAACCGAAAAGATGTAACAATATCTCTACATAAAAAAACCGATGAGGATCGCTCATCGGTTTCTATGCTTATTACAAGACTTTTTAAAATCCGATAGAGTTTCCGCCGTCGACGGGTAAAATTACACCTGTCACATATTTTGCAGCATCAGAGGCGAGGTAAACAATGGCTTCGGCTATATCTTCAGGCAAACCTAATTTACCCATGGGGGTTCTTGATAATACCTTTTGTTTTCTTTGCGGATCGTTATCCAGCGCTTTTGCCGACATATCGGTTGCAATAAATCCGGGCGCAACACAGTTTACCCTAATACCCTCGGGCGATAGTTCAACAGCCATAGCTTTTGTCATCCCTTCAATAGCTGTTTTTGAAGCAGTATAGGCAATTACATAAGGTATGCCATACTGTGCAGCCATAGAACTGATATTAATAATGCACCCTGATTTTAACGGCAGCATCACTTTTGCAACTTCACGGCTCAAAACAAATACCGATGTTAAATTTGTTTGTATAACCTGGGCAAAATCTTCGTCGCTTACTTCTGTAAATGCTTTTTTCATATTGATGCCAGCGTTGTTCACCAGCAGGTCTATCTTTCCGTATTCACTTACAATTTCTGTAATCAGTTGCGGAATGGCCTTTAAGTTATTCAAATCAAAAACCTTATAGCTGCCCATATCGCCGAGTTGTGCGGCTGTAGCTTTTAAGTTTTGCTCGTTCCGGCCAATAATAATCGTTCTGATATTGTTTTCAACAAGCTTTACGGCTGTAGCCAGTCCTAATCCTGATGCGCCACCTGTTACTATGGCCACTTTCAATTCTTTATCCATTTAAAATAATTATTATCTATTCTTTTTCCCTTGCTCTAGCGCGGACTATCAGTTCCGATGCTAGTATCAGGCTATGGGTTTGTATTAAATCATTATTATTCAGGTAACAATCAGTGCGCATCTTATCAGTTACAAGTCAAAAAAACAAGGTAATGATTAAAGTGCAATCGATTGCAATAATAGGTAGATTTTTCTATCTCTACATAATTATAAAAGCATTATTTATTAAGGAAGGCAGCCCAGGCACGAAACGAAGAAATTATTGGGACCGGGTAACTGCATAGGAAACAAAACAATTAACATAAAAAACCCAGGGCAGCTTCTGCTGCACTGGGCTAACTCTAAGTGCTAAACTAAGCACCAACCAATTTATAAGTAACCACACTTACAAATACCTTAATATATTGATATAAAATATCTTATGTAAAATATCTCCTGATCTATCGCCAGCTATTGTAATTTGTTTAAGATGGGCGCTTTAGTACTGTTCAATGTATTTTTATCGCTATCCAGTAATTCAAGCACTACAATATCATTATTACCTTTCTTCAGCCACTCCACCGGTATGTATAATGTTTGCTGCGGGCCAACCGACCAGTACCTGCCCAGGTTATGCCCGTTTATCCATACTACGCCTTTGCCCCATTGGCTCATATCCAGATAGGTATCCCCTACCTTTGATAACTGGAAACTACCTCTTTTTACAACTGGTGCGTGCGTTACTTTTTTATCGGTATAAGTAATATTGTTTACCTGCTTAAAAGGCAAACTGTACATGGCCCAGTTATAAACTTCTTTGCCATCAAACTTTACATTCTCTGTGATCCCTTTTTTATTCTTCAGCAAATATGGCCCGAAATTGATCCGGCCAAGATTTTCGACCAATATATCCAGTTTCACTTTTCCCGGAGGTAAAGTAAGTTTCGTGCTATTCTGGTTGTGCCTGCGGTCGAGTACTCCTACTCTTTTACCATTTACCATAATTACTGCGTAATCGCGCAACTCATTCAACTCTAAAATTCCGGTTTTGCCGCCGGTAATAATGGCTTGGTATAATACAAATCCATAATCCTGGTTCAGGTCCTCAAAAGTTAGCGGTGTTTTATTGATTACCGGTTTTGGCAGGATATCCAGCAGGCCTGCTGATTGGTTTAGTTTTATATTATTTATGGCGATGGTTGGCTTAGCTGCAGGTACAGGCGGCAATGTTTGCCCCGCAGGCAGGTGTTTAGCAATAACATCCCTGAACAGCATAAACTTATGCGTAGCATTACCGGCTTCATCCAATGGTGCATCATAATCATAGCTGCTGATCTGCGGCTCATAAGGGTGGCTATCATCATAATTAGCGCCATTCATAAAGCCACGTGTAGTACCACCATGGAACATATACATGTTGATAGAAAGCCCAGCGGACAGCACACTGTCCAGCCCGCCGGTATATTTTTCAGCAGGTATGGTATGGTGCGCCGTTCCCCACCAATCAAACCAGGCCGGGTACCATTCAGCTATATAAAATGGACCTTTGCCGTTATGATTATCGCTGATCATTTTCTTTACTTTTGCAACATCATTAGTACCATTGATAGCTGGTAACAAGCCAGGCAAATGTCCGTCCACTATCGCAGCCGGAGGGTCGCAGGTATAAAGCAGGCCATCAAAACCAGCTTCTTTAAACAGGCGTTGGTTTATCGCCAAATATTCCTTGTCACTACCATAAGAACCATATTCATTCTCGATTTGCACCATTAAAATATTGCCGCCATGGTTCACCTGTAATGGGGCTAACTGTTTGCCTACTTCTTTTATATAGGTCTCGTATTCCTTCAGGTATTTTGCTTCCTTGCTGCGCACTACCAATCCTTTTTCATTTTGAAGCCAGTACGGATAGCCGCCAAATTCCCATTCGGCACATACGTATGGACTGGGCCTCAAGATCACCCACAGGCCTTCTTCTTTGGCTATTTTAACAAATTCTGCCACATCGTTATTCCCCGTGAAATCAAATTTACCTTTCTGTGGTTCGTGCAAGTTCCAGAACACATAGGTACCTATCGTATTTAAGCCCATAGCTTTGGCCATTTTCATGCGCGCCCGCCAGGCTTCACGAGGTACACGCGGGTAATGCATCTCACCGGAGATCATCTGGAAAGGTTTCCCATCCAGTAAAAATGCAGAGTCGCCCAATGCAAATGTATGGGTTGTTTTTTGAGCCTTAAGGCTGAAAGCTAAGAACAGTATTAAAGAAAAAATAAGTGTTTTTTTTAAGGCCATTTGGAGTAGTACTATATATATTATAAAATATGTTATTGAACAGTTAACAGAACCGTTGCGGATTTAAGATTTTTTGCGCTGATATTTACCTGTACTTTGCCGGGTTTACCAGTGGTTTGTATATAAGCAAGAAGCCGCCCATGTAAAGCATTTCTTGTATTGGCCTGATAACTTTCATGACTGCTCAGGCTACCACTTTCCAAACCCAATAAACGGGCCGGACCTGTTAGTTCAACACTGATCTCATCAGCAGCATTGTAAACAGGGTTACCCTTATCATCAGTTATTTGTATCTCAATCTGACTTAATCCTTCAGCATTGGTTTTGAATGTAGTTTTATCGGCAACAGCATTAATTTTTGCTTCATTGCCTGCGGTTTTAATGGTGTAACTGCTTACTTCAACACCATTATTGTAACCTTTAACCAGCAGTTCTCCGGGCTGATAATCTACATCCCATTGCAGGATCTGACCTTTTGCTTGTGCCCATGATTTTTTACCGAGTGATTGCCCGTTTAAGAAAAGTTCGACCTCCTGGCAATTGGTGTAGCATTCAACCTGTATTTTATTGCCCGATTGCCAGTTCCATGCCGGGTTCATTTCCCAGCGACCACGGCGGTTGCTATCAGCTGGTGTAATTTCTCTGCTTACCAGATATACCATAGGCTTATCGCTCCACAGGCTTTGCCTATTGTAAAATCCCGGCTTTTTAAAGCCCGCTAAGTCCAATAGCCCGGCACCATTGCTTCTTTGCGGCCACTTACCGGCTTCGCCCATATAATCTATGCCCGTCCACAGAAATTGGGCTGAGATATAAGCATTAGTATCAACCGCATCCCAGGCCTGCTTTCTCGCATTATTCTCGCTGCCGTAGATCACACGGTCAGGATATTTTTTATGATCTTCGGGATAGCGGTACTCCTGGTAATTATAGCCTACAATATCCAGCACTTCAGGGTAACCAACTTCGTTCGACATTACTACCCCAGCCAATGCCGCCGTAACCGGGCGCGATTGATCTATCGATTTTACCACTTTAACCAATTGCTTTGCGATAACGGTAAGTCCTTCGGCAGGTGGATGATCTGGCAAATAACCCTTTCCATATATCTGCGGATTCGTGCCTGTGTTTAACACCTTATTGCTATAAGGGTCGTTAGGATAATCAATTTCATTACCGATGCTCCACATTATAATGGATGGGTGGTTCCTGTCACGCAGGATCATATCGCCCAGATCGCGGTTGGCCCATTCTTTAAAATATTCATGATAGCCATCTTTTGATGGTGTACCCACGTTCCAGCCTTTAACCCATTTGTTTTTCCCTATCTCCCACTCATCAAAAGCCTCATCCATTACTAAAAAGCCCATTTCATCGGCCAGTTTATACAGATAATCAGCATGAGGGTTATGACTAAGGCGTAAGGAGTTTATGCCTGCTTCTTTTAAGGTTTTTAGTCGGCGAACCCAAACTTCTTCAGGCACGGCTACACCCAGCGCGCCTGCATCATCATGAATACATACGCCTTTAATTTTGGTGCTTTTATCATTTAAAAAGAAGCCGTTATCCTTATCGAAACGGATGCTTCGGATACCTGCCTGTTGGTTTACCTGGTCAATCAACTTGCCATTTTGCAATACCTGTACCTGTAATCGATATAGATAAGGGTGTTCAATGCTCCATAATTGCGGTGATGACACCTTGCTATTAAAAGTAACATCGTTCTCTCCTTTTTTTGCGGCAAGCGGCTTTTGAGCAGTGGCGACAACTTTGCCTGATGAATCGATCAGGTTAACTTTAAGGCTGACATTTGCTGTTGCCGCTTTACTATTAGTAACCGTTACTTTAACCTTTATAGATGATTTGTTTGCAGAAACCTCGGGAGTTGTAAATGCCACATCCCACAAACCAACGTGAACCGGGCTTTTAACAACAAGATACACATTACGGTAAATACCCGAGCCTGTATACCATCTTGAATCGGCAAATTCGCTGTGGTCAACTTTTACAGTTATTGTATTTGAACCTTTGTAGTTCAGGTATGGCGATATTTCATATTGAAACGGCACAAAACCGCTTGGCCTTTTGCCTAATAGATGGCCGTTTATCCATACTTCACTATTCTTATACACGCCATCAAAATATATGTAAACCTGTTTAGCCGTCCAGTTCCTATTTGCGGAAAAGGTTTTTTTATACCAGCCAATGCCACCGGGTAAATAACCCGTAGCACTTGCCCAATCCTCGCTGAAAGGTTCTTCAATACTCCAGTCGTGCGGTAATTGTACAGTTCGCCATTGGGTGTTTACAGGCCTTCCTGTATCGCCGCCTGAAATATCACCTTTGTGAAATTGCCAGGCATCATTAAATAAAACAGGCGCACCAACATTGGTTTGCGCTCTTAATGCCTGGGGTAACAGCAAGATGATAAACAGGTAAAAGATATAGGATTTATTATTTTTCATTGGATGTATATTGCTATTGAATAATTCCGGTTATAGTGGTTACTGATCTGCCCTGGATTGATATATTACTTGCCGCATCAGCTATGTTTTGCGGATTTAGGTCTGCCGATACCGAAGTGATATATGCCTTGATATTTGTAATCTTATTATTGCCTGTATTTAAGTTCACCGGCACATCTTCGGTGTTGTTATTAACTATCACAACGGCAAGTGTCTTTCCATCTTTAAAAGCAGATATAAGCAGTGGGCTTTTTAACGATGATTCACCGGCAACACCGGCATCAACCCTGATTGCTCCCGGCCTGATAAACCTGCTGTAATTACCCACGACCCAAAGCATTTTGCTCGTATAAAAATTACCATTGGATTTATTTTGATCTATGTAAATGAGGCCATCCTTATAATCAACAGGGGAAATGGCCGTCCACCATTGCCAGGCTGAGGCATTAGCAGCGGTAAGATCGGTATAGATAACCCTTGCCAGGTACAAAGCGGCGTCAATCCCCAGATCGCGTTTATTGCCATCAATTTCGCCTGAATTATTGCCGAGAATACAGTATTCCGATTCCCAATAAGACAATCCCGGGATATCACTTACAGCTTGCATTAACTGCTGCCGCAATTTGATAGCTGTTGCCATTGGCGATGTTGTAAAATAGCTATGCGCTATAATGGTTTTGTTTACATTCTTCAGGTCACCGATATAATCAGGAGACCCCTGTTTAAAAAAATCATTGATCTGGTTTCCTTTAGCTGGTTTATCTGCTGCTGAAAACAGGTAAGTAATACTGCCCGCTTCGCCAACTAATATTTTTGATTGGACTTTATGCTGAGTGAATGATCTGTCAATTGATCGTACCAAACTGGCCATTTCGGCATTGGTATATGGGCACCCTTCCTGGCTGCCATCACTCCAATCCCATTGCGGTTCGTTTACAGGGCTGATGTAGTTAAACTCAATACCCGTTGTTTTTTTAACGCCTTTTACTACTGTAGCAAGGTAGTCAGCGTAAGCATCGTATTTATCGGCTGAAAGATTTGTTTTTCCGCCTGTGGTATACGACTTCCCATTTATAGTAAAATTAACCGGCGGACTATTTACAAACCCCAGAAACTGCTTAACGCCCCGTTCTTTGGCCACGTTTAAAAACCACTCCTGTCCGGCCTGGTTGCTCCAGTTATAAGTTCCATCTGCATTTAAAAATGAAGCGGCACGTCGCCATTCATTCTTAATCCCGCTACTATCTGCCTGCTGCGCGCTGCCCGCGCCTATATTAAACCGCCATAATGATAAGGCAATGCCCTTGGGCGAACCATCAGCAAGTGTGTCCTTACTAAAAAGAAGGTCGGCTATTTTATTCGCTTTTTCTTTTGGCCAGTTGCCAATAAATTGGCACGACCATGCATCCGACGCGCCAAAATTATCCATGTGCTGATACGTTTTGGCCGGATCGATATTTATAGTAACCACACTATCCTGACTTTTTGCAAAGCTGCAATTGAGCACTAACAGCGCTATTACCGGTGTAAGTTTTTTTACAAATTTATTTATCATTATATGTAATAGCGTGGTGTTGCAGCTATAGTGCTACAACACCCGCCTGTTTATTTTATTGTTGTGCAATTTGCCATTGCTGGTTTGTGCCACTATTTGATGGCCACTGAATAATCCCCGCTCCATTCGTTGTAGATGCGCCATTTACATCCAGCACATCGCCACTGTTTCGGTTTGTAACTTTATATATATCTGTTGATACGGATGTAAGCTGCCATTGCTGGTTGTTAGCCCCCGACCATGGGTATTGAATAACATTTGCACCACTGGCAGTTGATGCGCCGCTAACATCAAGCACATCACCACTGTTTCTGTTCTTGATCTCATAATAACTGCCATCGGCGGTAATTACCCATTGCTGATTAGTGCCGCCATTTTGAGGCCATTGAATAATAGCCGCGCCACTGGCTGTAGAAGCGCTGTTCACGTCAAGCGCCTGCCCGCTGTTCACATTCAGGAAACGATAGTAAGCACCCGAATAAAACACATCAGTGCCCCCTGTACCTACACCCCATGCATATTGTAACCGGCTTAAACCCGATGCATTTGTATTTGTAAGCGTAGTACCGCTAAGTGATTCCATAGCATAACTATCACCATTACGGACGCCGGGCCAGTATATAGCACCCATACCCAAGGTACGTACTTCGTTGGTCATGCCTTGTATGTAAGCGTTATCCTGGCTCCCGCCAATTGCACCGGTATAGTTTATGCCGCTGTTCATGGTATCACCAAATTCTGTTAACACAGCACGGCTACCATAACTACCCACATTACCTGCAAGCCTGCTTTCCCATTGTGCAGCCGTAGTAAGGCCGCCACTGCTGAAAAATGTATAATCATGTATGGACAACAGGCAACTGGTAAAACGGCTATCGGCCCCTACGCCTGTGATATCCTGCGCATAAGATGTACCATCGATAAGGATATGTCCCTGCGGTACAGTTGGATAATTGCTTAACCATTGCGCGCATATAGTAGTCCATGCCGATAACGTGTAACCATGTGGCTCATTAAATATTTCAAAGTACACATGCGAGTTGGTACCGTATTTATTTACCACGGTTTGCCACATCGCCCAAAACTGGGTGGTATTATCAATCAATCCATCTTCTGATGAAGCACCTTCCCAATACCCTACTATCACATTCATTCCCTTGCTCACTGCTTCGTCAATAACCCCGGTATAGGAGTTCCACCAACTTGTTGATACCGTGGAGTAATTAAGCGGGATACGAATAGTATTTGCTCCTGTATTAGTTTGTATACCTGTTAAAATAGCTGAGGCTTTAGACTCAACCGTAGCGTAGCTATCAGACGATGTCAAACCACTTAATACCAATATAGTATCGCTAAAATTATCACCATCACACGCCCAGTTAACCCCTCGTAATGCCTGACCAGCGGTTAAGCTTAGGGTTTTTGCACCCTTTGGCGACTGGCCTGTAGTAGCAACAGGAGTAACTTTAGTAACCTCGTCCTTTTTACAACCGGCCATTAATAGCCCGGAGCATAAAATCAAATAAATAGTTCTTCTCATAATATCACGTTTTAGGTTTAAATTGGTTTAGACATGAGTATAGAAGGGAAGCCCTTTTAAGGGCTTCCTTTATTTGTATTAGCAATGTGAATGGCTTAATAGCCTGGGTTTTGTTGTAGCTGACCACCGGATGCCTGTATTTCAGTTAATGGTATAGGCAACCAATAATGTTGTGGCAGGAATGAACGGTTAGCCAATGCAATTTTCCTGGTATAAGTATAGCCTGATGGATTTGCAGGATTAACAGTAACACTTATACCATAAGCTGGTACGTTTTCTGTTTGCGTGGCAATTTTCCATCTCCGTACATCATAAAAACGGTGCTCTTCAAAAGCAAGCTCAATTTGCCTTTCATTTTGAATTGCTGTGCGCATATCAGTTTGTGATAATCCACCTGGCAATGGAGGCATATTTACAGATGCCCTTGCCCTGATGCTGTTTATGGCAGCGTAAACAGTCGCGTCAGGGCCTGATGCTTCGTTCTGTGCTTCTGCATAATTGAGCAATATTTCGGCGTATCGCATATATATCCATGGCTGGCCACCTGCTACGCTCCATGGGTTATCAATTGGATAAGCATCATTCATAAATTTCCTTAAATAATAACCCGTCTGGCTGGCATTCCAGTTTGATGGGCCCTGGTTACTATCTTTTCCACCCGGAAGATAAACGTCAACGGTACTATTTCTATAAGGCGCTTTATTGTATAAAATGGTAGCATAAAACCGAGGATCGCGGTTTACATACGGGTTTTGCGGATCGTAGCCTGATGCAGGATCGGTAATAGCTTTACCATTATTCATTTGATAAGCATCTACCAGGTTTTGGTATGGTGTATTACCAGCCCAACCGTCATAACCATTAGGGCCGTTTGCTATTTCCATACATACGTGCCTTGCAGTATTAACTACAAACAAACGCTCGAAAATGATCTCATTATCATTAGGCGATAAAAACAACTGCTGGTAACCATTCTGAGATAAAGTATATTTTCCCAGGTCCATAACCGCTTTTGCTGCCGCTGCTGCATCCTGCCAGGTACCGGCATTATATAATGGACTGGCTGCATATAGTAACAACCTTGATTTAAGTGCCAGGGCAGCACCTTTTGTTGCCCTGCCCAATGCCCAGGTAGCATCATTATTTAAAGGCAATTTTGCTGCCGCATCATCAAGTTGTGCTGTAGCGTAAGCAATAGATTCCTGTATAGTAGCACGTTTAAATAGTGCCGGGTTTTGCAGATTATCAGTTAACTGGCTAACCTGATCGCCTATTAATACAATACCACCATAATTACGGATCAGATCCTGATATCTGAAAGCACGTATAAATTCAAGTTCGCCAATCAATCTGCTTTTGTGGGTAGCGCTTAGCGGAAGGCCATTAATGATACTTAAAGCATAATTACAATCACGTATACCAGCATAACTACGGGCATATAGGGTACCTAAAAAGCCTGTATTATTTGCAGCCATCTGTCCTTGCTCAATCAACCATGAACCATTATCGGTATTATACATTGATTCATCGGTAACGGAACTGGCCATAGCATATTCAAAGCCACGTCCAAATCCCGGAGGCGATCCCTCACCTTCATTTACACCTACTTGTTCGCCTAAATACCTGTTGATTACATAAGCTTCAAATAATGATGTATCAGATGTTATGGATGTATTTGTTAAACGATCTGTTGGATTTAGATCGAGAAAATTCTTTTTACATGCTGAGAACATGAGCCCCGAAAGGACCAATACGCATGATATAGTTTTTAGCGGTTTCATTGTTTTAGTTTTATAATTTAACATTTACGCCTACGTTAATAATTTTTTGCTCTGGATAGAACTGGCCACTGGAACTTGTTCCTTCAGGATCATAATCTTTTACCTTAGTGAATGTTAACAGGTTAAACCCACCAACAAATACCCTTAATGACGCGATATGCAATTTTGAAATTATTGATTGTGGAAGCGTATAGCCTAATTGTGTATTTTTAAGCCTTAAGAAAGAAGCATCGTTCAACCAAAATGTGTTGGGGAACGAGCCACCGCTTACAGCATCAGAAGCCCTGTCTGAAACTTTAGGATAAGTTCCGTTTGGATTGGTAGGGCTCCATGCGTTATTTGCCCATGAACTGTAGTAGTTACCAATTGTTCCTGATTCAGGCAATACATATTGGCTAACTTCTGCCTGACCAGCAAATAAGATGGACAAGTCAAAGCTTTTATAAGCTGCATTTACCGTAAAGCCATATACAATTTGTGGTATATTACCGTATTTACTTCTTATCCGGTCAGCAGCTGTAATTTGGCCATCGTGGTTATAATCCTCATATATTAAATCACCAACTTGCGCGCCGGGTACATGGGGAGTGCTGTTTAATTGAGCTTGTGACCTAAAAATTCCAATCGCTTTATAGTATAAATTATTAGCCAGAGGATAAGTATTTAAGGGGCTTCCTATTTGTGATTGATATGGTAATGTACCAGGGGCTTCATCTATATAGATAATTTTGCTTTTAGCATAAGTAAAGTTACCTGACACACCCCAGCTGAATTTACCGTTATGGTTATAACCCAACGTAGTTTCAAAACCACTGCTGTTTACCTTATCTATGTTTTCTGCAGGCACAATATCAGCGTTATATGGATTTACGATACCCGATGTTGCCGGTAGAGAAGCGTTTTGATAGCCCAATATATTTGATCTTACCTGCTTAAAGTAAATTGCCTCCAGTGTAAAGTTGTTTAAGAATGTAGCGTTAATACCGATATCTGTTTTCTTAGCAGTTTCCCAGGTAATATTTGGATTGGCTAACTTAGTTAAGTTAATACCGGGTTGAACAGTGGGACCACCTCCCAGGCCATTATCAGTTACAACATAATTACTAAAGGAAAAGTTATCAAAATATTGGTAAGGGCCAACAAGATCATCACCTACTACACCGTATGATGCCCTGATCTTCAGGCTATTGACAAAACTTACATTTTTAACGAACCAGTTTTCTTTTGAGATAACGTAACCCGCAGATACCGATGGGAAATAACCCCACTGGTGACCCGGCGCGAATAAAGAGGAACCGTCAGCGCGGAACTGGCCTTCCAACAAATATTTTTCATCATAGTTGTAGGCTAACCGGCTGATTACGCTTTGACGTGTGTAATCAAAATTTCCGTTATTGTCGCTGCTGATGCCGCCATTAGTCGCGTCAGATGCAGCTGTTCCACCTTCAGATAATTCCGGTGTTGTAGTAGTGAGGAAATCATTTTTTTGTGCCCAGAAGAAACTGTAAGTAGTTTTACTTTGCTCATAACCTACAAAAGCATTTATATCATGCTTGCCAAATTTACGGGCATAATTCAGTTTTATGTTTGACGTTATCAGAGATTGATTAAGCTGCGATTGGTAAAGAGAGGCTAATCCATTTGGCCCGCCACCTTCAATGCCTGGTGTGTATACATTGGTAGTAGCATTGTAAGTATAAACAGTATAAGGGGTAGAAAAGGTCTTGGTGGCAGTTCCTGATTTATCTGCAGAAAAGAAACCGTCGATTGAAAGACCTTGTACTCCCGGTATATCGTAACTGGCTTTTAAGATACCATTAAATGTTAATGTTGGGTTTTGATCAGTTCCACCAATACTGGTTGGAACCAGTGCAGGGTTTACCTGGTCGATACCTGCGGTAGGATCGCCATTAGGATAAAAACCTGCCGACGTTGGGTATGACCTATAGATTGAACGGAAAATATTGGCAGCACTTGTTGTTGGATACTGACGATCTTCTTCCCGGCCCGACAATGACACGCCAATCTTAAATCCTTTGGCAACCACAGCGTCCAGGTTCGACCTTACATTATATTGATGATAATTAGTTGCGCCATCTTTATAAAGACCATCCTGGTAAACTGTACCTACTGATGTAAAATATTTCACATCATCATTACCTCCTGATACTGTTAAGCTGTTTTGATTTTGCAGGGCTACGCTTTTTAAAGTTAACTTTTCCCAATCGGTATTTGGATAGTTAACCGGATCAGAGCCATCCTTAAATTTTTGTATCTGCGCCGCGCTATATACTTGGTTCATACCGTTGGTAGGCGAGTCATAATAGCTGATATCATTAACTATTTGCGCATAAGTAGCGGCATCGGCCATTTTTGGCAAGCGTGTTGGCGAATCAAAACCCTGGTTAAAGCTGTAGGTAACTGTTGCCTTACCTGCTTTACCATGTTTTGTAGTGATCAGGATTACACCATTTGCCGCCCTGCTACCGTATATAGCTGCTGTACCATCTTTTAATACAGATACGCTTTCGATATCATTCGGATCCAAACGTTCCAGACCACCAATCTGCCCTGGTACACCATCAACAACTACCAATACGCTATTATTATTTGTTGTAGCCAACCCGCGTATAAATATGGTTGAGCCGTCAGAACCGGGCTCACCCGAAACGTTATTAGCAACAACTCCCGATACGCGACCTGCAAAAGAGTTGGAAAGATCCGGTTCAGGGCTCTTTGCCATATCAGCACCTTTAATTACAGAGATCGAGCCCGTTAAGGTTGCTTTTTTCTGCGTACCATAGCCTACTACAACTACTTCATTCAGCGCTTTTGAATCAACCAGCAAGCTCACCTTAATATTGGTTTTACCGCTTAAAGCAACTTCCTTGTTAAGGTAACCTACATAAGTAAATACCAGGATACCTGAAGATGCATCAGGAACGGTGATGGAAAAGTCACCATTTCCATCAGAAACTGCACCATTTGGAGTGCCTTTAAGTAAAACACTTACCCCTGGTAAGGGAAGCCCTTTTTCGTCAGTTATCTGTCCGTTTATACGAACGCTGGCAACTTCTTTTTTAGCCTTGTTTGCTGCAACGGCCAGGGCCGGTTGCACACAGGTAATACAGCAGGCTATTGCCATACCGGTAAACAAGCGTAAGCGGCCGGGGAATTTTTTCCTGTGCGGAGAATACGTGATTTGTAAATTTGATTTCATAATTTATTACTAATTGGTTTAATTTTTTGCCGTTTATTATCAGCGCAGCATTAATCAGCAGGCAAAGTAAAGTCCCATTACTTCACTCCGATCCGAACTGTTGTTGCTGCTTTAGAATGCTAAGCGGTATTAATTGGTTAATTACAAAGGCTAAGTTGAAGCATTTTTGAGAGACAAATGAGGGGTAAACTCTGCAATTGAAAGGGGTAAACTCTGCAAAAACACAGCTAAAACCCTATTTCTGCATTGTTTTGTTACACCTGGTTGCTTTTATCCTTTTTTAGCAATTCGCGGTTAAAGGTTTGATCCTTATGAAAGGAGTTACGGAATTGCTTAATGTAATCGGATGGATTTAAGCCAAACACTTTACTGAACTGTTCACGAAAATATTTCAGGTCGTTAAACCCTACTTTGTAGGCTGCTTCGGCAACCGTAGTGTCTGTTGTTAAAAAAAATTCGGCTGCTTTTCTTAACCGGATAAAACGAATAAAGCTATTGGCAGACTGCCCCGAAATAGATTTGATCCGCCTGTATACATTTGAATGGCTCATGCCAATTTCATTTGCAAGGGTTTTAATACTAAAGTCCGAATCGCTTAAATGTTGCTCAACAATATCAATGCATCGTTGCAGAAATTCTTTATATTCCTGTGAGATCTTTAGATTATTAGGTTTTAGTGTTATTTCATTAAAGAAATAACGCTGCAGATTATTCCGGGTTTTAAGTATGCCTTTTACTCGGGCTATCAGCATTTCCTTTTCAAAAGGCTTGCTGATATAGTCGTCGGCCCCACCTTCAATTCCCTTCAGCTTAATTTCGGGTGCGGTTATTGCTGTAAGCAATATAACCGGTATATGGCTAAGGTCGGGATTTTCTTTTACGCGGCTGCACAACTCTATCCCACTCATACCCGGCATCATCACATCGCTGATAATAATATCGGGCATTAATTCAGCTACCAGCTTCAAGCCCGACTCACCATTATCGGCCTCATATACAATATATTCCGACACGAAAACTTGTTTAATGTAGTCACTTATCTCCTTATTATCTTCAATAATAAGCATCGATTTAAAGTCCGAAGTAATTTCTGTATTGGCTGGTACAGTTATATCAGGCACGAACTGTAGATTATTATTATCCTCTTCTGCCATCAACTCATTAAAGAAAACAGATCTTTGCGGAGCCTCTTCTATTACGGGTGCTGATGTTAAATGTGCTGTTCCTTTAAGCAGTTCAAGATTAAAGACAGTCCCTTTCCCGGCTTCGCTTTCATAGCTGATTGCCCCGCCATGCTGCTCCGCATAATTTTTCACCAAAAACAAACCTATACCTAAGCCACCCTTTGATAAGGTGTTATGCTGATACTCCTGGTAATATTTATGGTACAGCTTGTCGCCTGCTGTTTGTGTTATTCCACATCCTGTATCACTTACCTGTATGTTAACCTTTCCGTTTGTCTGGCTTACATACATCTCTACTTCTCCACCCGGCTCGGTAAACTTTACAGCATTTGATAACAGGTTAAATAAAACGATCTCAATTTTCTCGCGGTCGGCTATAATTTCTATATACTCTTCAGTACAATTGTACTCGAACCGGAGTTTCTTGGCGTTTGCCTGGTGTGTAAAGCATAAAAACACCTCCTTGCTCAGATCAACAATATTTATTCGTGCCAGCTTTAATTCGTCGGCATCCGCATCGGCCTTTCTGAACAACAACAATTGATCAACCAAACTCAGTAAGCGTTTCGCATTACGGTTTATGGTATTCAAATTTTGCTGATCGATATCATTACCACCTGTATACAAGATCTCTTTCAACGGATTAATGATCATGGTAAGCGGCGTGCGGAACTCATGAGAGATATTGGTAAAAAAGGATAATTTCTTTTCGTGTAATTCTTTTTCCTTTTCAGTTTCAATATGTGCCAGTTTTACCTCGTATTTTAATTTGGCTTGGCGGTTATTATAAAAAATATAGCCATAAACAGCCGCCCCAAAAAGCGAAGCATATATGAGATAGGCCCAACAGGTGAGGTACCATGGCGGCGTAATAATAACAATGATCGATTTTCCCTCATCATTCCACAATCCATCGTTATTTGAGGCCTTAACACGAAAAACATACCTGCCCGGATTTAAGTTGGTGTATGTTGCCTTTCGCTGTTCGCCAACATAGTTCCATCTCTTATCAAACTCTTCCAGCTTGTAGGCGTAGCTGTTCTTTTCGGTATGGGTATAGTTGAGCGCGACAAATTCAATAGAGAAAACACTTTGACTATACTTTAAAACTATTTGTTTGGCATTTTGAATGGGTTCTTTAAGCGGACTGTTATCACCCGGGACAACCGACTTATTGAATACCTGCAGATCGGAAAAATATACCGGTGGTGCAACTTTATTATAATTAATAGCCAGCGGATCAAACGAAACCAGGCCTTTGTTACCACCCAGCAGGATCTGGTGGTCGTTTACCTTGCAGATTACTGAATTGGCAAACACCCCGTCACCCTCATCAAAGTTGGTGACCTTCATTATTTTGGGGTTAAAGCATGATACACCAGTTTCGGTTACTATCCATAAATTACCGTTCACATCCTCCACCATCTCCTTAAATACATTGCTCGCAAACCCATCATTTTTTGAAAAGGCTTTAAAAGAGTCGGTACTCCTGATGTATTTATTCAAGCCGTCTTGTGTGCATACCCATACATTTTTATGCGAATCGAGGAATACGCTATGTATATCGTTATTACTGATGCTACCTGGCTTTTTGCCATTAGCTAAATAATTATAAAACCGTTGCGATGATTGCACAAAACGGTTCAAGCCGCCGCCTTCAGTACCAATCCAAATATCATTATCAGCATCTTTTAACAGGCAATACAAGTGATTATTACTTAACGTGTATGGCCTATCTTTTTGATTAAAGTAATGACTGAAAGTATTGGTCTCAGCATGATAAACTTTTAAGCCAGCATCTGTAGCCAGCCAATAGTTGCCCGGTGTTACTTCAATAATATCCCTGAAGACATCTTCATTAAAAAAGCCTCCTAAACTCGAATGATGTGAATGATGGGTGAAATTTCCGGTTCTATCATCATATTCATCAAACCCAAATTCGGTAAGGTCCCATAATTTTTTATTGGCATCCAAATACAGCTTGTTTATTCCATTGCTGCCTATGCTATTAGGATTGTTAGAGGGTAAAAAGGTTTTGGATGTATTAGTATTTAACTGGATTGCCGTTAATCCATCATTTGTTCCCACCCAAATGGTATTGTTTTTAACCAGGATACTTTTTACCAGTCGCTTATCATTCGAAAACGGATAGAAGGCAAATTTATATTGCTTACTGTCCAATTTGGTCAAACCTTCCATTGAACAGATCCAGATGATCCCATTATTATCACGGAACAAACCCGCCTGCTGAAAGCTTGTTAATTCATTAATTTTTTGCCAGCTGTTGTTTGCTGAATTAAACCAATAGAAGCCGCCACTCCCGGCAAGGATCATTGACTGATGGCCTAAATTCAAGATCCTGAAAACGCCTTGATTTTCCTTATCCGGAGATGGATACGATGTAAATTTATTCGTTTTTACCTCAAATTTAAACAGCCCTTTCCAGTAAGTACCTACCCATATATCGCCATTTTCATCCAGGCAAAGGCTCCATACATCATTAGGGTTCTTTTCATTTACTTTTTGAACTTGTGGAAAACTGACAAATTTTTTGGTGTACCTGTTAAATTTGTTTAGTCCGCCGCCCCAGTTACCTAACCATATATTATTGGCCTTGTCCTCGATTATCGAATTAACAGATTTCCCTTTGATAGCGTTTACATCGGATGGATTTGGTTGAAATACTTCAAAACTTTTGGTTTTCTCTACAAATCTATCAAAGCCATCGTCGGTACCTATCCAAATATTATTATCCCCATCGGCCAAAAGCGACCAGATCTTGTTGTTACTTAATGCGCCGCTACCTTTATCCTGGTGACTAAAACGCTTAAACCTTTCGGTCAGCGGATCGAGTAAGTTCAACCCATCAAGCGTACCTACCCATATCCGCCCTTTTTTATCCTCAATAATGGTGTTTATATAATTATTGGTGAGGCTTGTGCTATCATCAGGGATATTAACAAAAGTTTTAAACGAATAGCCATCGAACCGGCAAAGGCCGTTCTCTGTTCCTACCCAAAGAAAACCGTTTCGATCCTTAATTGCACAAGTGGTACTGTTTGATGGAAGGCCATTATTAATTCCGTAAGCCTTTATCGCATAATTTTTAAGCTTGGCTACATCATTATTCTGAGGCTTATTAAACTGCGCATATCCTGTTTTTACTATTAAAAGTATAAACACAAACAAACCAATCTTTAAAATCCTCATTTAATAATATTAATAGTTTATGAAATGGTATATGCTTAACGCAACGGTTAACCGATCAGTAAATATATCCAAATAGCTATAACATGGAAGTATAATTTCAACCAAACTATTATTCCGGTTGCCCATCACAAATCATTGCAAAATTCAATAATAAGGCTTAAGTAAAGCCTCTGGCTTATAATATATGTCAAATTAACACTAATTAATTCTTATTAAGAAAGGATTTTATATTTTTTTAATATTATAATATTTACAGCATGTAAACCTGAAAAAGAAATATGAATGACTATTTTTAAAAAACTCCCCTTTCACTATAACGATGGAGTAAATAATAACGCTATAAAGTTTGAAAGGGTGATATTTCAACATATTTTTGAAGTTAACTTCGGATAAAAAAACGATTCGTTAATTCCCTGCTATCTGTAAGCTGCCAATGGATAAACAATTTAATAAAAAAGAATACACGGGTTCTGTACTATGCTTTGGCGAACTGCTGTTCAGGATAAGCCTTGATGCCGGTGGTAATTGGCTAAAAAACAACGCCGTGCCATTTTTTATGGGTGGTGCTGAATTGAATGTAGCCACTGCCTTATCGTTATGGGATGTACCCTCGCAATATTTTACGGCTCTGCCAGGCAATCATATGTCGGCGCAGATCACATCGCATCTTAACAGCAAGAATATCGATCCTTCAAAGATCTATCATCATGGCGACCGCGTTGGTTTATATATATTAACGAAAGGTGCCGATCTGAAAAACGATTCATTGATCTATGATCGTGCACACTCCGCTTTTGCCGAGTTAAAGCCAGGAATGATAGACTGGGATAAAGTATTGGATGGTGTAAGCTGGTTTCATTTCAGTGCGATATGCCCTGCTATCAATCAGCACGTGGCCGACGTTTGCAAGGAGGCATTAATAGCTGCATCGGCAAAAGGTATTACTATTTCTATCGATCTTAACTACCGCTCAAAACTATGGCAGTATGGCAAAAAACCTGTACAGGTGATCCCCGAACTGTTGCAATACTGCGATTTGGTAATGGGTAACATATGGGCCGCTGAAACTATGTTAGGTATCCCGGTTGAGGAAAGCCTGAATACTGCCGGACAAAAAGCCGATTACCTTGATGCTGCTTTGCTAACATCAAAACATATCACCGAAAAGTACCCTAAATGTAAAGCTGTTGCCAACACGTTCAGATTTGATAATAACGAAGGCATCATTTATTACACAGCCTTATATACCGGCGATGAATATTATAGCACTATTGATCATTCGGCACTTAAAATAGTAAATAAAGTAGGCAGCGGCGATTGCTTTATGGCGGGCCTTATTTATGGCTTCTATAACAATAACGAGCCCGATGAGATTTTGGAGTTTGCCACTTTAGCCGCCTTTGATAAACTGTTTAACGATGCCGATGCTACATCTAAAACCGTAGCCGAAATTAAAACTACAACTATTACTAAATGAGCAATCACGAAACTATACTTGCCGGTATTATAACCCAGGGTATTTTACCCCTGTTTTTTTATGAAGATGCAGAGGTGAGCCTTCAGGTAACCCGTACCTTATACCGGGCCGGTGTAAGGGCCATTGAATATACAAACCGTGGCCCGGCCGCGCTCGAAAACTTTAAAGTACTTAAACAAGCGCAGCAAACCGAAATGCCCGAACTGCTTTTAGGTATAGGCACCATAAAATCGGAACAGGAAGCAAGGGATTTTGTAGCTGCCGGTGCTGATTTTATAGTTGCGCCTATTGTTAACCCGGCTGTAGCAAAAGTAGCCCATGAACATGGCATATTATGGTGCCCCGGCTGTATGACACCTACCGAGATCTACACGGCACAGCAAAACGGCGCGGCGCTGATTAAGTTATTCCCTGCCAATATTTTGGGGCATTCATTTTTAAGTTCGATAAAAGAATTATTTCCGGGTCAATTGTTTATGCCTACCGGTGGTGTTGAACTGCATATTGAGAACATCAGCAACTGGTTTAATGCCGGGGTTTGCGCCGTGGGTTTAGGCAGTAAGCTTATCACCAAAGATGTGCTCACCAAAGGATTATACGACCAATTATATAACGATACCGTAAAAGCATTGGAACTTGTAAAAGCTGCCAAATAAGTTAATATCTACCAAATTATGATCAATGAAACCAAGATTGGAAACTACAGATGGGTTATAGCATCCCTGCTCCTGTTTTCTACCACCATAAACTATATGGACAGGCAGGTGATCAGCTATGTGAAAGATTATTTCTGCACGCCCATAGCCAAAGGCGGCTTCGGATGGACAGATAATCAATACTCCTACGTTACCGCGTGCTTTACATTTTTTTATGCTTTTGTTACCGTTATTGCCGGTTTAATAATTGATAAGATCGGAACCAAAATAGGCTTGGCCATGTCGCTTATTATCTGGTCAACTTTTGGCATATTAAATGCGTTTGCAGGCAGTTCTGTTGTAACTCACACTATTATACGAAGCTTATTTGGTATTGGTGAAGCGGGCAATTTTCCGGCATCTATAAAAACAGTTGCCGAATGGTTCCCTAAAAAGGAGCGTGCGCTGGCAACAGGCATTTTCAACAGCGGGGCAAACATTGGCGCTATGATAGCCGCCTTATTTGTACCGTGGTGCCTGATCCACTGGGGCGAGGCTACCGGTTGGAAAATGGCCTATATTATAACCGGTGCTGTTGGTTTTTTATGGTTGATATTTTGGTTCGCACTGTACAATCCTCCTGCAAAATGTAAATATGTATCAAAAGAAGAGTTTGACCTGATACATGAGGACGATGTTGTTGTACATGTGGCCCCATCAGAAGATGTGGCCCTGCACGAAAATATATCATGGGGACGGCTATTCCGTTACCCGCAAACATGGGCTTTTTTCTGGGGTAAATTCCTGACTGATGGTATCTGGTGGTTTATGTTATTTTGGCTTCCCGATTATTTAAAGAAACAATTCGGCATGGATATTCACCATATCATGTGGCCAACGTTTACCGTGTACTTCATCGCCATATTCGGCAGTACATTTGGTGGCAACCTGCCCCGTATAATGATAAACCGTGGAACCCCGGTATACAAAGCACGTATGCGGGCCATGTTTATTATAGCGCTGTTCCCTTTGTTCCTGCTATTAACGCAATACTTTGGCAATAAGGCAGTTTTTGGCGACTATGCATCCGTACTAGCTATCGCTGTTATTTGTATAGGAGCAGCAGCACACCAGGCGTGGTCGGCAAATTTGTTTACCACCGTATCAGATATGTTCCCTAAAAAGGCTATTGGTTCAGTAACCGGTATTGGAGGTATGGCTGGTGGTCTTGGCGGCGTATTGATTCAGCGGTTATCAGGTATACTAAATACATCTTATCCTAAGGATGCATATATGATCATGTTTACCGTATGCGCCCTGGCTTATATAACCGCTTGGACGATTATCAGGTTGTTAACTTTAAAACCATCAAAGATCGCGGTGTAATGAATAGGTAAAGATCAAATACACTTATTCAGTGTATTTGATCTTTATAACTAATTTTTTGTCCGATTCATAACCATCAACTTTAATGTTAGGCTTATGCACTTCGGATGGGAAGAATAAATAAAAAACATTTGGGGTTGCCAGGTAATATTTACCATCCGCAATATAATTTGCACCATCTTTTTTCTCGTCATAAGGCACGGTAACCGTGGCAGCAGCTATAGGGCATACCCCTATTGTTTCTTCGCCTTTAATCACATATTGCAGATCGATGTATTTGCGGTGCGATTCCCATTTGGCTATATCCGTTGTGCGGGTAGGCATATCAGTGATTGAGGCATAGGCATTTTCGCCATCAATTGGGTATTTACCCGGTGCTAATTTTGCCAGCTTCGCGGTATCGGCTAAAAAAGCAAAACATTTATCCCAGGTAGCTTTGTTGGCTTCGTACTGGCGTTTAAACTCAACACTGTTGATATCGGGATAAACTTTAATTTCAAGATCTTTAGCCCATACTTTACTTTTAACCCACTTATTGGCAGCCTTTACTTTACTGGCTGAATCTGTTTGCGCAAAAGACGAATGGCTTGCAAAAATTAGCGCAACAATAGGCGCAATCTTTTTAATATCCGGGAAGATGTTCATAGCTAATGTTTTATCAATTGGTAATTTGAATGATCAATTATACAAGCTAATTATTAAAAGTGCTAAATTAACCGTTGATTATTTACTTTAACGTTTGAGTAGAAATATGGCCGCAATGCCTTTATTATTATACCGTAACGTTGTAGACTTGTAATTGCAATTATATAATTTAAATCATACTCCCTTGAAAGTATTACATAGTGTACACCCGGATGATTTTAAAACCTATCAAACAGCTTTAATAAGAGAGCGTTTTTTGATAGATAAGCAGGTGCAGCCCAATGAGATAAATTGTGCCTATACGCATTACGACAGAATGATCGTAGGCTTTGCCAACCCGGTAAATCACGAATTGGAATTGCACAATTATCCAAACCTGCGTGCGGAATATTTTTTAGAACGACGCGAGATCGGCATTATTAACGTGGCCGGTGATGGCATAGTTACTGCCGATAGTGTAAAATATGAGTTAAAAAAACTCGATTGCCTGTATATCGGCAAAGGTACCAAAAGAGTAACTTTTGAAAGTAAAGATTCAAATACTCCCGCAGTATTTTATATGCTCTCCGCCCCTGCCCATGCAGTTTATCCAACTACTTTATTAACTCATGCCGATGCGGTTAAAGTAACTTTAGGCTCGGCATCAACGGCAAACTATCGTACTATAAATAAATATATTCATCTGGAAGGTACAAAGAGCTGCCAGCTGGTGATGGGCTTAACAATTTTACATGATGGCAGTGTATGGAACACTATGCCTTCGCATGTGCATGACCGCCGCATGGAGGCTTATTTTTATTTCGATGTACCTGAAGGCCAGAAAATCTTCCATTACATGGGCGAGGGCAACGAAACAAGGCATATTACCATGGATAATTATGATGCGGTAGTATCGCCACCATGGAGCATACACTCTGGCAGTGGTACAGCAAGCTATAGCTTTATCTGGGGTATGGCCGGGGAAAATTTGGATTATACCGACATGGACCCTATTGCGATAACTGATCTAAGATAATTATCAAACTAAAATTAAGACATTGGAAAATAACTTCTCGTTAGCGGGTAAAGTAATTGTAGTTACCGGCGGCACAGGTATATTAGGCAACTCATTTATAAACGGCATTGTTGAAGCGGGCGGCGCAGTAGGTATTTTAGGCAGAAATGCTGTAGTAGCCGAAGAACGCGCGGCGACTATCAACAAAAATGGTGGAAAGGCAGTGGCTTTGGTGGCCGATGTTTTGGACGAAGCCGAACTACAAACCGCTAAAACCAAACTACTGGATACTTTCGGTCGCTTAGATGGGTTGGTGAATGGTGCAGGAGGTAATATGCCCGAAGGCGTGCTGCAAAATGAGGATGACATTTTTAAAATGAACATAGCCGGTATGAAACGTACCATGGAGGTAAATACCTGGGGTACAATTATCCCTACCCAGGTTTTTGGTGAAGCCATTGCCCAAACAGGCCGGGGCAGTATTGTGAATATCTCTTCCATGAATTCAAAACGGGCCATTACCAAGGTATTGGGCTATAATATAGGCAAGGCTGCGGTTGATTGCTATAACCAATGGTTCGCGGTTGAGTTGGCTAACCGTTATGGCGATGCTATCCGCATGAATGCCCTTGCTCCCGGCTTTTTCCTTACCGAACAAAATCGCAATTTGCTTACCAAACCCGAAGGCGGCTACACCCCCCGCGGCGAACTGGTTATTAAACAAACACCTTTCAAACGTTTTGGTCACCCGGATGAACTGATTGGTGCATTGGTGTGGCTGTTGAGCGATGCATCGCAGTTTGTAACTGGATCCATGATCTGTGTTGATGGCGGGTTTTCTATTTTTGGCGGAGTATAACCCAAGTACCTATGCCGTTGCCTGTGTCCTCACAGGCAACTAATCAACGTAAGATGTCTGTGAGGACACAGACATCGGGAGAGATTGTTTTTCCGTTGCCTGTGTCCCCACAGGCAACTAATACTACATAGTGTAACCCCGCTTTTACACACAGATTAACTTTTATTATCATTAATTTCTTATGTTTACTCTTTGGGCTTAGCCAATGGCCCGGTATTCATCATTAATTTTGTTTAAATAGGATAAAATGAACTTTGGGGCAGTTACCATTAAAGATATCGCGAAGGAATTAGGTATATCAGCTTCAGCAGTTTCAAAAGCGCTGAAAGACAGTCACGAGATCAGTGAAAAAACAAAAAAACTGGTTTTAGAATGTGCTAAAAAACATAATTACCAGCCTAACCCTATGGCCCAGAGCCTGAAACGGGGTAATAGCAAATCATTGGGTATTGTTATCTCAACCATTGATAACCAGTTCTTTTCGCAGGTTATTAATGGTATTGAATCTGTGGCCTACAGCAAAGGGTATAACGTCATCATTACTCAAACACATGAATCGTACGATCTGGAATTATCCAACGTAAATCACCTTACCGTCAGGGCAATTGATGGCTTACTGATCTCCCTTTCAACAGAAACAAGAAATCTCGATCACCTTAAATATCTGCACGATAAAGGCTTGCCAATGGTATTTTTTGATCGTGTAACGGATGAATTGGAAACTCATAGCGTTATTGCCGATAATTGCAAAGGTGCTTATGATGCTACCAAACATTTAATTGATGTTGGTTATCGTAAAATTGCACATGTTACCAGTTCGCCGCATGTATCAATCACTGCTGAGCGCTTGAAAGGCTATAAGCAAGCGCTGGAAGAATCGAACATCCCAGTTGATGAAAAATATATAAAATATTGCCTGCACGGTGGCCGTGATCTGGCGGAAATAGAAAGTGTATTGGCTGAGTTGATCCAATCACCGGATCGCCCAGAAGCCGTTTTTACGGCATCGGAAAGGATAACAACCACAACACTAACCATTCTGCACAGGTTAGGCATTAAAATACCGCAGGATATTGCCCTGCTTGGGTTTACAAACACCCATTTGGCCGAAGTTTTAAACCCATCACTAAGTGCTGTATACCAGCCGGGGTTTGATATGGGTAAGAAAGCTACTGAAATGCTTATCGGATTAATTGAAAGCAAACGCCCTATTACCGAGTTTCAAAAAGTGGTACTGCCAACCGAATTATTTATCAGGGATTCATCACAACCGGCGCTGATCTCCAAATAAGTTACTGCAACGTTTGAGTAAATAATAATACCGCAAATGTTGCCTATGGTTGGCAACTGTTCTACATTTGGTTTGCAGATAAAACTGCCATGCTATATTATGAAACCGTTTTTAGATAAAAATTTTTTACTCCAAACCGAAACCGCTGAACGTTTATACCACGATTATGCAGCAAATTTGCCTATCATAGATTATCACTGTCACCTCGACCCCGCGCAAATAGCGGGTAACATAAGTTTCGCCAATCTTACCGAGATCTGGCTTAAAGGCGACCATTATAAATGGCGTGCCATGCGTGCCAACGGTGTTAATGAGCAATATATAACCGGTGTTAAAACTGATTTTGAAAAATTTGAAAGCTGGGCAGCAACTGTACCTTATACCTTGCGCAATCCTTTATATCACTGGACTCATTTAGAACTACAGCGCTATTTTAATGTGCACGACATCTTATCGCCCAAAACAGCAAAAGCCATATATGATGATTGTACCGCGAAACTACAAACCCCTGCATATACAGTACAAAACATTATCACCAAAATGAATGTAGAGGTGATCTGCACTACCGATGACCCTATTGATAATCTTGAATATCACCAGCAACTAAAACGAGTGAACTGGAATACTAAAGTTTACCCCGCTTTCCGCCCGGATAAAGCGATGAATGCTGATGACCCGAAAGCGTTGAATGAGTACATCAATAAAGTAGAAGCAACCAGCGATACAACCATAAGCAATTATCAGGATTACCTTATAGCGTTAAAAAAACGCCATGATTACTTTGCTGAGAATGGCTGTACAGTATCCGATCATGGGTTGGAGCAAATTTATGCTGAGGATTATACCGAGGCTGAAATTACGGCAATCTTCAATAAGATCCGTTACAATGTGCCATTACAGGCAATTGAAAAGCTGAAATTCAAATCGGCTATGCTGTATGAGTTTGCTATATGGGATCATGAAAAAAATTGGGTACAACAATATCACCTTGGGGCATTGCGCAATAATAATGAGCGGGCCTACAGGGAGATCGGGCCTGATACCGGTTACGATTCTATTGGTGATTTTACCCAGGCACAGGCGTTATCCCGTTTCTTAAACAGACTGGATAGCACCAATCAATTAGCAAAAACCATCCTTTACAATCTTAATCCAGCCGATAACGAACTTTTTGCAACCATGGCAGGTAATTATAATGATGGCACCGTTGCAGGCAAAATTCAATTTGGTTCGGCATGGTGGTTTTTGGATCAGAAAGATGGCATGACCAAACAGATCAACTCTCTGTCGAGCATGGGGCTTTTAAGCAAACTGGTTGGTATGCTTACCGATTCGCGCAGCTTCCTGTCCTACCCTCGTCATGAGTATTTCAGGCGTTTATTATGTAACCTGCTGGCCGAAGATATTGAGAAAGGCGAACTGCCTGCTGACCTGGAATGGACTGGTAAGATTGTACAGGATATCTGCTATTACAACGCCAAAAACTACTTCACTTTCAAGTGATCCAACATTCTTTACTCAACTAAAAACATTTCAAAAAAACCTTTCGTAACCAGTAATTTACGATAACGTTGGAGTGTTTTTAGTTGCTCATATTCGCTTTTTATTGGTGCAGAGTATTTAGATTTGCTATAACAGTAAGTTTAACACTTATTTATAAACCAAACTTTTGAGGCAAACTATTATAGTATCCTGCCCCGAATAATATATCGAAAATGCCTGTTTTAAAAAGATTTATTTTTATAAGCACCCTGTTGTTTTCAGCCGCGCAAATGGCCTCGGCCCAAACAGAACAATACTCATGGCAGCATTTGCCGCAAGTGAGCACCCCTGTTTTTAAAAAGGATACTTTTAACATTATTAATTATGGTGCCAAAGCCGATGGCATTACCCTCAACACCCAAAGCATAAACAAAGCTATTGCTGATTGCAGTGCTAAAGGCGGCGGTGTTGTACTAATACCGCAGGGCTTGTGGCTTACCGGGCCGGTGGTAATGAAATCAAATGTAAATCTGCATATTAGTCGGGCAGCCTTGTTGCAGTTTACTGATGATAAAAGTCAATACGCATTGGTTGAAGGTAATTATGAAGGCCATGCGGCTGTACGTAACCAAGCCCCTATTTCGGGTACGGACCTACAAAATATAGCCATTACCGGCGAAGGCATTATTGATGGGCACGGCGAAGCCTGGCGCGCCATAGGCAAAGATAGATTAACCGATAATGAATGGAAAGCGTTGACTTCGTCAGGCGGTGTGCTGAGCGAAAACGGCAAAACATGGTTCCCATCACAAAGCTATGTTGATGGTTTTAAAACACCAGATGCAGGTGTAATACAAGCCGGTAAAAAATTGGAAGATTATGCATCGATGAAGGATTTCTTCAGGCCTAATATGCTGGTGCTTACCAATTGTAAAAATGTATTACTGCAGGGTGTTACTTTTCAAAATTCCCCGGCATGGTGCCTGCATACTTTAATTTGCGAGGATCTCACACTTGATGGTGTACACGTTAAAAACCCATGGAACGCGCAAAACGGTGATGGTATTGATGTAGAATCGTGCAAAAATGTATTGATAGAAGGCAGCACATTTGAAGCAGGCGATGATGGCATCTGTATCAAATCGGGCCGTGATGAAGAAGGCCGCCGCAGAGGAAAACCAACAGAGAATGTGGTGGTTAAAAATGATGTGGTTTACCGCGCACATGGCGGCTTTGTTATCGGCAGCGAGATGTCGGGCGGGGCACGTAATATTTTTGTATCCGATTGTACTTTTATTGGCACCGACGTTGGTCTGCGTTTTAAAACTACCCGAGGTCGTGGAGGTATTGTAGAAAATATCCACATTAAAAATATCAGCATGCGCGATATTGTTACCAATGCCATCTTATTTGATATGTACTACATGGGCAAATCGCCTGGCGAGGAAGCGGCTGGTGACGATAAAATTATTCCCGTTACAGAAGCAACCCCGCAATTCAGGGATTTTTATGTAGATAACGTGGTATGTATCGGTGCCGAAAAAGGCTTGCAGGTACGCGGCCTGCCCGAAATGAATATCAAAAACATCTACCTGCAAAACCTGGTTTTAAAAACCAACCAGGGCATTGATATTATCGAAGGCAATGGCATCCATCTAAAAAATGTTCAGCTTGATTGTAAGCAAACCGCGCCGCTCATCCATATAGAAAATAGCAGCGCTATTAAATTTGATAATATCAGCTACAGCAATGCGCAAACCTTGTTTTCGGTAAGCGGTAAAAAATCGGCAGATATCACCGTATCAAATACCAACGTTGCCAAAGCCGGTAACAAAACCGAGTTTAAAAACGGCGCGGATAATAACTCATTAACAATAGTTAAATAAATGAAAAAGCTATTGCTGTTTGTCGTGTTCCTGTTTTCATCAGCTATGCTGATGGCGCAGGCTAATACCTACCCTACGCATTTCACAGTTGCGCAGGATGGCAGCGGCGATTTTAAAACCATACAGGAAGCAGTAAACGCCGTACGGGATCTTTCACAGCAGCAGGTCACCATCAACATAAAACCGGGTGTTTATCATGAAAAACTGGTGATACCCTCATGGAAAACCAAAATTTCTTTGATTGGCGAAGATAAAGAGCATACTATTATTACCAACAGCGATTATTCAGGCAAAGCCAATCCCGGTGGCAAGGATGCTTTTGGAAAGGATAAGTTTACTACTTATACTTCCTACACAGTGTTAGTGCAAGGCAATGATTTTTTGGCCGAAAACCTGACTATTGAAAATGCTTCGGGCCGGGTTGGGCAAGCGGTGGCCCTGCATGTTGAAGGCGACCGGTGCGTAGTAAAGAATTGCAATTTATTAGGCAATCAGGACACTTTATACGCGGCTACAGAAAACAGCCGTCAGTATTATAAAGATTGCTTTATACAGGGAACTACGGATTTTATTTTTGGCGAGGCTACGGCTGTTTTTGATCATTGTGTGATCAAAGATCTTTCCGATTCCTACATAACAGCACCATCCACCACCCCGCGACAACAATTTGGCTTTGTTTTCTTTGATTGCAAGCTTGTAGCCGATTCATCAGTTAAAAAAATACACCTGGGCAGGCCTTGGCGGCCTTATGCCCGGTCTGTATATATCCGTACAGAAATGGGTGCTCATATTGTGCCCGCAGGTTGGGACAACTGGCATAACCCCGACAATGAAAGGACCGCTTATTTTGCCGAATATGAAAGTACCGGTCCGGGTGCCAATAAAACTGGTCGTGCAGCATGGGCACATCAGCTAACGTCAGCAGAAATAAAAACATACACTATAAAAAATATACTTTCCGGCAAAGACGGCTGGAATGTACAGGCGATCAATTAATCATTCAGCATCATGATCCTATCAAAAGATAATTTAAAAAATATAGTTATTCCGGGTTTACAAGTGCCGGACGAAAGCATTTTTACTCTGCCTGAGAAGGTTCTGCAATTTGGCACCGGCGTATTGTTAAGGGGTTTGCCCGATTATTTTATCGACAAAGCCAACCGTAACGGCGTTTTCAATGGCCGGGTAGTCGTTATTAAATCAACCGACAAAGGTTCTTCAGCCGATTTTGATGACCAGGATAACCTGTACACCTTTTATGGTAAAGGTATTGAGGACTCACAAGAAATAAGTGAGCAGATTATTTGCTCTGCCATCAGCAGGGTTTTATCCGCCGCGGGTGATTGGAACGTTATACTTGAAGTGGCTAAAAGCCCCGACTTACAGGTAATTATTTCCAATACTACCGAAGTGGGCATCCAGTTGGATAAAAATGATAAAGTGAGCAGTACACCGCCTACATCATTCCCCGGCAAATTATTGGCTGTTTTGTATGAGCGTTATAAAGCCTACAATGGCAAAGCCGATAGCGGCCTGATCATTATACCAACTGAACTTATTGTTGATAATGCCACAAAATTAAAAGCTATTGTATTTGAACTTGCCCGCTTAAATAATATGGAACCAGACTTTATACAATGGCTTGAAGATCATAACAAATTCTGCAACTCATTGGTGGATAGAATTGTTCCCGGCAGGCCATCTAAAGAATTAGAACAACAATTAGAAGAAGAACGTGGTTATACCGACAAACTCAACATCATGTCGGAAACCTATAGCTTATGGGCTATCGAAGGTGATCAGGATGTTGCTGCCGCTCTATCATTCAGCAGAACTGATAAAGGCGTGGTGATCACACCGGATATTGAATTGTTCAGGGAACTAAAACTGCGTTTGCTGAATGGCTCGCATACGCTGAGTTGCGCACTTGCATTTCTTTCAGGCTTTGATACCGTTAAGGAAGCGATGGATGATGAAGGCTTTTTGAACTTTATTACCCAGCTTGCTTTTGGCGAGATTATTCAATCTATTCCTTACAAGATCAGTCCGCATGCAGCAGCTGATTTTGCAGGAAAAGTGCTCGACAGGTTCCGTAATCCGCACATCAGGCATGAATGGTTAAGCATTTCTATGCAATACTCGGCCAAACTTAAAATGCGTGTATTACCTTTACTATTAAACTATTATAAAACCAATAATGCCGTGCCGCCAAACATGGCGCTTGGCTTTGCCGCTTTTATCAGGTTTATGAAAGTTATACAAAAAGAAGATGGCAGCTATGTTGGCACAATAAATAATCGCGAATACACGGTTAATGATAGCCAGGCACCTTATTTTTGTAAAGTTTGGCAAACAAACGATACCAATTTAGTAGCGAAGCAAATCCTGAGCAATCAGGAACTTTGGGACGCTGACCTTACGGCATTACCCGGCTTTAAACAGGCCGTAGCAAATAACCTGGATAAAATTATAGCAGGCGGAATAACAGAATTAACCGCCGTATAAACATCATAGCAATGAAACAAAAAATAACGAAGGTACACCCAAAAGATAATGTAATGGTTGCCCTTACCGACCTGCAAGCCGGCGAAGCAGTTACCTATCAAGGCGATACTTATACTCCCATTGAATTTATACCCGCCAAGCACAAATTCGCGGTAGCCGACCTGCCCGAAGGAACGGATATTATTATGTACGGCGTTTTAGTTGGTCGCACACAAAGTCATATCCCGGCCGGAGGTTTATTAACCATCACCAATATTAAGCATGCGGCCAGTGGTTTTGTTACCGGCACCAATCATTTAGACTGGCAGGGGCCGGATACCAGCAAATGGCAAAATGCTACCTTCAATGGTTTTCATCGTGCTAATGGCGATGTGGGTACTTCTAATTACTGGCTGGTGATCCCTATGGTTTTTTGTGAGAACCGTAATATTGAGGTATTACAGGAAGCACTGATAAAACCGTTAGGCTATGGCCGTAAAAAAACTTATGAGATAAAGGCCCAGCAACTCATCAATAAAATACGTACCGGCAGCGGTATTGAAGAGGTACTGTATACCGAAATTGGCAACGATACCGCACAAGCCGGGCAGGATAAACTGTTCCCGAATGTGGATGGTATTAAATTTTTAACCCATACCGGCGGCTGCGGCGGCACACGCCAGGATTCAACTGCTTTATGTGGCTTATTAGCCGGTTACATCACCCACTCTAACGTGGCGGGTGCTACCGTTTTAAGCTTAGGCTGCCAGAATGCGGAGGTTAAAACCTTGCAGGAAGAGATTGCAAAACGTGCCCCTGATTTTAATAAACCGCTGTACATTTTGGATCAGCAAAAAGTAGGTTTGGAAACTGATTTGATGGAACTGGCTATTCGCCAAACCCTTGCTGGCTTGATACAGGCCAATGAAGTTACCCGCGAACCTGCACCTTTAAGCAAACTGGTAATAGGTTTGGAATGCGGTGGTTCCGATGGATTCTCAGGCATTTCGGCAAACCCGGCTATTGGTTATACGTCTGATTTACTGGTATCACTTGGTGGTTCCGTTATATTATCCGAATTCCCTGAATTGTGCGGAGTTGAACAAAACCTGATAGACCGCTGTGTAGATAAAAGCAAAGCTGAACGCTTCTCATCACTGGTACGGGCTTATAGCGCGCGCGCTGAGGAAGTGGGATCTGGTTTTTATATGAACCCATCACCCGGTAATATCAAGGATGGCTTGATCACTGATGCCATTAAATCCGCAGGCGCTGCAAAAAAAGGCGGCACCTCCCCTGTTGCCGATGTGTTGGATTATCCTGAAAAAGTAACCAAACCTGGTCTTAACTTGCTTTGTACACCCGGTAATGACGTGGAATCGACTACTGCCGAAGTTGGCTCCGGCGCAAATGTGGTTTTATTCACTACCGGTTTAGGCACTCCTACCGGCAACCCGATAACTCCTGTAATTAAGATCGCCACCAATACAAAGCTTTATAACCGTATGAGCGATATTATGGATATCAACACCGGAACTATTGTTGAAGGTGATGAAACCATTGAGCAGGCCGGTGAGCGTATATTGGATTATATTGTTAAAGTTGCCAGCGGCGAAATTGAAGTAAGCGCGGTAAGGCACGGCCAAAATGATTTTATCCCATGGAAAAGAGGGGTTTCCTTGTAAATAATTAAGAACTTTATCAGTCTACCATCTACCTATGAAAAAAATACTTTGCCTGGTTATATTGTTCTTTACCTGCTTTACCGTCGCTAATGCACAAGCGCCATGGTCGCAGCGCATGGCCGCAACCGCCATGAAATTGTGGCCCGATACTGCCGGTCGCTGGACCTACGAACAAGGTGTAGTGCTTAAAGGAATTGAGGGCGTTTGGATGCAAACCGGCGATAAAAAGTATTTCAAATACATCCAAAACTATATGGATGGATTGATAGCTGATGATGGCACTATAAAAGGCTATAAAAAGGACGATTTTACTTTGGATAACATCATGTGCGGTCGCTTGGCAATGCTGTTGTACAACGTAACCGAAAAACCAAAATATTATAAGGCGGCAGTATTGCTGCGCGATCAGTTAAAAGATCAGCCGCGTACCGTCGACGGTGGCTTTTGGCACAAAAAGAAATACACCAACCAAATGTGGCTGGATGGCCTGTATATGGCCGAGCCTTTTTATGCTGAATATGCCTACGCTTTTCATGAGGACACTGATTATAATGATATTGCCCGGCAACTTATCCTGATTGAACAGCATGCCCGCGACCCGAAAACAGGTTTATTGTACCATGCCTGGGATCAAAGTAAAACTGAGAAATGGGCCGATCCTAAAACAGGCCTATCACAAAACGTTTGGGGCCGTGCCGATGGCTGGTATGCTATGGCTTTGGTTGATGTGCTGGATAAATTCCCGGCCAATAATCCAAATCGTGCTAAACTATTGGCCATTTTAAACCGGCTTGCAATCGCCATACAAAAATATCAGGACCCTAAAACCGGCTTATGGTACCAGGTAATGGATAAGGCCACTGAAACAGGGAACTATCCTGAAGCTTCAGCCTCATGTATGTTTGTTTATGCTTTGGCTAAAGGCGCACGTGAAGGTTATCTGCCTGCAAGTTATTTGACTGTGGCTAAAAAAGGGTACCAGGGCATACTTGATAAATTTATTACTACCGATGCCAGCGGACAGGTTAATTTAAACGGCACTGTAAGCGTAGGCGGACTTGGCGGCAAACCGTATCGCGATGGCAGCTACAAATACTATATGAGCGAAAAAGTTGTGCAAAACGATCCTAAAGGCATTGGCGCGTTTATACAAGCCAGTGTAGAGATTGAACGCCTTGCTAATTTATCAGCAGGCAAAGGAAAAGTGGTAACGGTTGACAGTTATTTTAATGATGAGCACCGGAAAGATATAACTGGTCGCACCATTTCCTATCATTACAAATGGGATGAGATGACCAATAACGGCTTCTCTACATTCGGTCATATTTTTAATAATTACGGGGTAAAAACGGAGATATTGTATGATGCGCCAACCGCGCAGAATTTAAGTAAATCAAATATTTACATCATCGTTGACCCTGATATCCCGAAAGAAAACCCTAATACTAAATATATTGAGGAACCGCATATTAAAGCCATAAGCGAGTGGGTGCATGACGGCGGTGTATTAGTAGTTTTAAATAATGATACCGGCAACGCGGAGTTCAAACACCTGAATAACCTGATGGCAAAATTCGGAATGCAGTTTAATGAGGATAGCCGTAACCATGTGGAAGGCAGCAAGTTTGAACAGGGGGCTATTTATATTCCCAAAGAAAATCAAATATTTAAGACTGCTAAAAAGATCTACATAAAGGAGATCAGTACATTAAAGGTAAGCCCTCCTGCTGTGTCGGCATTAACGGATAAGAACGATGTGATCATCGCGGTAGCAAAATATGGCAAAGGCACTGTTTTTGCCGTTGGCGATCCGTGGTTTTATAATGAATATACTGATGGGCGAAAGTTGCCTTATGATTTTCAAAACTTTGAAGCTGCGAATGATTTTGTAAATTGGCTGATCGGACAAATCCCTGCAAAATAAATGAAGCTTAAATATCTGTTCTTCTCTATCCTAATCAGTCTGTTTTTTTTAACGGCTAATGCACAAACAACAGAATTAAACACCTACAATTTAACCTGGACAAGCCAAAGCAAGAACTCCGGCGAATCGATGCCTTGCGGTGGCGGGGATATTGGTTTAAATGTGTGGGTAGAGAATGGCGATCTCTATTTTTACGTTTCAAAAAGCGGCACGTTTGATGAGAATAATACATTCCTTAAACTGGGGCGTGTAAAGATCAGGCTATTTCCTAACCCGTTCAGCGGTACTGATTTTTCACAGCAACTGCATTTACAGGATGGCGCGGTCATCATCAATGGCAAAAACGGCAGCCAGAACACACAGGTAAAGCTTTGGGTTGATGTTTACCGCCCGGTAGTACATGTGGAAATTAACAGCAATACCCCCATAAAAGCAGAAGCCGATTATGAAAGCTGGCGCTATCGTGATCGCGAGTCAAACGGTACCGAGAATAACCAGGATTCGCGCAAATGGTCGAAAGATGGCGCGGTAAAAACGCTGAAGGATAATATCGATTTTAAAAAAAATTCGGTACAATTTTATCATCAGAACCAGGATTCGACAGTTTTTGATGCTACCGTGCACGAACAAGGCATGGATGCGGTAAAGGCCGAAATGTTTAACCCGCTTATCCATCTTGTTTTTGGCGGTATGATGAAAGCCGATGGCATGCAACCCGCCGGAACATATGAGGGCAAATATCAAAATACGGATTTTGAAGGCTGGAGATTACAAAGCACCAAGGCGGCAACAAAGCAAAATATCGAGGTTTATTTAAACACAAGCTATGTAAACATGGCACAATTATGGGAGCAAAAATTGGATAGCGTTATTCATGAAGCGGCATCAAACAAAAAAACTGCTTTACAAAACACGCAAAACTGGTGGAAACAATATTGGGAGCGCAGCTATATATTCATTAATACCGATAACATCAACCCGCAAAGTCCCGAATGGCAAACAGGACGTAATTACCAGCTATTCCGGTATATGCTGGGCTGTAATGCTTACGGCGCTTATCCAACCAAATTTAACGGTGGTTTATTTACTTACGATCCTGTTTATACCAATCCGGAATTTACTTATACGCCCGATTTCAGGAACTGGGGCGGTGGTTTAATGACTGCGCAAAACCAGCGACTGGTCTACTGGCCCATGCTTAAAACCGGCGATATCGACATGATGAAGCCGCAGTTTGATTTCTATCTGCGGTCGTTACATAATGCCGAACTACGCAGTAAAGTTTACTGGGGACATAACGGTGCAAGCTTTACCGAACAAATAGAAAATTTTGGCCTGCCGAATATGGGCGAATACGGGTTAAAACGCCCTGCTGAGTTTGATAAAGGTGTAGAATATAACAACTGGCTTGAATATACCTGGGATACAGCGTTAGAGTTTTGCCAGATGATGCTGGAAACAGAACACTATACGGGCAAGGATATTATGCCATACATTCCGCTTATTGAAAGTTGCCTTACCTTTTTTAATGAGCATTACCAGTATGTTGCAAAACAACGTGATGTAAACATTTTTGATGCGAATGGCCATTTGGTACTGTTTCCCGGTTCATCGGGTGAGACTTATAAAATGGCTTATAACTCCACCTCAACTATTGCCGCGCTGCAAACGGTACTTACCACCCTGCTGAAATTGCCGCCGCAATATTTAACTGATGCAGAACGAAAAAACTGGGAAACCATGCTTAAACGCATCCCTCCCATTAATTTTACAGTGATTGACGGGCACAAAACCATCGCGCCGGCCAAAAGCTGGGAACGGATAAATAATGTAGAAAGCATGCAGCTTTACCCTGTTTTCCCATGGGGGATTTATGGTATAGGCAAGCCTGATCTGGATGTGGCTATTAACACCTGGAAATACGATACGCTGGCTATAAAATTCAGGAGCAGTATTGGCTGGAAACAGGATAATATCTTCGCTGCACGGATGGGGCTGACTAAAGAAGCGGCTGACCTAACCGTATTTAAACTTAAAGATTCTGGCAGACGCTTTCCCGCCTTTTGGGGACCGGGTTTCGACTGGACGCCCGACCATAACTGGGGCGGCACGGGTATGATAGGTTTGCAGGAGATGTTAATGCAGGTTGATGACAAAAAGATCTACCTTTTCCCCGCATGGCCCAAAACATGGAACGTGCATTTCAAACTGCATGCGCCTTATAATACAACAGTTGAAGCAACCGTTAAAAATGGCAAGGTTGAATCGCTAACAGTTTTACCAAAAGAACGTGAGAAAGATATTGTAAATATGCTTTAGGTTATCACTCTATGTACTCTAAAGATTAGAAAAAGGGTGTCATGCTGAGCGCTAGTCGAAGCATATGGGTAATGGCCTTTACGCTTACCCTTCGAGTGCCTCAGGGTGACCTCACGCTCAAAGAAAACATCTTCTAACCGATGCTATCTGTCGAAAGGCATCCAGGTTTCCATGTTCACATGCCCGCGGTTATCCCATGCATAGTATGGTATGAGCCTGATGCTTGCTTTGGCATCGGTATTAGATAATGACACTTCCTTGTACAAATTTTTGCTCCAGTTATTTTCGTTCCTTATATCAGCTAATCCTGTTAAACTTATCATATCGCTGTTAGCTATTTTAATTAATTGGGGTTTCAGGTTTGCCTTGGATGATAACGCTACGTCTGCAATCTTTTTTCCTTTTGGCAGGTCGACTGATTCCAGGCAATAAACTATGGGTCCACGCTTTACAGCTACCTGGTTGCGGGTTTCCTCAACCAGCGGATTAGCTTCCATCATTTTGACCGGCATAGGTAATTGCAGTTCCAGTTGATCACCTGCTTTCCAGTTACGGGTTACAGCAGCATATTGACCCGGGATTAATTTAATATCAGCAGTTTTTCCATTGATCACTAGTGATGCCCCTTTACACCAGCCGGGGATACGCAGAAAAGCAGAAAATTCCTTTCCCGATGTTTCATCAAATCGAATCCTTATGCTCCCATTCCATGGATAGTCGGTGGTTTGGGTTAATTTTATGGGCGATCCATCTTTCAGTTTAGTTGACAGTTTATTCCCGCCGTATAAATTGAACCATAGCCCTTTGTCGGAAATATTGTAGGCGTAGTTACTAACCTCGGCGATGGTACGCACCACATTCGGCGGGCAGCAATCTGAATAAGCAATGTAGCCTACCCTATCCCTCGACCACCTGTCCCTGAAAGGCAGGTCATCATCAACGCTTAACGGGTTGGTGTAAAAGAAACTTTTCCCATCCAGGCTGATGCCCGATAACATGCCATTGTACAAAGTAAGTTCCATTACATCGGCATATTTGGCATCACCTGTGAGTTGCAGCATGCGCCAGTTCCATAATACATTACCTACACTGGCACAGGTTTCATTGTGGGCAGTAAAATTGGGCAACTGGTAATCACGCCCATAAGCCTGATGTACTTCCTGTACATCTTTTAGTAAATAGGATGTGCCATCGGGCGATACGCCATCATACAAAGCTCCGCACCCTCCGGTTATGTACATTTTGCGGTTAACCACATCATTCCAAATCAAATTGAGCGTATGTAGTAAAGTAGTGTCGCCTGTTTCGGCATAAACATCGGCTGCACCGGCATACAGGTAATTAGCCCGTACAGCGTGCCCGGTTGCGGCGGTCTGTTGCCTGAATGGGATGCGATCCTGGTTATCATCTGTGCCATCCTTCATCAGTCCGCGGATATCAATCAGGTTTTTAGCCAGTTCGAGATATTTGGGATCATGGGTTGTGCGGTACATCTCTACTACACCCATGTAATGTGATGGGCAAATGGCATTGCGCGCCAGTTCGGGCGAGGCGGTTTTATAAAAATTGTATAAATAATCAGTTGCCTTTATGGCGATGTCAAGGAAATTCCTTTTACCTGTAGCCCGGTAATGGATACAAGCCGCAGTCATCAAATGCCCTAGGTTATAGGTTTCAAAATTCAGCCTGTCCTCAAATGCTTTTGATTGATTGGGATGATTCCGTTCTTCTATAGAAGTTGGCGTATGGATATAACCATCAGCACGCTGAGCCTTGGCAAAAAGCGCGATGGTATTATCCATCAGTTGGTCAAGCTTAGGGTCATGCGTAGCTGTATACATAACAGCAACTGCTTCAAATAACTTATAAAAATCACCATCCTGAAATGGCGGGCCAACGTGCGAACCTGTATCCAATCCCGCAGCGATCTCAAAATTCTGAATAGCATGGCCCATTTTGGGGTCGCTATAGATCTTCCATAAATTGGGGATCATCGTCTCGCGGCAAACTTTAAAACGGTCGGCCCAAAAACCGGTCGTCCAGCTTACATCACCCATATTTACGCTGCTCAATTTGACACACGGACTGGCAGATGTATTTACCAATGCCTTATCCTGCGCGTATAACTTATTAGCGTTTAGAATAGCTGTTGCTAATACTGCAAAGCTGATTAGTGTCCTTCTCATCATCAAATTCATTAATAATCCAGCCTGACTATTTGTACCGGGCCCAATAATCCGGCAGGCAACAGGGGTTTACCATCCAGCCTGTAAACGGCATTAGTCCAGGTGATCTGTTTTTCTTTTGGCAAGGCATGGTCGCCGATCAGGCGATTGGCCCAGGTATTTGAAACTTCGATCCGGATCTCGTTTTTACCATTCTTTAAGGCTTTGCCAATGTTTACACGATAAGGGTAAGTCCATGCCGTGCCGCTATGAATGCCATTTACATACACATCAGCTAGATTAGCTACTTTGCCTAAATCAAGCCATACATCGCCCTTCTGCCTATTTTGCCAGTCGAAAGTTTGGGTATAGCTAGCTGTGCCTGAATAATATTTTATCGCTTCATTGGTATTTTTGCTCCAATCTTCCAAAGCGTTAAAAATCACCGGCTGTTCAGGGCCGCCGAATGCTTTATCGAATTTTACCGTCCACGTTTGTTTAAGCGTTTGCACTGGTTTAATAGTCGGCCAGTTTTGGTGTTTTGGGGTTGATGCGGTGTTTGCGGGCTTCCTTAACACCACAAATACCGATCCGCTGGTATCAAGCTTTATTTGCAATGCTGTTCTTCCGTTTACAATCTTCCAGTTACCTGCGGTTTTTATCTTCCCGGTAAGCGGGTCAAACAATTCAGGGACTTTGCCCGATACTCTTAAAGATAATGTGATAGTACACTTCTTATCATCCTGGTTCGATATAAAATAACTATCGAAACCGGCACCTGCCCTATGGTTCCAGGCAATATTTGGCGCAAATGCACCTACTGAATCAATAACGATCACATCTCTTGTAATCCCTAGTTTATCGAAACTATCATCCCTATATGGCCCGGTTATTACTTTTCCTTTTGTTCCTGATGTGTTTAAAAGTTCCTCGGCTGTTTGCTTAACTACGGCATCATCTGCCATACCGGGCGCTTGTGTGGGGTGGGTATCCCAAATTACAGTCGCGCCATCTTTAACCAGTTGCTGTATTTTTTTTATGGCCTGCGGCGACATTAAACTGCTGTCAGGTGACATAGGATGCGCACCCGGTATCACCAATACGGTGTAACTTGCGCCGCCTGGCAATTCAATCCGGCCATTATGTACGGTTGCCAGTCTTAACAAAGCATCGAGGTTAAACGAGTCGTAAGCATAACCACGCATAGGGTTTATCCATTGCTGCGGCTCAGCCATATTTGCCGAACTGTTCACCCCATCGGGAATAGTGCGCATAGGCTCGCCTTTATTGGCAAGTCGGATGGCTTCGGATTTCACCCGCTCTTCGCCAAATATACCGGGCAATGTGCTCACCAATCTGTCGGGTAAAATAGCACGGCGAGGTGTTTCTTCGCCTGTGAAAACAGCTATATCAATAACCGGGTGGCCCATTTGCAACATGGCATCGCAACGTTGCAGGTATTGCACCCACGCCTTACCGGGTTTCCACCAGGTTTGATCGCGCTGAAAAAATGTACCGATACCATCCAGCGTCATACCCGGCTTGCGGTCGAGCCAGGGATTGTGCACATCAACATGAAAAGTAAAGCGATTAATGCCCAAGGCAAACTCCCTGTCGGCAATTGCTTTTAGCATAGCGGGATGCTCGTCCCACATGAGGCGCAACTCTGTAAAAGCTTCTGCCTGGATTATATTTTTACCATAGATGTGCCCGCCTGAAATTGCATCCAAAATATCATTAGGTTTATCATGTGTAGGGCTGCGGAGCCAAAATTCGCCCATCGGTATATCAACCTGGCTATAATGTAGCATGCCATCGCTCACCATAGTTGGCGCAACACTTTCGGCACTGAATGTGCATCCCTGCGCATGTGCCAGTTTAGCCATAGTACCAAAAAAATTATCTGATACTAGCTCGGTTATGGTTTGCCTTACATCGCTCAGTACTTTTTCAGAAACCGACGCACTTTGCACCGGTACACCAGCCATTACAGGCAGATACGGCAACAGGTCATACCCTCGACGTTTTTTAAATTCGGCAGCAAAATTATCCGACCAGTTTTGACTGCCAGCTTCCCAGCTGTCTACATGGAAGATCTTTAACACACGCTTAGCCAGTTCTGGGCCGGCTTGTTTAACCGCCTCGCCAAACCAGCTATTGAATTGCAGTGTAACTGCCTCCGGATTAAATTTATCGCACTCCAACCCAGCCCCTGCACCGCCGGTTGCGTTGGTATGGCCGGTTGATGTATGACCAATACGCAGGATAGTCCAGGTGCCTGCCGGTACTTGCCAGTTTAGTTTGCCGCTTGCATCCAGTTTGCCTGTTATATCAATGATTTTATCTTTCGGTACGCACAGTTCATCCCGCAATTGCTGGGTATTGGTGCGTTTACTTACCCGCCAAACTTCACCGGTTTTGCCTTCGTATTGATTGATCTTCGGCTCCGCAGATAATTCAATGCCCGATAACCTTAACGATGGCTTCCATTTGGCAAAATCCAGGTCTTCCGATCCTGGTTCCGAACCTGTCTTATCATATACAAAACGGAAATATCTGGCTGTAGTGGGCACAATTTCATTGGTAATGGGCGCATCACCATCCTGCCAGCCGTGGCGCGGCGGATCAAGACGGGTTAGCGGTTTAAAATTTATGCCGTCATCACTGGTTTCAAACAATAATCTTTCCGATTCATAATTACTGGCATTTGTATGTATGATGAGCGAGCGGCAGGTAAACGGCTGTTCAAATGATAACTGGATCCAGCAAGGCTCGCTGCTGGCGAAACTTGTTTTATTGCCAGGTATAGCCAAATATTGCACATCAGCACCTGTACTTGCAGTAATTTTAGGGACAATAGTTTTTGTGCTGATACCGCTGCCTTGCGGCGATGGGTAAGCGAATATTTTAATATCCTTATAGTAACCTTTGTAACTCTGTGGCTTGGTTAAAGTATCATGATACATTTTACCACCGCTAACCAGTGTTTTTGACCATACCACCTTTTGCATGGATAATTCAGGTGTTATCCATGGGCCTCCTGCTACGGCAAAACCATCGCAATCGTGCATGGCCAGTTTTATGCCCAATCTATCGGCTTCACTCATGGCAAATTTTACCATCTCCCACCAGGGTTTGCTTAATTGTTCTACAGGCGGCGTCATATATGGCGGATTTGCAGGGCCTTTAATCGGCATCAGGTAAGCACCTTCGATGCCTTCTTCCTTCATTGATTCCAGGTCGGCGGTAATGCCGGCCTTGCTTACACTGGCCTGCATCCAGTACCAATAGATCCAAGGCTTTGCGGCTTCAGGAGGATGCAAAAAAGCTTGCGTAAGCTGATCTGTGGATTTAGATTGCGCATACCCCTGCAAAGCAAACCAATTGAGGCTGCACAAATAAACCGATACTACAAGAATAAGCCTCTTCATATCATTAATTAGCCGTGTTAAACCTTATTCCCTGTGATAGCTTAACCGCTTTTTCCGCATTGGCGGCGCATGGCAACAGGTAAAAACTATAGTTATAAGCCTTAGCCGGGATCTGGTATTTATCCAACGGTGCCCCCACATCCGACCAGCTATCATTACCGCCTACGCCCATTTGCAGCAGGTCGATATTCAGGGTTATGAAACCTGCGTCTTTCAACTTATAGGTGTGTTTTGCGGTTTCAATGTTCTTTTCGGTGTAAGGCCAGGCGTTCATACTTAATAGACTATCAGCAACTACCAGCAAACCACTGTTATTTTTATCCGACAGGTACATCCAGCGCACATCTGTACGGTTACCCATTTCTTGCGGTACCACATAAGGTTCATTAAACTCATTGATGGGTTGAGAATAGATGCCCGCCTCAAAACCTGTGCGGCGGTCGATATAGTTTTCATATAATCCCCGGCCATACCAACTGATATTATCATAAGTGCGTTTAATACCGCATTGCATACCCACTTCAGGAATGTTTGGCAGGCCCGGCTTTGTTGTTAAGGCATAATTAACTTTAACAGTGCCATCGCCATTAATTAAATAATTAACCTGAACGGCAACACTATCGTTTATGAGCGTATAATTACTGGTTACCTTAACTAAGCCGTTAATTAGTTTTTGTGCCGATACATTTTTCAGCTTTACACTATACACATACCATGGCTTTAACTTTTTGTTGGATTTCCAGCCACGGCGGTCGTTATCTGTAAGCGGGCGGGTAAAATGCGGTAATAATGGCGCGTACACCTGTTCCTGACCATTGGAGATATAGGAACTTAAAGCACCATTGTTTTTATTGATGGCGATATTAAAGTTTTTACCACTCAATATGTAGGCATCTGTATTATCCTGCTCTGAAATTACCGGATAATTTTTATGATGGCTATTATCTACGGACAAACCGGTTAACGCAAACTGATCTTCCGCTATTTCATATCCCTTTGCAGCCCAGGGTTCATCCTGTGATAAAGAGAAATGAATATCGGCCAGGTACTCATGCCCTTGTTTTATAGCAGGCAGATATGGCGCTAATGAAAGTGTAGTATCCTTCATGGCAGCCAAATTGATGGAAGGTAATACCTTTTCAATAATGATGTTGCCGTCTTCCCTTAGCTGCAGTGTTACTGTATAGCCGCTTAATGATTTAACCGAGTTCCAGTTTTTTATGCTGATAACCTTTTTAACCGAATCGATCATTTTACATTCCACAGGCTGAAAAACATGCTTGCATTCGTACATCGCGGGTTTCGGTCTGCCATCTGGCGCTACGAGTCCTTTTATGGTGAAATCATCATAGTATTTTTCGCCATAATCACCTCCAAAGGCGTAGTATGTGCCGTTAGCATCTTTTTTTAATAAGCCCTGATCTTTAAACTCCCATATCGCGCCACCGATGATTCGTGGAGTGTTGCGCCAGATATCCCAGAATTCTTTGAGATTTCCGTTTGAATTACCCATAGCGTGCGAGTACTCAACAAAAAATATAGGGCGATGGTCGCCATTTTGTTGGTTAGCAAGCAGGTTGGCCGTAAACAAACCGGGGTACATCCTGCTGATAATATCCACATACGGCTGGTCGATAGGATTTTGGATGCGGTGTGAATGGTCGTTTGTTTTCGGGTATCGCGGATCATCCGGCTCTATATAGCCTTCGGCTTGTGGTGTGCCCTGCGCGGGCTCATAATGTACCGGGCGGGTGATATCAAAATCATGTGTCCAGGCTGCCATTGCCGCGTGGTTTGGGCCACGGCCCGCCTCGTTGCCTAAACTCCAGATAATGATACTCGGGTGATTTTTATCACGCATTACCATACGGGTCATCCTGTCCATATAAGCACCCGCCCAGGTTGGGTCGTTGCTTAATTTTGAGCCTAGACCGTGAGTTTCAAGGTTGGCTTCATCAATTACCATGATGCCGTACTGGTCGCATAGGTCATAGAAATACGGATCTTTTGGATAATGGCTGGCACGGATGCAATTGAAATTAAAGCGTTTAACAGTTTGTATATCCCTTAAAATATCCTCACGGGATAATGCCTTGCCCTTTACAGGGTCATGATCGGGCATGTTTACACCGTACAGGTAAGTGACTTTACCGTTGATAAGCAACTTGCTGTCAGTTTTAGAAAACTCTATACTCCGGAAACCAACTTTGCAGCTTTTTACTTCTAAAATACGCCCGGTTGTATCCTTTAATGCGAGTGTAAGTGTATATAGATTAGGCTCTTCCGTACTCCACTTATCCGGATCTTTTATTCTGGCTTCCATCAAGCCGAACTTTACATTACCCAAACGCGGATATATCTCATTAATAATATCTTCCACGCTTTTTTCCATCGGCTTTGCCAAAACAGGCTGGTTATGCTTATCAAACAGTTGCGCTTCCAGTTTATAACCGTGAATTTCTTCGCCGGTGAGGTTTTCCATTCGCGGGCGTAATTCAAAAAGGGCGTCTTTATAATCCTTATCCAGTTTGGTTTGATAAAAGAAATCAGCAATGCGCAGTTTTGGTTCAGCCAGTAACATCACTTCGCGGTGGATGCCGCTTAAACGCCACTGATCCTGGTCTTCCAGAAAATAGCCGTCCGTCCAACGGATAACCTGTACCGATAACACATTCTCTCCCGCTTGCAGATAAGGAGTTATGTTAAATTCAGATGGTAAAAAACTATCCTCGCCATAACCTAAAAATTTGCCATTCAGCCACACTTTAAACCCTGAACTTACTCCGCCGAAGTGCAGCGTAATGTTCATGTCCTTCCAGTTTGCAGGAACAGTAAATGTGCGTTGGTAATTGCCCACGCTGTTATCAGTTGTTGGCATGAGCGGCGGGTTAACCGGGCGAAAAGGATAAACCGCGCTTTTATAAATGGGCTTGCCATAACCCTGCATCTCCATGCTCGATGGCACAATGATCTTGTCCCAGCCTTTTACCCTGCTCCTGTAAAACTCCTTAGGGGTATCGGCAGGTATCGGTGAGTAATGAAAATCCCAATAGCCGTTCAGAGATATCATCCTACCCGACTGTTCCCTATCGCCTTTTAAAGCATCCTGAATACTGCTGTATGAATATGCCGTAGCATGGGCGGCTTGCCGGTTTATACCATCGATGGATGGATCCTCCCACGGGTCAAAATGGTAAACATCGGGTGCTACAGGTACCGGCGCGGGTGTTTTATCCACCAATTGCGCGTAACCGAGGCATGGTAACAAACTCAATAACAGTAAAATATATTTAACAGGCTTAGCCATCATTATAAAGCGTTATAATCAACCACTAAATTCTGCCCTTTTTGTATCTGTAACTCGTAAACATTATCATCTTTTGATACGATGTTAGCCTGTTTGCAAACCGGTTTGGTTTTGCTCTTAAAACGCAACGTTCCAATACCGTCATCGGCACTAATTTTTATTTGTTTGGTGCTGGCATATACGCGTATATCGCCGTTTGGCGTAGGTACGCTGCCCTGCATCCATTGCAGGCTGCCTAAATTTGGTTCAACTACATAATCTTTATAGCCCGGCGATGTCGGCCTCACGCCTAAATAATACTTACCTAACAGGTAGATAGGGCTTGCGCCCCAGGCATGGCACAAACTTTTGCCATAAGGCCTGCCATACATGGCATACACATCCGCACCGCTTTTTGCAGGGTTATACTCTTCCCAAAATGAGGTTGCACCCAGTTTAAGCATACCGCCCCAGTAATCCTTCATTTGCTTTAGCACATAACTCTGTTCGCCCATAGCGCAAAGGGCCTCCAGTTCATAAAAACGCATGTAGGGAGTGGTGATCTTTGGTACATCATTATTCAGCAGTACATATTTTTTTACATCCTGTTTTTTAGCCTCGTCCAGGTAATTAAAGAATATGGAGAACATATTGGCGTACCGGGTAACGTTATCGGTAGGCTGCCCATCTATGCGGCTATGCACCAGCGCATGTTTCTGATCGTTCCAATAGTAGTTGAAGATCTTATCTTTAAGATAAGCTGCTGTTTGCGCATACTTTACTGCTTTGACTGTGTCATTGGCTATTTTAGCGCATTCGGCCATAGTTTCAAGGCTTCGGCATAAAAGGATCTGCTCAAAGCTTACTTCGCCTTGTTTGCTTAAGCCGTCGGCCCAGTCAATAAACACCCAATCTCCGGTTTGGCCCTGTACGAAACCATCTTTATCGCGGCGCGAGAGACAAAAATCCATCATGCTTTGCATACGCGGATAGTTTTGCTGGATGAAGGTTTTATTGCCGGTGTACTGGTAATAATCGTTGATACCCAAAAACCAATAGAATGTATAATCCATAATGGTATTAATGTGGCTGGTTACCGGGTCTTTCCCTCTCAATGCCAGCAACGTATGTGTAACTGTCGGCGAATCAAAGAACAGGTAGTAGTTCATCAGATAACTTTGATATGCATCGCCCGACCATACCCACCTGTCACGTTTAATACCATCTATAAAAAACTCGCGGGTATTCAGGTGGAGCGTATAGGCAGCTACATCCCATATCTTGTTGATCTCCTCATCAGAACACCTGAAACTGCCGCGCTGTTTTACAGGCGAATATTCATACAGCATGGATACATCATTTATGCTGATATTATCATCATAATAAATATTTACATATCGGAATGCCCTTGAACCATTAAACGTATAATCGTCGCTATGCTGATCGATGTCGACCTTGTCTGCCAGTTCACATCGCGCTGTGTCTGTTGCCTCATTGGGCGATTCACCAAAGTAGAATGATACTTTCCCTTTGCCTTTTATGCCGTTTAGTTTGATATAACCAAAGGTTTCCTTACCAAAATCAACAAACAAATGGTGCGGCTTTCTCTCAATGCTAACAGCCTTCTGTGGTTGAACGGGCAAATGATAGGTTGATGGCAACACATTTGGGTCATTAAAATCCCAGCTGCCTGCCATTAAATATTTTGTAGCCGATACATCGGATGTTTTTCCCGAGGCATCTATCCATTCCTTATCCTCGAAAGTCACCAGCCATGAGGTATTTGATACTAAATGCTTACCCTGCACAAATATGGCTGGTACATTGGCCTGGTTATACACCTTTAAAGCGATACGGTGCTTACCTGCCGGGATGTGAAGGATTTTAGGATAACCACGCACGGTAGTACCATCCAAACTCACATTGTACTGGCCCTCTACGTATATTTTGGCATCCTCAGGTTCTGTAAGCTCAAAATCTTTGTGGAAATTCATCAGCACATAGTGGCTGTCGAGCTTCCAGAATGGTGGCAGAAATGTGCCACGCTCGGTACGTCTGTTCTGCATTTTATTGCTGAGCCAAACTTCATAATCGCCAGGGTACCAAATCCATGATGCTTTTTGCGCCTGTGCAGCGTTACTGAACAGCATAAAGCCAAGCAGGGCAATTACCGCTACATATCTTAAATTAACTGATTGATCCTCTTTCATAAATTAATGTCCGTTAAATACCAGATACAGGCATATCATTACAACAATTAAAATTCCCCAGGCAATTTTTACCCGTTTGGTGGGTTTAACACCAGTTACCAGCTTATCGGGGATATACATTACCGGATTTTGATCAAGCAGGGAAATAACCATTGCCAATGCCATAAGGAACGCGAAAATGTAGAACGACAGCAATAAATAATGCGGCCAAATCGGGTATTTATCCGGTGTAAATACCCATAAATAAAGCACACCCATGCCCAGGCTAAAGGCAGAGCCAGCTGATAAAATGGTATTTACCGCTTTACGACTGGTTCTTTTCCAAAATACCGTGAGTAAGAAAACAACAGCCAATGGCGGAGCTATAAAGCCTAATACTGATTGAAATACATCGAACAGGTTAAGTCCATGAATATTATCAATAGCCAGCGCTACCGCTACGGCAAACATGCAACCTGCTACTACGGCAATGCGGCCTACTTTTATGATCTGTTTATTTGTTGCATTGGGATTGAATTTCTTAACATAAACATCCATGGTAAATACCGTACTCAGTGAGTTGAGCGACGAACCGATGGTACCTACCAATACGGCTATCAGCACTACGATCACTAAACCATTCAACCCCGGCGGAAAGAGATGAGTGACCATAGTCATGTAGGCTTCGGCAGGATGTTTTAATCCGGGATAAAGGATAAAACACAGTATTCCCGTAAGGATAAACAGCGGCAACGACAAAATTTTTAGCCATGCGATGAAGTTTACACCTAATTGCCCCTGCTCCAGATTTTTAGCGCCCAAAACTGATTGTACCATAGCCTGATCCGTACAAAAGAAAGCGATGGCCGAAACAGGATATCCCAATAAAATGGCATACCATGGGTATTTTTTATCGCTTGCAGGGTGAATCAGGTTCCAGTAATTATGCGGCACTTTGTGGTACACTGCGGATAGCCCGCCTGATTTTATAACGCCTAATACGGTCAGCAATAATGATACAACTATCAGTAATATCATCTGGAAAAAATTGACTTTAGCGATGGTCTTTAAACCACCTGCAAAGGTGAATAGTCCCGCAAATGACACCAGTACAATTACAGATTCCCACATCGGGATGCCTAAGATCTGCCTTACTAAGAACCCGCCTGCAAATAAGCCTAATGACAGCCATGAGATAAGGATCTTGATCAGTGCGTACCAGGCCAGTATATTTTGGGTTGAATCGCCGTAGCGCTTGCCCATAAATTCGGGCATGGTGCTTACCTTGGCAGCAAGGTATTTTGGCGCGAAGACCACCGCCAGCAGTAACAGAAATACAAAGGCATACCAGTCGAAATTTACGGCTACAATGCCTGTAGTGTAGCCAATACTGGCGAAAGCCAGCAACATTGACGGCCCAACATTGGTGCCCCACATATTAAAGCCGATGCTCGCCCAGCCCAGTGATTTATTGGCCAGGAAAAGTGTTTCGTCCGTCGTTTTCTTTTTGGCAAAACTGGCCCTGTAACCAATCACCATCAGCACAATAATGTAGGCTACTACGATAGCGTAATCAAGCGTTGTTAAATTGGTTACCAAACTGCCCATCGCTACCATCATGCGCTTAATTTTTCAGGTGATAAATGGTATTCGGCAAGTATGTCGGCAACTTTTACTGGCAGTCCTGTTTTTAATGACCTGTCCATAGCTTGCAGTAAGGCAACTGTAACTATACCCTCTCTAATATCCGGGCAGGCAGTTTCGCCGCTCTCCAAACAATCAGCAAAATATTCAAGATAGTTCTGATACTCACCAGCATGGTGGCTTTGCCCCTCAAACCTGAAGTAATATTTAAGTGTTTTATCGCCCCAGTAAACAATCTTTTCTTCTCCGGTTTTATCGGTAACGGCATAACGCAGTTCATGGTAATCCGCCTGCGATGCGCCTTCGGCACACCGTAATATCACGCTCATGCCGCTATCACGTTGTGTGGGTTGGGTGTATCCGGTATATGCACCGCTTACACGTGCTATCCGTCCATCTGCTGCTTTAAAAATGAAGTGCATGGTATCTTCATTTTTTAATCCGGCGATTTTTCCATTATTGCTGATCATACCGTATCCCATCACCTCTTCAACATCGGGCAGGTACCAGCGGATAAAATCAACCGGGTGACTTAAGCCCCCATACAACCATTTAAAAGCCTGTTCAAGCGCCCAGGGCTTCTCTAAAAACCAACGATGATCGGCATGATAATGACTTTCAACGGTGATCAGATCGCCAATTAAACCTTCCTCATAATCCTTTCGTTGCCTTTTTGCAGGCTCAAAAAAGCGGGAACTTTGACCCACGAATACTTTTTTTCCTGTTTTTTCAGCCAGATCAAGCAGTTCCTGTGCTTGTGAAAGATCATCAATAAATGGTTTGGTGCAGATAACGTGTTTATCATGCAGTAAGGCTTGTTTTACATGTTCGGCATGTAAATGATCAGGAGTATAAATGGCGATGACGTCAATTTCCACGTCATCCAGCATTTTTTGGTAACTGGTGGTGTATTGATGAAAATTAAATTCTTCCGCACGTTGTTTACATGTTTCAATGTTCATATCGCACACCATTTTCAACTCATATTTAGCGCTGTTCAACGCTGCCGACATGGTGCTTCGGCCTTCCCCTAATCCTAATATGCCTAACTTTAACATAGTCTCTTTTATCTGTTATTCAATAAATTTCTTGTCGTCAACCTCTTTAAAAAACACCCACACTTCGCCTTTTTTAGTACCTTCAATACCTTCCTGGTATTTCTTCATTATGTTATTCCAGTCGTTAACGCGCGGGTTATTTTTGGTGGTAAGCGGGTTTAACTTGTCCAGGCTTTCTCCTTTTGGTATGCTGATGACCAGCATTAACTGCCTGCCTGTTTTAAATACCAGTAATTGCTGAAAATTCGCATTACAGAATCCTTGAGATACTTCGGGCCATTTTTGAAACTGTGTAGTATGGTAATTCAGATATTCCTGCTGAAGTTTCGGGTCTTTCATCAGATTGGCTGAAAGGATGATATTATCCCATTCCTTAGCTATCGTTTTATCATTACAATATTTCCTGTTAAAATTGTAGAAGGGATCTTCAAATAAGATGACCTGATTGCCCGGATATTCTTTTACTATGCGATCTTTTAGTTGCTGCGGATTGGTAGTATTTGCATAAACCACTACCCTATTATTCCATTGCTGGATGTTTTTAATGCCGTAATCTTTCATATCGGCAAAAGCACCAAACCTGAAGATTTGGTTCTTTACAACAATCTCTACAATAACCGGTTTACCAAGCGGAGTTTGTGCGTTCGCATTTATAAAAACGAAACTTATCAGTAAGAAAATAATCAATCGCTTTTGCATATCAATGGTTTATTGGTTGATTGGTTGATTATCCGTATTCACTTTTATTCCATTCAGCAGGTATTTATAAGGTGCTTGCAAGCCTGCTGATTGCTTTATATCCCCAGCTACCATTGGCCCATTGTTTTCCCACACATTACCCGGCCCGTTGGCGTTCTTCAGAAATTTTTCAGATGGGCACCAGTTATTCTTTACGGTGAAGTAAGATGAACCTTCATCAGTATATAAATAGAACCAATGCTGTGGGTCATGCGCGTAGGATACTTTGTAAATGCTATCCACATAATTACTGTCAATAACTGAGTTTGGCTGTGCTGATAAAGTGTAGATGCCCGCTACATCATACATGTGTTTGGCGTAATGATGTACTTTGTTGGCCCGGATAATGTTATCGCTCATGGCATTGGCGGCTTTAGTCCACCCCCAGCCTACGTTGATTCCGGAGTATGATACATCGCAAACCTCGTTATGCTCTATCCGGATACCTTTTACGTAACCTGCGCTGATGCCGAGACAACCCCAGTCTTCGTTGGTAGCATCAACTACCAGGTTATTTTCGATATGTTCATTGGTGCAGACTTCCCGTATATCAGATGGATTGTAAGGCAGGTGCGCCTCAAAACCTTCATCCGAGAATACACCAACCTGTATACCCGTTCCTCCGATATCTTTAAACAGGTTACCTTTTATTTTATCATCATGCGTACCTCGTGTATAATCCAAAGCGGTTGATGCCAAATGGGTAAAAGTGCAGCTTTCGAACCCGGTATGATTGGCATAAGCCAGTTCAACGGCAGCGGCCGGGCGACCAACCCATGCCTGGTTTTCCAGTCCGCTTTTTTCAGGTGTGCCTTTAACTTTTAGCTTGTAGGCATCCAGCAGATACATACCGGCCTGCAAAGGCACATGACCTTGCTGCGATGGCCGCAGCCATGTGGTATATTCAAAACTGATGCCTTTGAAAAACACATAACTTATCGGCCTTTCCATAGTTCCGCTCACCTGCACCAGTTTTTCCAGCGATGGGGCAATCATCTTCGCGGTAGCTAAATTTTCTCCTTTGCGGGGCCAGTAATAAACTTTGCCGGCTTTTATATCTTCATACCATTCGCCGGGATTGTTTAAAAATGACAGGGAATTAGTGAGATAAAAAGCCGAATTACCATTCATTTTATGTTCCTTATCAATCACCGGGGCAGGCCATGGATGTTCAAATTCTATTTTGCTTTCAGGCTGATAAAAAGTCAGTCCTGCTTTGTTACCCTCAATTGTTATAGATTTTACCCGTAAATTAGCGATGGCCCACATTTGGTGGATCACCATTTCCATTTGTCCGGGGTATTTTGGCAAGCCACTTGCGGGTACGGGAATCCAGATCTCTTGTTTTTCCTTATCTACCGATAAAATACGGTTCACACCCTCATCAGTATCGCTTTCCCTTGCCCGGGTAGCTTTATTACCGTTAACCCAAAGCTGCCTGAATAATAAATTACTGCCGCCTGTTTGAGGGATAGTCGCTTCCCATACATTGCCTTGCGCTTCTTTTGGTAGACCTGTAATATTCCCGGAGACTTTCTTCCAGTTATTAATTGTCACGCCGCCACTGATCACCGGCTTTGCACCCGTTGCATTTTCAATTATGGTTGAAGATGTGGCTGTCCCTGAATCTTCGGGGTGGATAAATAAAGGTTCGTCTAAAACATATTCACCATCTTGAATAATGATGTGGATGCCATTGGTTCCAGATGGATCGTTCAGTCTGCGTAATTCACGGGCTTGCCTTAATGCAGCAGCTATGGTTTGTTTGGGGCTATCCTTTGTCCCTGCATTATTATCATTACCGTTAACGGCCACCCAAATATCAGCAGCATAGCTATTTATGCTGATGACAGGTAGCATACAAACAGTTAATAATAAGATACAAAGTGCTTTCATTTATGGTTGAAAAATTGATTTTACGTAGGTTGTATTGGCCGTGAAATTCTTCTTTACATTTTTTGGATCACTGGCATCGCGCGAGCGTTCTATAACCAGCCAGCCGTTCCATTTCATTTTATCAAGCGCGGCTTTGATCTTTTTCATGTCGATCTTAGGATCATTCTGTAGCCACACACCATCATCATTGGTACAATGGATTTGGATGATATTATCCTTACCTAATGTTTTCAGTTCATCAATTATATCGCGGTTGTTTTTTATCGCGTTAGCAAAATTGAAATAGCTTTTTACGGCAGGCGAGCCAATATCTTTTAGTAATTGTAATTCGCTTTTTGCATCGAGCGAGGTTTCGATGCCGATTACCACTCCTTCCTGCTCAGCAATTTTACCTGCCACTTTCAGGCGTTCAACAATTGCGGGGCGCAGTTCGGGATTTTTAACCAGATCGCCTTGTACGCCCAAAGGCAGAAAGCAAACCTTAACATTCATCAGCTTTGCTGTATTGATGCAATCCTGAACAGCTTTTAAAGCCGTTGGCCTTTGCGCGAATGACTGCGAGTAGAAGCCCGTCATAGCCATATCGCAGATCTGCACATTCAGTTCTTTTGATTTGGCCAGGAATTGCTGCCTTACCGAATCAATCGCCAGTTTATTATCAAAGGTTTCACGGTCACCTAAACCGCCCATATCTATCTCAACACCATCTGCACCTAAATCTTTGGTTAATTGAAAGGCGCCTATCTTTTGTCTTTTCAGGATCATGATATCAGCAACAGCAACTTTGTATAGCTGTGATTGCGCTTTAGCAATTACCGGAAAAAGGCCAATGCCCATTACCAGGACCATTGACGTTATGTATAATCTCTTCTTCATCTTTGATTAACTGAAGTTTTTTCCCTGGGTGCTGTCGCGAAAACATGCAGCAGATTGGCATACCCTTTTATGGCATCTTTAGGCAGATATTGACCGTGATCGCCAAAAACATACATCTGCGGTTCCTGCTCAATGGTTACTTGTGACTCATCTATATTGCCAGCCTTATCCTCAATTTTACTGATATCCAGCTTAAAGTTTTTAGCTACGAATTTGTACAGCGCGTTTCGTTTTGATGGGCCGTAATCGTGGCCCTCGTTTGGCAAATGCACATTTTCGACCAGGTTACTTTTACCATAATAACCGTAAACTTTTTGCAGGTATGGGAAATCATGCTCGGGCATGTGAGCCGTCCAGTCTTTACCATCGGTGATCAACAATTGTGGATTTGGTGCTGCCATAGCGGCCAATTCCACATTATCTGTTCCACCATCGCACATATGGATAGGCATACCACTTTCGCAAGGGCAGCCGCCATAGAAATAGGACGATACCGAAACCACGGGTGCGCTCAGCTTAATTCGTTGATCGATAGCAGCCATTAATACGGTATGACTCCCCCCGCCCGAGCCGCCGCTGATACCCAACCGGGCTGGGTCAGTTTCCTTTAAACTCAGTAAATAATCGATAATGCGAATTGCTCCCAGCGTTTGTACAACCTGCGCAATGCTTGTGCGGTGATCTTCGGCCTTAAATTGCAATAATGATTCGCCCCAGGCAAAAAGATCATAACTGTAAGCCATGCAACCCATGCGGGCCAGCGAGGCGCAGCGTAGTTGGCAATCGGCACGGTAACGTTGTTTGTCCCAATGCCCGTCGGGACTAAGCATCACCGGGATCTTTCCTTTAAAATGCAATGGTTTATATAATGAGCCATTGATATACAGGCCCGGTAAAATTTCAATAGCTATATTTTCAACCGTATAACCATTGTAAATTCTTTTAGCGGTAATAATGGGTTTTGAATCTGGCTTAGCTGGCAATGGCGACAGATCAAGTGCCTTATATAATTCAGGGCGAAGTATGGCTTTGCGTTGCTCCCAGCTGTTTACATCATGATACAACCTGGCTATACTATCCAGTTTTGCCCAGCCATCCTCAACCGACCATACATTGTATTCGTAATCTTTTAATTTATAAGATGACGGCCCGGTTTTATTCACCTTCATATCCACGGGGGCCAATACATTTGCAAGTGTTTCATCAACTGTGTTGCGGAAACGCCAGTCGGCATAATTCACGTATTTATCTTTAACCTGATCGTCGGTATATTTTATTTTAACGTGATACCGGGTTTGTATCTCATCCAGCACATCTTTTAATGATCGCCTGTATTCGTGGTCGGTATCCTGCTGTGCCCAAAGCATTATGGGCAATAGCAAAAAGCCTAAAAGCGTAAATATTTTATATCTTCTAATCACCGTATCTCCTTATAAATCCCTGGTATCGCCTGTTACTACCGGCGGTGTGTAGCCTTCAACTTTGGGCCATTCACCGTTTATTATTTCTTTTAAAACGAGTTTTTTCGGATCGATAACTACATGCCTGATGCGCTGCCTGCGCCAGGTGTAAACCACATGCACCAACCCATCGGCAGTTTGAATTACTGATGGATATGAATACTGGCTGATGGGCGAATCTTCCAATATCAGCGCGGCATACCATGTTTTACCATCGTTTGATATGGCTATATTAAGCGGCGTACGTGCGCCTTTGGCAAGGTTGCCCGGCGGCAATACGTGGTTGTAAACCAGTAACTGGCGGCCATCTTTTAGCGTTACACCATCAATGCCGGAATTGTTATTTGGCAACGATGTTTTATCAAGCTGCGACCATGTTTTACCATTATCAGCCGACCATGATTCATATATCGCCCTGTTTTGGGTGCGGCAAAGCATCTGTAAGCTATCGCTTTTATGGAATAAGATAGTCGGTTGCAAAGCTTTTACCGTTTTGCCATCATTTAGCGGATCTGTAGCTTGCCAGGTTTTGCCCTTATCAGTTGATAGTTCAAAATGAACCTTTGCCCCATTATTTTCCGTACCCGATGGTGACAGTATGTTACCATTGTTTAGTGTTACCGGTTTATTTTTAACCGGGCCTAAAATGCCATCAGGCAAAGCCTCCTGCGCCGACCAGGTTATACCGCCATCTTTAGATCGCCTGATAAAGCCCTTCCATTTTGCAGGTGATGGGCCTATTTTGTAAAATAAAAGCAGGTCGCCGCCTTTAACCTGGTAAAGAACGGGGTTCCAGCAAGCATAGCGCAGCGTATCGTTTTGAATTCCGTTTGCAACGTTTACAGCTTTCATCCATTTACCGTTTACCAAACGACTTACCCAGATACAAACATCCGGGTTACGCTCTTTTGTACCACCAAACCAGGCCGCTATTAATCCCTTTGGCGTTTCGGCAATTGTTGCGGAATGGCACTCAGGATAGGGCGCTTTTTCGAAAATAAATTCATTGGTGATAATGCCTTTACTCCACTGTTTGGGTTGGGCATACGTATTTATAGCAAATGCCAGGCACAGCGCCATCATTATCCATAATCCTTTTTTCAAACTATTATTTGCCATAATTATTTATCTCAAAATGGTAATCACCTGATCCTATTTCTATTTTAGTTTCACCATTGTTAACCTGCATTTTTGTGCCACTTAATCCTGATAGTGTTTTACCATCGCAGGTAATGTCGTTCACCTTATCAGCAGGCAGATACACTATTGCTTTTGAGTTTGCAGGTACAGTAATTGCCCAATCAAAATGCCCGGATTGCTTTTTCCAATCGCTTTTAATCAAGCCGTAAGGTGTTGTGTATGATGCGTTCACATAATCTAATCCATTAACAATTGCAGGTTTCATTACAATGGTTTTGAACCCGGGTTCATCAGCCTTAATACCCCCCAGATCCTGGTAAAACCAGGCGATAAGGTCGCCCAAAAGCATAATGTGGTTACGCGAGTTCATGGCTGGTGCTGCGGTATCGCCATTCCAGAGTTCCCAAATAGTGGTGGCGCCGCGCTTTACCATGTAGCCCCAGCTTGGGTAATCATCATTTGCAGCTATATGATAAGCAATATCCGGGCGACCAAAATCTGTTAATCCCCGCATGAGCCACTGGGTGCCGATAACACCCGTGCTGATGTGGCTTTTGGCATCGATAGTGACCTTGTTCACGATATTATTAAATACCGCTTTTCTATCTGCCGCAGGCACCATACCAAAGTAAAGCGGCAGCAGGTTAGCGGTTACTGTATTGTTATCGTATTGGTAAGTTTTCGCATCCAAAAACTTTTGATTAAAGGCATTTTTTGTTTGTAATGCCTGTGCGGCAAATTGCTGTTCATCAGCAGGTTTATTTAATATTTGAGCAAAGTGATGCATCAGTAACAACAGACGATAATAGTATGCCGTAGCGATCAATACCCCATTGGTATTGCGTGATGAATCGCGTGAATGGATCAACTCCGGCGATTCGGGCGGTACGCACCAATCGCCGTATTTATCTTTGGTCATCAGGTTGTCCTTAGCGTATTTTTGGCGCATATAGCCGAGCCATTTTTTCATGGATGGATAATGTTTTTCAATCGGTGCTTTATCGGCAAACTGATTGTAAAGCATATCGGCAATGAGGATGTAGGTGCCGGGCCAGGTCATGTTATCGCTGTAATAATTCCAGTAAGCGGGTGCAACATCGGGTATGGAGCCATCGTTTTTTTGCGATTGCTCGATATCATCCAGCCATTTGGCGTACAGGTTTTCATTGTTAAACACAAAGCTCTCACCCAGCGAACCGGTGGCCCTGTCGCCGAGCCATGGCATACGTTCATTACGCTGCGGGCAATCAACAGGCATACCTTTATAGTCACTTAAAATACCCCAGTAGGCATTGTGATAGATTTGATTGATCAGTGGGTTTGAGGTTTCAAAATGGCCGGTATTTACCATATTATCTGAAACTACCTGGCCTATAAAATCATCTACAGTTGGTGTACCGGGGTTACCGCTGATCTGCACATACCTGAACCCATGATATACAAAAACGGGGTGCCATATTTCTTGGCCTCCGCCTTTTAAAGTATAAATGTCGGTCACTTTTGCATCGCGCAGGTTGGCTATGTATAAGTCGCTGTCCTCTTTAAGTGTTTCGGCAAAGCGCAGGGTAATTTTATCACCTTTTTTGCCCTTTACTTTCATTTGTACCCAGCCAGCCATATTCTGGCCCATATCCATTATCCATGTACCGGGTTTCAGTTGCTTTATGCTGATGGGGTGAATGGTATCCACTATTTTGATCGGCTCATTCATCTGCGCTTCCACCTTACCGCCGGGTGCTTCAACCAGTTCGGGTTTTAGCCATTTACTGTCATTATACTTGCTGACATTCCAGCCAGTGAGTTCTTTAGTGGCATCATATTCTTCGCCATCATATTCATTATTGGTTCGAATAGGCCCATCGGCGGTGAATTTCCAGCTACCATCGCTGGTGATTATTTTTTTGCTGTCATCCTGATAAGTAAGTTCCAGTTGCAACAGCATTTTTGGGAAGCCAAATTCTTTGATCTTATTCGGCTTGTACTTGGGCCGCATGGTAAAAAAACGGCCGTTACCCAGTACCGTGCCGATCTCGTTTTCTCCTTGCTTGATATCGGCAGTAACATCAAACGTATTATATAATACAGATTGTGTATAATCAGTTGGGGCCTCAGCCAACACCTGATCGCCAATGGATTTACCATTGATATATAGTTCATAATGGCCCAAACCAACTATATAAATCACAGCCTTTTTAACCTGTTTACTGGCTTGAAATTGCTTACGATAATAACGCGCCGATAACCTTGAAAATTTGGAAACACTATCCCACGGGAAACCATGTTCATACCCTATCCACTTGGCTTGCCAATCGGTAGCGTTTATTAAACCAATGATCCAAAACGCAGGCTGACTCCAGGTACTTTCGCCTTTGGTAGTCCATACTTTAACTTTCCAGTAGCAGTTTGCGCGGCTAGTTAACGCTTTACCCGCGTAACTCACCATGATAGACTTATCAGACATAACTTTATGTGAATCCCACAGATCACCAATATTTGAAGCCAGTTTTTGCGGCGATGATGCAACTATGACCTCATAGGCTATTTGTTGTGTATTGCGTTGATCGCTGCTGATTTGCCAGCTTAAACGGGGATATGCTGTGCCGATGCCCTGCGGATCTTTCAGCATTTCGCAACGGAGGTTCTGCAAACTTACATCCGCAGATGCGTTTGCCAGCCAACAGCTAAAAATGCCAGTCAATAAAACCACGATATGTTTTGATGATGCCGACATGCCTATTTTCCTGAAAAATCAAAATATAGCGTAAGCGATAAGGCATCTTCGATATGCTTATCATAATTGAAATACTGGTTTACCTGGCCTTGCGGACCTAAGCGGGCTGGTTGCTGTGATTTGGTGCCGATGGGCGTTATGCCGTGCATAAATGAGATGTCTCCCGAAGGAAAATCAGGCGCAATATTATTGCCGTAGGTAAGCTTGGGGTATTTAGGTGTAAATAAGCGCATAAAAACATCGCGGCTATCGCAGATAATAGTGATTGGTTGCCCGGTGGTTTTGATCTTCATCCAATATAAATTGGAGTAATAGCCCTTAAATTCAGGGTAGATGAGTTTGGTACTGTCCTCACCGGTTACGGTATTATTATAGGTTTTATCCCAAACATTCAGCGTAACGCCTTTCAGCCTGTCTTTCCAAACCCGGTATGGCCCATCGCCCATATAACTTACACCCTGTACATCTTTTTCGGGATAGGAAAAGCTTGCACCCAGCAATTTCCCGTCCTCACCAACAGGCCAGTATTTTAAATCCATGCGCACCAGGCCCGACGGGTAGATCACCCACCTTAACTGCGCCTCGGTAGTTTTTGGGGCGAAATCAGCTTCAATAACCAATGTATCGGCTTTATAATAATTTCGCAGTTTTTGGAAACCAGATTTATCCTGCCCCTCGGCTAATATAGGCCCGTTGTTGAATGGGATTTCGCCTTTGCTGTTTCCAACTTTCTTTAAGATGCCGTTATTACGGTTAAATTCAAGTTGGATACCGTTGGCGCTTACTTTATATAGTGAATCCGTTTCGATTATCACGGGCTTATTGCTGCCTGTTTTTTCCACCATCCTATTGGTAATCACATCATGGCTGCTAATGGGCCAACTCCAGGTAAAAAGTTCGTTTTTATAAGCATCGTAAGCGGTTACATACAATACATCATAATTTTGCCATCCGGCAGGCAAATGCATTTGTAAATTACCGTATTGGCCGGGAGCGACATCGGGCGAAGCGATTGTGCCCGTTTGCGGTGCTACCTTATTTTGCTGATAAGAATTGCCAAGCTTAGCCAGCTTATAAGTAAATGCGCATTGCTTTAAGTTGGCGTACAGGTAACGGTTCTCTAACCGCAACTTACCATCAAACTGCGATGTAATTTCCCGCTGTTCTAAATGAACCGGGCACCATACTTCCTTTATGGTATAATAGCTGCCTTCCTTTTCATGGTATGGACCTAAAATACCGTCGGGCCCGTGATCGCCGTCGGAATCAAGCAAGCCGTTTTTATCGGCACGTACTACTGCTTCATCAGCAAAAACCCATATAAAACCACCTGCTGAGATTGGCGTGTGCCACATCTGCTCCCAAAAATCATCAAGACCTGCGCCTGCACCACCATCATAAATACCGTGCAGGAATTCAGTAGGGAAAAATACATCGTGACCATGAATGGCGGTGTTATTGCCGTAATCATAATTGATGTAGTGCTGGGTATTGGTACCCCTGAATACCGCCCATGGATGGATCAAGGGGCGTTTTTGAATATCGAGATCATCAAACCAATGGTCGAGATCGAAATTAAAACCGCCCTCGTTGCCGTTATCCCAAATTACTATTGATGGGTGGTTTACATCCTTTTCAATCATTTCCTTTGCCAGTTTGGAGCCTACCTGCGTCTCATAAGCATGGTGCCAACCGGTCAATTCATCCAGCACAAATAAGCCGAGTGAATCACATACATCCAAAAAATGCTCATCAGGCGGATAATGCGACATGCGTACTGCGTTCATGTTCATATCCTTAATGAGTTTTACATCGGCAATGCTGATAGCCTTGCTGGTAGTCCTGCCTGTAGTTGGCCAAAATGAATGGTGGTTAACGCCTTTGAACTTTACCTTTACATTGTTTACGTAAATACCATTGTGTAAACGTAGTTCAACCGTACGGAAGCCGAAACGCTGTTGCACTGTATGCACCGCCTTACCATTTGAAGTAAGCGTAAAAACTACATTATACAAATTAGGAAACTCCGGCGACCATAATTTTGGTGTAGCCAGATGTGTTTTTACCAATATTGATGTATCACCCGGTTTTACTTTGGTAGAGAACGAAAGTCCTGCCTTTTGCCCGGAACTGGTATAGAACTGCCCCGTTACCGCATCCGCATTTTTTATGTTTGATAGCTTAAGTTGTGCCTCAAAGCTACCATCATCCTTACCATTAACCGCAACGTAGCTGATGTGCGGCTGTGGAAAAGCTTCAAGAAAGACCGGCCTGAAAATACCGCCGAATACCCAGAAATCGCCTTTACGCTCACTCGCGTTTACGGATGCATTTGCTGAATATTTGGATACCGTTACTTCCAGTAAATTTGGCTGACCGTATTTTAATAATTTAGTAATATCGTACTTAAACCTGTAAAAAGCACCCTGGTGGATCTCGCCAGCCTGCTGGCCGTTGATTAGCACTTTAGTATCCGTCATGGAGCCATCAAAAACGATATTAACCGCTTTGTCTTGCCATAATGCCGGTACATTAAACTGATATTTATAAAGCCCCTGCTCTTTGCCTTTAAGGCTATCCTTATCCAAGCCATAATTATATTTTCCGAACCCTTGTAGTTCCCAATTGGACGGTACAGGGATGGTTGTCCATTTACCCGAATTACGGCCTGCGGTACAATAGAATTGCCAGTTTACAGTATGGTCGCTACCTGTGCCCGACAGAAATTGGATCTCTGTTTTTTGGGCGTAGGTATTGAGGGCCGGTATCAGCAACAGAGCAGAAATAAATATTTTAAACCAGGCATTTTTCATGCGACAGATCAGTTAGCAGTTAAGGTGAATTTGAGCGGATTATCCGTGCGGAAAGGCACCGCAGGTAAGCCATCTTTGTTATAAAAATTAGGTTCGGCTACTTCCGTCCATCCAAAACGAACGGCTAAAGGCGCGGGTACTTCAGGCGAGGAAACTTCCACCTTATCGCCCTTGATTATCGCGGTAGCATTTACAAATTTGCCATCGCTGCCTGCTATGGTGAAGTAATTGAGCGGCTTGCCATCGTGACTTACCAGTCCGCTGCCTTTATGTTTAAAATCGAGAATGATCTTATCACCTTTTACCTTCATTTTATCATACATCGGGCCTGAGAAAACTATCTTTTTACCATAAGTATTGGCGAGCGCCTGCAATTCCAAACGCTGGCCCACCACCCATTTAAATGCCGGATGAATGTTGGTTAAGGAATCGTTCAGATCTGTAGTTACGATCATACCCGTATGCGGTATTTTAAGGGCCATGGTTTGGGCCTCGCGCAGTTCGGGTTCAGTATAAATAGTAAACGGTACATTGGTACTGCTTTTGGCCTTTGAATAATAAAATGGGGCAATCTGTACATAATAGAACGGCAGATCCTTATCATTCCACAGTTTACGCCACCAATTGATGAGCGCTTCCATTTTGTAAGTGTAACTGATGGTTTCAGCCAGGTAACAGCCACTCTCACCCTGGTACCATAAAAATCCGCGTAAGGCATAGGGCGCAACAGGTGCTATCATGTTTACATATAGTTTGCCGGGATCGCCATCTATTTTGTAGTTGGTATCTTTAAAATAAGGGATCTCGTCAAATGCTTCGCGGGGCATCCATGGTTCAATGCGGCTGCCGCTGATGGCAGAGCAGATGATACCTACGGGAACTTTCAGGTCGTGGTTTAGGTTTTTAGCGAAGAAATACCCGGCAGCTGAAAAATCACGCAGTGCTGTGCCTTCGGCAATATCCCAGCCTGCATGGGTTGAATCAGGCTTTCTTAAGTTCTTTTGTGTAACCAGGAAGATCCTGATCTGAGGGTTATGCGCCCTGTCGAGTTCATCAATAGGCGAATTAACCGTGCTGGTATCGGGCCTGCGTACCTTGCTGTTCTTACGCATTTCGTACGACATGTTTGATTGCCCCGAACATAACCACACCTCACCCACCAGGATGTTTTCAAGCTTTATGGTGTTAGTCCCTTTGATCTCTAAAACCCGAGGCGTTGACGATGCTTGCATTGGGTCGAGCACAACCTGCCAGTTACCTGCAGCATCAGCAGTTGCTTTTTTAGTTTGAGTTTGGAACGTTACAGTAATAGCTTCACCAACTGCTGCTGTACCCCAAACAGGTACAGGTTTGTTGCGCTGTAATACCATGTTATTACCCAATATTTTAGGCAACACCACTTCGGCATAAGTACTACCGGTTACAGCCAAGCAGCTTAACAAAAGAATTACAACGATATATTTTTTACTAAGCATTAGTATCCTGTAGTTTTAAATGATTTAATATAGAATACGGCTGGTGCTACCGGTTCGCCGGCTTTGGGCTGATCATAATCCTGATCAGTTGGGGTATCCGCGTCGGGGAAACGCCTTACCTGGCCGGTACGGAAAACAACCCTGTTAACATTAAGCACAGGCGCGAAAAATAAGGCGGTAAGCACATCCTTCCCATTTACGTTCACTGTATAGAAACGGGTATCGGTATTTAATTTTATGCTGATGTGGTAAGTCGTATTTGCAATGTACTTCAACATGTTTTTAGAGCGATAACCTGTTTTTGCCCTGAATACCCCGGTTGAATCGAACGTTAATCTCAGCGCAGCATCACCACTAGCATTTTGAACCTCGATATCCAGCATGCCTGTATTATTTTGTGCCGGGATGATGGTAAAATCAGCGATCAGTTTTTTTGATTCGGGAACAATGCGTTCAGCCTTGGCATAATCAAATTTATCCCAGTCTTTAAGTGCTAAGGCTCGTGAGCCATCAGGCGCTTTATCAATATTAACAGGTGCCCATAATGAACTGTAGGTATTCCACTTTTCCAGTTCCTTACCGGCGGGTAAATCATTAAATACTTCATTGGCTTGTTCGGTTGTTACATCGGTTACAGGTACAGGGATGGATGATACCCAGATATCTTCCTTATTCATGCTATAAGTAACCCACAGCTTGCCATCGGGCACTACGCCGTTGCCTTCTTCAATGCCACGGGTATATTGCGGGCCATAAGATTTGTAATTGCCGCCATACCGCATAGTTGGAATTTCACCATTTACCAGCAGCAGATTAGTATAGTTTAAGCCATCCTGACTAACGGAAATCCCCAAAGGCCACCTGAATTCGGATGGGTTATAAACGGTGGCGTACTTACCATCAGAGGTACGTTGGCCCCATATTTTAGCATTGCTGGTTACAAATCTTGGGGCGCGACTGGCATTGGCAGGCCATGTTTTGCCGTTATCGGTGCTGATAGCGGTTAAGGCATATTTCCATAAGCCTACTACCCTGCCATCGGGCAAATGGTAAAAATTAAATGCTTTATAATCTTTGTGAAGCGGGATCAAGGGGTCATTACGATCGGTTTCCTCTTCCCATTGCATCATCATTAATGGGTTGGCCATCAGCTCATCGCAGGCTTGTACAAAACCTTTGTCCTTGCTGGTTTTATAAAACGGATATGAGGTGTTTTGCTCGTTCCATTTTGGGTTGTAGTGGATAAAATAGATGGGGCCAAATTTCCCATTAGGGTAAACTTCCCTTACAACACGGCCTATGCCCTTGCCATCGTTAGGGTCGTCATGCGCATCCAGGCAAATACCATAAAAACCAAGCACCAGTAAACATTTTGATTTGGCGGTATAAAAACCCATGCGCTGGTGCATAACCGCGAACAGGTCTTTAGCTACGCCGGGATGACCCTCTTTGGTTGTGCCGTCAGGTATTTTGTATTGCGGGAAAATAACAGTTGGTTTTGACCAGGTTGTGCCGTCTTTTGAGGTGATGAGTAATGTTTGCCCCGGCGGTACGCTCTCTCCTAATTTATCGCTCAGGTATTCAACATAAAAAGTATTATTCCAGTAGGCCAGCATGGGCTGGTGATTGTAGGTAAACCCGAAACCATCAGCCTGATCAGGATGCTCACGGTTGGCGCGGAAGATCTGCATGCTGTGTACGCCAATCACCGGACTTAGTCTGCCATTATGGTAATCTACATTGGCAACGGTATTACCAGTGTACCTCACCGTATCCTGCGCTTTGGCAGCCGACCAGCACCCGGCAATTGTTATGAATAATATGGCTATTCTTTTAAGCATATCTTATGGGTTTACCGGCATCGCGGCAGCTAACTTTAATTGTTTTAATGTTTTTTCGGTCACTTTAAAAATGGTACCGTGTTTATGGCCCTGCGGCACGTTAACAGAATCGGCTATATCGGTAAATGTTTTAAAGTCGCTAGTACGCATACAGCCGAACTTTTTAAGCCGGTATGAATCATAATAGATCAGCCAGTTATTGCCAGCTTTGGTGATTGTCGGTCCTTCGGAATATAGTTCCGTAAACCGTTTTGAATAATCTGTATATGGCCCTAATGGATTATTACTAAATGCTACCAGGATATTGCGGTTTGGACGGGTATTATCTTTCATCACCAGTACATATTTGCCTTTTTCCATTTTCACAATTTCAGGGTCTATCACACTAAAACCGGGATCGAGAAATAGCTTTGCCGGGGCAAAGGTTTTGAAATCCTTAGTAGTAGTATAATACAGGCGGTGATTGTTGTTTTCATCCTCCTTTCCTTTCGGGAAACGATAGGGTACGGTTGATGCCCAGGTGATAATGAACTGACCAGCAACATCATCATAAAACAACTCCGGTGCCCAGGCATTAACGGCAGTTGGCTCATCAGCCATTACATTTAAATGCTGCTCTGCCGACCAGTGGATCAGGTCCTTTGATTCGCCATAGCCTATGCCGGTATCATTTTTCCAGCCGGTTGTCCAAACCAGGTGATAAACGCCATCCGGGCCTTGCTGGATAGATGGATCACGCATGATCTTCGCGTCGCCAACTTCGGGCTTGATAAAAATATGGTTTAGATCAGTCCAGTGATAAGCATCGTGGCTATATAATAACCTTAAACCGGCGTTTGCAGGTTCATTAAACGAGGTGAACAGGTACACATCTTTCCGGGTATTGCAGGAGAGCAAAACCATGCTGGTTAAAATAAGGGCATATATGTATTTAAATCCTGCCATCACATTTCATAGGTTTATATAGCATCGAGTATGAGCACCCAATCGTTGCCATTTGCCGGTGTACCGGGAGGATTAAATTTCGTGTTTTTCGATTTATTAAAGGTGCCGATAGCTGTAATATTGCCGTTACGGGGATTATACCATGATGCTTTTATCTTACTGCCCGGCAGCTTTGTTGTGTTGATATCCATATCACGACCGGTGTAGGTATACACAAATGCGTAATTAGTACCGCGTGTGGCTATCAACCTGTTATATTTCACTCCTTGACCATCAGCAATTAATGATTGGTCTGGCACACGCTCGAAATATGGGCGGGATAGAATTAACTTTTTAAGGTAAACCATTTGCTGCGCGCCGGAATCATTAATTGAGTTATACCAATAGCCTTTTGAGCCGTAAGCGCCGATAGCCTTGTCTTTGGGGTTGTGCATCTGCATTACATCATTATTGCCATAAGTGTAACCGCAGGCACCTGCAAAAACCGACCAGTAACCATAGCGCCTTACATCAGCATCAGTCCATTTTGGTAAATTGATATCATGCAGGCCGTAAGGAATTTTCTCGTAAGATGGTTCGGAATCCAGCGTGGGTTTTATGGGTGTTTTGCTGTAATCAACCTGCACATAACGCCAGTTATCCTCGCCATAATGGAAATCATCCTTTGAGGTGTCCTGTTTATAATTTTTATGGCCCGACTGGAAGCTATTAAAACTTAACCAGGACTCATTATGAAACCAGATAGATGATTGCTTTCTGCCACGGGGATGGAAGGTAATTAAATGAGCCGTATCAATAGCGTGCAATGTGCTGCCGATTGCATTCCACACTTTTATAGAATCACTGCCGGCAATATCGCCGCCATTCATCCAGATCACATTACTGTACGCTTTATACCTGTTGGCTAAAAATGTGGCATATGCCTTAGCTTGCAACTGGTTAGTATGCGCGGCTTTTACTACCGAACCCCAGATAGGAACCATAGCCACATACATTCCTTTTTCGGCGGCTTTGTTTAGCACCCAATCAATATTGCTCCAATAATTATTTGCTGAATTATCAATATGCGGCGTAGTTATATTTTTGTTGATGAGCGCAGAATCGCCATAGGCATTAGTTTCGGAAAGGCTGTGGATCACCATTACCTGTATCACATTGAAACCCTGCTTATGGCGTATTTCTAAATACTTCTCGGCATCCTCACGGTTAAGTTTGGAGAACAGCAGCCAACCTGTATCCCCCAGCCAAAAAAATGGTTTGGCATCAGCAGTAAAAAAACGGTGGTTGGGTGAAATTTTTAAAACGGGCAATACATTGACCTCATCGCTTTTTATAGAAAAAAGCAAACAGGAAATAATACCTATCAGAACAATCCTTTTTAGCATAATTATTTAGATACGGATGAGCCATAAAATAGCCTCGCCTGATTTAGGGTTCTTAATTTCAACACCATTGCCACCTTTTACCTGCTCCTCACCGGGTAATGCCTCACCTGTTTTTGGGTCGATCCATCTTGCTTTATAGCTTACATTTGAAGTTAGATCAAGATGGATAGCATCGGAATTACTGTAAACTATATATCCTTTTACAGCATTTCCCAACGCCCACTGATTTTTTGGGGTGCCCGGCAGATCAATAGTTTTCATAGTTGAGGCATCTGTTAAAAATTGCTTGTCGGTTGTAGCTGGTAAGGCCGGTAATGAGCCCCCCGCTATAAACACGGCCCACCCAAAATGGTCGTAGCCATCGGCAGAGTATAATACCGCCTTATCAGGATATTTCTGTTTGTACTCGTGTACTGCACGGTAAACTTGCTCAAATGTTGGTGCTTTTGGTTTGTAGATACGTTCCTCCTGGCGTGGTGCAAGGCTTTGTCCGCCATCGGGTGCATAGGTTTTGCCGTTGCCTTCGTAATACCAATACCTGATATCGATCACATTAATTACTGAAGATCTTGCAGGATCAGCAAGAATATCATCCTGTACATCCTTGGTAGCGCTCAGGCCGATGATCTCTTTCTTTTTATGCAGGGTTTCCCATTGCTTAACAGTTTCAACCCAAAACTGCATAAAGTGCAACGGGCCGGTAAACTCGGCGCTGGTGGTTTGGATAACGCCGTTGTTATCTGCAAAATTATCGAGGCATTTATTGATATAGGCGACTAATAATTTGCGCCTTGCAGGGTCGGTTTCATCATAAAACTGTTCGGCCATAAACTGGCGCTTGTCGCCCGCATAGTTTACCGGTTCAGGGAATCCTGTGCCGTTAATGTTGTTGGCAGTTCTCCATGGGAAATCCGCATAATGAGCACCTGCCTCTATAATATTATGTTGAAAGAAGTTTTGGTGGAACAATACCAATCCTTTTTCATCAGCAATATCAGCAAACTGTTTAAGGCGATTCCAGTACCAGGTGTTGTATTTTGTAAGATCGTATTTGCTTAAGCCATCCCATGCCAGTTCTTTTCCACTGCGGGCGAAGGGCAATTCATAAAACGGTGCCCAAACATCGCCATCCATACGGCGGATGCGCTCATGGTCGTCACGACGGCGCTCGTACCACAGGCCGTAATTATGTTCCAATACAACGATGTTATCCTTTTGCATCCAGGCAGCTACATCATAAAGGTCATCGGTTAAACCAGTGCCTGTACGGCCGGGAACCCAGCGGGTAATATCGGGCTTGGCTGTGCTTTTTAAATAATCGGGCTTAACGTTGCCGCTCCACCATGGGGCCTCGAAATGTTTTCCTTGCAATACGGTATTGCCACGTACCAGCCAGCCATTGGTAACATTCATTTTGGGTGCCATGGCGGGGGCTGCGGCTTGCTTATACCCTATCTCATCGATGCTTTTTGCGCCGGATAATGTTATACTTATCGGGTTCCGTTTAGGTGCGCCATCAACCCAATCGCTTATTGTATTGGCTGGCCTTCTGGCTGCTGCCATTAATGCCGCTGCTTCGGCCACTGTCGGGCTGCTTGATGGCTCGGTTTCAATACGTAATATGCCTGCTTGCTGACTAACATCTTTATTTAACCTGTCGGCCAGTTGCGCGTAATAAAGGCTGCGTGGCGAAAGTGTTTCATTTGATGAATTCCAATAGCCATCACCACCAAATTGCGCCCAGGTACCAAAGGCCCAGTTTTGCGCGGTTGGTGGCTGATAACAATCGGCATGTGCGGCACTGCAGTTCCATAATACGCTGTTAGCTGCGTTCCAGCCTGCACCCTGCCCATCCTGACCTCGGTTTATATAACTTAAAGCCTGCCCATCAATATTGGCGACATCAAATAATACGCCTGATGCCCAGCTATCAATACCGCCGCTAAAACTGTAAGGCTGCCATGCCGAGCATTGCACAAACGCAGTTGGGCCGGGGGCGCAAAAGCCTGTGGCAAAATCATGAAAGCCATTTACGGAATACAAGCGCTGGAAAAGCGTTTGACCGCCCATTGTCCAGAAAGTATTACGGCGATAACCGCCGATCTCTGATATCGGGGCTAAGGATTTACAGTCTTCAACTGTTATGCGGTTAGCGGTTTCTAACACAAAAACTGCCGAACCCGCGAAGTGTTCAAATATTACCTGACGAACCCAGGCATCTGATACATTTTCCATAGTGATGGCCATCCAGCGATGTGCCTCATCCTTGGGGTTGTTTACATCATAAGCTGATTGTAAACGAATATTTTCAATGCCGACACGGTCAATTCTGCCGGGCCAGTCATATTTTGCAACCAAGCCACCGCCATAGGTACTATCCAAAGCTGTGGTTAATGGTGCATCAATAGTAACGGTATTTCCATTTATAGCCGTGATCTTACGATCCGAGTTGATATCACGGTCGCCCGGTTTCCAGGCTAAAGCGGTAAGGCCGCCGCCAAAATGATCGGTGCCTAATTTGCTGATCCAATCCTGTGTGCTTGGGCGGTGAATGATGATCATATCACCCGCTTTCAGATCACCTGCATCAGCAACGTGAAATGTAAAAGCATTAACGGGTACATAAGCATCCGTTATTTTAATTTCTTTTGATCTTTTACGATCGTTTTTACCAAGAATTTGTATCAGGGTTGTCCTGTCTTTTCCGGCACCCAGCAACATAGTATAATCAGCCGCCATGCCACTACCACGAAGCACAACACCTGATGCTTTTATCTTCAGGCTACCATCAACTTCATAAACACCTTTATTAAGTAATACCGCACCACGAAAGCCATCGACACCAACTGGTAATGATGCTACATAATCCAAAGCAGACTGGATACGTAAAGTTGCATCGCCCTTTTTAAGCGGCACAACTACTTTTACGGGAACAGTAGGGATAGGCTGTTCAGATGCCATGTACCCGCAATAAGAAAAATCGGGGATACGGTTGCCGTTCTCATCGGCCTGGTAAGTTATTTTTCCATCCTTGCCAACAAAAAGCGGCGCCGATGACTGAGCAGATTTTTTGTTTTTTTGAGCTATTGCGGGAGTATGCAACAGCATACCCCCAACTAATAGACTCCCTGACAATAAACCAATTTTAATTCTTGATAATATCATTATACTTTTTACCCTGTTAATTTAACTTGCCATTTGGCATAGGGTGCTCACCCTTATCTGCAACTGAATTCAGGTAAACTTCAATATTGGTATAGCCGCCGCCATTTTTGGCAAGCTTGCTTGCGTCATTAGCATCATGCGGGTTAAGGCCGTGTGCAATTTCATACGAATCGGGCATACCATCGTTATCGCTGTCTTTGTAAGGCGTACCTTTGTAATTCGGGTAACCACCAACCTGCCATGGCGCAGTTATGATACCCAATTTGTATGAATCCTTAGGTAATTTACGCACTTTAAACTGGAAATCGGTATCGGTCTTCATTTCGGTATATTTGATCTTGCCTGTTCTTACCTGATCTGCAATACGGATATCGACCGCATCGCGATGAGGTAATGTAGCACCCGCATTTTCAACAACATATTTGTAAGCTTGTTCTGCCGTCATGATGCTAACCGGAGCGATTGGGAACATTTCATCGGATTTCATATAGTCTTTATACTCACCAGCATCCGGTAATTCCTTACCACCCGGGCCTTCAACCTGTATACCGCCGTTCCATGGATCCTTGGTTACTTCCGGATAACCTTCCATGATGTTACCTGAAGCATAAACACGGCCAAAAACTTTTTCTTTCAGTTTACTGCGGCCCGATTCAGGTTTTAAGATACGGTGACCAACCGGCTCATCTTTTGGCGTAACCGGCCCTGGTTTAAAGTAGTTATTGATGATGTTAAAGTTGGTGGTATAATCGCCGCCATCCATTGAGCGGTGGTGCCAGTTAAATACCACGTTGTTAACAAAGTTGTAAATACCGTTCCATCCTACTGAAGGGTTACGGCCTGTATTATCGGCCCACATATTGCGAAGAAGCGTGCTGTTTTCGCCACCGGTTGTGCTGCCGAACGCGTGATTCCAATAATCTAAAGATTCTGAATAGATACAATTTTGCACTGTGATATTAACGGTACCCAGTTTTTCTGCAATCATGCCTGCACCAGGATCAAACATGTGGCGATACATCGAGAAGTTCTCATCCAAACCCCAGCTTGTAGAGGTATGGTCGACAATGATGTTACCTACAGGATCGCCACCCAGCGCGTCGTCACGACGGCCCACATTGGTTTCGCCGCGGCGGAAACGCATATAACGGATGATAACATCATGTGTATTTACCCAGAATGATTCACCTGCAACGCATACGCCATCACCTGGCGCTGTTTGCCCTTCGATAGTAATGTATGGCGCCCTTACAATAATTGGAGTTTTTATACGGATGATACCTGCAACGTTGAACACGATGATACGTGCACCACCCTGTTCGCAAGCCCAGCGTAGAGTCCCCGGTCCGTCATCAGCAAGGCTGGTTACTACATAAACTTTACCACCGCGACCGCCAAAAGTAAATTTACCACCACCCTCGGCACCCGGGAAAGCAGGTATTTTTGCTTGTGGAAGATCGGTTGGCCTTGCAGCCCATGGTACATACACTTTTCCTCTGCGCTGATCTGCCTGTACAATAGGTAACGCAACTTTCCATGCAGAATCTGAATGCCGATTAGCCGCAGCCATCATTGAATCACTTTCTGCTTTAACCGCTTTGGGCACATCAGGATATTGTGCAAATGCCTGGTTTGCAAACCCCAAAGCTGCCACAATTAAAAATAAGCCTGTTCTCTTTTTCATAGTTAAATTTATCATATCAATTATAATAGATGGCGGGGAAATAGCCCGCCATCCAAGCTTTTATTTTAGGGGATCGAAAGGACCGCCCCAGGTATTATTTTGCTGAATGTTCGGATCATTTTGCATGGTAGCTAATGGTATCCCAAAGAAATAATCTGACGTTTGGTATGCTATAGGCGATGTATCCAACGCTTTTGTTGCCAAGCCGGGGCTGGCAGTTGTTCCGTTAAAATATTTCAGATAAACAGAGTCTAACGATGTTGTAGCTAAATTATCACGTACGGTTAACCCGTTTGTTTCGAGCACATTTAAATAATCACTACTTGTTCCTGTATTATTTAATGTAGTTGTTAAGCCCTGACGTATTTGTACTGTACTGTTCATAACAGATTCCAACAATTTCCGCCTTCTCAAATCCCAATAGCGTTTACCTTCATAAGCAAATTCAATTTGCCTTTCATACATAATAGCATCCACCATCTGATCCTGGCTCATTCCGGCAGTCAATCCATATAAACCATCAGTTCCCGGGATGATACCGGCCCTTTTTCTGATTGACTCAAGATCACCGTATGCTGTATTCAAGTCACCTGTTTCGGCAGCACATTCAGCACGGTTAAGTATAACTTCGGCGTAACGTATCTCTTGCCAATTGGTACCTGCGTAAGGCAGGTTATTTTGGGTAATAGCCGGGTCAATGGCTTTACGGCAATAAAAGCCTGTGCCTGTTGATCCGCTTACCTCGGTGGTTTTAGCCGCTGTGCCTCCTTTGTTTGAATAGTAATAATAAGTCCACAACCTGTTTAACACATTGCCCTCAAGCGGCCAGCTGCAACCATTGTATGCAATAGTTTGATAGAAACGCGGATCGCGGTTATCGAAAAATAATTGCGGGTTATATGGATAAGCAGCTGTTGAATTGTTAATGGTATGCCCATCAGCCATCGGGAATGCCTGTACTTCGTTCCAGGTTGGGTTATTACCTCCACTGCCGCCTAAAGCTTTTGGTATTGATGATGAAGGATAGCTGTTAGGTGAACTATTCTGATCGTTCGTAGTGGTAAACTCGGTAACCATAACCGCTTCGGGGTTATTTGGTTTTCCGGGGCTTCCGGCACCCTGAGTTGTCCACATGGTATAATCCCATTTTGGATAAAGACCATACCCTGCTGCTATAAGGGTTGCAATTGCGTTATTACAGGCAGTAAGCGCAGTTTGCCAGCGGGTAGGATCGTTATTAACATTAAACTGCGGGCTTGCCCATGTTAATAGCACTCTGCCAAGGAATGCCTGTGCGGCACCCTTTGTAATACGGCCGTAATCGGCAGCAACAGGCCAGGCAGTTGGTAAACCTGCAATAGCTGTATCCAAATCTGCAACAATCTGTGTCCATGTTTGAGTTGTTGTATTGCGAGGCAATGCTGCTGCTTGTTTTGCAGCGTCGCCTACAACCGGCAAAGGGCTTATTACCAATGGAACGCCGCCATATAGTTTTACCATTTCAAAGTATCTGTACGCGCGCCAGAATAATGCCTGGGCAATAAATCTTTGCTTGGTACCAGCCGCTATCGGGCTTGTTTTCATACCAGCTATAAAATCATTAATGTTACGGATCTTAGCGTAGGTGTTGCTGTTTGTATTTGCCACACCAATATCGGCAACGGTATTTATATTTACAGCACCAGTTGTGTATGGGCTCCCCCCGCTGTTTTCCTCGGTTAAGGTACCCGGGCCCACACTTCCTATAGCACCACCACTGTTGCCATACCATGTAGGTAAATTGTTGGTGTAAATGGTATTTAAATAAAATACGGTAACCAGCGAATCTGAAAATACTTCAGTTGGCGTTAAAGTTGTTTCAGGCTGTTTAATGAGTTCCTTTTTGCAACTTGTAAATAGCAATGCCGACATTGCAACTGCTATTATGATAATATATAATTTTTTCATTTTGTTATATCTTTATTAAAATGCAGCGTTTAAACCAAGTGAAATTGTTCTGAGAGTTGGATAAGTAAACACACCGCCAGATCCGTATTTATAAGCATCAGGATATGGATTGTAAAGGCTCAGCACATTTGTACAAACCGCATAAAACCTTGCGCTGCTAAGCCCTATTACTTTTACCCAACGTGTAGGTAATGTATAGCTTATATTAACGTTTTGTATATTCCAGGTAAATGAACTTACGAACCAGAAATTACTTGGCACATCATAATCTGTGTACCAAACCGGTGCCGGATATTTAGCATTTGTGTTGGCAGGTGTCCAGTGATCGGCCCAGAAAACCGGTTTGTTTTCGCCCGCATCGTATTTTATACCATTAAAGCCATTGATATCAGCCCCTGATATGGTACCAGTACCCCCCCAGCTCATGCCCGAAACAACATTAATACTGAAAGCTTTATAAGTAGTCCCGAAGTTGAAGCCTAAACTATTATGGTTATTTGATTTATGGCTCAGGTATTTTTCATCAGATAGATCGGTATTGGAAATTATACCGTCACCATTTAAATCAGCATAATTGATCATACCGGGAGCAGGAGTCATACCTAAAATTTTAACATTGGCAGCACCACCCGCGGCAGCAGCCCTTGATGCGATGATCTGGTTGGCTTGCGCTTGTGTTCTGATGATACCTAATGATTCGTAGCCGAAAACGCCACCATCATCTGATTTACCTGTACGATCCTGCGCGGTCCCTATCAATCCTTGTGAAATATCTTCTTTTATAATCTTATCATCGCTCCAGCTAAAGAAAGTAGAGATGTTATAACCCCAATCAGATGTGATATGATCTTTCCATCCTAAAGATATCTCATACCCGAATGTATTCGCGATAGCATAGTTTTCGGTAGGTACAGTGTTACCCACAGTAAATGGAGTACCAGCGGTCCGTGGGCCTAAACCATCATACAAATGGTTCCAGAAATAATCTGCTGTAAGTGTTAAGCGGCTTTTCAGGAAAGAAGCGTCTAAACCATAATCTGTTTTTGTTTGATGATCCCAGGTTACATACGGGTTATTTATACCTGCCGATTTTATACCTGTCCCCCTGTCAGATTCATTAAATACAGCACCACCACCGCTGCCTGATGTAGAGTTATATTGCTCTAAATACTGGTAAGCCTGGGTTTGGTCTGATCCTACAGAACCTAAACTTGCCCGCACTTTAAATTGATTAACAAAAGGCAAGGCATCTTTAAAGAATTTCTCGTTTGATACTACCCAGCCCAAGGATAATGAACCGAAGTTACCATACTGATAGCCCGGAGCAAAATCTGTTGTACCATCACGACGGAAGGTTACCTGAGCCAGGTAAGTACCGTCATAATCGTAATTTACACGACCGATGTAAGAGATCTCTCCGCTTTCAGCAACCTGGCTATTGGCCTGGTTGGCCGTAGCGGTACCGGTTGTATAGTTACCATTTGGCAAGCCACCGGCAATTGTTGTTGGGAAGTTAGTTGTTACGCCATTAAGCTGATTATCTAACTGCTCATATATTGCCAGAGCCGTAATATTGTTTTTACCGAAGCTATGGTGATAACTCAGCGTAGCATCCATTTGGTAAGATTTATCATTAGTAGGATCTATAGCGTAGTAATCACCATTTGCTATGGATACCGGTACCGGGTTCATTGTTCCGCCTGGCAGGTGCAGGTTATCGCCCGTACCTGAGAATTTATAGTACAGGAAATTTGTACCATATTGCTCAGGCATGCCATTGTTAATATTAAGGTTATATGTGTAGCTTGCTGTTAAACCGCTAACACCCGGTATATCATAAGATACCTTACCTAATATATTGGTAACATAGTTAAGCGTTTGTGTAAAGTTGTTTGAGTTTTGATATAAAGGGATATAAACATTATCCACAACATCATTAGATGAGGTTGAAGACTGTAAATAAACAGGGTAACCATTGATCTCGTGCTGTACCCAGGGCTGTGTACTTAATGATGAGGCCACATCCTGGTTTAAGCTTTCGGTTGAACCGTGTGTTTTATACCAGAAACTTCTGCTGTACGATTGATCTTCGCTAAGGTTTAAGCCTACTGTTAAGCCTTTGGCCGGCTTGGTTTCAACATCGGCTCTTACTCCCCATTTATTACTGTTTATGCCCGAAAAGTTCGAGTTTTGATTAACATAATCGGCACCGATAAAATAAGTTGTTTTATCACTGCCTCCGCTTATATTAAGTGCTTCACGTTCGTTATCGGCAGCATGAAAAACCTGTTTTAAGTAGTCGGTGTTATTTGCAGGATTAGCTATATAAGCCAATTCATCAGGTGTATACCATGCGGAGTTTTTGTTGGTTACCACCCCGTTTATATAACCGTTTGCATCAATAGTATTACCTGTAGGCACACCCGTTGTAGCATTGTATTCAACACCCATCTGGGTATAATCATTAAGCCATGTTGCTAATTGAATACCGCTCATCATTTTTGGCAATTGAATAGCATTAGCTGTACCAAATGAACTGCTGAAGCTGATTTTTGGGGCACCATTCTTACCTTTTTTAGTACGGATCAAAATAGCACCGTTACCGCCGTTCACCCCGTAAATTGTAGCTTCTGCATCTTTAAGGATAGATATGCTTTCAATTTCGTTGGGATCAAGTGCGTTGAAGTCGGCAGCTGTCCTTTTTATATCATCAATAATATATATAGGTTGTGTACTACCGTTAACGCCGTTAAATTGAATGGGATTTCTGATTGTAATTGTTGCCGGCTGACCGGGACGATTATCCTGAGTAACACTTAAAGCAGGTACCTGCCCTATAAGTGACGCGGCAAGATTTAGTGAAGGAATATCTTCTATCTTTTTTACATCAATAGTTTCTACCGCGCCGGTAAGTGTTGCCTTTTTTTGCACACCGTAACCAACCACAACTACCTCATCTAAACTACTGGTTGTTGGTACCAGCTTAAAATCGGCATTTTTTTCGCCTTCTCTTAATGTTTTTTCCTGGTAATTATATCCAAGGAATTTAACACCGATAACAACACTCTGTAAATTAGTTACTTTAATTGAATACTTGCCATTTACATCCGTAGCCGTGGATGCCATACTGCCTTTAACCTGTACGGTTACGCCAGGCAGCGGCGCATTCTTTTCGTCCACAACAGTACCGGTAATGGTTCTGTTCTGGGCTTTAAGTACAGTGCTGAGCAGCAGTAGTACTGAAAGTAAAAGGTAAATTTTTCTCATAAAAATTCTTGGTTAATTTAATTGGTATAATTTGGTTTTGGTGCTTATTAATTAAATGGCCCACCCATTAATTAATAATATCTTATCCTTTTTGCGCGGATCTGTCTTTTATGCGTTGCTGCCATTCCTCCCCTGCTTTCTTCATATCATATCCTTGTGCCGATAAATAATTATTTATCCTGCCTTTATATTTGCCAAACCAGGCATGCTTTTTCTCCGATGATTCCGCATCTATGGCATGCTCTCTCGCCTCAACCAACCATGCTTTTATCTGCACTTTTTGCGGATCAGTTAAATTGGGTAATTCATCAAGATAGGCGTTGTAGGTCAATGGTAATATTTTATAAGTCATTTCATCTTTTACCTCATCTACTTGTTGCGGCTTAAGTTCAGAGCTGAGTTTAGCCAGATAAGATGCATGTAAGGTATTTAACTGCTTTTCAACGTTACTATCAATTAAAGCTGTTTGCGTATTGGCGGTAGTTTTATCATCAGCATACTTTGCTTTTATATCTTTAACCTGTGCGTTACGGCTATCGTGAATAGCGCTCAAGTTGCGGTATTGGTTAACAACTATCTCTGTTACACGTTTAAATATTACCGAGTCGGTAATATTTAGTGCCGAAACTATTTTCTCAGCACGCTTGGTTATCACCTGTGTATAATTTGCCTGCTCATCAGCCGGAGCGGTTTGCGCATTTACTGATGATACTCCCATCGCCACCATCATTGTTATAAAAAGGTACTTTTTCATCGGTTTATTTAAATAAGATTTAACAATATATTTTGTGCAACTATACTGTATTACCAGTTAGTATAATTGTATCAGCAACACTAATTAAGCCGTCAATAATTATCAGGACTTAACCCGGTTACAAAAAATATAATTTATTAGTTTGGTTTATATAAGTGCAGTAACTGTTATCATTAAAACAGACTACAATAACAAATATCAAGTAATAGTAATTGCTATTACTACCTGTATTTATCAACTTATTGTATGATATTATCATTGCCTTAAGTGCGATATATCACAACATCTTTACATGCTATTTTTAGGTTAATGCTTGATAACATCATTATTTTTTCTGTACATTTAAATCCTCAACCCCAATAGCCAGTAATAACCAGGTCAAGCAATTGATTCATTTTTTATTAGATTTAAGTTCAAAATGAAACCACATTTTCTCAAAGTTGATGTAAAACCGCAGAATTCGTTTAGCATCAGGCACGATATTTTACCTACGTTCAGGGGTATATGGCACTACCATCCCGAACTGGAATTACACTACGTTATTAAAGGTGAAGGCGTGCGCTTTATTGGTGATAATATCAGCAACTTTTCTTCTGGAGAAATATTATTGCTGGGAGAAAAATTACCTCATTGCTGGCGATGCAAAGAAGAGTATTTTCAGCCGGATTCCGGACTTAATGTAGAAGTGATAGTTATACACTTTTTACCCGATTGCCTGGGGCGTTATTTACTTAATTTACCTGAAGCATATTTACTGCCAAAACTGTTTGAAAAAGCCAAAAATGGGATAATAGTTAATGGCCCTGCCAAGGAAGAATTGAAGCGTTTAATGCACCGCGCGGTAAATGCCAATAATCTCGATCGCATTATAGTATTATTATCCATACTCAAGGTGTTAGCTGAAAATGACGATTTTGAGCATATCACCCTATCACATAATGAGTTTCATCAGTCGAACGAATCGGATACTATCCGCCTGAATAAGGTTTGTGCTTACACGCTAACAAACTATAAAAAGGAAATAAGTTTGAATGAAATAGCGGCTATCGGCAATTTAAGTGTGACCTCATTTTGCAGGTATTTTAAGCTGATGACGAAGAAAACATACTCCGATTTTTTAACGGAGATCCGTATAAGCCATGCATGCCGTTTTTTAATTGAGGATAAGCTGCCTACCGAGGTGCTTTGTTTTGAGTGTGGATTTAACAATATATCCAACTTCTACCGTCATTTTAAAAAAGTAACGAACATGACGCCGCTTGAATACAAAAGAAGATATTTAAAAGGCCAGGCACCGCAGGTTGCACAAAGTGCATAGATTACTTTACGTTTAAAGCTAAACTTGCAGATTGTAAACCATCAGCCTGGGCATAAACTATAGCTTTACCCCCACTCTTTTTGGCCCGCGCTATCAGTAAACACATACCATGGAAAGCTTTACGATGGTTTGCCTTAAATGATTCCATACTCACTTGTGAGCCGTTATCTGTGTCGGCTATTTGTGCCTCGCCTGTAATTTTAAAGTTGATCAAATTATCAGCATCAGGCACTATATTCCCATTAGCGTCTAGTACTTTTACTGTTATAAATGATAGGTCTTTACCATCAGCATTGATAGATTTCCGGTCTGCTGATAACTCAATTTTTGCAGGTGCCCCTGCGGTATGCTCTTCTTCTGATGATACGATCTTTCCGTTTTTGCGGGATATTATCTTTAATATTCCCGGTTCAAACTTAACCTTCCAGTTGACATGCAGATCATCGCCTTGTTTGGTTTTTACACCTAATGACCTCCCGTTCAAGAACAATTCCACCTCATCAGCCTGACTATAATAGGCCCAAACATCTACTATTTGCCCGGGCTTCCAGTTCCAATGCGGCAACAGGTGCAAAACTGGCTTATTTGTCCATTCGCTTTGGTACATGTAGTAAACATCTTTTGGGAAACCAGCCAGATCAACAATGCCAAAATAAGAACTGCGTGCAGGCCAAGGATATGGTGTTGGCTCGCCGATGTAATCGAAGCCTGTCCAGATGAATAATCCCGACAGGAAATCATACTTTTTGATGATCTTCCAGGTTTCCTCATGCGTTGAGCCCCAGTAAGCTGCTACATTATCATAAGCGCTGACTGCAAATTCAGCATTGCCCTGTTTAAATGGAACTTTTGAACTTTGTGGCCAATGGCGTGTGGTATCGACTGGCGTATCATAAAACCCACGGGTTTCCAAGGCCGACATGGTTTCTGTAGCGATAAATTTCTGATTAGGATAATTCTTCGGGAAATCAGCATATACTTCCTGGTGATAGTTCAGCCCAACTAAGTCTAGTGCACCTGATTGATAAATAAAGTTCTTCTTCGGATCTGATTCACTTAATGCTGAAGTTACAGGGCGGGTAGTATCAATATTTTTTACAATTTTCACCAACTCGCGTGCAATACTGATACCTGTACTATCAAACTGCTCCCTGATCTCATTACCGATACTCCATATAAAAACGGACGGGTGGTTACGGTCGCGCAGGATCTGATCTTCCAGATCGCGTTTGTGCCATTGCGCCCAGTCTTCATGATAATCGTGTTTGGTTTTCTTTTTGGCCCACATATCAAAGGCCTCATCCATTACTAAAAAGCCCATTTTATCGCACAGATCTAAAAATTCAGGTGCGGGCGGATTATGTGATGTGCGGATTGCATTGCAACCCATATCCTTTAAAATTTGTAACTGGCGTTCGATAGCACGGGTATTAACTACGGCGCCCAATGCACCCAGGTCATGGTGCATACAAACACCTTTTATCTTCATGTGTACTCCGTTTAGGAAGAACCCTTTTTGAGCATCGAACTGAAAAGAACGAATACCGGTGTTAATTGTGATATTATCCAATACGCTATTATCCAATACGCTATTATCCTTTACTATTTGCAGCGATATTTTATAGAGATACGGATGATCGGTCGACCATAATTGCGGGTTTTTAATAGTCAAGTCATATGCAGCAATAGTTGTTGAATCACCGGAGTATTTGATTGCAGATAAATCAGACGCTACTGTGTTACCCTTTTCATCTTGTATAACGGTTTTCAGATTAAGCCCTTTATCTGCAAGTTTTATAGAGGTATTTACATGTATTGTCGCCTGCGCATTTGTAATCTGCGGAGTAGTAATAAAAGTGCCCCATTTAGCAAAACTGGTTTTATTTACTGTGGTAAGCCACACATTGCGGTATATACCCGAACCACTGTACCAGCGTGAATTGGGCTGATTGGAATTATCAACCTTAACGGCAATTACATTAGTTTTCTCGCCGAAATTTAAATATGGTGTAAGATCATAACTGAAAGATATATAACCATTGGGACGTTTGCCGAGGTAATAGCCGTTGATCCATACTTCGGAGTTACGGTAAACGCCATCAAAATCGACTAATATGTTCTTGTTTTTTGAGGTTGACGGCACCTTGAAGGTTTTACGGTACCAGCCTATGCCAGCAGGCAAACCGCCCTCGCCTTGTGTTGTGGGATTTTTTTCGCTGAAACTGCCTTCTATGCTCCAGTCGTGAGGTAGATCAAGCGTACGCCATTTGCTGTCGTTAAATTCTGGTTGTTTAGCAGTGCTGTCATCGCCCAACAGAAACTTCCAGTTGCTATCGAAACTTTCGCTTTTACGTACCGATTGTGCAGACACGCCGTTGCAATATAACATACTTAAAACCAAGCCAATAAACAATAACCGCATAGCCTACTTTTTAACTTTTACAGGTGGGGCTACAAAATTCACTTCGCTTTTACCCAAATCTTTTGATGTGGCTACGGCTATGCCACGTTGCTGTGTTTTATCAACCGCGCAATAGAAATGATAGACCACGCCTTTCCATTTTACTACGTACGATTTATGTGCAAAAGGGCTATCATAAGGCTCGGAGGCCTGGATAAGTTTTTCACCTGTCCAGTCTGTCCAGTGCGCAAGATCATAAGAACAAGCAAAGCGGTTAAACACCCCACCCGGACCAGTTTTCCAAAATGCGCCGAAGTAGAACATCACATATACATTGCCAATTTTTTGTATATCCGGGTCGCCGGTTATGCCGGGACCGTGGTTGAGTACCGGTTCCTTCCCGTAGCGTGCCCAATGCAGCATATCATCAGAAGTTGCCATGCCGATACGTTCGGCACCTCGTTTTTTATCCACACTATCACCATTGGCGTTGTAATACATCACAAACTGATGGCCCGTAAGCTTCGATTTATCCCAGATCACAGTTTCCTTATATTGCGTATGGTTATCCCACCAGGAAACATCCTTATCAAGTACCGAAAGAACAGGATGATCTAAACGGGTCCATTCATGCGCAACAGTCGGATCCTGATCTGTATAAGCGATACCGATAGACAGTATGCCTTTTTCATACCCGCGATCATGCCCACCAAAGTATGACATCCAATATTTACCATTGTATTTTTGCAATTCATAACTTCCACCCCATTTGGTGTCAATCAGCGCGGGATAACCTGCCTTTTGGTTATTATCCCAATTGGTGGTATCGGAAAACGACATGAGTCTGCCCGTAGTCTCCCAATGCAACAGGTCTTTGCTATTGGCCAGCCAGGTTTCATAGCCACGACCGTTGAAAATAATGTAGGTCATGAACCATTTATTCCCCTTGCGGAATACGGTTGGGCAATCCACTTTTTTTGAGTTATCTGCAGGCACTACCACCAGGCCATATTTGTAAGGAGTTTTAATCTCGTTATAAACCTGCTGCATCACATTATCGGGCACTTTATTAGTATCAGATTGTGCTTTAACGCTGCCTGCCCCGGCGATGCAAAGAATACTGAATATGATTTGTTTAAGATCCATACTGATTTGACTATTTATTTACCTGCACTAAAATGATAGGTACCTGAGCCCACTTTAATTAATACTTTACCATTATTGTAACCTAAGAATTGCTCTTTATTAATCGGCTTCCCATCCTCTGTAATTACTGCTCCTTTTTGTGCAGGCAGGTATATTACAGCGTTGGTATTTGCAGGGATCTGAACCTTTAGATCGAATTTATTATTAGTCTTTTTCCAGTCGGTAGCCATGGTGCCATACGGTGATTGATAAGTGGCTTTGGCATAAGTTAAATCGCCGACAGGCTCGGGCTTTATTTCAATTTTATTCATGGCGATAGTTCCCGGCGCTGAACGGATACCACCTATACTGCCATAAAACCATTCCATAATATGGCCCAGCATAAGGTGATTATTGGATACCTGCGGCAACGCCCCCCATGATTCTGTTAACGAGGTTGCACCGTGTGCCAGTTGATAGCCATAGCCCGGCACATCTGAACGACTGTTCATATCGAATATCACATCTGATCGACCGGCATCATCCAATGCTTTTAGCAAGTAACGAAACCCTATATCACCTGCAGTAAGGCTATTGCCGTGCTCTTTCAATTCCTTTACAATGTTGTCTATAACCGCTGCTTTATCCCGCGGCTCAACCAAACCCATGTATACCGAAATGGCATTTGCTGTTTGACTGCCAGTGCCATATTCTTTAGTTTGCGTGTTAAAAAATGCCTTATTATAAGCTTGTTTAACTTGTGCTACCAATGTTTTATAGCCTGCAACATCCTGCGTTTTACCTAAAAGCTTTGCCACGTTGGCTAGAATATCCAGATCATAATAATAGAAAGCTGTAGCAGTAATACCCTTTGGCGTTTGCTGGGAATAACCCGGTGCTTTAGGCCCTTGGTCGTACCAGTCGCCGAGACCCTGGGTAAGGATATAATGATCGGCCTTTGTACCTAAGTAATCAATGTAGCGTTTCATCATATCGTAATTATCAACCAGCACATCTTTATCACCATACCATTCATAAACATACCACGGCAGTATAATACTGTTGCTGCCCCATTCGGGGGAATCACGGAAAGGCTCGCCAAATTGGGTAAACTCAGGTGCTATCTCAGGAACCAAACCTTCCGAAGTTTGTGCCAGTCGCATATCATTGATACACTTTAGCGCCAGGCGATGGATATCATAATTATAGCGCAATGAACCGCCTACCAAATGCGCTTCTTCCAGCCAACCCAGTTTTTCGCGGTGCGGGCAATCAGTAAACAGGCTCGCCATATTACTTTTGATGGCCCAGTCGATCAGCTTAAAGGTGCTGTTAAATAAATCACTTGAACAGCTAAAATCGCCGACTGTAGCAGCCGAGTTGCGCGTATGCAAACCCCTTATATCCAGCAAAACAGGCAATTGATTTGGGTTAGCTTCGCCTTGCGGAACAGCACCTTCTACCTGTAAATACCTGAATCCATAATAAGTAAACTGCGGGTGCCATGTTTCCGGGCCATCGCCTTTTAGGATATAATTATAATAATGCGCTTTACCTGACCCGGCTTGATTGGCCGAGCCATCAGGATGAATTAACTCAGCAGGTATAATCCGAACCGTATCTCCCTTTTTACCCTGAACAGTAATTTGCGGAATACCCGAAGCGTTCTGCCCCAGATCATAAACCCATACATTGTTACCTATATTTTTTTTGCTGACAGGGGTAAATTCCTGCATTATTTTCAGCGGATCGGCAGCTTGTGCATTTAATTGCGGAGAGCCTGTTACAGTTATAGCATTTTGCCATTTTGCATCGTTGAAATTGCCGGTATTCCAACCGGGTTGTTCAAGGTTAGCATTGTAATCTTCGCCGCCATAAATGCTGGTAAAAGTTATAGGGCCGGGAGCAGTTTTCCAACTTTCATCGCTTATTAAATTACTTACAGAACCGTCTTTATATTCAATTACTAAGCGGCATATCATTTTGGGGTAGCCATAAGCGCCTGTCATTTTGCGGTAGCGCTTGTCGCGCGGAATGTAGTAAAATCCATTACCGAGCATTACGCCTAACGCGTTAGTGCCCTGCACCAATTTACCAGTCAGGTCAAAAGGCACATACAAAGCCTGTTTGTCATACTGCGTCCAACCGGGGTCGAGAAAATGATCACCCACCTTGTTCCCGTTTAGGCTCATATCAAAATGGCCAAGACCGCAGATGTACATGGTTGCTTTTTTTACAGGCTTTCTTATTGTAAACATTTTACGCAGCAAGGGCAGCACATCATTAGCAGGCGATAAACCTTTGGGGCCCTTGCCTGCCGCAAAAGGTACCATACGCATGGAATCGGGCATTTGCGCGTAGGCAATCCATTTGGCTCCTGCCCAATCGATTGATTTCATTAAGCCCATTTGCCATTTCGCTACATCACTCCATGCGGATACCTGCTGGTTATTATCCCAAACCATTACTTTCCAGTAATAGGTTTTGGTTGATATAAGCGGTTTGCCCGTGTAACCTATCTCGATTGATGTTGATGAGTTAATGCGCCTTGAATCCCAGATATTTCCGATGTTTTTATTCAGCGTTTCAACATCATCACTTACCAAAACCCGGTAAGCTGTTTGCATAACGTTGCGCTCTGCAGATTGCAGTTGCCAGTTTAGTTTTGGCGATGCTGTTTCAATGCCCATCGGGTCGTTTTTATACTCACATTGCAGATTAGCTACCCTAAGCGTTTGTGCAAACACCTGAAAAGGGAACAACAGAAACAGTAGATAAAATCTTTTCATTCAGTTATAATTTAGCAGTATTACTGCATTTCAAATCCTGATATAATTAAACCATCCGCATCAATAGCGGTTAATATTACCTTGTAATTTCCGGCGTTTATGCTGCTGCCGGTTGAAGTACTAATTGTACCTGATTTACCTTTGGTAAGCGGCTTAAAGCTAAGTAATTCCGTTTTCATTATAGTGCCATCGGCAGCTTGTAGCTGCATGCTTACCGTGTATATTTGGGTACTTGTGTTGTAATATTTAAATCGCAGGGAATAACTATCTGCAACGCCGGGATTTATACCCAACACAGCTTTACTGCCCGATGGCTTTGTAAAACGAATCACTTTTTTCTTATCCAGCGTATCCTGTACTACGCCATCACCCTGCAAAATGGCATTTGCAACGCCATAATTTACACTTCGTTTTAAATCGGTGGCAGGTTCAAGTGTTGTAACCGGGATAACTCCAACTGTATATTTTTGTTCACCGTTATATGCACCTAATTGAACATTCGCGTTAGCAGAAAATCTCTTTTTATATAGAGCGAAGGATGTACCGCCATTTTCATCTGTTTGCAGGGATAAGCCGGTCGGTAGATAATCTTTCAGCCATTCCGGTCGGTTTTCGGGCTTTACATTCATGGCTATATAAACATCACTCGGGGCAGCAAGCGTAAAACTTGCATTTGTAGATTTTACAGATGATGTTTTTATCCAATCAGCACCATACAATACTGGTGGTAATTCACTAAAACGGATGTCAGTATCTGCATAAACCTGCTGACCAATATCCATCCATGATTGTATAGACCATTTAGTCTGCTTATCCGCTTTTAGGTCTCTTATCGCACCTCCCGATGATTGTCCAGGAACAACTTTATGATCCAACGTACTTATCGCGATAGCAGAAATAATGGCTTCGCCAGCGGCAATATGCGGGAATGAGATTTGCAATTGCCCACCTGTTACATGCACCGTAACTGTTTTTTTGAGTGCATTATCAGTACCCGCTTCTTTCCAGATATCCAAATCTTTGATTACAGTTTTGTTATTAATGGCTACATCAAATAATCGCCAGCCAGTGCAATCCATTCCTCCGCCTATACCATACCATGGTTCGGTAAAATATAGTTCGACTTTATAATCGCCATCGGGTACGGGAAAGTTGTATTTAAGCTTGTTCATCCCAAACCTGTAGGATTGAAAAAGCGGCGCATCATCGGTTGATTTGATTGGATCAAATGTGCGCTGCTGACTGCCAAAAAATGCGGGCATGCCGGTATAATCATCCGTCCATGAGGTTGAGCCCCATGTATTTTTGCTTGTTTGATGTACATCAGCCATCCATAAATTGCCTTGTTTATCGGGATAATCCGGGCCACCGCAATTAACGCGGTACAGGTATTTATAGCCAACTACAGGTTTTAAGATCTGTGAATTTGATTGTGTTAATGATTTTATATGTGGAGCATCCGGCAAATGATTTAAGACAACATAATCCTGTGCAACGGCCTTACCATTTACGTAACCAACGGCATACAATACATTGTATTTGATATCAGCACCATCCCATTGAAAATGCGTGCCAATGCCCTGCCTTGTTTTTTTGCCCAACGAAACGGTCTTAACATCATTAAAAAGCTCTACCTTATCACAATTGGAGTACACACTAATGCTGTCCTTTTTACCTGGTTTTAGCCACCTGTTTGGCCATGTGTGGGATACGATGTATACCATCGGCTCTTTCAGCTTATCGGCATAATTAGCGCGGTACATGTAATAAGCATCCAGCGGTTGGCCCCATACTGTAAACAAGCCTTTGTAATTAACCGGGCCTATTCTATCCAACTCACGTTCGCCTTCGCCGCCCTGCACCCTGCCGGGGTTTTCGTGCGAATACAATAACCACATAAATTGCCCGGCCGCGTTTTGTTTGGCTGATTCTGCCAAACGTACCTTGGTTTCGAGCAATTGGCTCATGCGGTCCTCACTTAAAATATTTGTTTTATTGAATGGCCCTTCGGTATGCAGGTCGATACTGCGCCAGGCACCATATTCGCCTACCAGGATGTCTTTTTGCAGATCCTGTGCATAATCGAAGGGATTACCACCATAAGTGCCCGACCAGTTTTGCGGCACGTCCCAATCAGTGCCTCTGCCACCATTACAGGTAGTTATTTTCCGCTGGCTTGATGCAGTAGGGTCAAGATCGCGGATAATAGCAGAACATTCCTTTGCAAAATCCTCGGGCAAGCGGCTTTCGTTCTGTAATCCCCATAAAATTAATGACGGACTGTTGCGGCGTTCCTTCACCCAATCGCGCAGCAAAGCCTTGTAATTTTCTTTAAACTCTGGCGTATCGTACCAAATATGCGCCGAATATTGCGGCCACCATAGGATGCCCAGTTTATCCCAGTACTTTTGGTACTCCAGGTTATGCGGCTGGTGCGCATCACGAAAAGCATTAAACCCTGCCGACCGTAATTGCATTACCCTGGCTTTAATTTCCTGATTACTGAATGCCGCGCTGGTACCCATCAGGTGTTCATATTCGGCAATGCCGTTAATAAATACAGGCTTACCGTTCAGGTAAAAGCGGTTATCGCCATTATTACGCCCTATAGGCCAACTGATCCAGCGGATACCGTATGGAATTGAGGTTTGATCGACCACCTTATCGTTGATGATCACTTGCGCTATAACCGTGTACAAATACGGATCGGCAAGCGACCATAAATGTACTTGTTTAATTTGCGGCATCACTTGTTTAGCGACACTCGTTTCACTTGCACCAAGATCTAACTCCGATTTAGTTTGGGCCACTATATTTCCTTTTGCATCAATAAGCTTGTTTACTACAGTAGCTTTTGCTGGCGCGGATGTATAATTCTTAACCTCGGTCTCTAAGTTCAATTTGGCTGATCTTTCAGAAACTGTGGTATCATTCCACACATGAATGCCAAAAGGTTCTATCCTCACGGGATTGGTAACTATTAAATGTACCGGCCTGAAAATGCCCATTGGTTGTGAGCCTTCCGAAAATCCGGGATCATCTGAGCAAGCGCCGCATACCCAGGGCAAGTCTTTTATAAATGCAGGATGATCGGCACGAATGCATAACAGGTTATTACCTGCTTTAATGGCGTTGGTAATGTCAAGAGTAAAAGATGTACGCCCGCCAGCGTGGTAACCAACCTGTACGCCATTTAACCAAACTGTAGCGTATGAGCCCACCCCTTCAAACCACAAAAAATAGCTTTTACCCGGCTGGCGCTGGGTTACAGTAAATACTTTACGATACCATGCATAGCCATGTAAATTACCATGTTTCAGGCGGCGATAGCCTCCATAAGTATCCCAGTTATGCGGAACATCAACTGTAAGCCAGTTTTTATCGGGAAAGCTTGTTTTTTCAAAGCCTTTATAAGCGTTGATATCTTTTTCATTTGCTATGGTATGCCAATTATTATTCAGCAATGTTTCCTGTCGGATATTTTGCTGCGCGATAACAGGTTGGACTACAAAAAGTAAAACCACAACCATAAAAAGCATAAAATCCGGCTGATTACTCAGCCGGGATCTGTACGATCTGTTCATTTTATGCGCTCTCATTACACTTTATTAAAAACACCATCAAAATGGTAGGTCTTTCCCTTTTGCGTATCAAAACTGATAGTTTTATCGTGGTAGCGAAGTTTGCAAATGCCACCCGCTTTGGATGTTATCTCCACATCTTTTAGTTGTCCCTTATCCCATTTAAAGTTCAGCACAAAACCTCCGCGGGCGCAGATGCCTTTTACATTACCCGTTGGTAACGCTGATGGCAGGGCAGGTAACAATTCGATGGCATTACCCTGACTTTGCAGCAGCATTTCCGCTAATCCAGCTGCGCCACCGAAATTGCCATCGATCTGAAATGGTGGGTGCGCATCGAATAAATTGTGATAAACGCCACCTTTTTCCTTACCCGAACTTACATCGGCTGGCGAAAGCAGCATATCAAACAAGCGCATGGCATGGTCGCCATCCTTTAACCGTGCCCATAAATTTACTTTCCAGGCAATGCTCCAGCCTGTGCCCTCATCTCCACGGTAAACCAACGACTGTCGGCCCGCTTTCATTAGTTCCGGGGTATCCCAGGTAATATCAGTTCCCGGATAAATACCCCACATGTGCGAAACATGACGGTGCGTATCAGCGGTATCGTCTTTGTCTTCCAGCCACTCCTGCAACTGGCCGTGACTGCCTATTTTATTGGGCGCAATCTGGGCGTACATTGTTTTTAGCATATCGCTAAACTTTTGATCGATACCTAATACAGCAGCAGCTTGTATAGTATTTTTAAAAAGATCGCGAATAATCTGGTGATCCATAGTTGGCCCGGCAACCAGTCCGCCATGTTCTGGTGAATTTGACGGCGTGCTGATGAGATACCCTGTTTTGGGATCTTTGGTTAGGAAATGAGTGAAGAATTCCGCCGCACCCTTCATATCGGGATATGCCCTATCCTTAAGAAATACTTTATCCTTTGTAAATAAATAATGCTCCCATAATTGATGACAGAGCCATGCCCCGCCGCTTACCCAAATACCATGAGTTGATGAGTTTACGGGTGCTGTGCCACGCCACATATCGGTATTGTGATGCAATACCCAGCCCGGTGCATCGTAATGTTCCTTTGCTGTAGCCTTACCAGCTTGTGCCAAATCATCAACCATATTGAAGAATGGCTCGCTGCATGCTGATAGATTTAGTTCTTCAGCAGGCCAGTAATTCATTTCGAGGTTAATGTTGGTAGTGAACTTACTGCCCCATGGTGGCGTAAGCAAATCGTTCCACAAGCCCTGTAAATTGGCTGGCTGACCACCTGCACGTGATGATGAGATGAGTAAATACCGCCCATATTGTACATAAAGCGCTATTAAAGCCGGATCAGTAGTATTGTTAAAAGCCAGTATCCGTTTGTCTGTCGGCAAAGCATCATTAGCGGTAGTACCTAAATTGATGGCAAACTTGTCAAAGTAACTTGTGTAATCCCTGATATGCGTAGCTTTTATAGTCGCATAGCTTTTCCCCACTAATAGTGCTATTGTATTTTTACAAATAGCACTAGGATCGCCCGATACATCATGATAATTTTTAAAACTGGTTGCAGCGATTAAATAAAGTGTGACCTCGTCGGCATTGACGATGCTAATGCTATTAGAATTTACATCAACCCTCCCTCCTGCTGCAACTGCATGCAAATAGCCTACTCCTTTCAAAACCCCATCGTTTACTTTTAGTGAGAGTGCCAATGTGCTGTTATCAACTTTATAAATATTATATGATCTTTGAAGCGTTTTAAGGATCGCTTTAAAACTGATACTGCCGGGCTTGCTGGCGGTTAAATGTATAGTTATGATCTGATCCGGAGCGCTTGCCAGGTACTCACGGGTATAGGTAACACCGTTGGCAGTATATGTTAAGTGCGCGGTGGCTGTGTTCAGATCAAGATCACGGGTGTAATTTGATATTGTTTGTTGAGGGAACTGCAAATAAACATCACCGAATGGCTGATAATCGGCATTATAGCGTGGATATGCGGGTGGCTGATCGTTTTGCACCCAATATTTCCATTGAGGATTTAATACGATGCTGTTTTGTGGTGAATTCTTTGGATAGATTGATGGTTTTTCCTTTGCAGATGTTAATCCACCTTTATCATAAAAATTAATTACCTGTATGGCAATAGTATTTTTCCCAGCATGCAGCAAACCTGCCGGGATGAGATATTTGCGACTGGTGGTATTATTAGTTGAGCCTATCAACTTGCCATTCACATAAGTAAAATCGATATCGCGTACTCGACCAAGGTCCAGTTCCAGATCCTTACCTACCATATTTGCAGGCAGATCGAAACTATTTCGTAGCCATACAGCACCATCAAGTCCTTCAAAACCTGGAGTAGTTTCCCAACCGTTTGCTTCGGGTTGGGTGATGGTTTTCCATTTGCTGTCGTCATAATCCGTGACAGATGCTGATGTATCTAAACGGACTTTTTTATACCACGCGATTGAATCGGCCATGTAAGTTAGTTCATGGCTTTTCATCCCCATAAAATGCTCCTGGGCAATGGATTCTGCTTCGGCTTGTTTGCCTTCGGTAAGCAGCTTACGTATAATAGAGAGGTATTTGTAAGTTCCTGCTCTTGCATATTCTCGCGGGCCGCCAGTCCACAAAGTTTGCTCGTTGAATTGGATATGATCTTCATTAACCCCGCCAAATAGCATGGCACCCATGCGCCCATTACCAATGGGCAAAGCATCCGTCCATTTTACAGCGGGCTGCTGATACCAAAGCCTTAAATTGGCCTGAGAAAAAGAGAATTGAGGAAGACTTACCGCCAGTAAAATGGTGATAAATAATACTTTGATAGCTGATATTTTTACTCTCCCTTTCATCACAATCAATTAAACAACCATCTTAAATCCCTGATATTGCCTTCATTACTCAGGCCAGCATCATAAACCGGGATGCGGGCGCTATCATCAACAAAACCTAAAATTAAACAAGCGCCTTTGCCTAAACTTAGCGTATTTGTGCCTGCTTTAAAAGTATAAGTATGTACATTAACCGGCGGCAATCCTTCAATTTGTATGGCATTGGCTATCTTGATATCGGCCTGACCGTAATCATTGGCACTGGCATCAGTTTCCAATTGCGGCTCCTGTAAATATTGCGGGGCTTTGCTGGCGAAATAGCCTACCAACACTTTTACCGGGCTGGCATTGGTAAACGTTAAGGTAGTGCCATCGGTTTCCTGTTTGGCTTTTATCATTTTAACACCTTTTAACACTGCCAGTTCGGATGCTATATTTTTTATGATACCTGCTGAATCTGCATACACCTGGCTACCGGTTGTAAATCTATAATTCTCAGCAGGTAAGGTTACCGGCGCATCCACCAATTGAATTTTCTCCGCCTGTTTTGCTGCGGCTTGCGGCGATTTTAGCGAATCAATATTCCTTTTAAAATTGGAAAGTTCGCGCTGATAATAAGGCAACAGTTCAATCCATGTCTTATTTTTACCATCGTTGCCCCCAACCGGGATCTTACGCTGCTTGGTTTGCATGCTGTTGGCATACAGGTAGGTGTTTTTAGTCAGATCAACCAGTTTCTGGTAAAAATCCAAACTACTTTGTAATTCAGGCAATGCTTTTTCCAGATCGTTTACATCATTGGAATATTTGTAGCGCAGCACAAGTAATGCCGCATTTACCTTGTGCGCATAACTGTTGGCCATGGCGTTGTAGCAATACATATCGTTTTTAATGCGTTTGAACTCTGCCGTATTTGCGGTTACGCCTTTTTCAGCGTTATCTATGGCTTCAACAGATTTATAGCCTTCTTCCATAATTTCATTAACCACTTGTACAGGTGTTTCGCCCGTATGCGGTTCGTGTTTCCATTCTTTGGCAGCGTATTCGCTTAGCATTTCACCTTCGGGGCCCTCGGAGTTATAAAGCAATGAGAACAAGCCGTATTTTTCCGGGTCGACCAGTTCACTCATCAGCATACCCAGGGTCATGGTTTGGCGGTTGCCATCAGTTATACCAAAACGCCTTAATATTTTAGGGGCGATCTCACCCGATTGTTCATAAGCATCCAGAATGTCTTTCCCCTGCCCGACATCACAGCCATACATTTCAGCCAATTGCTGCGACCAGTATTTTATTTCATCGTCCCTGTCCCTGTGGCAATTCCATGAATAGCGCGCCCATTCCTTGTACCATATCCAGTCCCTGTCCATTTCCAATAACCGCGGCGAAGTATTATCGGCAGTATAAGGCCAATCCCAATACGAAGACTCGGGGTAGATATGCAAACCATTTGAATGGTAAACATTATGCATAGCGAGCACGCATTTTTGGATAAAATCAGCCGAGCCGTACCTGAATGGTTCCAGATTAGCCAGGATATGCACATTTTCAATTTGTACCGTGCCCAAACTGCTTAATGTGCGGTGCAGATCGGCCCACGGACCGTGTGGTGTGTAGGTGGTTAACGCCTCACCATTGTATTTGGCCATGGTATACAGGTTACTGTATAATAGCTTGGCATATTTCATATCGGCAGGTGCATCCGTATCATGTGCACGCAGTACTATTGGCGGTTCATCGGTTCGGCCTGACGCTTTCAGACCATCCTTAACACCTGGGATTATCGTTTTTGTAAACCAGTCGATATCATCCTGTCCAACACCTTCCATCGCCTCGCCTAGCGTAAGCATAAGGCCAACGTTCGGATATTTCTGCACGAACGCCGCGATTGATTTTCGGGTGTAATCGGCAATAATGGGTACAATATGACGGTTACGGTCCTGTGTTTTAAGGTGGTTATGATCGGCGAAAGGTTTTGATACGATGATGTTATAAAAGCCCTGTAATACCCAGATCCCCCGTTTATCAGCCTCACGGGTGAGGAAATTGTACATATCTACATTCTTTTGGTAAGTAGCTTCATCAACTTCTAGAGCATAAGGATAATCCTTTACCTTAACCAGCGATGCAAACGGATGGCCGCTCCATAAATACAAAGAATTCATGCGGTTTTGCGCCATTGAATCCAGGTAGCGCAGCCACAAAGCTTTATCATAAAACCATGGGAAGTTTTCAGGCGTATACGGGTATTCATAAGTACCACGGCCCGGCAGCAATTCAGGCTTTTGTATGCCGATACATGCTCCCCGCAGTACCATTTCAGGCTGATCAACTAAACTAACTTTTGCCGGCAATTTGTGATTTGCTTTTAATTCATCCGCCAGTTCAAGGCAGCCATACATTGTACCTGAATTATCGGCACCTGCTACAATAATGTTATTAGCTGATGTGTTGATAGCAAACCCTTCTTTACCGGGAGTTTTTGTAAGATGGATATGGCCTGCCGTGTATGAACTTTTAACAGCGGCATCTTTCATTAAACCGACAATTATGTTTTCAGTATGATTATTTGCTACAGATTTAATACTCACCGCATAACCGTCTGCCTTTAATTGCTGTTCCAGTTTTTGAGCGCCGTACTTAACACGCTCATGCGCTGAAGGAGAAATTACTATAGTAATAGCTTTTGATGGTGGCACATTTGCGGCGTCACAAATAATAGTACACAAAAGCAGTGTGCAGCAAATAGCTAAAACTTTAATCCCTAAACGACAGGCAGAACAACTCATTGATGATAAGATTGTGCAAATATTAAAAGCAATTACAAAAAGCCGCAGTGTTTGATATACAACTGAACTTAGGTAAAATATAATTGATGGTTTTTACTAAACAGTCAAATCTATCCCTAACCGCTCAATAAATCCTGCGCGTTATTTTCAATATATTGTACTATCTTATCATTAACGGTTTTGTTACCGTATTCAGGGTTTTAATGTGGTAGTTATGTGCTTGAGTTCGGTGTCGTGATATATGATCTTACCATCAGCATAAATAAAGAAACCTGCCCCATGGTGATATTTGGCACCTGTTTTATCCCATACAATGCTGATGACATGCCCATGATAGGCCACATTATCCAAACAAAACCAGGGCCACTGCCCCTGCGGAATGAGCGGAAAAACTTCCAATACGTTATCGGCACGCGGTTTTAATCCTACCAGATCACTTATCACCAGGTCGCAAAAACCGGAATGGTTGTAATAACTGCTGCGTGGGTTATCGCCTTTGAGCCAATAGCCGGTCTTTTCATCCTGGTACTCGCCCAAATATGGTACGCCACGTTTTATGTGCGATAGGGCATATTTATGAAATTCATCATAAAAAACCTTAGCCGACATATTATTTTGATTGGTGTAATTTGTCAATAAATTACCCAGCGCCTTCAGCGTTTGCGTAGTGGCAAATGGCCATACAGCACCGTCCCATTCACAACCATGCCCGGTTCCGTGGGTACGGAATAGTGGGTGACGCCTTTCTGCTGTGGTTATACCCCAGGGTGCATCAAAACCTTTGGGGTCTGTTAACTGATCCCATTGTTCGGCGTATTTAACGTTATCATCAGGCAGGTTAAAGTACCAGGGAATAAAGCCCAACTCCTCGCGTGCATTGGCAAATTTACCGTCGGGTTTCCTGACTTCGAAAAATTTAGCGCTATCATCCCATAAACTATCCTGCACCAGTTTTTTAAGTTCTGTTGCTTTCTGTTGATATTTTGTTTGCAGGGTATCATTGCCAACTAAAGCAGCCATTTTAGCCAAAGCATTGGCATTGCCATACATATAGCTATTGATGGTCGGGCGGATATTTTTAACCTTTCTGCCACCGCTGATGGATTCTTCCATCGCATCCTTCACATCAAATTGCCAGTACAATTTATCGCCAAGATGGTGTTCTTTCTCCCATTGAGTATAATCATTATTAAGCGCAGGTAGGGCTTGTTTTATGAATGCTTTATCGGGATTGGTGAGGTAAAAATTATATACCGCATCATCAATCCAACTGCTAAAGGCATGCAGGTGAGGTTTGGCCTGTTTAGGATCATCAAACAACCAGAAGTTGATGTAGCCTTTAATATACTCCGGATCTCGCAACCAGCGACCCTCATAGATCTGGTGCCCTAAAGCACTGCTTACCGTATTATACTCGCCAGCCCAATTTACGTTGGTAATAAACTCGGTAAAAACAAAGCCATCAGGAGTTTTAACCAGGTGCTTGCGGAATGTCCACCAGCGATAATAATAGATCTTTTCAATAGCTGAATCAGGGCATTCAAACAGCGGTACATTAGTCGCCAGCCATTCATAAGCATGGTCGTTAGGAATATAATTTTTTACTGTTTCTGTATCGATAGCATTGAAATACTGCGTATAAGTTTTCAGCTTATCTGTACTAAGCAAATGCTTTTGTGCAAAACAATTGCTTCCTATTAATACACAAAACGTAAATATGATCAACCTGATTTTCATCTCTCTTATCCCTCTATAATAAACCATCAATCAGCTTCAACCATTGCTTTAATTACACGTGTAGCCGGGTCGAGCCATTTACCAAATTCATCTTTTATCTGGCCGAAAGTAGTGCGGTGTGTGATATATGTTTTGGCATCTACCAATTCCTTTTTCATGCAATCAATCACATATTCAAAATCCTTGCGGGTAGCGTTACGGCTGCTCATCAGGGTTGATTCACGCTTATGAAATTCCGGGTGACTAAAGCTAAATGCCTCCTTCTGTAAGCCGATCAGCACATATCGCCCGCCATGGGCCAAATAACTAATACCATCGTTTATGGCCTTTAAGTTTCCTGTGGCATCAATTACAGCACTTGCCATATCGCCACCGGTTATGGCCCTTACTTTTTCTACAGCGTTTTCTTTTAGTGGGTTTATGGTGTATTCAATATTTAGCTCATGCCTGCAAAACTCTAAACGGTTATCGCTCACATCTATTGCTATCACCTTTCCGCCTGCTATGCGTGCAAATTCCGTAGTACCTAAACCAATCGGGCCCGCGCCCATTACCAATACAAATTCGCCCGGTTTTACATCAGCCCTGCGTACGCCATGAGCACCTATGGCCAGTGGCTCTATCAAAGCCAGTTCGTCATAACTTAAACCCGAGCCATGTACCAGCGAATACGATGGAACACGCAAATACTCTACCATCCCGCCATCAATATGCACACCGCAAACCTGTATATTAACACAGCAGTTTGGTTTGTTGCTTCGGCAAGCTATGCAAATACCACAATTAAAATAAGGGATAAAAGTTACCGCCTCACCAACTGAAAAGCCCGGCGCATTATCAAACTCAACTAATTCGCCCGAGAGTTCATGACCCAAAATGCGCGGATAAGTAAAATACGGCTGTGTACCATTAAAGGCATGCAGATCGGTACCGCAAATACCAATACGCTTGATCTTTATAATAGCGGTATTCTTCAGCAATTCTGGCTTATCGCTCAATTTGTAGTCAAAGCTGCCGGGGGTAGTGCAAACTAAAGTGTTCATTAAGTTGATGATATTATAATTGGCTTATATAGTAACCGTAAATTTATAGGTATTTATCATTAAAAACCAAGCGCATAGACTATATACGCTAAGATTGTATATCACCTAGAAAAAATCCTATACAAAACCGCTTTGTGTAGTACGCATATTTGAAATCAGGATATTAACCTAAATAACCAGCAAAATTTTATAAGAAACGGCAATTGCACAAATAAATTGGGCAGGGCTGCCTTTAACCATACTATTATAAACTAAAAATGAAGAGAAAACTCATTGCTTTGTCCATCCTGATGGGTGCATTAGGCAGTTATGAAACAGCACAGGCGCAATATCCGCGTGTGCCTATCCCCATGCAGAAGAAGTCAGATTCCATTTATGACATTGAAAAGCACCGCTCCGACCTCGCGTTTGAAAAAGCCATGCCTGCCATACAAAAGGACGAGAAAAATGGCAAGCCTTATATTCCATGGGCTGCAAAACCATCTGATCTGCCGCAGGCTAAAATACCTGCATTTCCTGGTGCTGAGGGTGGTGGTATGTACTCGTTTGGCGGCCGTGGCGGCAGGGTGATTGAGGTGACCAGCCTGGCCGATTACGGCCCGGGCACCTTACGTGATGCCTGCGAACAAGGCGGCGCGCGTATCATCGTGTTTAATGTGTCCGGTATTATTCACTTGAGTCAGCCGATCAGCATCAGGGCACCATACATTACTATTGAGGGTCAGAGCGCTCCCGGTGATGGTATTTGTATAGCGGGTGAGTCTGTTTGGGTTGATACGCATGATGTAGTGGTACGCTTTGTACGTTTCCGCAGGGGAGCAACAGATGTTACCCGCCGTGACGATGCTTTTGGCGGCAACCCGATAGGTAATATTATGATAGACCACGTGTCAGGCAGTTGGGGCCTGGATGAGGTAATGTCGATGTATCGCCACGTGTATAATCGCCAGGGCAGCAAGGGCGGCGATAAATTACCGACTGTAAATATTACCATGCAAAACTGTATGTATGCTGAAGGATTGGACACTTACAACCATGCGTTCGGCAGTACCATTGGTGGTTTAAACAGCACTTTTATGCGTAATCTTTGGGCAAATAATATCAGCCGTAACCCATCGGTAGGTATGTTTGGCGATTTTGGTTTTGCCAACAACGTGATCTTCAACTGGTGGGACCGCAGTGCTGATGGTGGTGACGACCGCTCTCTGTTCAACTTCATTAATAATTATTACAAACCGGGCCCTATTACGGATATTAAAAAACCGGTTGGTCACCGGATCTTGAAGCCTGAATCGGGAAGGTCTCCTGAAAGCAAAGGCAAATTCGGTAGTGTATACGCCAATGGCAATATTATGGAAAGCGATGAAAAGGTAACCAAAGATAACTGGGATGGGGGCATACAGATTGGCGATATGCCTGATGCAGGAAGGTATACAGACAGTATCCGTGTAAATAAACCTTTCCCGATGGCACCTGTAACACTTATTTCGGCTAAACAGGCTTATGATTATGTTTTGGATAATGTGGGTTGTTTCCTGCCAAAAAGAGATCCTGTTGATACGCGCATAATTAATGATGTAAGGACAGGTAAAATATTTTATATTGAAGGCACCGATAACAGCAATGGCAGCAAATGGGTTAAACACCGCCTGCCCGATTCATCGTACAAAAAAGGCATTATTACCGATATAGCACAAGTTGGCGGTTATCCTGAATACAAAGGAACTCCTTACAAGGATTCTGATCATGACGGCATGCCTGATGCTTATGAAATTAAACATGGCCTTAACCCGCACAATGCCGCTGATGCATCGTTACCGGCAAAAAATGGCGGAGTTTATACCAATATCGAGGTTTACCTGAACACCCTGATACCATTAAACAGGGTAATACCTGTTGGCTATAAGAACTAAATTTTAAATCCAAATTCTAACCCTTAACACAAAACCCCGGTATGCTATGCATCCGGGGTTTATTGTTTTACAGGTTGATTAGGTAGATTTTATTGAAGCTGTACAGCCCCTTCAAATGTTTTCTTTGTTTTCTGCGGAGAGAATGACGCCATAAACTCTTCGGCTTTTCTCACCATATTTTCTGAGCCGATAAAGATTGGTGTACGCTGATGTAATTCTTTCACATTCAGTTCCAATATCCTGCCATAACCATCCGATGCAACACCACCGGCCTGCTCAACAATAAATGCCATTGGATTGCACTCGTACACCAAACGCAGCTTTCCTTTTATGGCACTGGCGGTGCTCGGATAAATAAATATACCGCCTTTTATCAGGTTACGGTGCAGATCGGCGACCATAGAGCCGGTGTAACGCGATGTATATGGTCGGTTAGTCGACTTATCCTCAACCTGGCAATATTTTATATACTTTTTTACCCCATCAGGGAAATGGGTATAGTAACCTTCATTTATGGAATAAATAACACCGTCTTTAGGGATAGCCATATCCGGGTGCGATAAGCAAAACTCCCCTATTGAAGGATCGAGCGTGAACCCGTTAACTCCTTTACCCGTGGTATACACCAGCATGGTTGAAGACCCATAAATAATATACCCTGCCGCAACCTGCTCTGTACCTTTTTGCAAAACATCATCCAGCGTAGCTTTGCCATCGGTTGATTTTCTGCGGTAGATGGAGAAGATCGTACCCACACCCACATTTACATCAATGTTTGATGAGCCATCCAGAGGATCAATTGCCACGATATACTTGGCATCCTTTGAAATCTCTGAATCGATATAAATATGTTCGTCATTTTCTTCTGATACAACTATGCAGCATTCGCCGCCGCTTTGCAGGGCCGCTATAAATTGTTCGTTGGCATATACATCCAGTTTTTTCTGCCCCTCGCCCTGTACATTGGTTGTACCAGCTTCGCCCAAAATATCAACCAGTCCGGCTTTATTAATTTCGCGGTTTACAATTTTCGCGGCAATGGCTAAGTCGCGTAATAACCGCGATAATTCGCCCTTTGCGTATGGAAAATCGTTCTGCCTTTCAATAATAAATTGCCCTAAAGTTCTAACTGCTGTCATAAGTAAATGGTATTTGGTTTAAATCAGGAATATCACTGATCTGGTTATAGCACTTAAGTTTATATATTAAGTTGGATTATAATATCTTAACTTAAATACAAATGTATTGCTGCTATATTATAACATCAAACATTATGGCGGTAATATTTACTTAATCGTTATCGTAATAAGCTCCATAAGTTAATAATACACAATATGAATAGCTTGCGGGCATTTACAGGCGTTTTAACCCGGATAAAGCAGCCCGGCAAGTATTTTTAGCTATAAATAACCGGAAATATATGCAATGATAATATCCTATAATTACTTGCATAAATTCTACAACACTTCAATCGCTCCGGCCAATACATTTGTTATTAAATAAATCTAAAAGCAATAATTTAAAGTGGTACCCTATAATACTTGTACAGAACATTACAATTATTCTGTAAAGCTATAGCAACGCGCTACCACTCAAAATAAACTTAAACTGATAAATAAATGCGGCACGCCGGGGATGATATTATATGACTATAAACAATACACAACTTCTTTCCATAAACTTTCCCGGTAAACTGGTATTCGGTAACGGATCATTGGCCAGTTTGCATACCGAAATTATAAATGCAGGCTGCAAAAATGCTTTTATAGTAACCATTGAACCATTACTGCCCGCACTTAACAACTTCATAGCACGACTGACAACCAATAACATCACAGTCTCCACCAGTACGGCTATTGTGCAAGAACCATCTTTCAGTGATTTTGAATCCTTATTAGCCGATGCCAAAACCATCAACCCTGATGTTGTTATAGGCATTGGCGGCGGCAGCGTGCTGGATATTGCTAAACTTATTGCAGCGCAGGTGGATAACACCCAATCGCTTAATGAAATAGTTGGTAGTGGGCTGTTAAAAGGCCGCAATAAAAAGCTGATATGCGTACCGGCCACATCGGGTACAGGCAGCGAAGCCTCGCCGAATGCAATTTTAGTTGATGACAGCGATAATCAGAAAAAAGGCATTATCAGCCACTATCTGATGCCGGATATTGTTTATGTAGACCCATTGCTTACCATCAGCGTACCACCCGCCATTACCGCCGCTACCGGACTTGATGCGCTAACCCACTGCCTCGAAGCTTACACCAACCGCTTTGCACAGCCATTTATTGATATGTATGCGCTTGAAGGCATTCGGCTTATTGCCGCAAACCTTGTACAGGCTGTAAAAAACGGCAAGGATGAAAATGCCCGCTACCAGGTTGCCATGGGTAGTTTGTTAGGCGGCTTTTGTCTTGGCCCGGTAAACACTGCTGGCGTACATGCATTATCATACCCGTTGGGCAGTACGTTTCATTTAGCGCACGGCCTCTCTAACGCTTTGTTGCTACCTTATGTAATGGAATACAACATGGAAGCCTCTCTTACCCGCTACGCTAATGTAGCTGTGGCACTAGGCTGTAAAAGAGGTGTAAACGATCATGAAACGGCAAAATTGGGTATAGCGAAAGTACGATCATTGATTGCGGAATGTAACGTACCGGCACAGTTACGTGATGTTGATATCCCTGCAGATGCGATACCCGAAATGGCAAAAAATGCATTAAAAATACAGCGGTTGTTAAAGAATAACCCGCGCCATATAAGCGAACAAGACGCTATAAACATTTACAATGAAGCATACTAAAACAGCATGAACAATAAGCAAAAATTTAAAGGTATTGTAGTTCCGGCTGTTACCCCACTTACTAAAGATTTTAAGCTGGATATAACGGCGCTTGAGAAAATGTTCCATAATTTTCACAGGCACAATGTTATGCCTTTTATAAACGGTACAACGGGCGAATCCGCCTCCCTGCCTTTCAAACTAAAACAGGACTACATACTGGCTGCAAGCAAAATAAAACATCCGGGCGATATGCTGTATTTTGGCATCTCAGCCAATTGTCTGGAAGAATCGGTAACGCTGGCTAAGATTGGTTTTGATAATGGCGTTGATGCGGTAGCAGCTACCCTGCCGTCTTACTACAACCTGTCGGACAGCCAGATGATCCGTTATTTTGAGCAACTGGCTGAACAGGTTCCGGGGCCTATTATCATCTATAATATCCCGGTTACTACCCGGATGTCCATCCCCCTATATGTTATTGATGAATTGAGTACACATGAACGGATCATCGGTACAAAAGATTCGGAACGTAGCGATGAACGCTTAAAGGAATCGATAAAACTATGGTCGGCGCGTGAGGATTTTTGCCACTTTTTGGGATGGGCTCCAAAATCGACCGAAGCACTGATAGATGGCAGCGATGGCCTGATACCCAGCACCGGGAATATTTGCCCGCATATTTATGAGGAAATGTATAAAGCTGTTAAAACCGGTGACCATGAACGGGCATACAAATTCCAGAAATTATCGGATATGATGGGCGATGTGTACCAGAAAGGTAAGCTATTGGGTGAATCATTATGGGCATTAAAGGTGTGTATGCATGAACTGGAACTTTGCGAAGAGTTTGTTATGCCACCGCTTTACCCGCTAAATGAAGAAGAGAAAAACAAGATACTTAAACACTTTCGCCATAATATGGAGAAGGAAAATTTACTGTTAAAAGCCAGTACCAATGTTTGATAAACCAATTATAGGAATAACCATGGGCGATCCGGCGAGTATCGGTCCCGAGATAGCTGTTAAAGCATTGCTGAATGAAGAGATATATGATATCTGCAAGCCCTTGCTTGTAGGCGATGCTGATGTATTTAATGATATTATCAAACGCCTGCATCTGGGTGCAAAGATCAATCCTATCCAAAACGTTGAGGATGCCAAATTTGAGTTTGGGAATATTGATGTATATGACCTGCAGAATGTAAAAATGAACAAGCTGGTGTTCGGCGAGGTATCAGCAATGGCAGGCAACGCAGCTTTTGGTGCGGTAAAAAAGGTGATTGACCTGGCTATGCTTGGCGATATTGACGCTACCGTTACCGGCCCTATCAACAAAAAATCAATTAACGAAGCCGGGCACCATTTTGCCGGGCATACCGAGATATACGCGCACTTTACCAATACCCGCAAATATGCCATGCTATTGGTTGAGGATAATTTAAAGGTGATCCACGTTTCAACCCACGTATCGCTAAGGCAAGCCTGTGATCTGGTGAAAAAAGACAGGATACTGGAAGTTGTTGAGTTATTGTATAACGGATTGATCAGTCTGGGTGAGACTAATCTTAAAATAGGTATTGCAGGTCTTAATCCGCATGCCGGGGATAGTGGTTTGTTCGGCACAGAAGATACTGAAGAAATTTTACCAGCCGTTCAGGAAGCCTTGCTGCGTGGTTATAATGTAGAAGGTCCTATCCCACCGGATACCATGTTTGCTAAAGCAGCAACGGGTGCTTATGGCGGTGTTGTAGCTATGTACCACGACCAGGGGCATATACCTTTTAAGCTTTCGGGTTTTCAATGGGATCCGGAAAAGAAACAGATGGCAAGTGTTAAAGGGGTAAACATCACTTTGGGGCTGCCGATCATCCGTACTTCTGTTGATCACGGTACAGCATTTGAAATCGCGGGCAAGGGCATTGCCAGTCCGGATGCTATGTTGCTGGCTATTGAATCGGCCGTGCAGTTGAGCCGTTACAGGAAACAAATCATAGTTTAATGATTGCCGTTATTGCCGATGATTTAACCGGGGCCGCTGAACTTGGCGGGATAGGGTTACGGTATAATCTGGCTGTAGAAATAGCTACAACTGTTAACACCGCATCAAAAGCCGACCTGCTGATCATTGCTACTGACACCCGCTCGATGCCGGAAGAATTGGCTTTGCAGGAGATGGAATTGGTAACGAAAAAATTAAAGGAAATCAATCCTGCCACTATTTTTAAGAAGGTGGATTCCGTAATGCGAGGGCATGTGGTAAGTGAAATCAAAGTGCATTTACAAAAACTTGGTTTAGATAAAGCATTATTAGTACCTGCAAACCCTGCTTTTGGCAGAACAATAAACAATGGCAGGTATTTTATAAAAGGGAAGCCGATCCACTTAACCAGCTTTGCCCACGACCCGGAGTTTGCCATTACCAGCAGCCGGGTACAACATATGCTGAGGGTTGATGAAAAAGCTGTATACCTACGTGGCATAGGCGACCCTTTGCCAGATTCGGGCATCGTAATAGGCGAATGCATTACAAATGATGACTTACTGCATTGGGCAAGCAAGGCCGATGATAATACTTTATTAGCCGGTGGAGCAGGATTCTTTATTGCTTTACTGGAATCGCTTGATTTGAAAGATCGGGTTGAAGCCAGTAACAACCACGTTGAACTTACCTACCCTGCCCTTTTTGTTTGCGGTAGTACACATGATGAAAGCAGGCAATCGATCAAAAAAATAAAAGAAAATGGTGGGCCGGTAAGCTATATGCCATGCGATATTATTAAGGCAGAAAACCTGGCTGACAGCCTTTTTGAATTTTGGGCCGATGAAATAGTTTCCTTACTAAATAGCCATAAAAAAGCTATTATTGCCATTGATGAATACGCCACAAAAGGCATTACAATAACCGCTGCCGATTTACGTAATAAAAAGGCAAAAGTTGTTGAGATGGTATTCAGGAAAACAACTATAAAAGAACTTTTAGTAGAAGGCGGCTCAACAGCCGCGGCAATTATAAACCGATTAAATTTTAACAGTTTTTCACCCATAAAGGAACTTGGCCCCGGTGTAATAAAAATGAAAGTTGATACAACCGACGATCTTTTTTTAACCCTGAAACCAGGCAGCTATAACTGGCCAACCTCTATCTGGAATTTCTGATAAAAACAACATCTTAAAACGAATGAATACAGCGCACCTGCATATTCCTGACTATGTTATTATTGCTGTTTTTTTATGCGTTACTGTTTATTTCGGTTTCAGGTTTTCAAAGGGACAAAATTCAACCCAAAGCTATTTTGCCGCTAATGGTAAGATCCCTTCATGGGCCATTGGGCTTTCTATATTAGCAACACTTATCAGCAGTATCACCTTCCTGGCCTATCCCGGTGAGGGCTATTCATCCAACTGGATATTATTGGTACAAGGCCTAATGGTGCCTATAGTATTGTTAACCATGATCTGGTTTATTGTACCGCTATATCGGAAAGTTATCGGCCTAAGTACCTACGAATACTTTGAAAAGCGCTTTGGCTCATTCGCCCGGTATTATAGTTCTCTAGGGTTTGTGCTTACCCACTTCTCAAAAATGGGTACAGTATTTTTTCTGTTATCGCTCGCGCTGGCTAATATGACCGGGGTTAATACCATCGTTATTATCTTGGTGATTGGCGTGGTGATCATCATCCTGGCGTTATTAGGCGGTATTGAGGCTGTAATCTGGTTGGATGTGATACAGGGTTTTATGCTGTTTGGCTGCGGGATCGCCTGCTTAATTATTATACTTTATTCGGTAAAGGGCGGCCCGGCAGAGGTATGGCATATAGCCAGCACTAACGGGCATACCGGTTTTGGGCCGTATGATTTTAATTTAAAAAAGCTCACCTTTATTGTAATGGCTATCAACGGCATTTTTTATGGCATCCAAAAATATGGCACTGACCAAACTATTGTCCAACGTTATTTAACTGCCAAATCCGACCGATCAGCTATTAAAGCTTCATTAATGGGTGTGTTTTTATTGGTGCCGGTATGGGCTTTATTTATGTTCATCGGCACAGCATTATTTGCTTATTACTATCAAAACCCACTGCCTGCCGGGATGCGCCCCGATGCTATATTTCCTTATTTTATTGTAAGTAATATCCCTACCGGTATTGTGGGATTAATCATCGCTTCACTGGTATCGGCGGCCGTATGCAGCCTGGGTGCCGATCTGAATTGTTTGGGCGCTGTTGGTGTGGAGGATTACTACAAACGCTTTTACCCCAACAAAACCGATAAAGAATACCTGAAAGCTGGAAAATGGATAGTAGTTTTTGCAGGGATTGGTTCACTATTGATTGCTGCGCTATACCTATCCGCAGGAAATGAAGGTGTTTTGGGTATAGTATTTACCCTGTATGCTATATTTTCCGGCGGTATTGCGGGCATATTTCTGCTAGGCTTGTTTAGTTCACGAGCAAACAGACAAGGGGTTACTATCGGTATAATCGCCTGTATCCTGTTTACTGCATATGCTTTTCTTACCTCCACCAAAATAGGCATCGGGACACATCAATCTTTATTGCTCGATCTTGGCAAATACAATTTCACCCATAATAAATTAATGCTGGGGGTTTATAGTCACTTTGTGGTAATAATAGTTGGATACATTGCCAGCCTGTTTTTTCCTAAGCCGGATATCGACAAAAAACTGCTGTACAGCGGTTGGCTTCATGCCAAAAAGAGTGATACTTCAAATCACAACAGTCAAGAATAATAAGCGTAATCTTATGTCTTCCTGACTGTTGACTCAAGATTTAGGACTAAAAACCTACTCCTTATCAGCAGGGGCATCCTTACCGGCAGCTTTTTTGGCTAAAACCTGGTCAACATACGTTTTATACATCACTTTCCAGTTCCTGCCGTTATTGTTAAAATAGTCTTCAATCTTCGTTTTATAGATCTTAAAAACGGTAGATATTTCTTCTACATTCTTGTAGTCAACAGCCTGCTCCCTTGCCTGTTTAAGGTTGGTTAATATAAAAGCTTCCTCTGTTGGCGTCATGTTCGGCACAATTGATTTGTAACCATTCATAGTGAAGGCTACTTTTCCAATAGTATATTTATCCAATATCGTTTCAACCTGCTCATCAGTTAAATTCTGGTGCAAACCACTCATCAGGGTCTCATGTACCGTTTTAGGGATGGTTGAATCAACTATGAATTGGCAATCAGCCTTGGTAAAGGTTTTGCCGGTTATGGGGTTTAGTCCTGCGGGCACCAATGTGTAAGGGTGGTTATTATGCCAGTCGCGCACTGCTGTTAAATGGGTAGTGATTATCGTTCTAACGTGCGATGCTTTTGCCGTATCGGTGAGGTTAAGCGCTGCCACAAATTGCTCAGCCTTTACATCAGGATCTGATTTGGATTTAGCGGTTGCCGTTGTTCCATTTTTGACTGTATTATCTGTTTGCGCATAAGCATTTACCGAAGTTATCATGGCTATACCTGCTGCAAAAATGATATAAGATTTTTTCATCCTGATTAAGTTTAAAAGGTTTACCTGCAATTGGCGTACAGGTGGTAAGTATTAATTAGGGTAAAGTTATTTACTATTACTCGCGTACATTGGAATAGATTATCCAATGAATGTACAATCTTATCTTGTTGACCACGAACACATCGACATTAAAAGAAAGATACTATACATTTGAAATAACGAACCATATTATAGCTTTTTTCAAGGGTCAAAAAGCCTGGTGGAAACCCTCAAATAATTATTCAGCAATGATGAAATTACAACGTTTAATCGCATCCGTTATCTTGTTTTTGTGTATCATTTTTTCGGCGTACCGGTCAACCGCACAGGTTACGCTGGCAAATATTTTTACGGATGATATGGTATTACAACAGCAGTCGACCGTTGCGGTTTGGGGATGGGATAAACCCGGCGTACACATTACGGCAACAACATCGTGGAACAAAAAAACTTACGTGGCTATAGCGGATACTACTGGAAAATTTATGCTAAAAGTTACCACCCCTGTTGCTGGTGGCCCATATCAATTGAGTGTAAGCGATGGCAAACCTGTAATTCTGAACGATATATTAATTGGCGAGGTATGGATATGCGCGGGCCAATCAAATATGGAAATCCCGATGAAGGGCTATAAAAGTCAGCCGATATTAAATTCAAACGAAGCTATTCTCGATTCTAAAAATCCGAATATCCGTTTATTTACCGTTCCAAGAGGGTCAAGAACCACTTTACAAAAGGACATTAAACAAAGTCATTGGCTACAGGCTTCACCTGAGACTGTGGCAAAGTTCAGTGCTAACGGGTACTATTTTGGCCGCTTGTTGAACAAAATACTGAATGTGCCTATCGGGTTGATCAGCTGTAATTATGCAGGCTCATCTATACAAGCGTGGATGGATCCAGCTACGTTAAAACCTTACCCCGAAATAAAGATACCTGCGCCAACCGACTCAATTAAAGAAGTGAGCCGTACCCCTACCACCCTTTATAATGCAATGCTGCATGGCATTATCGGTTATGGTATAAAGGGCACCATTTGGTACCAGGGCGAATCAAATTATGATTTCCCGGCACAATATGATTCGCTTTTCACAACCTTCGTTAAAGTGCTTCGCTCTAAATGGAACATCGGCGATTTTCCTTTCTACTACGCGCAGATAGCCCCTTACGATTATGCGCAACTACCGCCCTATAATAAAGGCAGCAAGTATAATTCGGCATTTTTACGGGATGTGCAGCGTTTGGATGAGGATAAGATACCTAATACAGGCATGGCTGTGTTAATGGATATTGGTGAGCAAGCCACCATTCACCCGCCGCGGAAGGAACAAGCGGGTTCGCGTTTGGCTTATTTAGCTTTGGGTAAAACTTATGGTATACAAGGTTTTGGTTACCAGAGCCCGGCATATGAGTCATTGACCATAAAAGGCAGTTCGGCGATAGTAAAATTTAAGAATGCCACTAATGGACTAACTTCATTTTTGAAGGAAATGAATACGTTTGAAATTGCAGGGGCCGATAAACACTTCTACGCCGCAAAGGCACAGATAACAGGCAGCGCTGTAACAGTAAGCAGCGAACAGGTAAAAGAACCCGTTGCTGTACGGTATGCTTTTAAAGATTTTGTTGTGGGCGATCTTTTTGGCACCGATGGGCTCCCGGTATCATCATTCCGTACCGATGATTGGGACTACAGTATCCAATAAATAATTAAGACAACAGGAATACAGTCAGGCTCCTTGCGCCATGCGCGCCCAGTACCAATGATTGCTCTATATCAGCTGTTTTTGATGGGCCCGCTATGAATGTTCCGAAACCATAGGTGCTATCCCCTATTTTTTGATAAGCTTCGTGCATAGTTGGTACCACATTACCCGCTTTTACAATTACAGCCAGGTGCTGGGTTATAAAAGGCAATACACGGGTAAATAATTTATCTTCTGTAACCCAAACAGCACCATTTTCGGCAACCGCTAAATCGGCTTCTATAACTGCATAATCAATATTTTCCATGGTATGCGGGTCATGTAAACGTTTGTTCACCATTTCCATCATATCACCCAAAAGCGGAACCGTTGTCACTTTGCGTGCATGGTTATTAAGTTCATCAAGCAGTAAAAATCTTACATCTGCAATGGTTTCTACTAAGATCACCTTTCCGCCGATAGTAGTTAAAGTATCAATGAATCTCGCAACCGTGTTATCATCATCACCTTTTAAAAATGAGATATCCGGCAACTGACTATATGCTGGTTGATTCTTGCTTACGGTTGCTAAAATTTTACCCCTGCTGCTCATCGTATTAAATTATTTATTTCTGTTGATCTTATACCATTCACCGAACGACCTTTCAGGCACCTCCGGCATATCGCGGTGCTTATACCACGGGTTAAACTTATTATTTACCGCAAAAGGTGCCAAATGCATCACCGTACGTGCTGCTTTACCTGCCACATGGTATTTCCATGATGAGCCAAGCACGTTTGCCATAGCCTGCATGCTTACCTTTTTAGCTGTGGGTGCGTAGCCTTTTTGTACAATAACCTGTCGCCATTTATATAGCTGATCGTGTATATCAATTTTAACCGGGCAAACATTTGAACACGACCCGCACAAAGTTGATGCAAATGGCAGGTCTGCGTATTTCTCCATATCGAGATTGGGTGCCAGAATAGCCCCAATCGGCCCTGATATCGCATAATGATAACTATGCCCGCCACTTCTACGATACACAGGGCAGGTATTCATACAGGCACCACAACGGATACATTTTAACGAGTTACGAAAATCTTCCCGACCTAATTGTATCGAGCGACCATTATCAACCAAAATAATGTGCATTTCTTTCCCTTCGCGGGGCTTACTGAAATGACTGGAATAGGTGGTTATAGGTTGCCCGGTAGCGCTACGGGTAAGCAATCGCAGGAATACCGACAAATGTTTCCTTTCGGGGATGATCTTTTCTATCCCCATACTGGCAATATGTATATCGGCCAGGTGAGCGCCCATATCGGCATTGCCTTCATTGGTACATACTACAAATTCGCCGGTTTCAGCTATTGCGAAGTTAACTCCTGTTAATGCCGCCCGCCTTGTTAAAAACACATCCCTTAAATGCTGTCTGGCAGTTTCCGTTAAAAACTGCGGATCGGCATTTCCGGCAGGTGTGCCTAAATGTTCATGAAATAGTTCGCCTATTTCCTCCTTCTTTTTGTGGATACAGGGCAATACGATATGGCTGGGCATTTCCTTAGCCAGTTGCACTATACGCTCACCAAGATCGGAGTCGATTACATTAATCCCGTTCGCTTCCAGGTGTTCATTTAAATGGCACTCCTCGGTAAGCATTGATTTGCTTTTAACCATTTGTGTTATACCCTGCTGTTTAAGCAAGTCTAAAACAATACGGTTATGCTCGGCTGCATCAGCGGCCCAGTGTACAATTACACCATTTGCTGAAGCTTTAGCTTCAAACTCCTGTAAATAATTACTAAGATTTGAAAGGACATTATTTTTTATCTGCGAGGCGGTTTCCCTTAATTCCTCCCAGTTGTCAATTTTTTTAACAGCCAGGTCGCGCTTTTTCCTGATGAACCAAAGCGTTTCATCATGCCAGTCTACCCTGTTCTCATCCTTATTAAAAACTTCTGCCAACGCAGCGTGATCCTTATTTCCTGTCATGGTTTGTCCTGATTGCGCTTACCGTTTAAAATTTCGGCTATATGTATAACTTTTACTTTGCTGCCGCGCCTGTGTAAAATACCTTCCATATGCATGAGGCATGAAAGATCGGGCGAAGTGATATAATCAACACCATTATTTAAATGATCAGTAACCCTGTCCTGCCCCATTTTAACTGATACCGCTTCCTCAGCAACACAAAATGTACCGCCAAAGCCACAACATTCATCCGGGCGATCCAAAGGCATAATTTCAAGATCCTTCACCATATTCAATAATTGCCTTGGTTTGGAAAATGCAGGCGCAACAAGTTCTGTCATTTGCGACAGGTAAAGCCCTCTCTGCCCGTGGCAACTCTGATGCAGGCCTACTTTAAATGGAAATTCGGCATTGAGTGTTTTTACTTTAAGTATATCGGTCATAAACTCTACCAACTCATACACCTTACCTCTCATAGCCGCGGCTTCTGCTTCATTATTTTCTGAGTGTAAATGATGTTTGATGTGTAATACACAACTACCCGATGGACAAACTATATAATCGAAGTCTGCAAAGTTTTTAATAAACAACCTGTTACATGATCCGGTTAAATGCTCAAAGCCCGAATTGGCCATAGGCTGCCCGCAGCACGTTTGATTGGGCGGATAACTTACATCTACGCCTAATTTTTCAAGCAGTTGTAAAGTGGCGATTGCTGCACCGGGGTAAAACTGATCGACATAACAGGGGATAAAAAGGCCGACTTTCATATTAGATCTTTAAAAAATATTAAAAGCTGACAACACCTTCTTATTACCTGGAAACAATTTTATGATTGAAAAGTAGCGTTTATTACAGCCTGATTGATGGCGCAATTAACGTATAATTACAATAACTGTATTATATTTTATTAGCACGATACTCCCTTATTTTGCCATCCATTTGGGGCATTTGATAAAAATAAGTATAATCCAACAGGTTTGCTGGATTATACAGAGTTATTGAGCGGGAAGAATTATTTTAATTCGTATTTCTTAGCCGCCTCATCGGCACCTATTTTATGATAGTCGGCAGCTATGATGCCGGGCAGATCCTTATTAGCCGGTTCGGCTGATCTTTGTTTCCTGAGTTGGATAATATCATTTACTATAGCTAGCAAACCGCTGAGTTGCGGATTACTGTTCTGCATTTTCATTGCAGATTGTATGTAGGGAATGGCCTCATCCGGGCGGTCTGTTTTTAACAACACCAGGTACATGTTCTCCGTATTGGTAAGCGATGGATCATTATCATACAACCGTTTAAAATAAAATATGGCATCGTCATAATTGCCCTGATCGAAACTTAAACGGGCAGCATAAACCGGGTAAGTAGTATTTTGCGGATACTCGAGCATTACGGCCTCAACAGCTTTTAAAGCAGTTGCTTTGGCGTTTGCTTTCATACTGTATTGAAACAGTTGGTTCATCGCGTCGAGCCAATTGATCCTGTTTGTTGATAACGCACCAGCCAGCTGTTCTTCTACTGTGTTCCCCCGTTTAAAATCCGCAGGGATGGGTTTATTAAATGGCCAGCCTGTTTCCAGCATCATAATGGTGTAAGCACCGTTTAACGAATCTACTTTAGTTACCGGCATTTGTTGTAACAATTGCTGAAACGACATTTGCTGCGCAGGCTTAACCTTTATGATATATTCTTTTTCTATAGCCTGGTAAAACGCGTCAGACAGTAAGGCATAACCGTATAGATTGGGGTGCACGTGTTCCAGTATGGTTTCATTGCCAATTATGCCGTTCGGCGAATTTTGTTCGAACTCACCTTTTGCATCAACCAAATGAACATCATTATATTTTTGCGTAAGCTTAACAATGGCCTGATTCATGGCCTCAGGTGCCCTGAAACGCAGCATGTCCAGTTCTTTTGCCTTATCGTACTGTTGTTTGGCTAAAGCGTAATTACCTGCTTTGTATGCTGCTTGTGCTAAGTTGAATTGCTCATCAGCCGATCCCAATCCACCTTTCTCACTGATGAATGGCTTGATATCTTTTTCATTACTTACCAGTGTACTTAAAAACATGGGGATCTTTTTGTCCTGCATCAATTGGCAAAGTTCATCCATTTTATCCTGAAACTGGCTGATCCCAGCCTGATAAGCCGGTGAACCATATGGAATTTCCTGCTTGGCAGCCATCCTTTTCATCAGGTTATCACGCTGATCGATGCTACCGGATGGCGTGGATTCGAATTTATTGATAACATTATCAAACAACTGTACTAAACGGAATCGGCGGAGCCAAAGCACAGTTCTAACTAAAAACCTGCTATTGGCAATATGACTGGTTGAGCCTATTCCCAAAGCGCCATAATATTCGTTATGCCCGGTGTAAACCAATACAGCATCTGGCTGATATTTCACTACTTCCTTACCAAAATCAAGTACGGTGTAGGAGTTTACAGCCGTAAGGGAAACATTGATCACCTCAAACTTAACATCGGGATAAGTATGCATTAAGCGGTATTGCAGCCAGCGATGGAAGGACCCGTTATGAAAGTATGGATAGCCCGCCGTAGTTGATTCGCCCAAAACAAAAATGCGGAATGTCTTTGGGGACTTTTCTATTTTAAAAGGCTCAATACTTCCCTTGGTAGCGTTAGTTGTGTCCGAAAAATAGGGTTCAGAAGCATACTTATTCATTACCCAATAATCAGTATTATCAGGGTAAGTGATAAACAAGCTGGTATTATGGCCGTAACCGACGGCACGTAAAAGCAACTCAGCGATAATTAAAATGATAAAAGGCACAATAATTGAAAAAGCCCTGAACCATTTTAATTTTCGCTTTGATAACTGTTTTTCCATGATATGAATATTCCCGCTGGCTTATTTGGCAACCAGTTCAGTCGCGTTTAAATTTTGCGGAAACCATACCATCATTTCGCCTTTACCCCTGTTTGCCCATGAGTAATACGGGATGGCGGTAAATTCTGCTTTATTAACCTTGCCGTATACGCTATCTCTTTTCAGTACTTGGGCTTTTAATACCATTACACCATTAAGCAGGTCACTCTCATAAGTTGGTTTAAAGGTGGGATTGCGCGGGATGATAACATTGCTCACTTTGCCTGCATTGTCCTTCCATTCGCCGCAATAAATGATCGGGCCACGTTGTAAGGCAATTTTATTGCTATCAACTTTTACCGCTTTATTGGCTATTACTTCTTTAACATCCATTGGCAGGTTCAGCGTTATTTTATCGCCTTTTTTCCATTGATTATTAATTACTGCATAACCATTTTGCATAGTGTATTTAACCGGGCGGCCATTTAGTTTGATGACAATATTTGATGCCGATTTATTCTCAAAACTATACAGATCGGACGGAATAGCCTTTGCACGGCTCCAGCCTGGAATGCGCACCAATATATTAAAGCGAGACGGCGTTTGCGGTTCAACAGCCAGTGCCAATGCTCCGCTCCACGGGTAATTGTTAACCTGGGTGAGTTTAACATTTTTATTATTCAGGCTGATATTGGCTGTGCCCGCAATAAACAGATTCACATAAATACTATTGCCTTTTTGCGCATAGATATAACCGGGTAATGATGGCAGAAAACGTACCATATTAGTCGGGCAGCATGAGCACTCAAACCAGCCTGATCTTGTTGGCTCCATTGCCGGGTGTGTAAAGCCATCGGTAATTTGCATGGCATTGGTGTAGAAGAATGATTTACCATCTAAACCAACACCTGAGATCAGCCCGTTGTAAAGCACTTTTTCCAATACATCAATATATTTTGAATCGCCGTGCAACAGGAACATGCGCTGGTTCCAGAACACATCGCCTATGGCGGCACAGGTTTCATTGTATGCTGTGGCATTGGGTAGTTCATAGTCTGCACCAAAGCGCTCGCCATTTGGCACGGCACCTATCCCACCCTGTACATATATTTTTTTGCCTACCATATTATTCCATATGCGGTCGATAGCATCTATATATTGTTTATCGCCTGTTAAAGCGGCAACATCAGCCATGCCTGAGTACAGGTACATGGCACGCACAGCGTGGCCTTCGGCGGCATCCTGATCAATAACAGGTTCATCATCCTGCCAGTACATACCATTTTTCCATTCATCATTAGCCGCTTTATCGTACTGACGTTTGCCTCTTTCATCAATAAAGAATTTTGCCAGATCGAGATAATCCTTTTTTCCTGTTATGCGGTACAAGCGTACAAGGCCCATCTCCACAATCTCATGACCGGGCGCTACATGCCTTTTGCCGGGGCCGAATGTTTTAACCAGCAGGTCGGCATTTTTCAGGGCGATATCCAGGAAATTTCTTTCGCCTGTTGCCAGGTAATGTGCGCTGGCAGCCTCAAACATGTGGCCTGAATCATACAGCTCATGGCTCAGTTCGTTCTCCTTTACCCAACGCTCTGGGCCCGACCACGGGTGCGGATGCAGTGGATCAATAGTACGTGCGGTATACAGGTAGCCATCAGGTTCCTGCGCTTTACCCACAATGGCGATCAATGAATCAACATAAGCCGCCAGTTTGGGATCGGGATGCACTGCCATTGAGTATGATGCCCCTTCTATCGTTTTATAAATATCGGTATCATCAAACGGAAATTTGGTACAAAATGAGCCCTTTCTGGCGGCAGCCATTTCAAAATTCTTAACCCGGCCGGTATTCTCACAGCGGGCAAATGACGCAGGTATAGTTACCGTACGGTTTATCTCAATGCGCGGCGACCAAAACTTATCGTCGAGTTTCACTTTGGTAAAAGTTACCGGCTGTATAGGGTAATCTTTTACCTGCGCATCAGCCGCGCCCGCGTACAATAGCGCTGCAATCAGCAGATTTTTCATTTTCATATTCTTCATCAACCACTGTTTTAATAAGTTTAAAAAACAGAGGACAGATAAACTGCCCTCTGCAAGAAATCCCGTACTATGTTATAGTACTAACCAATTTATAAGTAACCAACTTACAAAGATCTTTTATCAACTTTTTATATTTTTACTACCAGCTTTTTACCGGTATAATTTAATTGTTTTATCGGCTTCGCCGGATCTAATCCTGATCCATTATTATCTTTTATCAGCACAATATTAAAGGTATGCCCCGCAGGCATCCCTGTATAGCCATCCTTGCGGTCGCTGATAGTTAATACCTTCAGATTATCATCCCATTTTAAATTAATGAGTGAATATTTGCCCTTCTCATAGTTATAATTATCGTTTTCATCCTCATACAGGTCAAAGGTTGCGTTCGCTCCGGGATAGATCCTGATCTCGATAGGATCGGTCTTTTCCGTTGCGTATTGAACAAATGGCCCCATAGGCACAATTGAGCCTGCTTTAACATACAACGGCATAATATCAACCGGAACTTCTTTTTCTATTTCCTGTCCGCCTGCATATTTTTTCCCGTTCCAGAAATCAAACCAGCCAGTGCCTGCAGGCAGGTAAACTTTTTGTGTTTTTATCTTGCTGAAATCAGCTGTAGCATCGCCATTTGCCCTGCTTGTGTACAGTGAATCGGTAACCGGGCAAACCAGAAATGCTTTACCAAACATATATTCATTGTTGATATCATACACCTTTTTATCGCTTGCAAAATCCATTACAAGCGCCCGCATCATAGTTGATGCATTTGAAGTTACAGCCCATGCATTTGAATAATTATAAGGCAATAACCTGTAACGCAGGTTCAGGAATCTTTCTTGTGCATCATACGCCCAACTGCCTTTCTGGCCAAACTGAAAGATCTCTCTCGGCGCATCAGTGCCATGCGAGCGGAACATTGGGCAAAAGGCTGCAAACTCAAACCAACGGGTGTACAACTCTTGGAAAGCGGGATCCTTTACCCCTTTTGGATAATTTCTGCCAGAGAAAAAACCGCCTATATCACTGTTCCAGTAAGGGATGCCGCTTAATGATAAATTGAGTCCGCCTGATATTTGTTTACGGAAAATATCCCAGCTGGAGGTAACATCGCCCGACCAGTTGATAGCCGAATTACGCTGCTGCCCTGCAAATGCCGACCGGGCCAAAATAACTACGCGCTTATCTGAGGTGGTTTCGCGCTGGTGATGGTATACGCCTCCCGTTGTCATTAACGGATAGGCATTACGTATCCGCCTGTAAGTTCCTAAATAAGTAGGCGTATTTTCGTCGCTTTCGGTGGGATATGAGTGATCAGGTTCGGTAGAGTCAAGCCACCACCCATCCAGGCCTAGTGTTAAAAGATTCTTTTTTATATAACTCCAATACAGATCGCGCGCGTTTGGGTTAAAAGGATCATAAGGCCGCACAAATGCCTTTGGTGGATAAGTTAAAAAGCTGGTATACAAAAAGCCGTGCTGCTTCATATCCGCATATATTTTGGTACTGTCGCCAAACGAAGGCCACACAGAAATGATCATATGCCCGTTTAATTGATGGATACTATCCACCATTGCCTTTGGATCGGGGAATAATGGATTACCAAATTCTGTCGAGTTCCAAAAATGATCATCGGCACCCCAATATTGCCAGTCCTGCACCATACCATCTATAGGCACATGCAGTTCCCTGTATTTTTTTAGCACACCAACCGACTGGTATTGCGATTTATAACGTTCACGGCTCTGGAAAAAGCCAAACACCCATTTTGGCAACATCGGTGCTTCGCCAGTTAACTTACGGTAATTAGCGATGGTTTTATCGGCGGTGCCACCATTTATGAAATAATAATCAGCACAATCGCCTATCTGCGATGTAAATGAAGTACCATTTTTATCATCATTAAAAATGGTAGTTGAATAATTGTCCCAAAAAACTGCATACCCTTTTACTGAATAAAAAACAGGTATAGCTATCTGCATATTATTCTGTTTTAGGGTGATATTTTGGTTACGCTGATTCATGGTGCCTGCCTGATGTTGACCTAAACCATATATTGCCTCATCATCTTTTAATTGAAACGACTGACTTACCTTAAATGTATTGGTTATAGAATCTTTGGCGGCCGTAAATTGCACGCCATCCTGCTTTTCAGCCAATAACAAAGTAGCAACATGGTTGTAAAACTTAATCTGACCGGTTTTAAGATCCAATTTTACACTGGTTGTTTTACTATCAACATTCAACACATCCCCGGCCTCAGTAATCTTCAAAATAGTCGCCTCAGGATTTTTGATAACTGAAAGGCTTTTTTTCTCAAAAGGAACACCAGCCGGAGATTTTAATATCCTCACCAGGTCGGGCGAATAAAATTGAACAGTTATATCAACTTTGTTAACCGTTGCATTTACCCCATTGGTAATTGGTTTGTAACGTTGAGCCCATCCGCAAGAGCAGGCGAGTAATAACAGGACTAAAATTCTAACACTTTTACTTATTTTCATTTGGTTATTATGGTTTGGCATCCTTTATTAAACAGGATCCGGAAATAAATGGATCCTTAATATATATTTAAACACAGGCTAGTTAAAAACTAATCCTGCGTCTAAATATATATTCACGTAATTAATAAATGATTAATTAATAGCCCGTGTTTTGCTTCAGATTGCTATTTGTTTGGATCGCGCTGGTTGGCAACGGCAACAAAGTTCTGTAAGCCCCATTTGGCGAATGCGATAACCATGATTTAGTAGTAAATACACCAAACCTGATCAGATCCTGCCTGCGGCGACCCTCTTGCGCAAACTCCCAGCCTAACTCATCCAGCATACGGCCATATTGTATATCGCTTACCACATCGTGAGTGGTTGCCAGGTGATTCCTTAACCCGTAATCATAAACAGTTGGCTGGCTAAGCTGTGCCGCGGTAACTGTTGCTTTGGCCGGGTTGCTGTTGAAATCGCGTTGCCTAACCTGCGTAACCAATGTAGCGGCTGTAGCAGCATCGCCTGACCTAAGCGAAGCTTCGGCTTTCATCATTAAAATATCAGCATAACGGAACAGTGGAAAATCGTTGCTCATACCTACCAGTTCGCCGTTAGCTATCTGGTATTTTCCGAGCCTGAAACCATGTACTTCTTCGGATGAGTCGACTCCCGGAAGCTGATTGATATAAGCCAGCGGTTTGCCTGTGTAAGCACCCAACGATCCAATTAATATGGCACCTGATGCAGTATATTGTTGCCCTTGTATCCAATTATCAGTTAAACGACTGTCATCCGGATCAAACGTATTGATGAATTGCGGGATAGCGCAAATACCACCCCAAGGCGAATTTTGAAAATTATAGGTAGCCTGATTTTCAGGCTCTAATGTTTCCATGTGCAATGTCCAGGCAGTGCTGCCATCAGCAGTATACACATTATCAAAAGGTATGGAGAAAACTATCTCCTTTGAATTTTGATTTTCTGTCGCAAATACGTTTGCCTGAACAGGTTCAAGTGTATATAAATTTGAATTAATAACCTGGTTACAAGCGGTTATACAATCGGCCCAATCTGGTGTACCTGTATATACGCCTGCATTTAAGTACATTTTTGCCAATAAGGCATATCCTGCCCACTGGTTAAATCTGCCATAAGTAGTCGCATCGTTGGTAGCGCTCAACAGCGGGATATTTGTAGTCAATTCGGAAATAATGAATTTATAAACATCACTGCGTGAGCTTTGAGAAGGCAAAAAGCCCGCTGGCACATCAAATTTTGTGATGATGGGTACATTTCCAAAAAAGTCGATCAGTTCATAATAAAATGAAGCCCTTAACACTTTTAATTCTGCTTCAAGCTGAGTTTTTGTTGCAGCTGTAACCGGGATTAAGCCATCATCAATCTGATAAAGCAAACGGTTACAGTTAGTAATACCAGCATAGGCATTTGTCCATATCTGGTAGCAATTATCTTCGTCAGATGTCCATTTATGGTAGTGCATACGCTGATAGATACCGCCATCAACCCAGCCGTTTGGCCTTTGTGGAATAACGGTTTCATCAGCCGAGATCTCATTGGTACGCCACACGGCGTTTGCGCTCCGGCCAAGTTCAAGGGTTCTCCAATTGGTATAGGGCACGCCCACTAACGCGGCAACGTCACCCGATTGAGGCGTAAACTGATCGGCAATAATAGCGGTATGGTCCTTATCGTCCAGTTTAGTACAGGAATAAAATCCGGCAAGGATTATTAACCCAATTACTATAAAATATATCTTTTTCATTTTTAGTTGAATTAATGATTTTCTTAAATTTTCATTTATTAAAAACTAGCCGAGAAACCTAATGTAAAAGTCCGAACAGCTGGATATGAATCCCGTGGATCAACACCAGGGGTCAGACCAGTACCCGTAAGAGGAACTTCAGGATCGTTGCCTTTGTAACCTGTAATGGTGAATGTATTTAAGGTTGAAAAATAAACCCGTGGGTTGTGAATATATTTTGATCTTAGTTGTTTGAATGTGTACCCTAGATTTATGTTATCTATTTTCCAGAAATCACCATTCTCAATGTAATAGCTATTAAATTCCTGAGGCATATTTGTGTTTAACACTGCCGTTCCAAATACCTTATCTTTAGATGATGCTAAACGATTATAATTTTGAATACCGGTAGTTTCATAGTTCATCCGTTGTGAGTTCAGTACCTGGAAACCAAAAGCACCACGCATAGTAGCGCTGAAATCCCAGTTTTTATAATGTATGGTGTTATTCCACCCAGCGTAAAACTTCGGTAAGCCGTTACCTAATACCTGTTTATCGGAGAAAGCATGGTTAAACTGATCATAAGGGACATCCTTTCCATTTGGCTCCTGGTAGATCCATTTACCATCTGATGATACACCCACAACCTTAAAACCAAAGAACTGGCCTATTGGCTGCCCAACCTGCACAATATTGGTAGTTGTAGTTATGGGGTCGAGTGTATTACCGGTTGTAAAATATGGCACTGTTGTTTTGTATAGATCATTTGAAAGACTGATCAACTTGTTTTGATTAGTTGAGAAAGTGAAACCTGTTGTCCATTGAAAATCATTCTTTTTTATGGGAACAATATTAAGGGCAACCTCAATACCTTTATTTTGGAGTGTACCTACGTTAGCCTCTGTATATGGATAAAGGTTAGGCGGGCTTGGCACCTGGTAATCATATAAAAGGCCTGTAGTTTTGTTGTTATACAAATCAATGGTACCATATATAGTACCTTTAAACATGCTATAGTCCAACCCTAGATTTGTTTCATGTTTTTCTTCCCACCGTAAACTTGGGTTAGCATTTTGACTTGGGCCCAATGTTTGGATCCATTGCCCATTGTATAAAATGTAATTTCCGTAACCTAATAAGCCAACTCCCAACAAACCTAAGCCAGTTGCCGGTTGATTTCCGGTGACACCATAACCTACACGTAATTTCAGGTCATCAAAAATATGCTGATCTGCCATGAAATCTTCTTTAGTAATTCTCCAACCACCTTGTACCGAAGGAAATTTTCCAAATGGCTGCTTTGCACCATAAAACTGGCTGGAACCATCAATACGCAAACTAGCAAGTAATAAGTATTTATCTTTATAATTATAAGTAAACCTGCCAAAGTAACTGATCAGATTTGTTTGATAACGTGAACTACTAATAACATCAAGCCCATTTTTCTGGGCAGCGCCAAGGCCTATATTATTATAACCGTATGTAGAGATATCAGTAGGAAAATCATGATTGGTGATACTTGAATTAAAGGTATCATCATCCTGATACTCGTAACCGGCTAACAATGCAAAATGATGCTCGCCTATTACTTTTGAATACTCTGCTGATAAATTCAAATACCTGTCTATTGATTGGCCGTTCGATGTATTTGCTACGCCATCCTGTGCATCACGAATAGTAGAAATATTTTGAAAATTGGCAAAATATTGGTTTAAATAACCACTTTTTTGGTAAGAACCTGTAGCCACAAGGCGCAAGCCATCAACAGGTAATAACGTAATGGTAGCGTTGTATTTGCTCCTGTATGATGACTGCGGCTGATCGGTATTATAAATATCAGAAACCGGGTTTTGGTATTCAAAGTTATTTGGTTCCTGATAATAGCTGCCATTAGGTTCTTTAACAGGCGCGGTTGGGTTCATTTTAAACACCTGTTCGTAATCGTAGGTATTAAATGGCAGGTCATTAAAATTGGTTTGTAATATACCTAAGTTAAACCTTAATTTACCATCTAACATAATGTGATTAATGTCAACACGGCCGGTTATTTGCTGATGGTTTGATTGCTGAAAAATACCGTTCAGGAAACGGTAATCAATTGAAGCCAGGTAATTAGTTTGATTATTACCACCCCTGAACGTTAAATTAGAAGTTTCTGACAGCGGAAAATTATTACTTATCGCCTTTAACCAATTGGTAGAACTTTTCAGGTCATATGTTGAATCCCTTGTACCGGCAGCAATCTGATTACGGTAATCCTGTGCAGTAAGCAATTTTGGCGCTTTGCTGATCTGCTGAGTACTGATACTACCGCTATAAGTTACTTCATTAATAACATTACCACTGGCATGTTTTGATGTGATGATAATAACACCATTTGAGCCATTCACACCATAGATTGCAGTTGCAGACGCATCTTTTAAAACAGATATTTCAGCAATATCTTCAGGCGCTACGGTTAACAGATCGCCCGGCACACCATCAACAATTACTAACGGAGCCGTGTTGGCACCACCTATGGTATTAACCCCCCTTAATATAATCTGGGATTGCGCGTTTGGATCGCCGGAAGGGTTTGATACAGAAAGACCTGCAACTTTTCCCTTTAGTAGTTCAGCAGCATCAGTAACCGGGCCTGAAACAAAATTTTCAGCCTTAACGGTAGCTACCGCACTGGTAACGTCAGATTTCCTTTGGCTACCGTAACCAATTACCACCACTTCATTTAAATTACTGGGTGTACCCTTAAGCTGTACGTTAACAGTACTTTTACCATTGATGGCTATCTCCTGCTGTACAAAGCCTATAAATGAAAATACAAGTGTTGCACTGGCATCAGGGGCACTTAAAGTATACTCGCCATTAACATTGGTTTGTGTACCTATTGCTGTGCCCTTAACTTTAACAGTAACACCGGGTAGAGGCATATTTGCTTCATCGGTTACTTTACCGGTTATGGTTTTTGCAACATTGTTAACAGGTGTAGTAACATCGGTTTGTGGTGTTCTCTGTTCCGTTTCGGTTACCGGGGCATTGATCTTGCTCAATACTACCCGGTCGCCTATGTAAGAATAGGCAATCCCTCTGGGTTGCAAAATTGCGGTAAGTATTTCGCCTAATGTTTGCTGCTTAGCTTCAACTACAACATCCGTTTCGCCCGCTACTAAGCTTTTGGGGTATACAAATTTCAGATCTGTTTCCTTCTCTAATTGTTTCAGGGTTGTGCTGAGGCTGAGGTTGTGAATGCTAACATCCAGCCTGCGCTGTAAAACAGCTTGTCCTTTGCTGGTTGTAGCATATGACATCCCTGTAAAAATGAGTATTATTACTATCTGACTAAAAGTGATTTTCATGATCTTACACCAGTCAAAATGATTTTGTAAATAAATTTTCATAAATTTAAATCGTTTATTTTTTGTTAAAAAAATGACACATAACACCCGTTCACCTTATTTTAAGGCGTTCCATCACGGGTTTAAAAAGGTTTAGGAGTGTCATCAGCACTCCTATTCTTTTTCCAGAAAATTGGCTGATTGGGTTTAGGTTTTTTTCATATCGTTCATAATTTAATTAAGGGCCTGTTATTTATAATTGGGTTATTTATTGCTTACCAAAACAAATTCACTACCGTTTACTACATAGTTTGCATCCATGGTATTTTTCAGCATTTCCATAATTGCCGGTAAACTTTCATCCGTAAAATCAGCGTTTAAATAGTCGGCATTAACTTTCTTATCAGCCGACCAGATATGAACCTTGAATTTTTTACTGAGCACCTTAAATACCTCTGCCATAGGTGCGTTATCAAAAGACACATTTGTCTTTTTCCAGATATTTATAGTAGTATCCCTTATTTCAGCATTCTTTTTCAAGGTATTTAACCCTTTATCGTAAACTGCTTCCTCGTTAGGCGTTAGCATAACTTCCTGCACCGGATCAGTTTGAACAGGGCTGTTCAGATCAGTTGCAGCACGATTGGTCTTGTAAATGCTAACTGAAACCTTGCCAGTTACCACATCAACTTTGGGGATATCATTTTTATAAGATTTAATACGAAAACTTGTACCCCAAACCTTGGTTGTAATTTTCCCGCTATAAATTGAAAAAGGCCTTGAATGGTCTTTGGTTACTTCAAAAAAAGCCTCGCCATTAAGTGAAACCTGCCTGCTGTGCGCAGCAAATACCTTTAAATACGTTAATTGCGAATTGGGGCTCAGCCATACTTTACTACCATCGGATAGGGTTATTTTCTGAATGGTGCTGGTCATATTATTAACTACCAGTTCTTCTTCATTTGTTATCGGGGAAACGGCTGGCATTTTGCCTTTGAGAAAAAATACAATCAGAAGAATTGCGGCAGCACTGGTAATAAAATAAAATAGCGTGCGGCTAACCTTTTTTCTTTTCAGGTTAATTATATTACCAGTTTCGGCTTGTTGTATGTTATCCCTGATATTATTCAGCATCAGTTCTCTGAATAATTCTTTCTCCTTATCCGATAATGTAGAAATATCATCCTCATCGTGCTCAAATGAATTGTACCACGAGTTTATCTCGGCAATTTCATTTTGATTACAATCACCTTTAAAATATTTTTCCAGAATATCTTCCGATAGGTTTTTTTTCATTAAGGGTAACTTTAAACGAGGGTTTAATATTGGCTTATAATAGTATGTAACTTAAAAAGGCGCTATCCCCTACTTACATTTAAAAAAAATATGATTGCTATCTTTTAGTCGTTCAATTTTCTCTCTTATTATGGCTCTTTTAAAAAATCGGTTACAATTTGAGCATTGATAATGGTGTATCGCAACAGCAAACTATCCATTTATCGCAATGGTTTTTAATTATATTTGCACACCTAAAATTTAACATGATTAAGCAGGCTGTCTTACTGACAATATTGATCACCTTATCCTTTTTTTGTAATAACGCCCGCGGGCAACAGCAGGATGTAGAGTTTCATTTAAATTCACATTTACTCACCGGCCAAAAAGTACTTAAAGTTAAATGCGATTTTAATGATATCTACTTATGGGTACTTACCGCCAACAATCATGTTTACCGTGTCAATAGCCAAACACAGGCAATTGATGATTATAGTTCTGCATTTGCAGCTTATAATAATCTCCAGTTTATCGACATCGTGGGCCGTAGTCAGGATACCGTATTTGTGGCAACAAATTCTGCCAATGTTATTGAATATAAAAAGGGTATTATTAAAGATATTGGCTCGGCAGACGGGATTCCGGGTATTGTAAATTCTATCGGAATGAGCACAGATCCACAAAGTTATCTTGGTTTAAGCGGGACTTCATTAATGATCGCCAGCAAAAATGGCTTTATCTGGTATGACGTAAAGACTGAAAAAACAAAGACTGATAACGATCCCACCGGCAATTTTTATGGCGATAGTAAGGTTTATGAGGCCACTTACCGCACGCAAGTTTTTAAGGATAGTACATCCAACACTATAGGTTATTCTAACACGACGGACACCATTAAATATCAGCCTGTTATAGATGTAGTTAATATCACAACCTATGTTGAATTCCTTTGGGAAGGAAGCAAGTTTTTTGGCAGTCCGATCAATACGGCAACAGGCATTTATAGCAATAGTTATAACGAGATTTCCGTAAATCACTTTTGGGGTACAGATCGCGGGTTATTTGAAAACTATGGTGATTTCAGTTATTGGTCTGTTTTTGAAAGTCCATTTCATTATCTTGATGGGATTAAGGTTAATAAGATCGCCGATATTTATGGACTTATGGCATTTCAAGGTTATTATAACAACGGATATATTTCAAAACAAAATCTTTTAGTTGGAACTGATCAGGGCCTGTATTTCAGCAGCTCATTTTATACGGAAGAGTATGGTTATCTTCCGCTAACACGTATGTTTCATTATGACGAATTGGGCAACGATCCGATTAACGATATCTGCGTGAACCATGTGCTTAATAGTAAGCCTATTTGTGAAGATGGTGTTTGGATTGGCGCTAACGATGGCTTATATTTAATAAAACCTGATTATGCTGCTTTCATAAATAGCCAACAATTAAACAATACAGTTAAGTTTGTTAATCAACCCGATACAACTTCGCAATTACAGGTTTGCAGCGGCACGCCGGTTTCTGCCTGGGTTAATAACAGATTTAATAACCCTGTAATTTGGTATAAAGATGATGTGGAGATTCCAGGTGCCAGTAAGGATACTTTGGCAATTACGCTCCCTGGCGACTACAATGCCGTAATGTACGGTGCTTGTGAAAACATTCATCTTGAAACCAACCATTTAAAAGTAAATTTTGTATCAGCCCCTGTTTTTACATTCAATTACCCTGATACACTTAAATACTGTGGCAGTGCATATACCACCCTGAATGTTACTTATAGCCCGGCCTACCATTACAGATGGTATACCGATGGCACACTTAATGGAGATACAACATCAAAATTTACAGCCACGCAATCGGGCAGTTACTATGTCGAGGTAAGCGCTTGTACCAATAGCTGGGTACCATCAAAACAAGTGCAGGTTAATTTTATACAGATACCACAGCCGGTAATAACAACCGATAAACCAACTTATTGCAATGGCGATAATGCCACGCTAAGTTTGAGCACTGCCCCAAGTACCCTTTTTACCGTTAATTGGTATAGAGATAATGTTTTATTATCGGATGATAAAGACAAAACAGCGCTAAAAACCAATATTGCAGGTAATTACTCCGCAGTTGTAACAAGCAATGCCGCGGCTACTGATGGCAATATATGCGCACAAACCTCTGCAATTGTGCCTATTTCTTTTAACGCGCAGCCAACGCTAACTATACAACAGCAAATTAATACTACTTTGTGCGAAGGGCAAACGGTTACCCTGAAAGCGATTCATTCAGACGGTACACTTAAATGGTCGACGGGCGAAACTTCCGACTATATAAATGTATCAGAATCGGGCACTTATACGGTTGCCATTACCACAACAAGCGGCTGCACCGCAAATGCAAACACTAAGGTTACTTTTGTAACCAATCCGCAGTTAAATATAAGTGACGCGACCATCTGCCCCTATCAGCATGTAGCGGTAACGCTTACCGCTCCTGATGGTTTTGCTCAATACGCCTGGAATAATATTCCCGGTAATCATACTTTTAATGTCACTTCCGCACAAACCGTAACCTTAACCGTAACCGATGTGAACGGATGCCAGGCGACCAGGCAAATACACATAACCGAACAATGTGCTGAAGTATTTTTGCCTAATACTTTTACCCCTAACGGTGACGGCATTAATGATGTTTGGAATATACAGGGACTGGATGCTACAGCATCAGTAAGCATATTTAACAGGTATGGAACGATGATCTATCATAGCAAAGGCTATGCAGTTGCATGGTATGGGACTTACCATAATCAGAAATTACCTGCCGGAACCTATTATTACCTTATTAATGCAAAAAATAACTCGCAAACTTTTAGCGGCCCGGTAACGATATTGTACTGATGATTTGGTCAAAAATTCGCGGCAATATTTAATTAACAGCCGACATGTATGCGCTTAATGATATGCTAACAGCTATTTAACCCACAACTATCGAAAGAAAAAGAACAGCAAAAGAACAGATGTATTAATATTTACCCTTAAATACCTGAGCGCTTTGGTTAAATGATTTTCTACTGTTTTCTCAGATATATCCAGCAGTTTTGCTATTTCTTTATTTGATTTGTATTGATTGCGGCTAAGTTCAAAAACCGAACGGCATTTAGGGGGCAACTGGCTTACGCCACTATTAACACTTTCTATCAACTCCTTATAAGTAACATACTCTTCGGTTGGATTATAAGAGTCATTGTTGGCCATCAATAATAATTCACAATAGTCGGCTCTTAAATTTTCGGCGCGCTTATAGTTTAACACCGAATATTTGATAGCGGAAAACAGATAACCCTGAAGCGAGGAATGTATTTTAAGCTGAGCCCTGTTAACCCAGAAACTGGTAAAGAGATCCTGCACCACTTCTTGCGCAGCTTCCCTTTCTTTTAAACGGTTATACGCTGCTGAATAAAGTTTAAGCCAATACCTTTTATAAATCTCTTCAAAAGCCGCAATATCATCCAACTCGAAAAGTTCGAGTAATTTTTCATCCGGAAGATCATGCAACTTCATCATTTTATATGAACTGAAATCATTGTTCAAATGCCCGGTGAGCAAAAACAATGTGCTTTTATTTGTAAAATACTACACAATAATTTAACTGTCGCATAAACAATTAAATTACACTATATAATTATTATAAAGCCATCTTAATAGTCGAAGTTCTTTCAGTCTGATAATCACTCAATAACAATTATCTAATACCTCGATTTATAAGTCAGCCTGCTTAATATTTCATAAAATATCCAAAATTGAATTTAAACGCACATTCACCAATGCGCGTTAGGTTATAATCAGCGCTAATCTAAAAGATTTTTTTTCAAAAAAAAATAAATAATTGTAATAACAACACCTATAACTTATTTATTTTTTGTTTTTAGCTACAAATTCACCGGTAAAAAAATCAAACAATCATATGCGACGGCAACAACAAGCAAGCCTTTAAGTGTACTTAAGGCTTGCTTGTTTATTAATAAAACTGTATTAAAACCAAAAGTCCGGTTTCCCGGACGAATGGCAACAGGGGTTAATCTATTGAAGGGCCACCACCGGGACCACCGCCACCTCCTGGAGGCGGACCGCCGGGACCGGGACCACCAGGGCCTCCCGGTCCATGATCGCCCTGGCCTTTGCTCACATTCTTTTGTAAACGCAGGGTAAACGTGAGCAAGTAATACCTGCCTAAACGGTTAACATTTGTTTGGGTAACATAATTGCCATTTTGTGTGCTGCTGTAACCTGTATTCTGGTTAAACAGATCGTATGCTGCTAACCTGAATGTAGCTAGTTTGCTCTTTAAGAACCTGCGCTCGATATAAGTATTGAGTATGTTAGGGTTGGATGATCCTTTATAGTTATAGTAGAACGTTTTTGTATAATCATAGCTTAGTGTCCAATCCTTCCATACATAGTTTTTACCGGTTACCCCCAGGTTCCACGTCCTGAAATTATCATTGATACCTTGCTGATCCAATGAGTTTTTTGATGAGTTAATAGTATAGCTTGTATTTGGCTCGGCATCAATCACATCGGTTATATCAACCCTGAAACGCAGGCCTTGTGTATATACCAATGTCTTGGCGATATTCTTCTCCGTGGTCATATCCAAAGTAGTGGCATCCACATTACTAATATAGGAAATATTGTTGTTGTAAGATATGTTACCAATAAAGAACAAATTATACCTGCGGTTGTCAAACGGTTTGGCAAATACATAAAAGCCGGATGCTGAATAATAACCATCAGCATTTAAATATTGCGTGGCAATAGTATTTGACAATTTGGTATTAGGCGTGTAATTAGCCGGATAAGTAATGGTGTTTGCTACAATTTTATTATCGGTTTGTGTGAAAGAAAGGTTACTGAAAAATACATTACCACTCGCGAAATCAAACTTATTATATCTTAACGAGAAGGTATTATTAAACTCAGGCTTTAAATCCGGGTTACCCGTTATCGGGTATGAGGCATTCGAGAAATCGGTAACCGGCTGCAATTCAGAAAATGTAGGTGAATTGGTAGTGCCCGTATAGTTAGCACTTAATGATTGTGATTTTGAAAAATTGTACACGAAATGCGCATCTGGGGTAAAATTAAAACTGTTTTTCTGGGTTGCAATTCCGGTGGTTGGCGAATAACCATCAAGCGAGGTTGGCTGTGCAACTACACCTATTACGTAGTTATATTTTTTCTCGATAAAACGATAATTGATACCGAAGCGATTGGTGGTAAGTGTAAAATTATAGTTATTGCTTAGTAAAGGATAGTTATCTGTTGAACCATCGGTAGCAAGTGTATCCGTTACTTTATCAGCCACACTGTAGGCACGGTGATAAATATAATTTACCTGGAAATATGACCTTTTAGTTAAAGGCTCAATGTATGAAAACGATGCACCAACAGTATCGGTATGGCTGTTGGTATTAATAAACTGATCTAACGGAGCAGTGGCGGCAGTATTTATATAGGTATATACCGGGTTATCATATGCCCTGCTTGTTGACCGGCCAACGCCAAAGTTCACGCTGAAATTGCGGCCATGACTGTTAAAACGGTGATTGTATAGTACGTTTATGCCATAGTTAGGTGCAGATGAATTGCTTAAAGTTTTGTAATTATAGTTTGAAAGTGTCGCGGTATCATTTGCCAGCAGGTTCGATCCGGTTACCGAGGTATTCACCCCGGCATATGAAAATGAAGGGCTTATTTTAAAGTAGTTAACCGTATCCGGTTTGTACTCCATATTAAAGGTAAACCTGTGGTTGATCTTAGTATCGTACTCGGTACTTTTCAGTGTGTTTGTGCTTGGATTATCAACCGAGATATTGTTTTGCAGCGTTGAACTGGTAAGGCTAACAGAGTTAGAGGCGAAACTGTAACTGCCATAAACTGTTATTTTTTTACCCCATGAATCGCGATAGTTAAACCCTATTGAGCGTGCTGTTGTGATACCATCAGCAGGTTTTTGGCTCCCCGGAGGGCCGAAATTAAACAAGCTGGTATTGGTATTATTAAGGTTACCCAATACGGCAATCTGCCTGTCGCCGCTAAAACTGAATAAATTAGCCTGACCTACAAAACGGTTCTGATCTGTTGTACCATCTATCTGCGGAATAGCATCCCGGCCACCGCCTGCGCTTACCTGGCCAAAATATCCATTATTAAGGCTTGGTTTCACATTAATGTTCAGCACCGTTTGAAGCTCGCCCGATTTAATGCCGGTTAAATTTGCCTGATCGCCATAATCGTTGATCATTTGTACACTGGATACCGCGTTAGCGGGCAGGTTTTGTGTGGCTGTTTTAATATCGCCCCCAAAAAAGTCTTTACCATTCACCCGCACCTTGCTTACTGTTTTCCCCTGGAAGGTAACGTTACCGTTATTATCTACATCGGCTCCGGGCAGCTTCTTTATTACATCTTCAACCATTGCCCCATCGCGCACCTTGTATGCGGCAGCGTTGAACTCAACAGTATCTTCCTTAATCTTAATCGGGTTAATCGATATAATATTAACTGTATTTAATGTAGTGCTTGAGTTTTTAAGTATGATAGGTTTAAGTATTACAGGAGTTGTAGCATTATCCAGCATAATCCTCCGGCGGATTGGATCATAACCTATGGAGGTAATAACCAAACTGATCTGTGTGGCTTTTACCGATGGGAAAACAAAAGCCCCGTTCGCATCGGTACCTGTTAGTAAACTATCCGCCCCGGCGAATAACTTAACTGTAGCACCGGGTATAGTTTGTTTAATTGAATCAGTAACTGTGCCGTTAATGAGGCGGCCGGTTTGCGCGTAGCCGTGTACGGTTATTGTTAAGATCAATGCCAATAAAGCAAAGCAATGTTTAAGTTTCATGCAGCAAAGCAAGCCATTAGCTTATGTAGTAAAAAACGCAATAGACAGGCATACCTAAAACATAGACAGAGCCTCCTTTTTATCCGTTTAAAAGTTTACATTTAGTTATAAAACTTTTTATAGATCAGGCTTATCCTTTCATCGGTAAAAACATGCTGCTGAGCGGTTTCGGTTGATGTAAGCTATTATCATTTGTAATATTGCCAGTATGTTATTTCAAAGATCAAACAGCCGTTTAGTTGCTATACTTATACAAATACTGGTATGGCTGGTACTGGGACTGGCTATATTATTTTATCAGCCTTTTACAAGTGATATTGCTTTCCCCTACCAGTTATGGATAAAACAGGCCATTGTTTTGTTGATGCTTGCTGCAGCATATTATGCAAACTCATTGGTATTTATGCCACGGTTCCTTCTGAAAAACCATAATGGTTATTATTTACTTTTTTTAATGCTTATTGTCGGGGCGTTTTTACTCATTAATACCTATACCGATAAATGGCTTAACTTGCATGATTTGATCGAAGCTGCTTTTCGCCGGCATGGGCCACCAAAAAACCACGATGACCATTCACACTTTGATTTTGTTAGTACTATTATGGTGGCTTTGGTATTAGGCATCAGTACAAGTATTACCGCCATACAAAAGTGGCAGGCCGATAAACAATCGCACATGATCTTACAGCAGGAAAAAACATCATCTGAACTTTCCTTTTTAAAGGCGCAGATAAACCCGCATTTCTTTTTCAATACGCTCAATAACATTTACGCCCTTACTTATGCCGATGCGGAAACCTCGCGAAAAGCGATCCACCAGTTATCGCGCATGATGCGTTACCTGCTTTATGACACACCACAAGGCCATTCCCTTTTAAGCCAGGAGGTGACTTTTATAAAAGATTACATTAGTTTAATGCAGCTGCGGCTAACAAATACGATGCAGATAAATTTTGAAGCGCCCGAACGCCTGAATGATCTGCCTGTTGCATCCATGCTTTTTTTGCCTTTTGTTGAAAATGCTTTTAAACATGGCGTTAGTGCTACAGAACCCAGTCATATCTACATCAATATAAAACAGCAGAATAAACAGCTTGAACTCTCGGTAACCAATACCATTATTACCAATCAAAACTCTAACGTTGATGAGTATGGCGGCATAGGGCTTAACAATACCAGGCGAAGGTTGCATTTACTGTATCCCGGTAAACATAAGCTGGTAATAACCCAGTTAAACAAAACCAATGAATATAACGTTCATTTAACGCTCGATCTGTCATGATATTAAATTGCATAGCTGTAGACGATGAACCACTGGCCCTTGGGCTGGTTTGCGCTTTTATTGAACAAACTCCTTTCTTAAAACTTGCCGGCCGGTTTTCGAGCGCGGTTGAAGCGCTGAAGATCATCCATCAGGAAAAAATAGACCTGATATTCCTGGACATACAGATGCCTGATCTTAACGGATTGGAACTGGCCCGCATCCTCGACCATGGCAATAATTTAAACAGGCCCCGTATTATATTTACTACTGCCTATAACCAGTTTGCACTGGAAGGTTACAAGGTTGATGCGCTGGATTACCTGCTGAAACCATTTAATTACGAAGAATTTTTACGGGCTGCACATAAAGGAATGGCTTACGCCGAACTGGTGAACAAACCAGCCCCTGCCGCCGCTCCTGCTGTAGAAAGCGATGGTATTGAAAACGATTATTTGTTTTTAAAGGTAGAATACCAATTGGTACGCATCGCGCTAAATGATATTATATATATAGAATCATTAAAAGACTATGTTAAAGTTTGGCTGCAGGGTAGTGATAAAGCAATACTTTCGCTTACCAGCCTTAAATCGTTAGAAGAAAAATTACCCGCTAAACGTTTTATTCGCATCCATCGCTCGTATATCGTATCACTCGAAAAAATTAGTGCCATTACCCGTAATTCTGTACAGATAAACAAACTGAACATAACCGTGGGCGATCAGTATAAGGATGCCTTTAACCTGTTTGTAAGTAAATGGAGTTAGGTAAAATGGGCCGAAAGAATGGGTAACTATTGCTCTTCGTCTAGTCAATCACCCCATTCATCGATACTCGTCTTCTTTTAGGTATGAAATGAACTATTATTGCAGTCTCATATGACAAATATCCTATTTGTTTATAATGATAAGGTTTAGGTTTAAGGCATCCGAACAGCGAGTGTAAGGATGCCTTTATTTTTTAAACCAGTTTTTCAACCCTTATCCTACAGCCTTATTAAGTGCTACTATCGCCTTTTTAAAGTCTTCCCTATCTATTAAAAATTGAATATTTACCTTACGCAATGCAAAGCCCGCGCTTTTAATATTGATCTCCTGTTCAGCCAATGCAGCAGCGCTCTTGGCCAATAATCCCGGCTGATCCATATTAGTGCCCAATAAACAAACCATGGCTACTTTTTCAACAGTAACCTTTTCAAAGGCTTCTTCCAGATCGGTAATTAATTGCTGATCAAAATCAAGTTCCCATATTACAATAGAGATACTGTTGGCGCTGGTAGCCTTAAAAGTGTAGCTGATATTATGTTTAGCGAACAACTGCATGATCTGTAAATCGCTGCCTACGTTACCAACCATTAGTGGGTCGTAAATGTCAATCATCAGCAGTTTATCCGTCCCGGTGATCACCTCTACCCTTTTCAGATCAGAAATATACTCACGGGTGATAAGCGTGCCCGGATGTGCCGGTTCAAAGGTATTTTTTATACGCAAATGGATGCCGTTGATCTCTAATGGCTTTGATGCTTTAGGGTGAATGGCTTCCATACCCACATCAGCAAGCTGGTCGGCAATATCGTAATTAGTATAGCCAACGGGTTTGCAACTCTCTAATCCTACCAATGCGGGATCAGCTGTCGACAGGTGGTATTCTTTATGAATGATGGCTTCCTGTGGCTTTAATACCTCGGCTATCTTGCTGAAAGTAACCTCTGAGTAACCACGGTCAAACTCACGCATAATACCTTCGGTTCCCTTGGCGTAGCCGGTAACAATGCAAATGCAATCTTTTAGTTCGATAGTGGAAAATGCTTCCTTTATACGCTGATCGATAGTAAAGGCGCGTTGGTCATCGAAACCGCTCAAGTCAACCAAACGGGCGTTAATACCTTTATGCAGTAGTATTTGAGTTAGGTTGAAAGCCGAATGTGTTTCGCCTATAGATGCCAGGATCTCGCGGGCAGCCTGTAATATTCCCTCTTTGCTCACATAGCCTGATGCCAGTATATTCACCAGATTTTCAAGGTAGGTTTGTGCGCGGGCAATGTGTTTTTCAATAAACGCATCGGCCACAGCCAGATCAAGGCCGAGTGCTTCGTATTTTGTATTGATCTCCTTTAATTTAACCACCAAGTCGTGCAATGAATCATGAAAATCCTGGTATTTGGCAATTCGGTGATATACGCCAGGTTCGCCTGTTTTTTTATTTTCGAGCAAAAGATTGGTCACCCCCGAAAACGCGGAAACCACCAAAACACGGTTATATATCTCCTTACCGCTTCTTTCAAACAAGATAATATTATCTATAACTTCATGCAACGCACTCATTGAAGTGCCGCCTATTTTCTCAACTGTTAACATTAGCAAAAAACATTTTATTAGCGCCGAAGCTATTAAATTTATCTGTCATGTGCCAAATGAATGGTGATTTCTATGATTTGCGTCACTGCATTTATAACTTTCGTCCCGATGTCTGTGTCCTCACAGACAACTAATACCATTATTTACATCTTCATCCCGGCCATATTACTATTATTCCCATTCTTAAATATGGCCTCACTGTTTAACAGGTAAGCACCGTTGGTAACAACAATATCCCCACTGTTTAAACCTGATAGAACAGGCACATACGTTTGATTGCCATTACCCTGTTTTATCATTCGTGCTGAAAAACTACCGTCTGAATTTTTCACCCATACTACACTTCCACCACCATCCGTCAAAACAGCCGAAGCCGGTACCGCCAAAGCATGATCACCGCCATTATTTACGGAGATATAAGCCAGCATGCCCGGTTGTATTAATCCCTGCGGATTGGGAATACTAACTCTTATCAAGTTCACTTTGGATGCCTCGGATAGCTCAGGATTAATAAATTCAACCTTGCCGTTGATAACCTGGTTGCCTAAGTCGGGGAAAGAAACACTTACACGGTCATTTTTCTTATAATTAGCTGTTTCATTGGCGTATAGCTGAGCCTCTACCCATAAACTATTCAATCCCTGAGTTTTCAGGATCGACATGCCTTCAGTAACATAATCCCCTTCATGAACTGCTATTTCGCTGACGGTACCTGACACTTTGCTCAATAAAGTTGTTGTCGCCGACACTTTTCCCGAAGCTGCTAATGCCTTTATTTGTGACGGAGATAATCCCCATAACTGCAATTTATGTTCGGCAGAACTTATGAGTTGCTGGTAATCCACATCCTGATTATGCAACTCTTTTTGCTGTTGTTTTGCTAACAGGTATTCTTTTTCCGCTTCCTGCAGGTCTTCGCTGTAAATAGTATATACAGGTTGACCAATAACGATTTTTTCACCAATGGTGCGCACAAATAATTGCTGTATCCGTCCGGCTATCCTAGCGCTCAGTTCCTGCGCGCTGTTTTCATCCGTAGTAACCGTTCCGGTAAGTGTTTTTTCAGTACCGATATTTTCTTCCCGAACGGTATCTGTCTGGATACCGGCCAATTGTATTTGCGTAGCCGTTAACGTGATTTTATTAGCAGCCATATCACTCATCCCGGTCAGTTCCACCTTAATCAGTTTCATACCACATATGGGGCAATTACCGGGGTGATCTTCATGTATCTGCGGATGCATGGAGCAGGTATAATAAAACTTGCTCTGTGTTTTAGCCGCTGGTGCTGATTGTGGCTTTTGCTTACATGTTGCAAGACCAAGCAACAACAGTAAGGCTAATATCTTTATCTTATTCATTGCCTTTGGTTTTAATAAAGCTTTCGCTATCAGTTAAATATTGGGCGTTTGAGGCGAGGCTATCTGTAGTTGCTAACCCTTTGGTTACCTGTATCTCGTCGCCACTAATAACACCTGTGCTTACCTGCCGCGCATGGAATACCGGCCCATCTTTCAGCCACACAATTTGTGTCTGCCCCAGATCAATTACCGCCGACCTTGGCACCCACAATCCCTTTGTTTGCCCGGTTTGTATCTCAGCTTTTACTAGGCTGTTTACTTTCAGTGCATGATCCATGTTATCAACATACACCCTTATCGTGGTTGTTTTATCGCCCTCGCGCAAGGTTGGTTCAATAAAATTCACTTTGCCATCGATCTCTTTGCCGGGTACATCAGGCAGTGTGATTTTAACAGGCTGATTTAATTTTAATGACGATACATTCGATCTGTCAACCTTAATAACAGCCCAAAGCATGTGCGGATCAACCACATTAAACAGCGTTTGCCCTTGTTGTACATACATGCCCTCTTTTACGGCTAATGGCAAATTATTGGAAAAATCGGATGGTGCAGGTTCTGTTGCTGCGCCCGCCATTTGACTATGTGCCACATCGTGCACATGGCCGTCGTACTGACTATAAACCGGTAAGCTATAATAGGCATTACCGGTCTTTACTACCTGGTTTACTTGTGCCTGTGTCATGCCCAGTAAAAACAGTTTTTGTCGGGCTGCATTGACCAATCCGATTTCCTGCGGTGAATTTTTGGTGAGATAGATCAGATCCTGCTGGGCAGTAACCATATCCGGACTATAAATATCAAAGATCGGCTGCCCTTTGTGGATTTCCTGGAAAGCATATTTGATATACAGCTTCTCGATCCGCCCCGAAAAACGCGAGGCGATATTATTAAACGTACGGGTATCAAAATCAAGATAACCCTGGGCTGATATTGAAGTCGGGACCTCTTTTTGCTCAGGCGTAATGGCATTAACCGACGATATTACAGACGAATTAACCGGCTGTAAAACTGTATTTAAACTAATGCCCGAGCCTTCACTCGCCTGTCCTGATTTTTTAACCAGTGTCATCCCGCAAATGGGGCAACTGCCCGGATGGTCTTCCAATATCTGCGGGTGCATAGGGCAGGTATATTTGGCGCTGGTATCTGTTTGCGCCGGTGCTGTAGTTGGCTGTTTGTGGCTGTTACAGGCGCTTATCAGCATTGCAATAACAAAAAACGCGAGTGAAATATTCCTAATACTTTTCATTTTCCTTTTCATAAGCTACCTGTAGGATTAATACTTCCTGTAAACGATCTAATGCTTCCATGCGGGCTGTTTGCAGGTCTTTTATGCCGTCCAGCACCGATGGCAGGTCGCCGGTGTTTTGGTCGTAAGCCAGTAATGCCGTTTTATAGCCATTTTGCAATGCCGGGATAATATTATGTTTGTAGTTATTGAATTGCCTTTTCTTGCTGTTCATATCTGCCTTTAAACCTGCCAACTGGCCTTCGGCCTGGTTAAGCATATCTATTCGTTTCTGCTGCAATTCTTCTACCTCATAACGGATTCCTTTTAAATTAGCCTTATATTCCTTTGATGCCCAGGGAACGATGGGAATAGTAACCGAAGCCATCAACACATATTGATTGGCATAGCCGCCATAACTGATCATGTGCGCCGCCTGTATGCCAAAATCGGGCTTGCGCTTGCTGTATTCCATTTGGGCGTTAAGCTGCTGCAACTCAATGTTGCGGTTAATGCCTTTTATGTCGCTGCGCTGACTGGCCAGTGCCGCGGTATCGGTTATGCTTATCTCGTAGTCCCTTAACACATAATTGGTATCAACTGAAAAAATGGTTTGCTTATCCTGGTTCATCAGCGTATTCAGCATGATATTTTTCTGGCTGATCTCATTATTCAGCTGCTCACGATTGTTATCCAGTTCATACAATTCGGCTTTGGCTTTATAAATATTGCTGAGTTTTTCCTTGCCATAAGTAAGGCGAATGTTGGCATCCTTCAGCATATACTCCAGCAGGCTCTGCGTGTTTTGCAGTAAGGCCAGTTTTTTTTCCAGTACCACACGCTCGTAATAATATTGTTTGGCTTGCGCGATAAGCTGATTTTTCTGAAAGTTTTTATCTTCTGAGGTCACTTTGGACATGCCTTGCATATAATCCTGCTTTGCTTTAAGCTTTGCCGGGTTGGTGAACATCTGCTCGCCGCTGATCATAAACGAACCAGCATTCGGACTAAACTGGTAAGGCACCATATATTGTCCCGCGCTGATCTTTGGCGCATCCAGGTTCTTTGCCCCGGTTGCATAGGCATCCTGCGCGCTGATACGGGCATCGTAAGCCTGCAAGACCGGGTTGGCGGTAACACGGGCAATAACGCTATCCAACGACAGGCGTTGCGCACTGGCGTTTGTTATAATCCCAATGCTGATGAGCACTATATATATAAATTGATATTTCGTTTTCATGTTCTTATTCCTTTACGTCCAATACATCCAGCTTGCCGTATTTCTTTAGTTCGTATTCCTTCACCATTAAAAAAATGAGTGGAGTAACCAGTAAAATATGGGTTGAAGAAGTTAATACCCCGCCTATCATCGGTAATACAATCGGCAGCATAACATCACTGCCTGTACCAGTAGACCATAGCACCGGCACCAGGCCAAACAGCGCCACGCAAACCGTCATCAGTTTTGGACGGAGGCGTTTTACCGCGCCATTCATCACGTAAACACGCAGATCCTCGCGGGTAATGGTTTCTTTTGAATTTCCCTTTAGGGCGACTAATTGCTGCATGGCATCATTCAGATAGATCACCATTACAATACCTGTCTCCACTGCTATACCGAACAAGGCGATAAACCCAACTGCCACGGCAACGGATAAATGCACCCCGAAGAAATACACCATGTAAGCACCACCAATCAGTGCGAAGGGAATTGAGATCAAACTAAAAAATGCCTCTCTGATGGATTTAAAAGCGAAATACAGGCAGCAGAATATGATAACCAATACAATAGGCAGGATCAGTTTTAAAGTATGCTGAGCACGGATCAGGTTTTCATATTGGCCGCTCCACTCTACATAATAACCTTTAGGCAGCGTTTTTACCATGGTATTTAACCTATCCTGTGCTTCCTTAACGGTGCTGCCCAAATCACGGTCGCGCACATTAAAGAGCACTGTACCACGCAGCAAGGCGTTTTCTGATTGGATCATGGCCGGGCCATCGCTTATTTTTATATCGGCTACAGATGACAACGGCACGGGGCCGTTATTAGGAGTTTGTACCAAAGTCCGTTTAATCTCATCCAGGTTATTACGGTACTCCTGTGCAAGGCGAAGATTTACGCTGAAACGTCGGCGGCCTTCTATAGTGGTTGTGAGATTCATTCCTCCTAAAGCGCTTTCAACTACTTCGTTTACATCATCCACACTTAAACCGTAGCGACCAATGGCATCTTTATTCACCTGTATATCCAAATATTTGCCTCCCGTTATTGGGTCTACATACAGATCCTTCACCCCGTTTACACCCTGCAAAGCCTGTTTCATTTGATTGGATAGCGCATAAATAGTATCCAGGTTCTGTCCATATATCTTCAATCCAACATCGGTACGGATACCCGTTGAAAGCATGTTGATGCGGTTAATGATAGGCTGTGTCCACCCATTCACCACGCCGGGTATTTGCAGTTTGGCGTTAAGTTCATTTATAATATCTTCCTTTTTAAGACCCTTGCGCCATTCGCTTCGTGGTTTTAGCAGGATAATGGTTTCTACCATACTAATGGGTGAATTATCGGTAGCCGTATTTGCCCGGCCTGCTTTTCCTAATACATTAGCTACCTCGGGCACACTTTTTATAATCCTGTCCTGCACCTGTAGCAATTGTTTGGCTTCGGAGTTGGAAATATCCGGCAGGGTAACCGGCATAAACAGGATGGTACCCTCATCCAAGGGCGGCATAAATTCGCTGCCTAAGCTTAATAATAGCGGTATGCTGATGAGCAAGGCAATGATATTAATAGCAAGCGTTGTTTTGCGCCAGCTGATACACCAGTTGAGTATGGGGCGATAGATCTTTTCCAACCCATGCGTGAGCGGGTTGCGGTCATCGGTGCGTAGTTTTCCTTTCAGAAAGAAAGAGATCAGTACCGGGGCTAAGGTTACCGCTAAAATGGCATCAATAGCCAGGATGAATGTTTTTGTCCAAGCCAGCGGGCCGAATAGTTTGCCCTCCTGCCCTTCCAACAAAAACACCGGGAGGAACGAGGCCACAATGATCAGCGTTGAAAAGAACACGCCACGCCCAACCTGTTTGCACGATGCTTCTATAATTTTTATTCTTTCTGCTGTGGTCATGATCTTTCTTTTTGTTGCGCGATGGATAAATTACGGTGCGAGTTTTCAACCATCACTATGCCGTTATCTACAATAACCCCAATGGCCAAAGCGATACCGGTTAATGACATAATATTTGAACTGATACCAAAGGCATTCAGCAGGATAAAGCTGGCCGCGATAGTAATCGGGATCTGGATAATGATACTCAAGGCGCTACGCCAGCTAAACAGGAACAGGATCACGATGATGGATACCGTTATCATTTCCTCAACCAGGGTATGTTTTACGGAATTTACCGCACTTTCAATCAATTCACTGCGGTCGTAAGCTATTTTAAAGGTAACTCCCGGCGGCAGGCCTTTTTGAATATCGTTCATCTTGTCTTTAACCGCGTGGATCACCTTATCGGCGTTCTCGCCATAGCGCATTACTACAATGCCGCCAACCGCTTCACCCTCACCATTCTGATCAAATATGCCCAGGCGTTCATCGCCGCCCATTTGCACGGTGCCGATATCTTTTACAGTTACCGGAATGGTATTATTTACGCCGATGGGGATATTCTCCACATCCTGTAATGATTTAATATAGCCCAGTCCGCGTACGATATAACCCGTTCCGTTCATCTCAAACTTACGGCCACCTACATCATTGTTATTGCTTTTTACCGCCTTTAAGACCTGCGATAAGGGAATATTATAATAATTGAGTTTATGCGGATCAACGTTGATCTGGTACTGTTTTTCAAAACCGCCGAATGAGGCTACCTCGCTCACGCCGGGTACAGTTTGCAGGCCCAGTTTCACATACCAATCCTGTATGGCGCGCTGTTCGCTAAGGTCAATCCCTTTGGCATTCAGCGTGTACCATAAAATATGGCCTACGCCTGTACCGTCGGGGCCTAACGTTGGCGTAATGCCTTCTGGTAATAAACGCTGGGCATAATTAAGGCGTTCCAGTACCCGGCTGCGGGCCCAGTATACATCGGTATTATCCTCAAAAACAATATAAACAAAACTCATCCCGAACATGGATGTTGCCCTGATGGCTTTTACTTTGGGAATGCCTTGCAGGTTGCTCACCAGTGGATAAGTCACCTGGTCTTCCATAATTTGCGGACTGCGTCCCTGCCACTCAATGAAAACGATAACCTGGTTATCCGACAGATCGGGAATGGCATCAATAGGGTTTTCCTTCACCGCGTAAGCCCCCCAGCTAAACAAGGCAGCCGCGATGAGCAAAACGATATACCTGTTTTTTAACGACAGGCTAATAAGTTGATTAATCATCTTAATGGTTTTATTAAGTCTGCCCCGCCAAATAACGGAGCAGACTTAAATGAATTACATTTTCATTGTTGCCGGTTTCTTGGTCGGGTCAACCTTTACCAGGTTCATGCCGCAATGTGGCTTAGGGCATTTACCGGGTTTATCACTCAATACATCATGGTGCATTGGGCAGGTATATTGCACCTTAGCAGTAGCTTTGGTGGTTGTAGTTTTTGTTTTCTTGGTTTTTGATGTGTCGGACACTGTTGTTGAATGAGCAGCGAACGCACTTGTGCCTGCAAAAAGGATGGCAATAGCCATTAGGGTTACTTTTTTCATGTTTTGTTAGAAAATAAAAAATTGATAAATAGCATCGGACTTAAAAAAGCCTTATGCCTTGATTATAAATTAAGATGATGGATTTGATTTAAATGATAGCCGTTTACAGACCGTAAAGGCTAATAGAGAGAATACAGATCAGATTCTGTAAGTACAGTTGAGGGTATATGCGGGTATAATTGAATGTCCCGGCGGGGCATTTCCCTTGTAAACTATGCGGGTATGTAACAGGCTAACCACAGCATCATTATTAAGGCTAACAAAATGCGGGATTATCTGAGCCAAAGGATGATTTAAGGTAGATGGAACTACGCTAAAATGACCGTCATTAACCTTTAAGTTTTGTTTTTCGTGGCGGCAGCATTGGTTTTTATCGGCTGCATTATGATTGGCATTGTCGCCCGCGCCGTAACTTACAGTAACCGAAGCCAGCTTACCACAGCAATAAAAACGGTTTATGCTCATCCCTACGCAGGACAAAAGATAAAATGCCGTTAATAATATGAGTGTGGTACGTTTCACTTTAACAAAGTTATGCTTTTATGTCTTAAAATTTACGAATGTGATCAGCTTTTTAAATGTGAACTGTTTTTTTACTTTTAAAGTATATATTTATTGTCGATACAAATACTTTTATAGATTTGTTAACTGTACATCACCAATTATACAGTTCTTTAATAAACATCTAACAAAATTCAATAATGGCTACAAATCAGGGTCGCCGGTCGGCTATACGGAATATGATTGCAGGTACTGCGGCAATAGGCGCATCGGGTGTACTATCGTCCTTTGCCGAAACTACCAAAAACAATACAATGAATGATAAGCTAAAAGGCAATATAAACCACTCAGTATGCAGATGGTGCTATGCCGATATCCCGCTCGACCAGCTTTGCGCGGCCTCAAAAGAAATGGGCATTAAATCAATCGATCTTGTTGGGCCGAAGGAGTGGCCTACTTTACAGCAATATGGCCTTTATTCAGCCATGTGCAATGGTGCCGAAATAAACATGACCGATGGTTTTAACGATAAGGCTTTCCACGAAACGCTGATCAAAAATTATTCGGATATGATTCCGCTGGTAGCTAAAGCAGGCTACAAAAACCTGATCTGCTTTAGCGGTAGTCGCCGTGGTAAAAGCGATGAAACTGGCTGGAATAACTGTGCAGAAGGTTTAAAACAATTAATGCCGCTGGCCGAAAAGCATGGTGTGATATTGGTTATGGAATTACTGAACAGTAAAGTAAACCACAAAGATTACCAATGCGACCATACCGCATGGGGAGTTGAACTCGTGAAACGTGTAGGCTCAGATAATTTCAGGCTGCTGTATGATATATACCATATGCAGATTGATGAAGGCGATGTGATCCGCACCATTAATGAAAATCACCAATACATTGCGCACTACCATACCGGCGGTGTACCCGGCAGAAACGAGATTGACGAAACCCAGGAACTTTACTACCCCGCAGTAATGAAAGCTATTGTAGCCACGGGTTTTAAAGGATATGTTGCTCAGGAGTTTGTGCCTAAACGCGCAAATAAGTTGGCATCGTTAAAACAAGGGGTGCTGATATGTGATGTGTAGGGCGATTTTACTTATAACGTCCGCTTCAATATTTGACTCACCCGGTCTTCGCCCAGCCGCTTGACCTGCCCTCTCTGCCGCAAGCGGCAAAGAGGGCGAAGCCAGACCTTCTATTAATCCGTTCCCTCTTTACCGCTTGCGGTAGAGAGGGATGACGAGCGAAGCAAAGTCAGGGTGAGTCAAAATCGCCGATATGCCTCTGCCCAAAAACACACTTTTTCTCCCCAAAAACTAACATCTTCCCTTCATCCCCCCCCATTTTTAATTATTATTTAATTTACACTATTGGTATTTTATTAAATAATATATACTTTTAACAAAACGGACTAATAATAAGCACCTTACATTTACATCTGCTATTACCGTACCATCACAACCTTAACTATAAACTACCTTATACTATAATTTGCTGTACTGTTTCTTAAAGAATTAAAATTATTTACTGATTTTAAATTGTTTTACCGTGCACCAGTTCGACCTATACCCGTTTACTTCATTCGACGGTTTTAAATGCAATTTATGGCGATTAAAAACCGACAGGCCAACACCAAAAGGTCCTGTATTGCTTGTGCATGGTGCAGGGGTAAAAAGCAATGTATTTAACGCACCTAATGATAAAAACATTCTTGATTCCCTTTCTGAGGATGGTTATGACGTATGGCTCGAGAACTGGCGCGGCAGCATGCTCTGCACCCCTAATGAATGGAATCTGGAAATAGTTGGGGATAATGACCACCCGGCTGCCGTGCAGGAAATATGTAAACTCACCGGGTACGAAACTATAAAAGCGGTTATCCATTGCCAGGGTTCAACAAGTTTTATGATCTCTGTTTTAAAAGGATTAGTGCCGCAGGTAACTACTATTGTAAGTAACGCGGTTTCGCTGCATCCTGTGGTATCGGGTGCCTCAAAGCTTAAACTAAATAGCCTGGTTCCGGTAGTTAAATTGATAACCAGTTATCTAAACCCGCATTGGGGAGATGATGCGCCTGATCTTAAAGCAAAGCTATTTCGCTCGATAGTAAAGTTAACTCATTGGGAAAACGATACCGATGTTGGCAAATTCGTAAGTTTTACCTATGGCGTTGGTCACCCTGCGCTGTGGGAACTGGATAATCTATCTAATGAAACTAAAAACTGGATCCGAGGGGAGTTTGGCTATGTGCCGATGTCGTTTTTTGATCATATTACTAAATGTATTGCCGCGGGTACGTTGGTATCGGCAGATGGTAAAACTAATTATGCTGCCGATAAGCCGGTAACACAGGCCCGTTTTGCATTCTTCGCCGGGAGGCTTAATAAATGCTTTTCCTATGAGAGCCAGGTAAATACTTACAACTATTTCAACGCGTACCGACCTGATTATCATAAACTATATGTGTATGATACGTACAGTCACCTGGATATTTTTATGGGGAAGGATGCATATAAGGATATTTTCCCGGCAATGATTCATGAACTAAACAACTAAACCAATTACTATGGGCATACCTCAACGAATTAAAAATTATACCGGGCGCTATGCTTTGGTTGATGATGTACCCTTCACCCTGCCGGTAGCTACCGAAAACTCCCCGGCGTTAATGGCAGCGTTTTTATGCGATTATGATAAAGCGAATGCCCTGCTCCCCGGTAACGAGTTGCATGCCGTAAAATACCTGAATGGCAAAGCCATATTTATGGTTACCGTTATCAACTATCTGCATACCAATATTGGCAAGTATATTGAATATAGCATTGCCATTGCCTGTACCCGTGGGGCAAAACCCGCACCGAGAATGTTGCCCGCCTTGCTGATGAACTATTACCATACCGGCCAATATATACTTGAACTGCCGGTGAGCAGCGAAATATCAGTTAAAGGCGGTAAAGGCATATGGGGAATGCCCAAGCATAAGGCTAATCTCGATTTTATAATTACCGATGATAAAGTATCCGCCCAATATGAACTGGATGGACATTTTGCTTTCAGGATAGAAATTGACAAGCCCGCTAAGTGCAATTTCCCGCTTAATGTGGGCACAGTAAATTATAGCCATTTCCGCAATATGCTGATGGGGTCCAATATTTATTTTAAAGCCAAAGCAGGTATAAACCTGGGTAAGAAAGCAAAAGGCAGCTTATTCATTGGCGATCATAAACGTACCGGCTATATGCGCGATCTGGAGATTGAAAGCAAACCACTGTTCACCGCGTTTATGCCCAATGCCAACGGCATACTGGACGATCATTTTGAATGCTGGTTTATGACCTATAAAGACAAACCCGAAAAGGTTACCCCCGAAGGCTTTGCAAGTGTGATCAACCTCGGCCTAAGTGAAGACTGGCTGCCTGCGCCAAGCATTACCGATTACCAGCAATTTAAAATATAAACCCAATGAAGAAACATATCAGGCTAATTGTGCTAATTATTGGGTTTATCACAGCTTTTTCAGGGGTAGTGCCATTGATATTTACATCATTCGCATTAAAAAATGTGGGTATCGGCAATACACCTGCCACCGTGCAGCTTTTTGCAACAATCGGTATGTATATGGTTTGTTTTGGCGGCCTAATCATCAATGGTATATACAGTGCTGCCAATAATAATGTGCTGATGTTATGGGCGGGGTTGCAAAAATTCGCGTCGGCTACGGCGGTTAGTATAGGTATACTGCATGGTATTTTTAATCATATGAGTATTGGCATCGCCTTAACCGATTTCTTTTCGGGGGTATTCATCATCTATTATTATAACAGTCTGAAAACCGATGAAACTTATTAGCTAACCATACCATATGCCAATGGAAGTACAATCCCAAAATCTTAACCCCAAGCGCTCACTTATACTGGCGGGTGGTGGCGTGCGGTTGGCCTACCATGCGGGTGTATTGATCGCTTTGGAAGAGGCTGGATTGTATTTTAATCATATTGATGGTACGTCGGGAGGCATATTTGGTACCGCTATGCTGGCATCGGGCATTAGCCCAAAAGAAACCGCTGTAAGGTGGCGAAATCTGGATTTGAAAGGTTTTATGACCGCCATGCCATTAAAGACTTACAGCGACCCTAATAACCTGCCCTCGTTAGGCAGCACGGATGGCATCCGGAAAAAGATATTCCCTTCGCTGGGTATCGATGTAAATAAAATAAACGCCAATACCGAACTGGAAATTACTTTTAACCTGTGCAATTTCTCCAATAAAACCATCGAATCCATTACCGGGCAGATTGTTACCGAAGATCATTTAATTGCGGGCATGTCCCTCCCTATTCTTATGCCTGCTGTAAAGATCAATAACAACTGGTATACCGATGCCGTATGGATAAAGGATTGTAATATGTTAGGCGCAGTAGGCAGAGGCGCTGAAGAAATATGGCTGATATGGGCCATAGGCAATACACGCGAATACCTGGATGGTTCCTTTAATCAGTATGTACACATGATTGAGATCAGCTCTAACGGCGGTGTATATAATGAAATTGAATGGCTTCGGAATATTAACAAAGACAGATTACTAAAAGGGCTAAAAGCTATCGATCTGCATATTATCAAACCCGAATATCCACTGCCATTAGATCCTGATTTCCTGTTCAATAAAATAAATGCGGATACGCTGATCAATATAGGCTATGATGATACCAAGCGATACTTAGTCGCCGATAAAAAATTCGACGACAACGAGGAAGTGTATAAATCGACAGCCATGACTACTATTGATGCGAGCCTGCATTTCAGGCAGCAGTTTATGGGTAAATTAATTATCGGCAATAAGGTATGCGAGGTAATTATTCAGCTATCGTTTTTTATCCGGCAAATTGGCGATCAATATATCCTGCAGCAATTTTCATCTATTTCGGTGGATCAGGGTAATTTTATTTCCGGGTATAATAATACTATCCGGGCAGATAACGGAGGGAAAATATCATCTCAATTTGAATTTTATCGCGACAGCATAAACCAACAGGTAAATATAACTATGCAATTACACGGGATTATTGACCTGCTGATAGGTATTGATAATAAAACTGCGCTCGTAAGCATTGGCACCAATGAAGCGCCCGGAGACGCTTCCCGGCTGAGCCAACCGGCAATAAACCGTATAAAAAATGCATGGTACCTGAATGTGAACACCCAGGCAAATTGGTATGGGAAAATAAAGCTAAAATACAAGTTATTAACGAAAATATTAAATGGGCTATCCTGATAAAAAACAATTAACATGAGAAAATTATCAAAATCCATCACTGATCTTAAACCCTTTTATGATGTAGTAATTATAGGCAGTGGCTATGGCGGCAGCATTGCGGCAAGTCGTTTTTCACGGGCCGGGTTGAAGGTTTGTTTGCTCGAAAAAGGCAAGGAATTTCAGCCGGGCGAATATCCCGTTACCCTAATGGAAGCCGAAGCCGAAATGCAATTGAACACCGACATTAGCAAGGCCGATAAAAACGGGCTATATGATATCCACGTTGGGCAAGGCATTTCTGTATTTAAAGGCTGTGGATTGGGTGGCACATCACAAGTTAACGCTGGTGTTGCCATAAAACCCGAGGATCGCGTGTTTCTGGATGACAGATGGCCATCGGCAATAAGGAATGATATGGCGAGCCTGCAGGATGGTTATGCCAAAGCCTGGGATATGCTTAAACCGGCAAAATACCCGGCAAATACCCCCGGTTATCCCGAACTGGCTAAAACAAAGGCCATGCAACTTTCTGCCGAGAAAATGAACCAGCCTTTTTACTATACGGATATCAACGTGTCATTTACTACAGGCATTAACCATGTCGGTGTTCAGCAAAACCAGTGTGTTAATTGTGGCGATTGCGTTACAGGCTGCAACCATTTCGCAAAAAACACACTAATAATGAATTATTTACCCGATGCGGTAAATAACGGGGCCGAGATATTCTGTAATATTAATGTGGATCATGTAGATCAGTCGGACGATAAATGGATAACTTATTTTGATGTTTTCGGCAACGACCGGGATAAATTTAAAGCACCATTAATGTTTGTGCGATCAGCCAATGTGATAATTGCCGGTGGTGCGCTCGGTAGTACGGAGATCTTGTTACGGTCAAGACAAAATGGTTTATCTGTTTCATCAAAATTAGGCGATCATTTTACAGGTAATGGCGATGTTCTGGGCTTCGCCTACAACTGTAAAGAACCGATTAACGGCATGGGATTGGGGACTTTGTGGAACGATGATAAATACGAACCTGTTGGCCCCTGCATTACCAGCGTAATTGATATGCGTAACCAGCCCGTGCTGGATGATGGATTTACCTTTGAAGAAGGAAGCGTGCCTGCTCCTATCGTTTCCTCGCTTAATTTAACATTGATGTCGCTATCGGCCACCATCGGTCATAATACCAGCGGCGCTTTCTCCAATTGGTTACGTGATTGTGGTGAAGAAGTAAAGAGCCTGATAACCGGGCCTTATCACGGCGCTACCAGTCATACGCAAACCTATTTAATTATGACGCATGATGATTGCAGCGGCGTAATGAGTTTAAATAATGGTTTCTTCTCCATTAACTGGCCGGGAGTTGGTAAGGAGGCCATCTTCCAGAAAGCAAACCAGGCCATGACCGACGCGACAGCGGCTCTAGATGGTGTATTTATTAAGGACCTGGTTTGGGAAAAGACATTAGATTATGAATTGGTAACCGTACACCCACTCGGCGGTTGCAGCATGGGCGAAGATGCTACACTGGGCGTAACCAATGATATCGGCAATGTATTTTCCGGCATTGATGGGCAAACGACATATCCCGGTTTATATGTGCTGGATGGCTCCATAGTTCCACTGCCGTTAGGGACCAATCCATTGTTTACCATCTCGGCTGTTGCCGAACGGGCCTGTAACATCATCATAAAAAATATGGGGCTCGAAACTACGTATGATTTTCCACCGGTTGTATCCAATTTAACTACTCCTGCCCCGGCAGTTCAGTTTACTGAAACTATGAAAGGCTATTTTATGATGGGTGAAAAAGAGGATTTTGAAGCCGGTTATGAAGCGGGGGAACAACATTGCTCCCCTATCCTGTTCACGCTGACAATCCAAACTGAAGACATGGATATTTTTGTTGCTGATCCGGAACATAAAGGATACATGAGCGGTACTGTAGTTGCTCCGGCTTTATCGGATAAACCTTTGACTGTAAGCGATGGCTTGTTTAATCTTTTCGTAAAGGATACCGATAATCCCGATCATCTGAAAATGAAGTACAATATGACGCTTAATACGCACGATGGCAAGCAATTCTATTTCTATGGCTATAAAAAGGTTGATGGCAATTCGCCGTTTGATTTGTGGAACGATACCACGGTGCTTTATACAACCATTTATGCCGATGCAACCAAAAACAATATACTGGGTATGGGTATTTTAAAGATAGCCGCGCAGGATTTTGCTACACAAATGACCACCATGAAAACAGTGAACACCAGTAGCATGATGGAAAGTATAAAAGCAATGGAGCCATTCTCCAAATTCTTTAGTGAGGAACTTATCGATACTTATTTTAAGAAATTCTTTTAACCGTAACTATTAATGGACCAGCAAGATATAAACAAACAACCCAACCGAACGCAGGATGATTATTTCGATATGACGCATAGTCCGCTGTTGAACCACTTGCGTACGGAAGCTAAAAAATCAAAATACGAGACACCTGCCAATAAGATAGGCGACTTTCTTTCAAAAAGGCTGTGGACCTGGTTTTACTATTATTTTTCGAGCAGATTGGGGCGCAATTATCCATACCCTACTTATACGGGTACGGATAAAGGCATTTACAACATCAAACCAACAGATACGGATACGGTAACCATAGCCATTGCCGCCGATTGGGGTACAGATACCACCGAATCATTTGCCGTAGCCAACAAAATGAAGGAATGTAACCCCGATTACACTATTCATTTAGGCGATACTTATTACGTAGGCGCGCCTCACGAGATAGAACAAAACTTTACCAAACCCGGTTCGCCATGGATAAGGGGCAGCAAAGGCAGCTTTGCCCTTTTGGGTAACCATGAAATGTATGCCCGCGGGATAGCTTTTTTTAAACGACTGCTGCCCACATTAGGCTTGAAAGATGAGACCGGCAATTATACAGGCCAGAAGGCAGCGTTCTTCTGCCTTGAAAATGAGCATTGGCGGATATTGGGTTTGGATACCGGTTATTATTCCATTGGTAAAATCCCTATTATAGAACTCCTGCCGGGTTGCGGGCCGGATTCTCATTTCGACAAAAAACTGATCCAATGGTTGTATGATGATGTGAAACTGAATGATGCTAATGACAAGCGGGGATTACTCATCCTTACACATCAACAATATGTTACCGCTTTTAAGGATGAAGGGGAATACCTTGTGCCTGCAACACAATTGGCCAAAGTAATCGGTAAAGATCGCCCGGTATTATGGATTTGGGGGCATGAGCATAAATTTTCCGTGTACGAAAAAGTACAGGTAAACGATGGTATTACCGCCTACGGAAGATGCATAGGACATGGCGGCATGCCTATCGAACTGAATACATTTGAGCGTAATAGTAACAGTCATGGCAACTCAAAATTGGTAATGGTTGATACCAGGCCACAACCGGGAACAAATGATTATCCTTTAGGGTATAATGGGTATTGTGTAGCATCATTAAAAAACGAACAATTGGAGATTGCTTATTATGATGTGAACGGTAAACTATTTACAGAATCATGGACAGCAGATACCACAACCGGAGAGATTAAAGGATCAGTTGATGTGGCTGATTCAAGCGGTTTAAAAACTGTGGATAATAAACCGTGGACCAATATTGTAAAATAAACACTTATTTTTATAATCCATCTTAATTTTTATTAATTTAGGTTTTTGTTGACACACCAATAACCTGGATTATAATGCATAATGAAGCCATAAAACTGAACAGAAAGTTTGGGTACACCGTATCCATTGCTTTGCTGGCTATTACGGCTTATTACCTGCTTTTTAAGCACAAACAGGATACTATAACCGGCATAATAGCTGTGTTATTATTAGCAGTTACCCTGTTAATACCATATTTGCTCACGCCATTACGCTTAGGCTGGGACAAGCTTGGGCATGTGCTGGGCATTATCAATACCTATGTATTATTAAGTTTATTTTACTGCGTGATAGTAACCCCGTTAGGCCTTATAATACGCTTTCTGGGCAAGGATATATTAAAACTAAAAAGATCAAACAGCCAAATTAGTTATTGGGAAATAAGCCCTGCAACCGATGAAAGCAAAATGGAGAACCAATTTTAAACTATAAGAATGGACCTACTGGCAGAATTTTTTCAATTTCTGAAACAGCGTAAACGTTACTGGCTTTGGCCATTGTGTATGATATTGATACTACTGGCGGTATTTTTAGTAGTGGCCCAGGGTTCGGCACTGGCTCCTTTTATCTACTCCCTTTTTTAAAGGCATATGTACATTTTGGGTATATCCGCCTATTATCACGACAGCGCGGCCTGTTTGCTTAAAGACGGCAAAATACTATCCGCAGTACAGGAAGAGCGCTTTACCCGGATAAAAAACGATGCCGCTTTCCCTGCCAACAGTATTAAATATTGCCTTGAATATGCAGGTATCAACTTAAATCAAGTCGACCATATTGCATACTACGAGAAACCTTTCTTAAAGTTTGAACGCTTGCTGGAAACCCATATGGCGTTTGCGCCTAAAGGGATCAGTTCTTTTTTAAAGGCAATGCCGATATGGCTAAAGGAAAAGCTTTTTTTTAAGCGGATGCTCATCAAAAGCTTAAAGCTAATTGACAGCACCTGGGAATATAACGGCAGCAATCTTCTTTTTACAACGCACCACCAATCACACGCGGCTTCGGCATTTTATCCCTCGCCATTTAATGAGGCCGTAGTTTTAACGGTTGATGGTGTTGGCGAATGGGAAACGGCTTCGGTGAGTATAGGCAAACAAAACGAGATCAAAAAGATCAGCCATATTAATTTCCCGCATTCGCTGGGGTTATTGTATTCGGCGTTTACTTATTATCTCGGGTTTAAGGTTAATTGCGATGAATATAAAGTAATGGGGCTTGCTCCCTATGGTAAACCCGTTTATGTTGACCTGATATTTAAAGAACTAATTGATGTTAAAGCAGATGGCTCATTCAGGTTGAACATGGATTATTTTAACTACGGCACCGGTTTAACCATGACGGGTAATCGTTTTAACCGGCTTTTTAAAAGCCCGCCACGTAAACCGGGCGCTGATATTTCAGCTTTTCACATGGATATGGCAAGTTCTGTACAACAGGTTACGGAACAGGTAATGCTGAAGATAACTACCGGCTTACATCAGCAACATCAAATTGATAACCTGTGTCTTGCGGGTGGTGTGGCCTTAAATTGTGTGGCTAATGGCAAAATTTTAAAGCAATCAGGCTTTAAAAACATATGGATACAACCGGCGGCAGGTGATGCTGGCGGTGCATTGGGTGCAGCGCTTGCAGTACATTATGAATACCTTAACAACGAACGGATAGCTGATAATAAGAACGACCAAATGCAAAATGCTCTTTTGGGCCCGGCATATAATTCGACTGAAATAAAAACTGCCATTATACAACATGGCCTTGCATTTGAGGAATTGCCGACAGATGAATTAAATCAGGAAGTTGCCAAAGCATTGGCAGCCGGAAAGGTAGCAGGCTATTTTAAAGGGCGAATGGAATTTGGCCCGCGTGCATTAGGCGCGCGCAGTATAATTGCGGATCCACGCAACCCGGAGATGCAATTGGTATTGAATATAAAGATCAAATTCAGGGAATCATTCAGGCCCTTTGCCCCTGCTGTTTTGGAAGAACATGCCGCCGAGTTTTTTGATATAGATGTGCCAAGCACTTATATGCTTTTAGTAACCGAAGTAAGACCAGAAAAACGATTAGATCAGCTTAATGAAAAAGCTGAAGGATTTGAGAAGTTCAAACAAATAAGATCAACCCTCCCGGCAGTAACACATGTTGATTACTCAGCAAGGTTACAAACTGTAAACCATGAACAACACCCTGATTTTTATAATTTGATCAATGCTTTTTACAGTTTAACCGGATGCCCGATGGTGATCAACACTTCGTTTAACCGTATGGATGAGCCCATTGTATGCACACCCGAAGACGCGGTTAAATGCTTTATAAATACAGGCATTGATGTGCTGGTAATGGAAAACTTTATTGTACGCAAATAAGATCAATACGCCCCGATAATATCCAGGATCAACGCTATTTCCTTACTTGTTTTTTCGAGTAATTCATTAATATCATCTTCCTTAAAATGAGCCAAATATTCAAACCGGTGCGCCAGTTCCGTCAAAACAGGTAACCCGGCAGAAACTGCTGTACCATATAGCTTATGACCTGTAGCATTAAGCCCTTTCAAATCTTTATTACTTGTATGCTCTGTTAACATAGCCAATGACTGTGCCAACTCAACCTTTGTCAAACTGATAATCTCATTGATCGTCTCTTCATCATCACCTACATAGGCCCTGATCGTATTAATGTCAAAATGTACAGATGAATTAACTATTGCAGCAGGCTCATTTGTGACTGAACTTTGGTCAGCATATATCCATCTGTTAAACATTTGTGCCAGTGCATCCTCTATAATAGGTTTAACCAAAAAATCATCCATACCGGCAGCAAGGCATTTTTCTTTCTCGCCTTTTACATTACCGGCGGTAAGTGCAATAATCGGTAATTGCTTTTCTCCTTGTATACCCCTTATCGCCCGGGTAGCATCGTAGCCATTCATTTCAGGCATTTGCACATCCATAAAAATCAGGTCGGGCCAGCGTAATTTACATTGTGCCACCGCCTCTGCGCCTGTATTAGCTTCCGCAACAACTGCATTTGGAGCAATGCGTTTTAAAATAGTTTTTGCCAGCAGCATGTTTATTGCGTTATCTTCTGCAATTAATATGTTTAAGTTCTCAATTGCCGGGGTTTGTTCTTTAGCAATTCCGTTAAATGCGGTAGAGTTTTCTTTGATATATAACCTTGATAAAGTATGATAAACATCCTGCGTTTTAACAGGTTTTACCAAACGGTGCTGCACGTGTAATTCATCGCAGGCCTTAATTATTTCTCCGTCATCTGATGAACTATATAGTAATACGGCAGGCACTTCTCCACCCGCTGCATCAAATACTTCCCTTATTTTTTTAATTACTTCCAGCCCATCCATATATGGCATATGGTAATCCATAATTATGGCATCAAATTTTTCGCCTTTAGCCAATAGCTGTAAAGCTTCATACCCATTACTTGCCTCAACGGTGTTTATCTGTTTCAGCAAAAGCATTTGCCGCAGAATAATGCGATTATTTTCATTATCATCAACAACCAAAATTCTTTTTATCAGGTCGATGTTTTCCCAGTCTAATGGCTCACCCTGCTCCGTTTTAAAGTTCAGATCGAAATAGAAGGTACTGCCCTGGCCCGGTGTGCTTAGTAATTGCAGCTTGCTATCCATCAATTCCAGCAACCTGTTTGAGATGGTAAGCCCAAGTCCGGTACCACCATATTTTTTTGTTGTGGATGGATCTTCCTGCGAAAAAGCCTGGAATATTTTTGATTGCTGCTCGGGCTTTATACCAATACCGGTATCCCGTACGGCAAACCGTATGCTGGTATGCTCTTCTTGTGTTGATAATACTTCTATCTTTAGTTCAATTTCGCCTGTTTCAGTAAATTTGGTGGCATTACCCAATAAATTTATCAGTATTTGTTTAAGGCGCAATTCATCCGCCCAAATAGAACGGGGCAGATCGGGCGAAATATTCAGCAACATTTCCAGACCTTTTGCTTGTACCTGGTAGGTGATAATATCTGTTGCCTGGCTTCCTATCTCATACAGATCGCATTTTTCAATATCAAGTTCCAGCTTACCCGCTTCAATTTTTGAAAAATCAAGGATATCATTAATAATGCTGAGTAAAGCATTTGCTGATTGGTTGACAATATTAAGGTATTGCTGCTGGGTTTCGTTTAAATGGGTTTTTAATAAAAGATCTGTAAAGCCTATCACGCCGTTCAAAGGCGTCCTGATCTCATGGCTCATGTTGGCCAAAAATTCAGATTTGGCATTACTGGCCTGCTCCGCCAATAATTTAGCGGCTTTCAATTCTTCGCGATGCTTAACAGAAGAGGTGATGTCCTGTGTAGAGATCATCATCCCGCCGATAGTACCATCATACTGATACCAGGGGCGCATCTCCCACGATATAAACATATCCCCCTCAACGCCTTCCATATGAAAAACATCTTCATTGGTCTTTTCCACAGCCCCTTTTAATACCCTTTTATGCCTGGCTTTCCTTTCTTCGTCCAGGTTCTGAAATGTATCATAATAGGATTTGCCAATAACATTGCCTTTGATGTGGAAATTTTCTCGCCAAAAGTTGCTTACGGCAACATACCTCATATCATTATCCATCATGGCTACAGCAGCGGGTGCATGTTCAACAAAAGCGCTTAACCTTGCCTTTTCAGTGGTTAAAGCTTTTTCAACCTCTTTTTTTGTTGTAACATCTGTAGCTATACTGAGATAACCAATGGTCTTATCCTTGTCATCGCGAATTGGCATTACAACCGAAGAAATGGTTATTTTTGTACCGTCCTTTTTAATACCGGTCCATTCGCTTTCGTCTGAGCCGTTTAGTTCCGTCTTTTCAACAATTATTCTAAAACCCTCAACATCATACCCTAATTCTTTCGAAAGCGCTTTCCCTTTGGCGGCTACTTCCTCTGGTGATCTGAATATATCTGTAGTTTGTTTGCCCACCATTTCCTCGGCGGTATAACCCAGTATTTTTTCGGCACCGCTGTTAAAAACTGTAATGAGCCCTTCGGTATCCGTAGCTACTATACTTACCTCCCTCGACGCGTGCAACAGATCTTTCAAAAATTTACGGGAGGCAGTTATTTCAAGTTCATTTTTCTTTTTATCATCAATATCCTGAAATGTGCCATATATCCGCTTGCATTTACCCTCTTCAAAATCAGCATTGCCCAATACTCTTACCCATAACTCTTTTCCTTTGGCATCAATAATTTGTAATTCAAGGTCCCAGGGTGTTCCATTGGTTATCCCATTATTTACGGCTTCCTGAATTTTATCCCTGCTTTCGCCCTCTTTATAAAATTCAATTCCTGTGCCCATTTCAGGTTTAAAATCAGGATCAACACCATGAATAACTTTGGTTTCCGATGTCCAGTAAACCTTCCTGTTCTCCATATCTACTTCCCAACCACCTACGCGGGCCACCTTGTTGGTTTGTTCCAGCATGGTTTTGGTGCGTTCAAGGTCTATCTGTAAATAATACCGTTCGGTAACGTCTATACCATTGCCTATTATATAATCCTGGCCATCGGGACCTACCTCCAGTATGTTATTGTACATCCACACCCTGTGCGAACCATCACGGTGCAGGGTTGCCATTTGCCCGCTTGCTTTTCCGGTTTCTTTGATCTTATCCAGATAAGCTTTGATGAAAGGATGGCGAGCCTCGGGTACAATATCGTACAAACTCATGTGCAGCATTTCTTCAATACTATAACCCAGCACATGTACACTGGCATTGTTGACCGATATAAAATTCCCTTCAAGGTCATGCGTGCACATAAACCCCTGCGAGTTTTCAAAAAAGGCACGTAATTTTCTTTCATTTACTGCCAACTGCTCTTCTTTTTCCCTTTCCTCAGTTATATCACGGCCTATGCCAAAAATATTGCCCGTAACAGATTCGGGAGTGCCTACCCATTGTATGGTACGGTAGTCGCCGCCCTTGGTTCGTATGCGTTGTAAAAAGGTGGTATCCTGTGCGCCTGAACTTAATTTCATTAGTTCAGTGCGGGTAATTTCATGATCATCGGGATGCACAAACTCATATGAAGATGTATTTAGGATATATTCATCATCCCATCCCAACATTTTTGAAAATGCCGGGTTTATTCTTTTAAAGTAGCCATCAGTTCCGGCAATGCAGATCAGGTCATTAGAAAATTGGAACAGTTTTTCAAAATACTTCAATTCCTCTTTTTGCCTGCGCCCGGTAATCAGTGCCATTACCTCATCAGCCAATATTTTAAGCGCACGCTGTTGTTTTGGGCTTAATACTCTTGGTCTGTTATCTATAACACACAAGGTGCCCAAAGCGTAGCCGTTAGGATCGATAAGTGGCTGACCTGAATAAAAACGGATATTGGGATCTCCTGTAACAAGTTCGTTTTCTTTAAAACGCTCATCCAGCAGCGCATTTTCTACATCAAACCGTTCGGTGCCCATAATAGCATACTGGCAAAATGCCAGGTCGCGCGATGTTTCATTTACTTTTAGCCCGACTTTCGATTTAAACCATTGTCGTTTTTCATCAACAAGAGAAACAAGTGATATAGGCACATCACAGATGAGCGATGCCAGTTCAGTTATACGGTCATATTCTTCCTCGCTAAGTGAATTTAAAATACCATAGTTTTCCAACGCCTGAAGGCGTTCTTTTTCATTAGCGGGGACAGGATACTTACTCAATTTTGTCTAATCTTAGATATCAAATCTAATGTAAATTAAACATATGAACAATTAATATACAGCTGTATATCGATCCAAACTAAAAAAATAAATGAAAGAATTTTTGGGCGAAAATATTGAGCACCTCCATTAATATCAGGATAATAACTATCAGTTCGAGCCGGTAGCTGTTCCTGTATTGCAACAGATCCCTGAAAAGTTCATAGTTATCCCTTATAATATTTAAGCCCTCCTCTATGTTACGGAATCGTTCTTTAAGGTCGAAGGTGCGCTTCAGATCGTTATGGATCTTATTCAGGTTTTCGTCCTCCCAGGTTTCGGGCGGCGAATCAAATATGTAAAGATTCTCAGCAATGCGATTTTTCAACAAAAGTGTTCGGCCTATGTATTTTTTAAGGTTGGTGCCTGATATATTTAAGCGTCCATTTGTTTCCAATTGCTGTGTGTGGAGATTTGTTTCTTCCATGAGCCAGGTAGTTTGCTCATGGTAATAATCAAGTGCTACAGATTGAGAAACATTCAGCATAATTAAACGCAGCACCTCAATATCATGACCAATGATCTCTATCGAGTTAAAACCTATCTTATTCCTGCCTGCGTTGGTTAGTATCTTAAACTCCTCTTCCAGGCTCTGCTCAAACTTATTTCTGCAATAGGGCGATATCAGCTGTAAAAACTCTGAAACCTTAACCGCATCGTAATTTAAAAAACAAACAACGCCGTATTTAAACACATAGATGTATTGCCCTTCACCGGTAATGTAAAACAACTCATCCGTATCGCTAAAATATAATTCCGATTTAAAAGCAGGCTTTAATAATCTTATATCGATACTATCGGCTACCTGGTATGATAAAACTTGTTGTAACATTTTATTAGGTTGTAGAGTGCTCGCATTTCATACAGCAATATCAATTGCAATAATAAAAAAGCGGTATTACTATAAAGTTACGAAACCTACCTGTTACAAAAGGATAATACGAGATTTAAAGTACGATCCTGTTATTCAAATACCACGGTTTTGTTTTTGTAAACAAATACGCGGTCCTCAAACACAAGTTTTAGTGCTTTGGCTAATACCGCGGTCTCAATTTCTTTGCCTGCCTGTACCATGTCTGCCGCGGTAAAGGAGTGGTTCACCGGGATGATCTGCTGCGCGATGATTGGGCCTTCATCCAATTCATCTGATACAAAATGCGCCGTTGCCCCTATCAGCTTAACACCACGCTCAAAAGCCTGCCTGTAGGGGTTTGAACCAATAAAAGCCGGTAAAAATGAATGGTGAATGTTAATGATGCGCATGGAGAATTTAGCAACTATTGCCGGCGATAGGATACGCATGAATTTTGCCAGCACAATGTAGTCGGGGTTATATTGGTCAATTATCTCAGCCACCTTTTCCTCAAACTCAGGCTTGCTTATATTTTCGTGCGAAACTGTATAGTATGGCATATCAAAACGTTCGCATATGCCCTGCAACACAGCGTGATTGCCTATTACACATTGTACAGTAGCCCCAAATGTGCCGAAATAATTACGGATCAATATGTCTGCAAGGCAATGGTATTCTTTACTCACCATAACCACTACCTTTTTGCTGGGCTTGGGGTTTATAGATACGATTGCACCGGGTGGCAATACTTCTTTAATATAATTTTCAAGCAGCAGTTCATCTTTGCCATCATCAATATTAAGGCGCATAAAAAACATATTCTCTACTTTATCAACATGCTCGCGCATGGAGATAATATTAAGCTGATGTTTCGCCAATATTGCCGATATGGATGCAACCAGGCCAACCTGGTCTTTACATTGAATAACTATTATCATGTTAATGAATAAGAAAGTTGTAAATATATAAACTGCTATTTATTAAAACGATGCATTTGGCTGTTCAATTTTTAGCTGATACAGAGATATTAACATAAAAAAGGGCAGCTATTTTACTAACTACCCCTCCTCGATAAAACACATCTATTATTAACCCGTTATTTTTTATCCACAACCAAAAAAACTGCCCCTCTGGCCGGTACAGTAACTTTTATGCCCCCGCTTGTACTTGTTGAGTATGCAGGTAATGATGCATAAGTAGCCGGACCACCATAATCAATTGTTGGGCCGGTGCCATTAACCAGTACTTTGCCTGAGAAGTCGCCATTATCGGTACCGCCGTGGAGCGTATAATAATAGTAATTACTGCCCGTGTAATAGTTTGCAAAACTCACGTTTACAGTCGCGTCGCTTTCACCTGTATTTACCACTACCACACCTGCCTGCCCCGAACTGAATGATGAAGCATAACTAACTATACTTGAACTGCCGGTAACCGACGAACTGATCATCCTGTCACCAAAAAACTTTTGGAAATAATACATGTAGTAAAAAGCCGGGCGCGGAGTAAAATCAGTAACATTTGGCTGCCCATAGCTGAACAGGCCCTGGTCATCACCCGGAGATGTGCTACTCCAGCCGTTGGCCAGGTCCCACCGGCTTGCTTCGCCATATTGGTCTTTAATTGTTTCGCCCAATACCATTACCGCGTGTACACCGGCAACATTTGATATTTGCTGCTGCGATCCGGTTGAAAAGATATTCCACTCTGTTAACGCTATTGGCTTTTGCGTTACTCCTGCAGTTTGTATGGAGGCCTTCACATAATTCATTAATGTAAAGGATGAAGTTGCCGCTGTATTAAAAATAGTTAATGCGCTTGAGTTCTCATTATAGTTTGTATAATAATTATGTACAATGAAAAAATCAGCAGCGTTACTAATTGCGCCCAGTACTCCCGCGTTCCAGTTGCTTACACCCTGCCCATTATTCGCATCGGCAGTTTCGTGTAATACCGCTCCTATTTGTATGGTTGCACCTATCTGGGCTGCAGCGTTACGCATCGAGTCGGCAAAAACTAAAAATTGCTGCCCATATAATGCTCCTGTAAGTATGGCAGGCTGTCCATCCTGATTTTTGGTTACATCAATGCGGTAACATGCCTCCCAGTTACCATAGCATTCGTTGCCAATTTCCCAGAATTTGGTGCGGCCTTTATCATACCTCACCCATTGCGCTGCCAAATGCGCGGCAGTTTGTACGGGAGTTGGCCCGGTACCGTAACGCGCATAAGCATAGTTAACGGTAATTACGCCGGTGCTTTTTGTTTTTTGTAACAAGCTGTAATAATTATCCAAACTGAGCGACCAACTATCGGTAACCTGCCCGCTCCAGGACCACCCGGTATTAGTAGTGGATCCATCAGCGTTCAATAGTTGTGCAGGCACATCAGCAGGGTGGCCGCCTGATGGCGAATTCCAGAAATAAACATCTGATAAACTGCCTCCGGGTGCCCTAATGATGTTTGGCGAAAGATTGGTTAGATCGGTTACTACCCCTGTACCTGTATATTGCCCGGTGAAGGGATTAATATTGTTGCCAAACATATATTTTGAAACCTTTGATACCACCTGAGCATAATCGGCTGTAACCGTAATTGATGTTGATGCTGTTGGTTTAGCCGCTGCCTGTGTTGAGGGTGCGGTAAAAGTTCTGGCTTGCCAATCGTTCAGAAAAAAGCCTTGTGTTGCTGCTACAGCAGGATCGGTAGGCGATGTAATAGGCCCTGTTGCCCCGCCATTTCCAGGGTCGGTATTAGTTGTTGTATTTGTAGTACTTGTATTAACATTACTTTTTTTGCATGCTATTGTCGTCATCAACACAACAAACATTGCTATGCTGATTTTCCTCATCGTCATTTCCATATTTCCTGCTTTTTTAAGAAAAAAAAGCCACCACCGAAACCCACGGTGGCGGCCATATTACCCATTAACTTATTATTTACTTATTACTTTACATCAACGATACCTACATCATCAAGGCTAAAAGTGGAGGCATTGCCACTAAATTCCTGAAAAACTAATGCGGTGATAGATGATGGCAATGGGTTGTTAGCATCAACCCAGTTAGCTACCGGGATCTGGTAATCGGTCCATTTACCTTCAACCAGCGTAAGCTGTACTGAGGTGTTAAAGTTATAGTTAAGTACCAAATGTATATTCTTACCATTTGTACCCTTACCACCAAATATTGAAAATTTAACAGCTGTATTTGCATCAACGTTATTGCCGGAGCCTGGCTGTATTACATAGCCATCGTAACCACCGCTGTAGCTATATGTTCTGGATGAAGTTCCTCTTTTTACGTTGGTTACGTCAGTTGATGGCGCTGCTCCCCAGCCATAATCGCTCCATCCATTTTCAAACGAGTCCTCATAAATTGCTGTGGAAAAGCCAAATATGGCGCTGGTTGTTTTTGTTGCTGAAACATTATTTGATAATAAGCTTGTTCCGGAAGTTAGGGTTGGCCCTGTTCCTACACCACCGCCTTTAGTAGCTGAAGTAGTAACCATAATACGCCCGTCGGTTAAACCCGATGGAACCTGTACGGTTATTACTGTAGGTGTATTTGTAATCACTTTAGCTGGTATGGTGCCAAATGTTACACCTGAAAGCCCATTAAAAGTTGTACCTGTAATAGTGATAACATCGCCCGGGTTGCCAGCCAGCTGATCAACCGAAGTTATACCCGGTACAGGTTGTTCAATTACAAAAGGTGTACTTACTTTACCATAATCGGTAACAATGGTAAGCAAGTTATTTGTACTGCTGCTGCTGTAAGGTACAGTAGCAGGTATTGAAAACTGTACAGTTGTATTTGAAACATAAGCTGTATTAAAATAAACAGGTACGCCATTAAGATATAAAGCTTTCGCAGTACTCAGGTTGTTACCTATTATGGCATATAAGGTACCTATTTTTCCATCAGTTGTGGTCGAATCAAAGGCCGTAACAGCTTGCGATGTCTGGGTGCTTTGAAATACGGTGCGTACTCTTGTTATTGTAGGAGCGGCGTGATCGCCATCCTTTTTACAGGCGCTTATGCTGCATATCACAAACAATGAAAATATGCAGTAAAAAAATATCGGTTTTAAATTTTTCATAGCTGTAATTATTTGAATGTATATGCTACAGGTGGTTGTAATAATTTAGGATCGCTTGTGGTTTCAGCAATCGGAATTGGAAGCAAAAAGTCGGTGCTTTTTGGGGTAACCGCTGTATGGTACACTGTTTTACGGTCATTGGCATAGGTACCTCTTTCCTGCTGGCTTATCATTTGAGTTGCCAACGGGTGAGAGTTAGTTAATATACCGTTCCATCCGTCCATACGGCAAAGGTCAAACCAGAAATCGTTTTCTATAGCAAACTCATGCCTTCTTTCAGATATGATATCATCCTTTATTATAGTTGTAGGTACTGTGTTGTTATAGGTGGCATCATAATTGGGATTAGGAACGAGGTGATTACGGTTGATCACGGTTAATGGCGCTAAATTTGCCCTTTTTCTGACGGTGTTGATATAACTTAAAGCCTGAGGATCTGTAGAAGTAGTGTTAGTGCCCACAATAGCTTCGGCTGCAATTAAATAAACTTCAGCATAACGCATTAAATAGGTGTTATTTGCTGCCGATTGCGCGGCACCAAGGCCACCGTTATCAGCCGGTGTACCAACTACATATTTTTTAACACCAGCATCTCCACCCTGTGCATCAACATTTGCAGGTACGGTGTAACCACCTGTAGCTGCGTCAATTTCAGGATAAAAATCACCTGCCTGCATAATGGTGGCATGTAAACGCAGATCACCTGCTTCATAAGAATTTTGCAGATCGATAGTGGGGCCTAAAACCGAATATCCGTCACCTGTACCTGTAATAATACCACTGATAGCTAAAGAGGCTTGTTGAGGGTTACCATGACCGTAAGAAGCGCCACCAGCCCATTGCAACTGGCAAATGCTTTCTTCGTTATTATTATTTGCGGTTTTAAACAGGTCGTTATAGCCTTTGTTGGGAATATCTATACCGTATAATTTAAACTCACCACTGGCGATCACTTTCTGTGCTTCTTTAAGCGCATCAGGATAATCCTGCATATACAGGTATAATTTGGCAAGCATTGCTGAAGCCGAACCGCTGGATACGTGACCTTGTGTTATAGATCCCGTTCTGATCATAGCTGTACAATTGGCTTCGGCAAACTTCATATCATTCACCATAAAAGTGTATATATCCTGGATCCGATTGGTATTTACCTGGAAATTGGTTAAAAAGTTGCTGCCATTTTCAATAATAGGCACCGGGCCCCATAACCTTACTATATGAAAATAGGCCATAGCACGCATAAAATGAGCCTCACCCAAGGCATTGTTTTCTACAGCTGGCGTTACTGCCGAACCTACCTTGGTGGGCATGATGTTGATCAGCGCGTTAGCTTGCTCTACAACTGTCCATAATGAAACCCAGGCAGCATCATTTTGCGCGTTAAGGTTGGTAACAGCCCCGTTAAGGTTTCCAAAGTCACTTACATCTGATGAATAACTACGGCCATTACCGCCTGTCATTTCGCATACCGCCCATCCGGGTTTTGCCACGTAGTTAAACCAAACAGAGTTGTACAGGTTAAGCGTGCTTGATGCTACCTGCGCGTCTGTTTTATAAAAATCATCAATTGTTATCGCATTTTCGGGCGGGCGATTAAAGAAATCCTTTTTACAGCCTGTGACAGTAAAAATGCTCATCACCGCGGCACCGATTAAATATTTTATATTAGTTTTCATGTCAAAATTCCTTTTTTTAAGTTAAAACTCCGCGTTTATACCAAAAGTGACCACTCTTGGCGAAGGGTATCTTCCCAAATCCACATTGGTTAAAAACACATTTTGGTTTTGCTGACCCACTTCCGGATCAAGCCCTTTATAGCCTGTTATTACAAACACGTTTTGCGCGCTGCAATACACTTTTAAACGGCTAAGTGCTATGTATTTGGCCCATTGCGATGGCAAACTATAACCTAAACGCACATTTTGAAGACGTAAGAAAGATGCACTTTGCAAAAACCTGGTAGACATGTTAAGGTTGGGGTTAACACCGCCCTTGGGTGCAGGAATATCTGAATTTGGATTAGAAGGAGTCCAGAAATTTGAAGCTGCAGCAAGTTGATTGGTATATAACCCATTAAGGCCTTCAAGGCTATAATCTAAATAATTAAGCACTTTACCGCCGTACGATCCGTAAAAGAATACCGACAGATCAAATGCTTTATAGCTGAAGTTATTGGTAAAGCTGTAAGTAAAGTTAGGGTTAGGATTACCGATAGGCCCCATATCACTTGCATCGATCTTACCATCATGGTTGATATCAACATACTGAATATCGCCCAAAGACGTAGAGCCAATAGTACCAGGGGTAGTACTTGTAGGCTGCCCAAATTGTACAGGTGCAGATTGCAGCTGAGCGGCAGTTTTAAATATACCTTTTACTGTATAACCATAAAACTCACCAATAGGGCCACCAACCTGGGTTTGTGTAACCGGGATGGTTAAGAAACCTGAAGTAACACTAGCGTTAATTACACTATTGTTATAGGTAGAGATCACTTTATTTACATAATGTGTAAAGGTTACTGAAGTACTCCAGTTGAAATCCTTTGAAACGATGTTTTTTGAAGTAATGCTAAATTCGATACCCTTATTGCTAACCTCGCCACCATTTACATATGGAGGGTTGATACCGCCCAGGTAATTTGCATCACCGGTTAAAAACTGTGGCAATGGTGCCTGGAAAAGGAAGTTTTTAGAAGTTTTGTTGTACCAATCAACAGATGCATCTACCCTATTAAATAAACTGAAATCTAAACCTACATCTGTTTGTATTGATGTTTGCCAGGTAAGGTTAGGATTAGGATATTTATCAATATTAAAGCCAGTACCTAAACCCGTAATGGTAGGATTAAGCGCGGCGCCATACTGATAACCCGGTACATTCTGGTTTCCTACTTCACCATAGCCAATTCTGAATTTAACATTATCAGCAACCTTTTTCAGGCTTGCGAAGAATGATTCATTTGAAACTGTCCATCCGAAAGCGGCAGACGGGAAATAACCTGTTTGATGACCCTGTGCAAAATTCGAGGACCTGTCTGACCGGATCGTAGCTGTTAAGCTATACCTGTTATCATAACCATAAATAGCGCGGGCATAAAACGACTGTAGTGTATTTGAAGATTTATTTTCGCCAATAGTAGGTATTTTGGCACCGCCAAGGTTAAGCGTTGGCAAATCATTGGTTAAAAACGTATTTGTACCGGCATTTATACTGTTGTACATACCTTCATTCAATTCGTAACCTGCGGTTCCGGTTATGCTGTGTTTTTTGGCGAAAGTGTGGTTGTAAGTAAAATACTCTTTCCAGTTCCAGCCTAAAGCCTGATCCCAATATTCGCTTAAACTTGCTACGGGGTTACCATATACCAGCGTTGGGTCTGTTGGAGATGTTACTGTGTAGGAAGGGAAAAACAACTTGCTATTTCCAGCATTATCATAACCGCCAATTTCTGATCTTAATGCCAGGTCTTTAAAGAAATGTATATCAGCATAAAAATTCGCGTTTACGCTGTTACGTGCAAGGTTATTGGTGTTCAACATAGCCAGGGCAACCGGGCTGATAAACGTACCACTGCCATACGATGCAGGAGCAACCGTGTAACTTCCGTCAGGATTACTAGCTGCCTGATCCGGAGCATTTAATAATGCCTGGTAAACAATACCACCGTTATCACTCGCGCCCATATTCTGGTCGGTACGGTTTAAGGTCATGCTTGCACCCAGCTTAAACCAATCTTTTACTGTACCCTCAACATTGGTGCGGAAAGAGTAACGTTTAAAGTTAGAGCCTATAATAGTACCATCCTGCCTAAGAAAACCACCTGATATATAATAGTTCATCTTTTCGTTACCGCCGGTAAGAGAAAGGTTATGATCCTGCATTGGTGCTGTTCTGAACACCGCTTTCTGCCAGTCGGTACCCGGGCCAAGTAAACTTGGGTCGGCAAATTCACCCCTGCGGCCTACACCGGTAACATCAGCAATAACATTTTCAATATTGGCATATTGCTGCAGGTTCATCATATCAAGGAAATGCCCCTGTTGCTGAAAACCATAGTAACCGTCGTAATTTAAATGCGCGGTGCCATTTTTGCCTTTTTTGGTGGTGATGATAACCACGCCATTTGAACCACGGCTACCATATATAGCTGTTGCCGAAGCATCTTTTAGTATATCGATGGATGCGATATCGTTAGGGTTGATATAGCTTAGCGGGCTAACTGTATTTTCACCATTATTTTGGTTTTGAGTAGTATAAGCAGCACCATCAATATAAACCCCATCAACCACGTATAAAGGTTCATTTGAGCCAGTAAGTGATGTTATACCCCTTATATGCACTGAAGCTGAACTACCCGGAGCACCTGTACCGTTGGTAACTGTAACACCTGCCGCCTTACCCTGTATCAGCTGGTCAACACTTGTTTGTGGTATATCAACAATATCCTTTGCTGTAACTGATGATACTGCACCATTTACATCCCCCCTTTTTTGCTGGCCGTAACCAATAACAACAACATCATTTAAGTTTTGAGTTGTTTCCTTTAGTATAATATTTAGCTGGGTGCTTTTATTTACAGTTATTTCCTGCGGAGCAAAACCTACATACGTAAATACCAGTATAGCATTTTCATTAGCCACGGTGATCTTAAAACTTCCGTGAGCATCACTGGTAACAAAATTTTGGGTGCCTTTTTCTCTGATAGTTACTCCTGCCAGCGGTATACTCCCATCATCAGTTATTTTACCTGTAACAGCTACAGCAACAGGTTGTTCGTTTGCAGCGTTTACCTTTTTTGTTATTAATATGGTTTTATTATCAAGTACATAAGTTAATTCCTGACCTGTAAAACACTCATCCAGCGCTTCTTTCAGCGGAGCATCCTTAAGATCAAGACTTACCTTTTTTGCTGATTTTAAGTCATCAGCGTTATACAAAAAGTCGTAATTGGTTTGTTTGTGTATTTTTTCAAACACCTCTTTTAACGAGGCATTGTTAACGCGTAAAACTACCTTTTGAGCATAGGTTGAGGCAAAGCCCTGCAAAAAAGTGGTCATTATTAAAATTAGCGTTATCTTCATGACAAGCAGAGTTTTATAGATACAGCTACGAGGCTTGCTGCATATAAATTCAGTAAAATTTTTATACATTTGAATTTAGATTAATAATTATTGATTGTTTCGACTACAATTGATTAAAGATCTGAATGCCAGACACTGGCGTAAGCCAGGGGCGGTGCGAACGCTCCTGGTTTTATTTTTTCAGAAAAGAAGAGTTTGAGTATAGTTACTTCATTACTATCACCCTCCTTCCCTCAATCTCAAAGTGAACTTTTCCCAGTTTTTCCATATAGTGCAGCAAATCGGTCAGACTTTTTGAACGGTCGTAGACACCGCCAAATTGCTGATCTTTTATATTGTCTTTATATTCCACTTCAACATCGTACCAGCGTGAAACTCTTTTCATAATATCGGTTATGTTTTCATCATTAAAGCTGAAGTAACCGTTTTTCCAGGCCATAACCTGCTCAATATCAGCAGGCGCAACATGAATATTATCATTATCACCCGGCACAACAGCCTGTTGACCAGGCGTTAGTAATGACTTAGCATTATTTTTAGTTACCTGTACCGATCCTTCCAATAAGGTGGCAGTTATATTATCATCATTATTGTAGGCCGATATATTAAAGTGCGTACCCAATACCCTTACCTGCACATTATTCATGCTTACATAAAATGGCTTATCCTTATTTTTTGCAACCTCAAAATATGCTTCGCCGGTTAGCTTAACATGGCGCTCATTGCCGGTAAAAGCAACCGGGTAACTTATTGAAGAGACTGAGTTCAACCAAACTTTGGTACCATCAGATAATACAACCTGGTATTGGCCGCCTCTTGGGGTTGTTAAAGTGTTTATAGCGTTTTCATCAACAGGCACTGTGGCATCGCCCGGTGTGTTTTTATAAACGATCCGGGCATTTTGTATTTTACGGACATTTGATGCACCTAAACTTGCAAGTACACCATTTGCCGCATTATTAAGCACTATAACTTTATTGTTTGATAAGGTTAATGTAGCCCTGTTGCCTCCAGGCACTATAGCGGGTTTATTAAAGTTATTTGCCAGCCTGGTATTGCCTGTGTGTGAAGTATTACGGGTTGCAAACAAAGCAACGGAAATGCAAACCAAAAGTATGGCAGCAACACTGAACCATTGTTTTTTAAAGAACCTGATAACAGCAGATTGTTGTTTATACTCAGATTTAGAGATATGAAATCTCTCATCGGCTTGTATACGTTTAAATACCTGATCTGCTGCAATATCATCAAATACAGGTCCCGCATTAACATTAAACTGGTGGTGATCTAATATTTCACTAACTTTTTCAGGATTAGCATCTATGTATTTAATTAACTCCACACAATCCTCAGGATCTATTGAGTTATTAAAATACTGATACAGTAAACGCTTAAGTTTATGCTCATCCATGATTGTTCTGTGTTTATAATTGGACCCTTTTAAAGGGCTGGTTATATATAGAACACAAAACCTATGGGGTAGGACTAGTGGAGTTATAAATTATTTTGAAAAAATTAATTGTAATTACAGTTATGGGCGACGCAGGGCATACACATCATCCACATCCTGCAATAACAAATGTTTACCCTGTTCATCAAAGTAAAAGAAAAAGCCAAAGGGCTTGTTCCAGAATTCGTTTACTGATATGGGTGTAAGTATAAAATCTTTGCCTTTTGCGGAGAGGATTAATTGTCCATTTTTAAGCCGGGTGGTTACCTGCATGCCAGATGATGCACTGTATGTACCTGTGTCATTCTGCAATTGTGCACTTCCTAACGTGATTGTTTTAAAGGTTTCCAGCGTATCTGCCATATTGAAACAAGCTTTAAAAATGTGATCCAGTATGCGGCTTTTCGGGAACACTTCCCCGTTAGTGCAGTAAGCAATGGCTAACCCATTCTGCGGATAGTATTGGAGCGAACTGCCGAAGCCTTCGGTTTTCCCATTGTGGCCAAACCCGGGATGATCCTGGTTACCGTAAGGAAACAATCCTTTACCATAGCCGTCGCGCATTGTTTTCATTATTGCCAGACTAGCCGGACTGATCAATTTGCCATTAAACAACGCCGTGATAAAAACACACAGATCTTTTGGTGTGGAAATGAGTGCACCGGCTCCACCAAAATCATCAAGATATACTGCTTTATCCGCTTGCCAGTTGCTATCGGAATATTTATATGAGATTGCTTCTCCGTTTGCAAAACCGGCCTTTTCGCCATAATAAGTTTGCTTTAACGCCAGCGTGTTGATGATCTTCTCAGTTACTATAGTTTTGTAGGGTTTGCCATATATTTTTTCAATAATATAGCCCAATAAAAGATAATTAGAATTATTATAATCAGCTTTAGCATCGGGCTCGAAATCAGGCGTTTGCTTTTTTATCATTTCGAGCAACTCACCATGGGTTTTAGGCTGTTCTTTCCATGTATCGAAATTGGTATTGTTTGTAAAATTAGCCAAGCCGCTGCGGTGGCCAAGCAATTCAGCTATAGTGATCTTATCCGCATTAGGCAAATCCGGAAAAAAAAGGTTAAGTTTATCGGTTAGTGATAATCTTTTTGCTTCTATTAACTGATAAGTAAGTACCGCTGTAAAAACCTTAGTAATAGAACCGATACGATACTCAGTATGAGGCGCTTGATCTTTACCAAATGACCGCTGATAGATCACTTTCCCGTTCTGACTAATAGCCATACTTCCCGCAGCCAGATCATTAACCGAAAGGTAATTGAATAAGCTATCGAGTCGCGCTCGGTTTACCTGGGCTCGGATCAGTACAGGAATAAATAAAATAATGGCCAATAAGGAAAGGCGTTTCATGATGCATTGTTTAGCTGTTTGACGATGTACCGCAGCAACAAGTTACAAGGATTTGGCTGATATCAGCAGGAGGAATGCCAGTTATTCAAAAATAAAGCGAATAATTATTACGGCGACAGAAATGAAATAAGAGAAGTTGAGATTAGCCTTAATAGTTTTAAGCGCCTGCACCATATGATTTTTTACCGTATTGGGCGATATGCTTAATTGATCGGCGATCTCTTTGTGCGATAGGCCTTCAACCCTGCTTAACTTGTATATGAGTTGTTGTTGCCTTGGTAGTTTATTGATCAGTTTTTCCGTGATCTGTTCCAGGTCATTAGCATATATATTTTCCTCCGTGGCATTATATACTTCTTCAATATTTAAGAGTAGTTTATCGGTAAGGCTGGTTGACCGGGAAATTTCCCTGATCATGTTTAACGACAGCCTTTTAGAGATAAGCGACAGATATGACCATATATCGCCTTCTGCATCGAGCGATTCGCGGTTAAGCCATAGCTTTATAAAGGTTTCCTGTACAATTTCTTCGCTCCAGCCTTTATCTTTTAAGTAATGAAAGGCAAGCCTGTAGATTTTTTGAGCATACTGGTCATATATTTTTTTGAACGCATCCTCACCACCCAAAATTAACTTTTGAATTTGATTATCATCTACTACAGCCTTTTCTGTATCAAAAGGTATAACTCTCATCATACGCAATCATCTATTATAGTACAGTATCAATACGTTTTATTAAACAAGCAAGCACCTAATCGTTTTTTTATTCAACGGTATAGCACCATCTCCGCAGGAATACTATTCCCCCGGACATTTTAACTCATTAATTTTTTATTAAATAGGTTTTTCTGCCGCTTTTGAAAGCGCAGTATAATTGTTAAATAAAATTATAGCTATTACCGATTAAACAATAGCAAATATGTTCAGTTTTTTAGCAAATATGTTAAATGTCACTCTTACATGCAATCGACAAAAAAATGAAAAGAAACTGATTGTTAAAGATATATAAAGCCATTTAATATTACCAACAAGTATTATAAATATTTATAATACTTATCCCGTCTATATAAAGCTACTTTATTTAAGCTTGGTATTTCGGAGGTCAATTAATATATATTTTCATTAAAATTTAAAAAAATAATAATTCAACATATTGATAATTAAATTTTTACGTGTATTTTTATTTTAATTATTAACCTATATTAAAACCAACCTTATGCTGCGAAAACTATTACATTTTTCAGGAGATAAGATTTCCTATCTCCAGATCATAGGATTCAGCGTGATCCTGATCGGTTTACTTTATATGTTTTGTGTACAATTATTTAGCATTATAACCGGAGCAGGCATCGCAATCGTGTTCTTCACTATAATGCTCGGCTTTGCATTTGCTTTTCCTGAGTTGCTGCGCGATTCTACCAAAGGTTTAAGCACTATGCGCATTGTAGTGTTTATGATGATAAATGTTATTTGCATGCTGCTGTTAAAAATTGGCTGGGAACAACATGACTTAAAGGCTATAGGCCTTGACCAATACTGGATGGGTGTTATAGCCTTTACATTTGGTGCTAAAGCTACACAGTCGTACTTTGAAAGCAAACTGGCGGTAGCATCCTCAACCCTGCAATCAACACAAACAACAACTACATCTACCCCATCAACTGCATCGGCTCCGGTAACAACTAGTACATCTACACTATCGGCACCAGTTGCACCGATCACCCCAACGGCTGCGACACCTGCACCTGATACCAATGATGATGAAAACCTGGACGGCTGTGGTACATCCGCTACAAATTTAACGCAGAATGCTGATCTGCCGGCATCGAAAGGAGGTGTGATATAATGGCTTATTCATTAACCTGGTTACCGGATATTTTAATAAACGCGGGCCTGAAAGTAGCTTTACAACCCGGGTGGGAAACCCGCGGCCATGGTGATATGGGCACAGTATTAGGCATACTTTGCCACCATACCGCAACTACCGATCTTACTCAAAATATGCCCTCGATAGATGTATTAATTAACGGTAGGCCCGATCTTTCGGGGCCGCTTGCGCAGCTTGGTTTGGGTAGGGACGGCACTTATTATGTGGTTGCAGCAGGCAGGTGTTACCATGCCGGTGCGGGAACCTGGCAGGGCATTGTTACCGGCAATACCAACTTTATAGGTATCGAGGCTGAAAACACTGGTGGCCATAATGATTTCCCCTGGCCTGCAGTACAACTGGATGCTTATCAACGCGGTGTAGCGGCTATATTAACACACATTGGCAAAGGTGTTGAATTTTGTGCTGGTCATAAAGAATATGCATTACCGGCAGGCCGGAAGACTGACCCCGATTTTGATATGGTTGCTTTTCGCACTGCCGTAAGCGCTATACTAAACGGAACAGCACCACCGCCTGTACTTATACCGGTAGCGGAACCAACCATACCCGGACAAGCACCCGGCAGGGCCACGCTTAGGCGTGGGATACAAAATGACCCTGCTTTGGTTAAGGTAGTGCAGGCAAAAGTTGGTGTAAACCCTGATGGTGATTTCGGGCCGCAAACAGAGGCCGCTGTACGTGCTTTTCAACTAGCAAATGGGGTTGTGCCCGATGGCATTGTAGGGCCAAAAACCTGGGCATTGATATAGTTTTTTACTCCGGCCTCTTTGTGAACACCTTTGTGATCTCTGTGGTAAAATTTAACCACAGAGATCATTAAAGCTGTATGCTGAAAACAGTTAAACCGTCTGCTTCGGCTTGCAATGAAAATTCATACCCGTGATTGATCAATATTTCCCTTACCAGGGTGAGCCCTATCCCCTGTCCATCTTTTTTGGTGCTGTAGAAAGGAGAAAACAGTTGATCTCTTTGCTGATGAGTTATCCCTTTCCCGTTATCGGTTATTGTAAGTTGTTTGTGTTTGCTATTAACACTCAATTTAACAACTCCATTGTTGTCTATTGCCTCTATAGCATTCTTTACAATATTAATCAATGCCTGCTCCATTTGCTGCTCATCAGCCTGGATATAAAAGGGTTCACCAGGGATATCAACCTCCAGTTTTATGTTATTTTCTGAGGCCTTTAAAGCCATTAGGGTTGATACTGACGTAACTACACTATTAATATTGATACGCTTTTTATTGGCTTCGGGCAATCGCACCAGATCAGCAAAATTGCGCATGAATATATTCAGGTTCTGATTACGGTCGAGCGCCACCTGTAAGGCATCTTTTAATGGGTCTGAATGATGACCGAGCCAAAGCACATCCATATTCAACGCGGTTTGCAAAATAGAATTTACAGGGCCAATAGTGTTATTTACTTCATGTGCCATCATACGGATCACTTTGCCATAAACATTCTTTTCGGCAGCCAGTATTTCGGCGGTAAGTTCCTCTATCATGATAAAATCGCGCGAAAAGCCCCTGTCAATAAAATAAGAACGTTGCAGTTTATAGGTATTCGCCCCATTTAACTTTATTGTTTTTGTATCGCCGGAACGCAGGTTTTCGATATGCCTTACAAAATTGCCCGGCAATTCGTTCATAGATTGGTTAATCAGGCTTTTTTCCTCAACCGATAGTATCTGCGCTGCCTTAGGATTGACCTGGTGGATATTGCCATCATAATCTAAAATAATGATGCCGGTTGGCGAAGTATAGATCAGCTTTTCCAGGAAAAAATGCTGCTGCTCCTGTAAAGTGCGTTCGGTGCGTAACTGATCGATCATCTGGTTATATACGTCTATCAGCTGATCAACCTCCTTTTTACCTGTTGACAAAAACTTTACGTTAAAGTCTCTGTCCCTTATCGCATCAACACCATCACTCAGGGTTTTAATCGGCTGTATCAGTTGCTGATATAAATTCCATGATATAATAATGGAAATGATAATAAACACCTCTGAGCAGATAAAAAGCAACTTGTTATCATCAAATATTAAATAACTGAACACCAAAGCAATTAAATGCAGTATGATAACAAACAGAAGGTATTTAGTCCTCAGTTTCATCGTAAGGGATTTGGTATTTATCGAGCCTGCGGTACAATGCGCTGCGTGTAAGTCCCAATGATTTTGCGGCCCTGGCTATTTTGTTTTTATGATAATCGAGCGCACGTTTTATCATCTCCACTTCCATTTCCTCAAGCGTTATAGCACCCACCCCCGGCAATTGCAAATTACCTTTTTTTACCGGTGATAATTCCAATTGCGAGCGAAAATCTGCTATATCCAGCGTGTCTTTTTTGCTTACCAGTATCGAGCGCTCTACCAGGTTTTTTAGTTGCCTGATATTACCGGGCAAGGGCAAAGTTTGCAGCCATTTCATAGCGCTGCCGGTTACTGTAAGTTGGGGCCGGTTGTATATGATTTTGAGGTTATTGATAAAGAAATTAACCAGCAAGGGGATATCCTTTGGCCTATCACGCAGCGCAGGCAGGTAAACAGTGATGAGGTTGATCCTGTATAAAAGATCCTCCCTGAAAGTAGTGCGGCTCACCATCTCATTCAGGTCTTTATTAGTAGCGCAAACCACACGTACATCAACCGTTTTGGTGCGGCTGCTGCCTAATACCTCGTAGGTCCTGTCCTGCAATACGCGCAGCAGCTTTACCTGGCTGCTGGCATCCAGATCGCCAATCTCATCCAAAAAAATAGTGCCTTTATTGGCCATTTCAAAACGGCCGGTACGATCAAAACGGGCATCGGTAAACGCGCCGCGCATGTGGCCAAACATTTCACTTTCAAAAAGCGATGTCGATATGCCACCCAGATTCACCTTCATAAAAGGCTTATTACGCCGCTGACTATTCTGATGTATTGCCTCCGCTATCAGTTCCTTACCTGTGCCGCTCTCTCCCATTACCAAAACAGATGCGTCAGTACCTGCAACCCGGCCAATGGTTTCCAATATATCCAGCATTTTAGGGTCCTCGCCTATTATATGCTGAAAGTTGTACCTGCTATCCAGTTGTTTGCGGGTGCGATGTTCCGCCTTTTTATCTTGCAGGTCGATCAGCGTTTTCACCGATTGCATTAAATGTGAGTTGCTCCAGGGCTTATTAATAAAATCGTTAGCGCCCAGCTTCATTCCCTTTACGGCAAGTTCAATACTGCCCCAGCCTGTTATCAATATAACCGGTATAGTAGTGTTGATCTTCTTTATCTTACCTAACAGATCCAGCCCCTCATCGCCCGAGGTATCGATAGAAAAGTTAAGATCGAGAATGATCAACTCAGGCGATTGTTTTTTGATGATAGTTAGGGCCTCGCCGGGCAATCCTGTATCCATAGCGTTGTAACCTTCGCTGTTTAAAAGCAACAGCAGCGAGGTGCGTACAGCAATATCATCATCAATAATAAGTATCATAAATAGTATCGGCCCGACTTAATCAATCTTTAAAATTAGTATAAACATTTAAATTCCGCTTAATTATTCCTCGTGCAAGGCAACAGCAGGTAAAATAGCGGATGCCTGTTTACCCGGGTATAATGAGCAGACTAAAACCAGCAGATAAATGAATATTACCGCCAAAACAATGGCTGTTAAGTAAATGCTGGCCGACAGGTCAAAAACATTGAGCAATGGAAACTGCACGGCAAAAAATGCCCCCACAATTAACGATAGTGTAGCCAGTATAAGTGATTCTGAAACCAGCTGTGATGAGACCGATTGACCGGACGCACCTACCGCCCTGCGCAAACCAATTTCGCCCCGGCGTTTGTTAATGTTATACCATAATACGCCAAACAAACCCAATGCTACATTCACCACCAGAAAAAATGCTACGATGGAAAGCACAATCATTGGCACTACAGCAAAATAATTAGTCTCCGTGCGTTTTTGGGTTAAATGTTCAATTTCTATGCTTGAAGATGGCATAAAATTAGCAAGCGTTTTGTATAAGTGGCCTTCAAAAACCGCATTGGCATTTGGTACTACATTTATCAAGATCTTGCCAAGCCAACGGAATGAACCTGTATCAGTACGTGAATAAAGCGCGTAGCCTGCCGGTGCATAATCGCCTTTTACCTTAATACCCTGCACTACGCCTATTATCCTCATTTTTTTCTTGTCGTAATCAGCAACCAATTTACCTACGGCTTCGCCCTGCCCAAACAGGGTTTCTTTTAGTTCATTATTAATAATAATTGGTTTATACTTCGCAACCGCATCTGCCTTATTAAACCAGCGCCCGCTGAGCAGTTGCATGTGTAAGACATCCTTATAAGTATCTTCGGCAGTGTACATATTTACGCCACCAACCTCTTTATTTTTAATAAAGACAGAACCCGAATTTGTATTTTGAGAAAATGGCGTATTATCACTGGAAAAACTAAGTTCCTTAATTTCGGGCATCGATTTAAGGCTTTGCCGCAAGGTTTCATAATAAGTATTCAATGAATCGGTATTCTTTGTATCCAATTCATTATCATAGTTTACAACCCATACATCCTTATACACAAAACCCATTGGCTTTTTATAATTGTTGTAATAATACACCAGTAATGTAAATACCGCGAATATTACCAGGAAGGAAACCAGCATCTCCGACATCAATAAAAAGTTCTGTTTCTTTTTATTCCAGATAAGTTTAAATAAGTGCTTTATCATAATATCTTTTATTTAATGATCTGTAATTCTATTGTGCCTTTAAGGCCGTTACTACGTTCAGTTTCGACATACGCCAGGCCGGGTAAACGCCCGATATGAGCCCGAAAATGAGGCATACCAATAACCCTATCCCCAGCACAGTAAAGTTGATGGAGAGTTCAAGGTTGGCAATGAAATTTTCACTGTTAATAGCCTGTATAACTATAAAAGACAATATCAACCCTATTAAACCACCTAATAAAGTGAGGATGATATTTTCGACAATAAACTGGTAAACCAACGTTTTAGATGATGCCCCGAAGGCCTTACGGACGCCAATCTCCGAAGAGCGCTCCATTATACGGGTAATGTTGATGTTAACCAGGTTAAGCGTAGGCAGCAGCATGAAAATAAACACAAATAAAACGATTACAGTAAGCACCAATGTAACGCCCGACTTATTTTCATCGCCCGTATTTACGTATGCAGAGATATATGATTCGGCACGGCTTGTCTGTTTGTTATATTGTTTATCTTCAAGGGGCAGCCTGCTGATCATCTGGCTATATTCCTGCTGCATTTTGGGCACATCGGCCGATGACGCCGCTAACAATACACCTATATAACCACCCTGATATCCTTTGCTTTTATAATTAATTTTTGACACCGTATATGGCAGGTAGATATCGCTATAAGTCATATAACTGGTAATAGGCACATTTTTCACCACGCCTGTTACACGGTATTTTACATTATCGGCCTCAATATATTTACCTGTAACAGAGGGCACATCACCAAAATATTCATTCTTCATATCCTCCGATATCACTGCTACTTTTTCGGCATTATCAATTTGTTGTTTGCTGTAGGGTTTGCCTTCTAAAAAATCGTATTCCATTATATCCCAATAGGCTGCATTGGTATATTTATAATTTACCGCTATTTTTTTATTGTTTACGTAGGTATTGGTACCGCTAAAGCGGGATGAGATCCCTACTTTGACGGGCGTTTTCAGACTGCCTGCAAAATGATCTAAAAAATAAAAGGATAACGCTCCAGAACTCATACCGCCAGTATTATTGGTTTTCTCCAAATTGGTAACGTATAATGATCTGTCGCGCTTTGCATCCGGGTAGCTATCGCCCACCACCTTATCAATAAAAGCGGTTAAAACCAGCAAAATGGTAAGCGTAAAGCTAATACCGAAAAGACTGATGAACGTAAAGAACTTTCTGCGTCTTAAAACCGCTATGGCTATTTTAAAATAATTCTTAAGCATGATATTGCGTGTTTATTATTTAACTACTGAACCTGTGAACCATCAAAAAGGCGCACCAGGCGATGTGTTTTCTGGGCCATGTGCTCATCGTGCGTAACCATTACTATAGTAGTACCTTCATCGCGGTTAAGCTGCAGCAGGATCTCCATAATTTCGTTACCCATAGCGCTGTCAAGGTTACCTGTAGGCTCATCAGCCAAAATAATTTCGGGCCTGCCCACAATGGCTCGTGCTATGGCCACACGCTGCTTTTGCCCGCCCGATAGTTGTGATGGAAAATGTTTTACCCTGTTTGATAAGCCTACTTTTGCCAACGCTTCGGTAGCTAATTGTTTGCGTTCCTTAGCTGTTGAATCGCGGTATAATAAAGGCAGTTCTACGTTATCCAATACCTGTAAGTCGTTGATCAAATGATAACTCTGAAAAATAAAGCCGATCTTTTTATTGCGGAACTGCGCCAGCTGTTTATCATTAAGGTTGATGGTGGTTTGTTCATCAATTTTAACATCTCCTTTTGATGGCTCATCCAGCAGGCCCATGATATTCAGCAGTGTGCTTTTGCCGCAACCTGATGGCCCCATGATGGAAAGGAACTCACCTTTGGCTATGTCAAGGCTTACCTTATTAAGTGCCAGTGTTTCAACCGTGTTGGTGCGGTACACTTTTTCAATGTTTTGTAAACGTATCATATCGTGTTTGTGATTTGTGTTGATTTTATTTATAGTTTATTTTCTCGTTGTTTTCAAAGTCGTATAGCGAAAGATAACGTAACTGGTAATACGCTCCCCAAAAATCGCGCAGGGCAGCCACATAATCCCGCTTGGCCTGGTCATTTTCCTGGAAAGCGATGCTCAGGTCGGTAATACTCAGGTTACCCAGCACATAGCGTTGTTTGGCAATCTCATATTTTTCACCTGCAATGCTGTCGGCTTCGGCGGTAAGGCCTACCTGCTCTTTCATCTGATCGAATAAGGTAACCTGTGTTACTATTTGCTGCTTAAATGTTTGCTCGTCCTGTTCAACGGCGTATTCTGTAAATTGCTCGTTGGCTTCGGCAGTTTTTATTTTTGATTTTGATCGCCCCCAATCCAGCACAGGTATGGAAAAAGTGAGTTCCAGTAACTGCTGGTTTTGCGGCGATTTATATACCCCCAGGATATTAGATGCCGTATTAGCCGAGCCTAGATTGGCCGTTAATGAAGCAGTAAGCCCTGTTTGGCCACGCGCTATGGCAACATCGCGTTTAGCCTCCGCCACACGGCGCACAAACGCAATAGCATCTGAACGGTTGGCATAAGCCTCTTTAAGCACCTTATCGGCCGAAACACTCATATTACTAATAGTTTCGGGCACAACAAGGGCAATGTGGTTATCACCTTCCTGACTAATATAACTGCGCAGGGTAAGCGATGCAATTTCCTTATCGCGTTTAGCAATACCAACCGCTTTTTTAGCATTTAACAGTTCCAATTGCAGTTGCAGTATTTCATTTTTTGATACTTTGCCCAACTCGAACTTAGTGTTTGCTATTTTTAATATGCTTTGGGTATTGGTGTAATTGGTTTCGGCTATCTGCAGATTTACCTGTGCCAGCAGCAGATCAAAAAAGTAGCCGGTTGCGGTTATAGCTATCTGTTCCTGTGCCTCAATATAGGCCTGTTTGCTTTCGTTATACAACAAAGGCTGGATTTTTTTATCCCACTTCAAGCTGTTGTACTGCCCCAAAGGCTGACTAAACCCGATTGCATACGGAACACCATTGTATAAAACCGTGTTACGGTCGAAATCATCAAAGCGTTGTAACTGGGTCATGCCATAAATGGTGGCACCTGTGGATGTAATGCTCTGACTAAAATTAAGTGTAAGTTCAGAATTATCATTATGCACCGGCTGAAACAATATGGTTCCGTTGGGTTGCAGAACCTGTATATCTGTTTTGCTGTAGCCGGGTAAATTACCGCTTAACGATAGCTGTGGCTGATAGTTTGATTTATAATTGCGCCATTGCCAGTATTTGGTTTCGCGGGTGGTTATAGCCTGCTTGGCTGCTATGGAATTGCCCTTTGCCATCTCCACCACATCTTTTAACGATAACCGGATCGTATCACCGCCATCGGTACAAAAAGCATTGGCACTGTATAGTAAAGCAAGTATGAGGTATAAAAATTTCATGGCTTTACTCTTTAATGGTTAGCTTCTTTGAATTTTTATATGCACTCATATCCGATGTGATGATCACATCCCCTGCCTTTATACCATCCTGCAACTCTACATAATCAAAATTGCTGAGGCCGGTATGTACCGAATGCCTTATGGCTTCGTTATCTTTCACCACAAACACATCCTGCGGGCTGCTGCCTTTAAATGCAGGGCCGTTAGCTACCCGCAATACTTTGTTGTGCATTTGGGTAACCAAAAACACATCCACCTTCATATCAGGGCGCAGCAGCTTATTGTTACGCTCATTCAGTTGAATATCAAAGGTAATAATGCTGTTTTGTACCGATGGGTAAACGTTTGCCACATTACCCCGCAACTGCGTATCATTAATACGTACGATGACCGGCATACCGTTATGTATTTGGTCGAGGTAGTTATCAGACAAGCTGCCGCTAACTTTAAAACTGCTCAGGTCAGCAATTCGGGCAAGCGTTTCGCCTTCGTGGATGTTGGCACCTATATTTTTGTTTACGTAGGTAACCACGCCGCTGCGGGTAGCCACCACATTAGCCAGTTGCAGTTTACGCTGTAACTCATTCAGATCATTTTGCTGGATAGCGGCTGCAATCTCTGCCTCCTTTTCCTCTATCAGCATGGTTTGCTGCTTGTTCTTGATCTCATTTTCCAGCTGTTTCTTTTCCAGCAAGGCGACTTTCAGGTTTAGTTCGGCTTGCTCAATATCCTCGCGGGTACCGCCACCGGCATTAAATAGCCGTTTGGCATTTTCAACAGCATCGGTAAGGTTGCCGATACGCAGTTGTTTAATGGCATTGTTTGATTGGATATCATAAAAACTCTTATCCAGATCCAACTTTAGCTTGCTGATTTCGTTCCGCTTGGTTTCCAGGTCGAGCTTCATTTTGGTATAATCGTTCTCGGCGGCCGATTTATCGAGCATGAGTATCGACTGCCCCATTTTTACCTTGCCACCTGCATCAATCACCACATTTTTTATCGACGCGTTGATGGGACTGCTGATCACCTCTTCAAATTCAGGCAAAACCTCGCCACTGGCATTAATGGTGTTCTCTACATTGCCTACTTCTACCTTAGCGGTAGTGATCTCATCACGGGTTATTGATGAGCCTAAATAAAAGCGGATAAGCCAGATACCCAAAGCCAAAACAGCAATGGCAATAACTGTGTATAAGAGTGTTTTCTTTCGTCTTTGTAAATTTACTTCCGCTGTGATCTCGGTATCCATAACAGGCATTTTTGAGTAAATGCTTTGCAAGTGGCATACCAAACACAATTAATTGATTAACAATTAATTGTGTTATTTAAATTTTCAAAAAGTGATCGATACCGGACAGATTTCCCGATAATGAACGGAATACGATGAATCAGCCAAAAAGGTAGTTATCAGCTTTTCCTGCTGGTTGATGAGCGCACAATTAATTTGGGCTTTATGCTGATGATCTTAGGGATAACCTCGGTTTCCTTATTTTCCATCTCCTGGAAATACAGGTTTGCAATGGTTTTACCCATATAAACGCTGAATTGGTCAATTGTTGTGATAGACGGGCTGGTCATTTCAGTAAACGCTTCGTTTGAGTAACCGCAGATCCCCAACTGGCTGGGCACTTTATAGCCCATGTCGGTAGCAACCTCGAGTACGCCAAGCGCCGAAAAATCTGAAGTTGATGCAAATATGGCATCTGGCGGGTTGGGCATACTCAGCAATTTGCGTGTACCTTCTGCTCCCAATTCTTTTGTCCAGGCATTTTCTATGATCAGTTCATTAACTACAGGCACTTTGTGCTTTTTTAACGCTTTCAAATAACCTGCTTTCCGTTGTTTAAATATATCCAGGTTTTGAGGGCCTTCCAACAAAGCGATGCGTTTATACCCCTGCTCTATCATATGGGATACTGCCTCAAGCGAGGCCTGTTCATTATCATTAATAACTTTTAAGGTTTCCAGTTCATCAGCCACACGGTCGAACTGGATAAGCTGTATACCATGATCCAGTACATTTTTAAGGTGCTTATGATCGTGACTATCTGCCGAAATAGAGATCACAATACAATCAACCTGCTGGTTAATGAGGGTGTTTACACATTTTACTTCCTTCTCTTCCAATTCATCAGACTGGCAGATGATAAGGTTATAATCTTTTTCGTAGGTAGCGCTTTCAATACCCGCTATCACATTCGCGAAAAAATTCTGATTGATACGCGGCACCACAATGCCAATAGTTTTCGACTGGCCACTACGCAGGTTTGAGGCAATGGTATTGCGTTTATAGTTAAGTTCCGCAGCTGTTTTAAGGATCAGCTTCTTGGTATTTTCATTAACATAATTGCTGTTATTTAATGCCCTTGATACCGATGAAGCAGTAATATTCAGCTTTTCGGCAATATCGTAAATGGTAGTCCTTTTCTTTCTCATGGTTTATTTTTGAAAGATAATAAAAATAATTTCTGCAATCGATTGCAGAATAAAAAAAATAATATAATTTCGTAAAAGCAATTATCAACCAATTTATAAATTACAGTTATACACATACAAAACCATCAGCTTTCATATGTTATTATTAGGAATAGATATAGGTACCTCATCGGTAAAAGTTAGTGTTGTTGATGCGGTTACTCAACAATCGATAGCGACAGCGCAATACCCGGATGAGGAGTCGCCAATTATAGCGTTAAAACCGGGTTGGGCCGAGCAATCGCCGGATATGTGGTGGCAGCAAACCCAGCAGGCGCTGACCTTATGCCATGCTACAGGTACTTATAATCCTGATGATATTGCAGCCGTAGGCATTGCCTACCAAATGCACGGACTGGTTTTGGTTGATAAGCAACAAAAGGTATTGCGCAATAGTATTATCTGGTGCGATAGCCGCGCGGTAGAGATCGGTGATAAAGCTTTTGATGCCATTGGTCATGAAAAATGTTTATCGCATTTGCTAAACTCTCCTGGCAACTTCACTGCCTCTAAACTGGCCTGGGTAAAGGAGAACGAGCCTGAAATTTATGCGCAGATAGACAAAATAATGCTGCCGGGCGATTTCATCGCCATGAAACTTACGGGTGATATTACCACATCGGTATCTGCCCTATCCGAAGGCATTTTCTTTGATTTTAAAACTAACCAGGTATCAAAAGATATTGTTGATTATTTTGGTTTTGACGAGAGTTTGTTCCCGGTTATCAACCCGGTATTTTCGCCGCATGGCCATGTGTTGGCATCCGTAGCTGAAAAACTGAAATTGAAAGCAGGCATCCCGGTTAGCTATAAATCGGGCGACCAGCCTAATAACGCGCTATCATTAAACGTGTTGAACCCAGGCGAAGTAGCGGCTACGGCAGGCACATCAGGCGTAATTTATGGCGTGAGCGATCAGTTGGCGTCCGATAAGCAATCGCGCGTAAACACTTTTGCCCACATTAATTATGCAGCTGATGAAAATCGCCTAGGCGTATTGCTTTGCATCAATGGCACAGGCAGTATGTACCGCTGGGCAAAAAATAGTTTTGGGGGGAACCTCAATTACCAGCAAATGAATAACGAAGCCGCCAAAGCACCGGTTGGCAGCGATGGTTTACGTATACTGCCTTTTGGCAATGGCGCCGAACGCATGCTAAACAACAAACAGGTTGGCGCTCATTTACATGGCATCGACCTTAATTTACATACACAGGCACATTTGCTCAGGGCTGTACAGGAAGGCATTGCCTGCTCGTTCCGCTACGGATTGGATATTATGCGCGAAAACGGCATGAACCCTACCATTATACGAGCAGGAAAGAACAACCTGTTCCTGAGTGAACTCTTCGCCCAAACATTTGTTAATGTAACAGGCGTACCGGTTGAACTTTACAAAAACGATGGCAGTGTAGGCGCGGCGCTTGGTGCAGGCATTGGCGCGGGAATTTTTTCATCGCCGGAGGCAGCATTTGAGCACATGCACCCGGTACAGCTTATTGTACCAACAAACACAGAAGCAATACAAACGGTTTACCAGGAATGGAAATCGCTATTAAACAAACAGTTACTAAATAATTAACACATATAGCAATTATGGGAAGCATAATAACAGGAGAAAAAGAATTTTTCAAGGGGATAGGTCAGGTGAAGTATGAGGGAACACAATCCACTAATCCCTTAGCCTTTAAATGGTACGATGAAAACAAAGTAGTGGCCGGAAAAACCATGAAAGACCATTTGCGCTTTGCCACGGCCTACTGGCACTCGTTTGTAGGCAATGGTGCCGATCCCTTTGGCGAGCCGACCCACATCTTTGCC
>Ga0116227_10000055_pt1 | contig 189193 bp, 177 predicted proteins | sample S1TSphgellanicum_FD_89693 | JGI IMG/M metagenome (GOLD analysis project Ga0116227, IMG submission 89693) | Host-associated microbial communities from peat moss isolated from Minnesota, USA - S1T2_Fb - Sphagnum magellanicum MG | ecosystem: Host-associated > Plants > Peat moss > Unclassified...
AAGACTTCTGTCGGGGTGGCAGGATTCGAACCTGCGGCCTTCCCGATCTTCAATCGGGACGCGATAACTATTGTGGTTTTAATTTATTTTCTAATGAAATTGGAACTTCAATTTTATGCAAAAAAAAAAGTCTCTTCAAAAAAATGAAAAGACTTCTGTCGGGGTGGCAGGATTCGAACCTGCGGCCTTCCCGATCTTCAATCGGGACGCGATAACTATTGTGTTTTTAATTTATTTTCTAATGAAATTAGAACTTCAATTTTATGCAAAAAAAAAGTCTCTTCAAAAAAATGAAAAGACTTTTGTCGGGGTGGCAGGATTCGAACCTGCGGCCTTCCCGATCTTCAATCGGGACGCGATAACTATTATGATTTTAATTTATTTTCTAATGAAATTGGGACTTCAATTTTATGCAAAAAAAAAGTCTCTTCAAAAAAATGAAAAGACTTCTGTCGGGGTGGCAGGATTCGAACCTGCGGCCTTCCCGATCTTCAATCGGGACGCGATAACTATTATGATTTTAATTTATTTTCTAATGAAATTGGAACTTCAATTTTATGCAAAAAAAAAGTCTCTTCAAAAAAATGAAAAGACTTCTGTCGGGGTGGCAGGATTCGAACCTGCGGCCTCCTGCTCCCAAAGCAGGCGCGATAACCGGGCTACGCTACACCCCGTAAGCGGGTGCAAATATATAACTATTTTTTGCTTATCCAAAACAATTTCAGAAATAAGAAAAAAAATATTTCACAACAAATTATAATTAGAAACAAATGAGTCAATTACTAATTTATACAAACAACATTAAGTATGTCTTTTAATATCATAAATATGGCGTTTACAATAAGCTTAATCGTATAGATTAATCTTTTTTTGCTAAAAAAAGAAAATCAAGAAAATGAAGAGAATACTATTATATATTATTTTCACTATCTCACTCACAGCTGTTGCACAAAAAGGTCCCATATCCAGGGATGAAAACATCAAGATTGAAAATTTAAAATTGCATACTGAAAAAGCTCATGCTTCTTATTATCATGATAAATTTAACGGAAGAAAAACAGCAAGCGGTAAAAAATTCGACAACGATAAACTGACTGCCGCGCATAAAAAACTTCCTTTTGGTACAAAACTAAAAATTACAAACGTATTAAATAAAAAATCTGTTATCGTAGAAGTTACCGATAGAGGTCCTTTTGTTAAAGGCAGAGAAATTGACCTCTCTAAAAAAGCGTTTATGCAGATTGCCTCAAACAAAAATAGTGGAGCGATTAATGTAAAAATTGAGATTTTACAAAACTAAAATCATATTATAACAGCAGTCCTGAATAATTTTTTATGCAACAAAAATTAAAAGTCACAATAGTTATCACGTCCGAATAAAAAAACTCTGAAGACCAATTGACCTCCAGAGTTTTATTAAAAAGATTTCTAATGCGTCTTTCTTTTTACTTCTCCATACTAATATACGCAGGATACGATTCACGATTAGGTAAATCGAATTTTTCGTCATAAGGCGGTATACCTTCGCTATTGTTGTATAATGCCACACGTTTTACTCCCGTTGCTGTACTTCCGCCGATACTATTGACAACATTTTGAATATTACCAGGACCAGCAAAACGTGTAATGCACATTTTTTCGAGTTTTACATTTGGACCATTAGGTGCTTCAAAACCATTTTTCTTATTCACTTTTCCATCTGTTCCGGTAAAAACGGCATAAGATCCCATTCCTATACTTTGATGTTCTTTTACCGTATTTGCAACCTTAAATGCTGCGTAACCATCCACTCTACCTCCCTGACTGCTCCAACTTGCCTGATTTGGCGCATCATACGGAGGTTCGTTTTGAAAGAAATACGTTCTCCCGCGTTCTCCCAGCCATAGCACTTCGTATTCCTGATAATGCTCTGTAAACAAAGCATAAAGCGTAACATCATCGCCTGTAACAATAAGACCGTTTTTGCATCTGTCTCTTAACCATCGTACATCTCCGCCACGTTGCGAACCATGGTCGGCACGCCACAGCCAGAAGTGATCGCCCACCACATTATTACTATTTATCTGCATCGAAGCATGTATCTGAATATTTTTCGACTGAACGCCTCCTACTCTACACGTAATATCAGAGAGTAAAATAGGATTTGCCGAATGGTCTGCACTTGCTCCTTCGTTACCAATTCTAACCTGATAAGTAGTACTATTGAATGAATCCATCAAAAGTCCTGCAATGATAATTCCATCCTTATCATCAGCATAGATACATCCCCAGGTGTTTTTCTCAGTAGGCTCCAGCGTAACCGAAGCTATACCCGCCCCCAAAAGTATGGCATCTTTTCTGTTCACCTGAATAGGCGCATTTAATGCATAATGTCCTGGCGTAAAAAATATATTTTTACCCATTTTGAGCGCATTATTAATTTCTACATCGGTATCTCCCTCTTTTGCAATGTACCAATTGGTAAGCAAATCCTGAACTTCCCCTTTACCAATATCTGCTGACGACCAGGAAACACCCACTCTATCTTTTTGCCATGCAGGAACAAATACCTTGTACTCGCCATCGCTATCTACAAAAAGAAAAGGTTTTTCTCTAATAATAGGTGTTACAGCAACTGGTGCGTTTGCATCATCTGCTTTTGGAGGATTAATACAGCCTTGCCACACCATATTATACGAACCACCCATAGCTCCGGAACCTGAAGGAAAAACAGCGTTTCTGGTGTACCATTGCTGCTGTCCGCCCCAGTTGGGCCTCGATGATGTATAATGAGTGTCAGCAATAAAACCACCACTACCCCAAAAATTGGTGTCTCCGATATCTGAAATATATTTTGAAGTGCTTTCAATCAGCATTCTTCTTGCACTCGTGGATTGAGAAACCGTCCAGGCAAAATCCCGCATTACTTCTACATTTTCTACAGAACGCCAAAATGTACACGTCGCATTTGCTCCTCCTGAAAGGTGAGGTCTTGTAAATATAGAACCCAATTTAACAGCTGACGGTACTTTGCCCAAACCTCCAATGTGAGAATAAAATCCTAATTCTATTGAATTAGCTGTTGCCGATGATGCAGATCCCGACCCGCCTGAATCATAGGTCTGTCCCTCAACATTGGCTTTAAAATAATAGGCCTGACGTTTTGTTGTCCACTCGCCGTTTGGTCCGCCTAAACCAATAGCACTAAATTGCGAATTAATTTCATTACGTGCAGTTTCTGCTTTTTCATATTTCCTATCGTAGAAATACATATTATCGCCAAAGATTTGATTCTCCAGCGAAACTATTATAGTGATAGCATTACGGGTAATTTTATAATAGTTCTCGTATTTATCTGTATTTGGCTTATTGTCTGTAAACGTCAATTTTGACGTAGAACCAACCGGAACAAAATCCGATGCCAAGCGGCTTCCTCCTCTTGTGATTACATAATTTCCTGTAGATCCAAATGCCGGCCATGACAAAGTTATACTATGTTTTTTCTTATTGTAAACAATCTTGCCTTCTATCTTTTTCTCCTGATTTTTTTCATCAGATGAATTGGATTTTACAAAACTGCATAAAATCAACATAAATGCAAATACTGTAAATACTGAGATTAACTTTTTAATCATAAATAATCTTTTTTGGTTTAATAATAAAAATAGTTTTTAGGGATTGGAAAAATAGCAATAATCTTTAACCTGTATGTTCATTTCTATCTTCAATATCCTTATCAAAAACTATACAAAGCCTATATTTATCTTTCAATAGCAATGCTAAAACCTAAAAATGGAGCAATAATAGATTTATAGTTATAAAATTACATGTAGAGATCTTTATTAAAGAAAGAAAAATTGATTTAGCCAAAAGACCACTTTTCGGTATTCTCTCAAATATAAAACACAGAATTCTTTTACAATGACCGGGCTCACATCAACGAATTAAGAAAAAACTCTATAACTCATTTAACACGAAAAGAACTAAAAAAATCATCTTCATATCAAAATGTTATTATATTTACCAATCATAACATTATACTTAGTTCTTTATGGAAAGTTTTCTTATAGTTGCGTTATTTTGTTTTTTAATCTACATCTTTAATACGATCAAAGGTCGTTTTGATCACCTCGAAAACGACATACAGAGACTTAGCAAAAAAATAGATCTTCTAAAAACTACTGAAAAAGCTATTGAAACTACACCCGTTTCTCCGATTCCGGTTGTTAAGAAAGAAGAATTTAATATAGCTCAGGATCAATCCAACAAAGCAACTTTTGAACCTGCCCAACCAGAAACGGTCAAAGAAAAAATCATAGACGGGCAATTAGAAAAAACAGCTTTATCGTCTACAATTCATAATTCACCTAAACCAATTGAATCGAAAGCTCCTGAGCCAAAACCAGTTTCAAGACCAATTATTCCTGTTGAACCCGAAAAATCTTTTTGGGAGAATTTCAAAGAAAAAAATCCCGATTTAGAAAAATTCATCGGAGAAAACCTGATCAATAAAATTGGGGTTTTAATACTCGTTTTAGGAATTAGCTATTTTGTAAAATATGCCATAGACAAAGACTGGATCAACGAGCCTGCCCGTGTTGGAATTGGCGTTTTATCTGGCGCATTAGTCATGGGAATCGCCCATAAACTTCGTAAAAACTATGCTGCTTTTAGCTCTGTTATTGTTGCCGGCGCCATTGCGATTTTCTATTTCACGATCGGGATCGCTTTTCATGATTACCATTTATTCAATCAAACTGTCGCTTTTAGTATAATGGTTGTCATTACAGCTTTTAGCGCTTTAATATCATTATCCTATAATCGAATTGAGTTAGCAGTACTTTCGTTAATCGGCGGATTTGCTGTTCCGTTTATGGTAAGTACCGGCGAAGGAAATTATGTAGTTCTTTTTACTTATATCATTATTCTAAATATTGGAATTTTAGCAATCGCCTATTACAAAAAATGGAACCTGGTCAATATACTTGCTTACACCTTTACGGTTCTATTGTATGGTGCGTGGCTTGCCAAAGATTTAAGTTCTGACAAACCACATTTTTCGGGAGCTCTCATTTTTGGATTTCTCTTTTACTTTATTTTTATAGTAATGAACATCATTAACAATATCAAATCAAAAGGAGATTTTTCTAAGACCCAGCTTACCATTTTGGCAAGCAATACTTTTTTATTCTATGGTGCCGGAATGGCGATTTTAACTCAATATCATCCGGAATTAAAAGGTTTGTTTACTGCTATCCTGGCTGTATTAAATTTAATTTATGCCTGGTTTTTATACAAGAAATTCGAACTCGACGAGAAAGCCGCCTATTTGCTTATCGGGCTAACTTTGACTTTTATAACACTGGCAATTCCTATTCAGTTTGAAGGCAATTACATCACTTTGTTTTGGGCAGCCGAAGCCGTTTTACTCTTATGGCTTTCGCAAAAATCAAAAATTTCGAGCTATCGTCTTGGCTCAATAATCATTCATGTTTTAATGATCTTCAGCCTCATTATGGACTGGAACAAATATTACAATGGTGATTTACCTCTAAACATTATTATTAATCCAGTATTCATCACCGGTATTTTTGCAGCAGCTTCTTTATTTGGTGTTTGGAATTTATTAAAAAATGAATCCGAAAACTCTACCATTTTCAACATTACATTTAATACCGATACTTTCAAAAAAATCATTTTAGAAACAGGCATCATAATTACTTATTTCACAGGTTTTTTTGAAGTTATTTACCAATCAAATCATTATATCGAAAACCTGTACAGTTCGGTTGCATTCCCAATTTTGTATCACTTATTATTCTCTGCCTTGATTTCTTCTTTTTTAATTAAAAGAAAAACAGAATCAGGATATCAGGCGGCCGGATTACTGGCAATTTCGAATATTATTTTGTTTGCCTTTTGGTTTTCCAATTACAGTTTTTTAGAGCATAAAGACATTATTAGTTCAGGAAGCGGAAGAGCAATTGCTTTTTATCTTCATTATATATCGTTGTTTATCGTCATTTATTTTGGATATCAATTGTTTCGTATAGCCCAAAAAACCGATTTTAGTCTTTTCAGAAACCGCTACTTCATGTGGATTGCAGCATTTTTTGTTATTTATATAGCAAGTTCAGAAGTCATGCTTCACGGTCTTGTATTTATGAATACTCCGGTAACACTTCAGGACATACAAACGAGTCCTATGTACGCGACTTACAAATCTGATTTGCCTTATTTACGAGACTTTATAGCAAATGATTATATTTCATTAGCCAGAACTAAAATCATCAAAACCGGATTCCCCATTCTTTGGGGAACCTTAGCTTTTGTCTTTTTGATTATTGGAATAAAAAAACAACTAAAATCATTGCGAATCATTGCTTTATCTTTACTAGGGCTAACCATTTTAAAATTATTTTTGTACGACATAAGCAACATTTCCGAAACAGGAAAAATTATATCTTTTATACTTTTAGGAATCCTAATTTTGATTATCTCTTTTGTCTATCAAAAAATCAAAGTTTTAGTTATTGATGAAAACAAGTCACAAGAAACAAATGAAACTAAATAAATTTATAGCGCTATTATTTTTTGCAAATCTTTCTTTTGGGCAATATCAAGTTACCGGAAAACTAAAAAAAGTTACGGAACATGGCTTGCATGAAATCATTTTATCGCCAGAAATCAGATCTTATTCAAAACAAAATCTGAGTGATGTCAGAATTTTTAATTCTAAAGGAAACGAAGTTCCTTATTTTATTCACAATAGTAATGATATAGCCCTGGATATTTTTGATGAATATAAAATTATATCCAAAACCGCTATTCCAAAACAAAGCACTTCGATTGTTTTTGAGGTTCCGCCAACTTCAAAAAACAACCAGCTTTCGCTTTTTATAGCCAATTCTGATGCCGTAAAAAGATTCAGTATTTTTGGCAGCGACGATCAAAAAGAATGGTTTGGCATATCTGAATCACAAACTTTATCTGACCTGAACAATGCAACAAAAACCAACGTTGTAAAAACGATTTCTTATCCTTTAAATACCTATCGTTATTTGAAAATTGATTTTGATGACAAAAAAACGCTTCCTGTTAATGTTTTAAAAATCGGGAATTTTAATAGCAAAATCCAAAAAAGAGATTTACTACCAATCACTCCTGAGAAATCCTCTGTAACAGAAATTCCTTCAAAAAAAGAAACAGAAATTCATGTTCTTTTTGCTGGCCCTCAGGTCATCAATCAGATCGCATTTAACATTTCGGGGCCAACATACTACAATCGAACAGCAGTTCTTTACAAGAAAACAACACGACAGGTAAAAAGAAAATCTCAAATATTTAATGAAGAAATTGCAACTTTTGAATTAAACTCTAAAAACCAAAATACCTTTACGATCCCTGAAATATTTGAAAAGGAGTTTTATATAAAAATAGAAAATCAGGACAACCTGCCTTTATCAATTTCCTCTGTAAAATACAATCAAAAACCAGTTTCCTTAGTTGCTGAACTAAATGCAAACGAAACATATATCATAAAAACAGGCAACAAAACCCAATCTGAACCTGAATATGATCTTTATAGTTTTAGAAAAGACATTGCCAGTAATTTACCTCAAACAACTGTTTACGATATTCGTCAAAAAACAGAAATCAAAAATCAAATTAAAAACCAATCATTTTGGCAGCAATCATGGTTTATGTGGCTTTGCATTTTGCTTGGAGCAGTTACCACCTTATTCTTTACTGCGAGTCTGGTAAAAGATTTAAAAAAGAAAGAATTAAAATAAAAACCAAAATTAACATTTCTTGGATTTTAATATTCAAATCTTAAATTTGCATGTTTTTAATATAAAAACGGGAATAAAATAGCGAGAAATTTCGTTACTATTTTTGATTATAAGAAAAATTAATTTCCTCAAAACACGCACCGTACAACGATTAACCGAAGTTTCTTAAATGTTAACAAAATAGATTTTCAGAAACCATAAATAATTGTATTTTTACGGTTCAAAATTCAGAAAATAAATGGGCAAAATCATTGCGATTGCTAATCAAAAAGGAGGCGTTGGAAAGACTACTACATCTGTAAATCTTGCGGCCTCATTGGGTGTTTTAGAAAAGAAAGTATTATTGATTGATGCTGATCCTCAAGCCAATGCCACATCCGGCCTTGGAATTGATGTAGAATCTGTTGAGATTGGTACCTACCAGATACTTGAACACAGCCACACCCCGAAAGAAACCATTGTAAAATGTTCAGCTCCAAATGTTGATGTGATCCCTGCTCACATTGATCTTGTTGCCATCGAAATCGAATTGGTTGATAAAGAAAACAGAGAATACATGCTTAAAAAAGCATTAGAAAGTGTAAAAGACGAATATGATTATATCATTATCGACTGTGCGCCTTCATTGGGTTTATTAACTCTTAATGCTTTAACAGCGGCTGATTCTGTAGTTATTCCTATTCAATGCGAGTATTTTGCACTTGAAGGATTAGGAAAATTACTGAACACCATAAAAAGTATTCAAAAAATACACAACCCGGATCTTGATATCGAAGGATTACTGCTAACCATGTATGATTCGAGATTACGTTTATCCAATCAGGTTGTAGAAGAGGTTCAAAAACACTTTAACGATATGGTTTTTGATACCGTTATTCAGCGAAATGTAAAATTAAGCGAAGCACCTAGTTTTGGAGAAAGCATCATTAACTATGACGCAACAAGCAAAGGAGCAGTTAATTACATTCATTTAGCTCAGGAAATTATAAAGAAAAACAGTAAATAGTTTTTATGACAAAAGCAATTAAAAAGCAAGCCTTAGGAAGAGGATTATCAGCATTATTAAAAGATCCGGAAAACGACATTGTATCAGTAGAAGACAAAAATGCTGACAAGGTTGTTGGAAATATTATAGAGCTTGAAATAAGTGCTATCGAAATAAATCCGTTTCAGCCTAGAAGCAATTTTAATGAAGAATCGTTACGCGAATTAGCCACTTCTATTAAAGAACTTGGTGTGATTCAACCTATTACTGTTCGAAAATTAGACTTCAATAAATACCAGCTAATTTCAGGAGAGCGCCGTTTGCGTGCTTCGACTTTAGTAGGCCTGACTCATGTTCCTGCATATATTCGTATTGCAAATGACAATGAATCATTGGTCATGGCTTTGGTAGAAAATATCCAGCGTCATGACTTAGATCCAATAGAGATCGCACTTTCATACCAGCGTTTAATTGATGAAATTCAGTTGACGCAGGAACAAATGAGCGAGCGCGTTGGAAAAAAACGTTCTACAATTGCCAATTATCTGCGTCTTTTAAAACTGGATCCAATCATTCAAACCGGTATTCGTGATGGTTTTATCAGTATGGGACACGGTAGGGCAATCATCAATATTGAAGATTTAGACGTTCAGACGGACATCTATCAAAAAATAGTAAGTCAAAACTTATCTGTTCGTGAAACAGAAACTTTAGTAAAAAATTATCACGAAAGTTTAAAACCAAAAGCTGAAGGAAAACCAAAAGCAGATTCTTCATTTGTGGTTAGGGAAACACAAAAAAACACTTTCAATGATTATTTTGGTGCGAAAGTTGATGTAAAAGTCGCTGGCAACGGAAAAGGAAAAATTACAATTCCTTTTAATTCTGAAGCTGACTTTAACCGAATTATAAAATTAATAAACGGATAGTGAATAAGATTGTCCCCATAAGTCTATTGTTCTTTCTCATAGGAACCGTTTCTCTTTTTGCCCAGGCAAAAAAAGACACGGTTTTGGTTGTTAAAGACACTAGCAAATTACAAGAAATAGACCCGCTTACACCAGCAAAAGCAGCTTTTTATTCTGCAATTTTACCGGGTCTGGGTCAGGCATACAATAAAAAATACTGGAAAATTCCTTTGGTTTACGGTGCGATTGGTACGAGTTTATATTTTTATATCGACAACAACAACAAATACCGCGATTATCGTAACGCCTACAAACGAAGATTAGAAGGCTACAACGACGACAAATATCAATTTCTGGATGAAAGCCGACTTGTTGCCGGTCAGAAATTCTATCAGCGAAACAGAGACTTATCAGCCTTGTTTGTTGTTGCTTTTTATGCCCTAAATATTATCGACGCCAATGTTGACGCTGCTTTGATTCAATTCAACGTAAACGAACGACTATCAATGCGTCCGGAAGTATACCCTAACGATATTACTTTCAGGCCAAACGTTGGACTAACTTTTAATTACCACTTTTAAATAACTTTTGTTATTTAACTCAAAAAATATACACAAATGAAAATTGCGCTTTTAGGATACGGAAAAATGGGTAAAGTAATTGAACGAATTGCTTTAGAAAGAGGTCATGAAATTGTTTTAAAGAAAGACGAATTCAATACATACGACGGACTTTCGACAGCTGATGTTGCAATCGACTTTAGCGTTCCGACTGCTGCAGTAAGCAACATATCAAGCTGTTTTAACAATAACGTACCTGTAGTTTCAGGAACAACTGGCTGGCTAGAACACTTTGATGAAATGGTAGCACTTTGCAACGAAAAACAAGGCGGATTTATATCCAGTTCAAATTTTAGTCTGGGAGTAAATATCTTCTTTGAATTAAATGAATATTTGGCTAAAATCATGTCACAATTTGATTCTTATAAAGTATCGATGGAAGAAATTCATCATACTCAAAAATTAGATGCTCCAAGCGGAACAGCTATTTCTCTGGCAAAAGGCGTTATCGAAAACAGTAATTACGCTAACTGGACTTTAGAGGAAGCAAAAAACAATAATGAAATTCATATCGAAGCGAAAAGAATTGGCGATGTTCCGGGAACTCATACCGTAACTTACGACTCAATTGTAGACAGCATCGAATTAAAACATACTGCCCACAATCGTGAAGGCTTTGCTCTTGGAGCCGTAATTGCTGCTGAATGGCTTGCTGGTAAAACAGGAATTTACAGCATGAAAGATGTATTAAATTTAAAATAATCAAATTTTAAAGTATTAAGGTTTTCTATAGAACAACCTGAGCTTGAAACATAAAACAAAAAAACTATGACACTATATCTTTGGTTCGTATTTTTCTTAGCCGTACAAGTAATCCACTTTATAGGAACCTGGAAACTGTATCAGGCAGCCGGGAGAAAAAGCTGGGAAGCTGCAATTCCGGTTTACAATTCAATAATTCTAATGAAAATAATCAGCCGCCCAACCTGGTGGACCTTATTACTTTTCATCCCGATTATTAATTTAATTATGTTTCCTGTTGTTTGGGTAGAAACTTTAAGAACATTTGGCAAAAAATCCACTTTAGATACTTTGCTGGGAATTTTTACTTTTGGTTTTTATATCTATTATGTAAACTATACTCAGAAATTAGAATACAATGCCACTAGAGAATTAAGACCTCAAAACAAAACTGCCGATACTATAAGCTCTTTACTTTTTGCTATTATCGTAGCAACGTTAGTACATACTTACGTAGTGCAGCCTTATACAATTCCTACTTCATCTCTGGAAAAATCATTATTGATTGGTGATTTCCTGTTTGTAAGTAAAGTAAATTATGGCCCTCGTGTACCTATGACAACTGTGGCGCTGCCAATGGTTCATGACACCATTCCATTTTTAAAAAGAAAATCATATTTAAGCTGGCCTCAATTACCTTATTTTAGACTGCCCGCTATAGAAAAAATAAAACGATCTGATATTGTCGTTTTCAACTGGCCTGTCGATACCGTTCATTATTTTTATGAGCCAAAAGGAAGACCCGGAGTTATAAAACCTATCGACAAAAAATCGAATTATGTAAAAAGATGCGTTGGTATTCCTGGTGACAGTTTATCAATTGTAGACGGTTTTGTTTTCATTAACGGAAAGAAATTAATTTTACCGGAACGTGCTAAACCACAATACTCTTATTCAGTAGCTTTAGACGGAAAAACTTCGGTTGATTTTGAATCATTAATGAAAGAACTTGATATTACAGATGGCGCTTATATTAAAGATCAGGAAAAGAGAGACACTATATACTTTAGAGCATTAACAGAAGCGAGCGCTGAACGTTTAAAAAACACTCCGGGAATTACTGCTGTAAAAAGAGAAATCGATCGCGGAAACGACAATGCAATTTTCCCTCACATCAACAAATGGAGTCAGGATAATTTTGGCCCTATCTACATTCCACAAGCCGGAAAAACAGTTGCATTAACCAATGAGTCTTTGCCATTTTACAAAGAAATCATTACAAAATACGAAGGAAACACTTTGCAATTAGATGGTTCTCATTTTTTAATAAACGGAAAACAAGCTACTACATACACTTTCAAACAAGATTATTACTGGATGATGGGAGACAACCGTCATAACTCAGAAGATAGTCGTTATTGGGGTTATGTTCCTGCAGATCATATCGTAGGAAAACCAGTTTTTATCTGGATGAGCTGGGATACTAACGGAAAAGGAATTAATAAAGTTCGCTGGGACAGAGTTTTCACTACCGTTAATGGCGAAGGGCAACCACAATCGTACTTCAAATACTTCTTAATTATCCTTGCAGCTTATTTTGTTGGAGAATATTTCTGGAGAAAAAGAAAAGAAAATAAAGCATAAAAAAAATAGTTATTTTTGTTTCAGGTTTCAGGCTTCAGGTTCTTTACGAATGTGAAACCTGAAACCTGAAACTTTTAACGTAAAACTTAACAAAATGAATTCCTTATTACTTCCTACTTATTTTCCGTCGATTAGCCACTTTGCAGTTATGGCCCAATCTGAAAATATTACTTTTGAAATGGAAGATAATTTTCAGAAACAAACGAACAGAAATCGTACTTATATCTATAGTCCAAACGGAATTCAACTACTGAATATCCCGGTTAAACATTCAAAAACTGCACATCAAAAAACGAAAGATGTTTTGATTGAGAATGAATTTGACTGGCAAAAACAACACTTTAAATCATTGGAAGCAGGATATAGAAGTTCGCCATTCTTTGAGTTTTTTGAAGATGACATACGCCCTGTTTTCGAAAAGCAGCACACTTTTTTAATGGATCTAAACATGGAAGTTTTAGATATCGTAACAAAGTGCTTACGAATGAAATTAGAATTTTCTAAAACTACAGAATATTTTCATGAAGCCGAAAACATTACCGATTTCAGATTTTTGGCAAACGGAAAAAAAGATACAAATACATTTGAAAAATATACTCAGGTTTTTGATGATAAACATGGTTTTATCAACAATTTAAGTGTCTTAGATTTACTTTTTAATGAAGGTAAATTTGCCATGGACTATTTAAAAACACAAAAACTACTATAACCCATTTTTGAAATTTGAATTTTAAAATTTGGACCCGAGTGACAGCGAACAGGCGAAGCAATTTAAAAAATTGAAATTTTTAAGAAACCTTATTCCATCGAAAGCCTTGTCATAATAGGATAATGATCTGAATTTTCGAAATCAGGAAAACTTTCGAATTGTTTTACTTTCATTTTACTGTCTGTAAAAATATAATCAATTCGGGCTGGATAATATTTGAATTTATAAGTCGCTCCAAAGCCTTCTCCGGCTTCTTCAAAAGCATCTTTTTGTTTTCCTTTTATACTTCGGTAAACATAAGAAAACGGACTATTATTCATGTCGCCACAAATAATAAACGGAGTGGTACATTTTTTAATGTTTTCTTTAAAAATTTCTGCCTGCTCCTGCTGTTGCCTAAATCCTTTACTTATTCGGGTATAGATAAGCTGCGACTTTTGCTGATTGACATTATCAATATCATTCGAAATATCAGTTACATCAGGCGAAATTTTAATTGACTGCAAGTGCATGTTATATACACGAATAATATCCTTACCACGCTTTATATCGGCGTAAATTACATTATTATCAGAATTGGGAAAAATAATATTTCCCTCATACAAAATAGGGAACTTCGAAAAAATAGCCTGCCCTGTTTTAATCTGATTTCCGTCGATAAAAATATAACGATGAGGATACACTTTTAAATCGATATGGGCAGAATTTGAGTATTCCTGAATACAGAGAATATCGGGGTCTTTTTCGTCGATAAAAGCTTTGATATTAGAAGGAACATCGTCACGATCCAGCCATTTGAACACATTAAAAAGACGAACATTATAACTCATAATAGAGAAATCTTTTTCGCTTTTGACATATTCCTTTGCAGAGAATTTATAAAACTTACTGATAAAGGTAATTCCGGTTAACAAGACCAAACCAGATAAAATAAGACGTTTTTTAAACTGAATTGCCCAATAAATAAAGAACAATCCGTTTAACACAAAAAAAACCGGCATAAAAAGCGTGAGCACCGATAGAAGCGGAAAACTTCTAGGCGCCAGAAAAGGCAAAATATAAATACTAAAAGTCACTACAGTCAGTACTATATTCAAAAAGAACATTATTTTATTAAACCACGAAAGGTTTTTCATATTTTCTTGCTAAAAGGATTATTTTCCAGCTTTAAATAAAAACTCTTTTTCTTCTTTTGTGAGACAATCATAACCGGACTGGCTGATTTTGTCTAAGATTTCATCAATTTGTTGTTGCGTTTTGTCTTTCGTAACAATTCTTGATGTCGCTTTTTCTGTAGGTTTTTTGTAATTTTTATGAACTTTTTTGAAAGGGGTCGAAGGGGATTTTTTGAACAGATTCGCAAAATAATCTAATGTCCTGGACACGATTTTACTTAAATCTATTCCGTTTTGAAGTAGTTTAATAAATACAAATCCAAAAACTGCTCCGGCTAAATGCGAAATATGTCCGCCGGTATTCTCTAATCTGAATTGCATTAAATCCAAAACCAAAATTACAGCCGTAATATGCCATAGCTTAACATTACCAAAAAACATTAAACGCACACCCATTAAAGGCTGATATGTTGTTACTGCGACAAGAATTGCCATAATCGCAGCCGAAGCCCCAACAATAGATCCTGCAACATTCGAAAAATAAAAACTTAAAGCAAACACAACACCGGAGAAAATTGCACCCAAAATGTACAAGCCTAAATATTGCTTTTGAGTAAAAAAGGTCAGAAACAAGTTACTGGCAAAATTGAGAACCATCATATTGAACAATAAATGCCAAAACGATGCATGAAAAAAAGCATAAGTTAAAAATGTCCACGGTTTAAACAAAAACACATTAGGATCTGATGATAAAGCCAGCCAATTAGGGTATGCAAAACCGCCTCCTGAATACTGATAAAAAAACACTAATGAGATCACAAAACAAGCAACGTTCCAGTAAATAACACGCATTGCTATACCACCTAATCTATACTGTAGTTTTAAATCATCAAGAATATTCATAAAAGCTTCTTTTGTTTTTTATTTTTGATATTAAAGTTAAAAATTAATTCCAACGATTACTATTAAACTGATTCTTTTTCCAATACCACATGATTAAAAATCCAAACAAAGCACCACCAATGTGTGCATAATGCGCTACTCCATCGCCAATTCCCATAAATGAATTTCCTAAAATTCCGAAGAATCCATCATATAAAAGCATGTAAACAGGTACAAAATATTTCGCCTTTATAGGAATAGGAATAAACATAAGTGCCAATTCTGCATTTGGAAACATAAATGTAAAGGCTACAAGCAATCCGTAAATTGCTCCAGAAGCCCCAACAACAGTACCTAAATAGGCTTCAGTAAAATGTTTGAACTCAGAAACAGATAATATTTGCTGCCATCTTGTGTCTATTTTTCCTTCGTTTAATAATTGCAGAATTTGCCCCTTATTAAATCCGTTAGCAGTTAAAATATTTAATGCATCCTGATAGAAATAGTAATTTACAGCAAAATTGACCAAAGCCGCTCCTAAACCACACGAGATATAAAAGAACAGAAACTTTTTACCACCCCAAAAATGCTCTAATGTAGAACCAAAAGAATATAGCGCAAACATATTAAACGCAATATGCATTACTCCTCCGTGCATAAACATATGCGTAAGTGGCTGCCAAACTTTGAAACCGGGATTTTCAGGAAAAAACAACGAAAAATATTCGTAAGAAACCGGTACTAATTGAGAACCAATAAAAAATATAATGTTGATTATCAACAATTGTTTTACTACGGGAGTCATATTCATCATAAGGCAAACTTTTTATCTATATCTTCCACACGCATGGTAATGAAAGTCGGTTTTTGAAAAGGTGAAATATTAGGATCTTTACAAGCAAACAAACCGTTTACTAAATTATCTTGTTCTTTTTCGGTTAAATAAGATCCTGTTTTAACCGCTAAACTTTTGGCCATCGATTTGGCAATTGTATCATTCTGGCTGTAACTGCTTGCCGGGATTCCGTCTTGTAAATCGCTCAATAATTGTTCTATTACAAGAGAAACTTCACTTTCGGTAATATTTACCGGAATTCCGGAAATCACAATATGGTCGGTCTGTGCTTCATCAAAAACAAAACCTGTTGTTTCTAAAGAAGGTTTTAACTCTTCGATTAAGGTCATTTCATCAGAAGAATAAAACAAATTCAACGGAAACAGCAATTGCTGACTCGAAGCCTGATTTACGGTCATATTCAGCAAAAATTGTTCGTATAAAATACGCTGATGCGCACGCTGCTGATCAACGATTACCATTCCGGATTTTATTGGCGAAACGATATATTTTTTATGAATTTGATACGTTCCCTGGCTCGCCTGTTCAATTTCATTATCATTAAACAATGACGAAGTTACCTCTTCATTTTCGAATGTAAAAGGCGAACTTTCTATCGTATCAGTTTCTAAACCCACGTACAAACTTTCCCAGGTTGCCGTTGGCTCGACTCTTTTATTATATCCCGAATATGAGTTTGATCCTGATCCAGAACCTGATCCCGAACCAGAACTAAAACCAGAACCGGATCCAGATCCTGAACTTGCTTTAGCATAATGCTGATTGGTTTTATCATCCGTAAACGGATTAAAAGTTCCGTCAACCTGAATCGTTGGCGTTTCAGCTTCTAAATCTTTATAGTGATAGGGTGTGTCTAAATTGGCATCGCGATCAAAATCAAGAACAGGTGCAACATTAAATTGCCCTAAACTATGTTTGATCGAAGCTCTTAAAATAGCATACAAAGCCTGTTCATCATCAAACTTAATTTCTGTTTTGGTCGGATGAATATTGATATCGATCGTATTGGGCGGAACCTGCAAAAACAAGAAATAACTTGGCTGCGAACCGTCTTTCAAAAGTCCGTCATAAGCCGCCATTACCGCGTGATGCAGATAACCACTCTTTATGAAACGATCGTTGACAAAAAAGAACTGTTCTCCCCTGCTTTTCTTGGCAAATTCAGGTTTACAAACAAATCCCTGAACATTGATGATTTCTGTATCTTCATTTACAGGAACCAGTTTTTCATTCGTTTTACCGGACATAATCCCCACAATACGCTGGCGATAACCTGCAGCAGGTAAATTGTACATTTCGCTGCCGTTATGATAAAACGTAAAATGAATATTAGGATGTGCCAAAGCTACACGCTGAAACTCATCCATAACATGACGAAATTCAACTACATCTGATTTTAAGAAATTACGACGGGCCGGAATATTAAAAAATAAATTTTTGACGGCAAATGAAGTTCCTTTTGGTAAAACGGCTACTTCCTGCGAAATAAATTTACTTCCTTCAATAACAATATGAGTTCCCAGTTCGTCCTGATCTTGTTTGGTTTTCATTTCCATGTGCGCAATCGCCGCAATAGAAGCCAGTGCTTCTCCGCGAAATCCTTTTGTACACAACGAAAACAAATCTTCTGCCTGACGGATTTTAGAAGTGGCATGACGTTCAAAACACAAACGTGCATCGGTCACACTCATTCCTGAACCATTATCAATAACCTGAACTAATGATTTTCCGGCATCTTTAATAATCAACTTAATATCAGTTGCTTTAGCATCAACAGCATTTTCTAACAGTTCTTTTACAACTGAAGCAGGTCTTTGAACCACCTCTCCAGCGGCAATTTGGTTAGCAACGTGATCAGGAAGTAATTGAATGATACTCGACATTAAGAAAAAATAATTAAAAGGTTAAGGTTAAAATTTTAGAACCAAGAAGCACAAATTTAATGAATTTCTCTTGGCTTTTAGAATAAGTGCTGTCATAAAAAAAACAAAAAACCTGTACTATTTTACACAGTACAGGTTTTTAATATTTTAGAAGAAAAATAGCGCTATTCTTTCTCGATTTTTATCGGGGTTTCTTCTATCTGAATTGCTCCTGAAGACAATAAAGGCTGATTAAACGGATGCGACATCGAAGCCTGTTGACGGATGTACGCCATTTTGATCGCAGCAATTGCAGCTTCAGTTCCTTTGTTTCCGTGAATTCCTCCACTTCTATCGATTGACTGCTGTATATTATTGTCTGTCAAAACGCAAAAAATAACCGGAATATCAGTCTGAACATTCAAATCTTTAATTCCCTGCGTTACACCTTCGCACACAAAATCAAAATGTTTGGTTTGTCCCTGGATTACACATCCTATTACAATTACTGCATCTACATTTTGTGTCTGCAACATTTTTTTCGCACCATAAATCAACTCAAAACTTCCCGGAACATTCCAGCGAATAATTTGTTGAGGCGGAACTTCATTGTCAATTAATGCATCAAAAGCACCATTATAAAGTCCTTCGGTTATAGTTTCATTCCACTCAGAAACAACAATCCCAAATCGAAAGTCTTTCGCATTTGGGATCGTGTTTTTATCGTATTCAGATAAATTTTTATTTTCAGTAGCCATCTGTAATATATTAGATTTTTATTTCAGATTGCTAAAATACAAATCTTAAATCTAAAATCTAAGCTCTGCCATAATATTATTGTGCTAATCCTATTAATACATCTACAGAAGCTGCTTCCGGAGTTGCATCATAGTTTTCTTTAATATCTGTTAAATATTTCAAAGCATCTTCTTTTTGACCTAAAGCCAAAGCCGTTTTACCAGCTTTTAATAAGAAACGAGGTGTTGTAAAATCGTTTTTGTTAGATTCAGCTGCTTGTACATAATAGTCTAAAGCTTCTTTTTGTTGGTTCTTTTGAGAATAAGCATCTCCAATTCCACCAATTGCCAAAGCATTAACGATAGCTTCTTTAGATTTAAAGTTGCCTAAATACTTAATAGCTTCATCAAATTTACCTGTATTCAAATAAGCCATACCAGCATAATAGTTCGCTAAATTTCCAGCATCAGTTCCAGAATATTCTTCAGCAATTTTAATGAATCCAAATTTACCTTCAGAACCATTCAAAGCCAATTTGTATAATGAATCACTTGCCACACCATTGGTAGCTTTATCAAAATTTTGCTGAGCAACAAACATTTCGCTTGCAGCTTCGTCTTGCTTAGGAGCTTCGATGAATTTTTGGTAAGCCAAATATCCAATAGTAGCCACTGCAATACCGGCAACTAAACCAATAATGATTTTTTGATTTTTAGCAACCCAATCCTCAGTTTTTGAAGCAGTTTCATCTAATTTTGAAAAAACCTCAGCTGTTTTACTGTTTTTCCCATCAAGAATTACTTGTTGTTCTTCATTCACAACCTCTTCTTTAACTTCCTTTTCCTTTGGTGCTTTATATCCTCTTTTATTGTAAGTAGCCATTTAAAATTAATTTAGTGAACGGCAAAAATAAAATTTTTATTGAAACTAAAGCAAAAAAAATCAATTTTATATCTATTTTAAAAAAATAATTCAGTAAACGGCTTATTCTTTCTGTATAACAGCGAAATAATCCTCCCCGAAATCTGCTAAAAGCCTAATTATTTGGATCTTTTCAGATGATTTTCATTTGCCTGTTTTCTACTCAATGCAAGCTGCCAGATCACGAAAAGTAATTTTTAGACAGAGATTTTACAGATTATCACAGATTAAGCATTTATTAAATTAAATTTGCTGAACAAAATCCTTTTTAATCTTTAATCTGTAACAGAGAAAACCTAATCTGCAGGAGAAAGTCATAATCTGGAAACACCAACTCTTATTATTACAGTTTTATAAAAAATGTATTTAAACAAAATTTCTTTATTCAATTATAAAAATTTCTCCGAAGTGAGTTTTGATTTTGACCACAAGATCAATTGTTTCGTAGGCAAAAACGGAATTGGAAAAACCAATGTACTTGATGCCATTTATCATTTGGCTTACGGAAAAAGCTATTTTAATCCGCTGGCTGTGCAAAACATCAAACATGGTGAAGAGTTTTTTGTAATTGATGCCGAACTGGAAAAAAACGACAGAACAGAACAAATTGTTTGCAGTTTGAAAAAAGGGCAAAAGAAAATCCTGAAGAGAAACGGAAAAGCTTATGATAAATTCTCTGATCATATTGGTTTTATTCCGTTAGTAATTATTTCACCGGCCGATCGTGACTTAATTGTTGAAGGAAGCGAAACGCGACGTAAATTTATGGACAGTGTAATTTCGCAATTAGACTCAACTTATTTACATCAGCTTATTCAATATCAAAAAGTAATCGTACAGCGAAACGCTTTATTGAAGTATTTTGCTTTGAATCATACTTTCGACAACGACACCTTATCTATATATAATGAGCAATTAAATAGTTTTGGTCAATCGATTTTTGAAAAGAGAAAAGATTTCCTCGAACAATTTATACCTATATTTAATGTACATCATCAGGCCATAACCGGATCTGAAGAAACAGTGCAATTGGTTTATGAAAGTCATTTGTATAAAAAAGACCTGTTAACACTTTTAAAAGAAAATATTAATAAAGATCGTGCACTTCAATACACAAGCGTCGGGATTCATAAAGACGATCTGTCTTTTGAAATTGATTCGCATCCTATAAAAAAGTTTGGATCACAAGGTCAGCAAAAATCATTTTTGATTGCGTTGAAATTGGCTCAATTTGAATTTCTAAAAAAACAAAGCGGCGTAAAACCCCTTTTATTATTTGATGATATTTTTGACAAACTAGATGAAACCCGTGTATCTAAAATTATAGAAATGGTCAATAGCGAAACTTTTGGCCAGCTTTTTATTTCAGACACGCATCCGGAACGTACCGAAGCGATTGTAAAATCGACGCATCAGAGCTATAAGATATTTAATTTGTGAGAAGTTTTTTTGCCACAGATTAAAAGAATTAGCTTGATTTCAAACTTTGACAAAGTAATCACAATATTGTCATTCCGAGGAACGAGGAATCTCCACAAGTAACTCTACAAAGATTGGCGATTTTGATTGTGGAGTTTCTCACGGAGATTCCTCGTTCCTCGGAATAACAAAAACTGCATTTATCAAGAACCAACATTTTAAAAATAATTCGTGCTGATTCGTGCAATTCATAGCTAACTTTTTTTTTATTTCACTTTCTATTAAGAATTCAAAATTGAAAAATCATTACTTTAGCGATACCATTTTTAAAATTTAATCCCATGAAATTCCACAAAATTTTATTACTGATAGTATCAATTGCATTTATTTCCTGTAATGAAAAGAAAACCAGTTCTGTTGAATCACTTCATCCAAAAGAATTTGCTGAAAAAATTAAAACAACCGAAAATCCACAAATTTTAGACGTTCGGACTCCGGACGAATTTGAATCTGAACATATCGATAATGCTAAGAATGTAAACTGGAATGCCGACGATTTCATGACAAAAGCAGCAACCTTCGACAAATCTAAACCTGTTTTTGTGTATTGCCTAAGCGGAGGAAGAAGTAAAAAAGCAGCCGCAAAACTAAACGAATTAGGTTTTACCAATATTTATGAATTAGAAGGCGGAATACTGCACTGGAACGAAGAAGGATTTGGCAAACCTGAAACAACTGAAGCCGGAATGTCGATGAATGATTTTAATGATTTACTAAATTCAGATAAAAAAGTTCTGGTAGATTTTTATGCCGAATGGTGCGGACCTTGCAAACAAATGGAACCGTTTCTTTTGAAAATGCAAAAAGAAATGAAAGACAAAGTGGTTATTATTCGTATCGATGTTGACAAAAACAAAACATTGGCCACTCAATTAAAAGTAGATCAGCTTCCTACTTTAGCCTTATACGAAAATAAAGCTGTACAATGGAAAACCACTGGTTTTATCAGCGAAAAAGACTTAAAAAAACAACTGCAATAAATAAAGACTATGCTAACGAAAGAATCATTGCAATTTTTAGACGATTTAAAAAAGAACAACAATAGAGACTGGTTTCAGGACAATAAAAAACGATACGAGATTTTCAAAAAAGACTATCACCAGTTAGTGAGCGACTTTCTGGATGTAATGAAACCGCTTGATCCGTCGTTAGAGTTATTGGAAGTTAAAAACTGTACTTTCAGAATCAATCGTGACATTCGATTTTCGAAAGATAAATCGCCTTACAAAGCACATTTGGGTGTTTGGATGTCGGGAGGAACAAAAGGATTAAACCGTTCCGGATATTATGTTCATATAGAAAAAGGCGCCAGTTTTATTGCAGGGGGATTTTATTCGCCGGAATCTGAAGATTTGAAAAAAGTACGTAAAGAAATTGCTTTTTTCCACGACGACCTTGAAGCTATTATTGCCGATAAAAACTTCAAGAAAGAGTTTGGAAGTTTAGATGTAAACGACACCAATTCGCTTAAAAACCCGCCAAGAGGTTATGAGAAAGACCATCCTGCGATTGAGTTTTTAAAATTAAAAAGTTTCACAGCAACTCAAAAATATGATATTGCCGAAGTCACTCAAAAAGATTTTGTTGCCAAAATGAGTAAAAAATTAATCGCCTTAAAACCTTTAAACGATTTTATCAATCGGGCTTTAGACACTGATGAATTTTAAAAAAAATAGATCTATTTTCGCCACAGATTTCACAGATTAACACAGATTATTAATAAATCATCTTAAATCCTTTAATCTGTGGCAAAAAAAATCAGCGCATGAAAAAAAGAAAAATACTTTTTCTGGGAGAATCTTATCGTGCCGATGCTATTACATGGATGAATGGCTTGAAAGAATTTGGAGATTTTGAAATTTGCACCTGGGAACTTCAAACGCCAAACAATTCCAAACTTAATCGATTCAAGCGCATTTTAGAATATATCTTCTCTCCTGTTTCTATTCGAAAAAAAATCAGACAAGAAAAACCGGACATGATTATTGCCGAAAGAACGACAAGTTATGGTTTTTTGGCAGCAATTTCAGGAATGCACCCCATTGCAATTGCACAACAAGGCCGAACCGATTTATGGCCGGAAGGTTCTATTTTACTTCCTTTCAAGAAAATCATCCAAAAACATGCTTTCAAAAAAGCCGATCTCATTCATGCCTGGGGTCCGGTTATGACTATTTCGATGAAAGCAAGAGGCGTTGATATGCATAAAGTTTTGGTGCTCCCAAAAGGAATTGACTTATCTCTTTTTTCTCCTTCTATCAATAATTCAAATAAAATTGAAGCTATCGTTACGCGGTCTTTACAACCTGAATACCGTCATGATTCAATATTAAAAGCTTTTGCAATTCTACACCAAAAAGGAATTGATTTTTCGCTGACGATAGTTGGCGACGGAACTCGTTTGCAATCTTTAAAAGATTTAGCTCAAAATTTACAAATCGAAAACAAAGTAATTTTTACAGGAAGAATCCCGAATACTGAACTCCCTAAATTATTACAGCATTCAAACATTTATATTAGTATGCCAATTACCGAAGGCGTTTCGGCTTCTTTATTTGAAGCGATGGCATGCAATTGCTATCCGGTAGTTTCAGACATTCCGGGAAATCAAAGCTGGATCAAACATCGCGAGAACGGACAATTGATTGAAATCGACGATATAGAAATACTTGCCGAAGAACTAATCTGGTCTTTCGAAAATACGGAATCCCGAAATAATGCTATTCTTCAGAACAGAAAGTTTGTAGAAGAGAATGCTAATTATGATACTAATATGAAGATTATTGCGGAAAGGTATCATGAACTATTAAACCGTCGTTCTGCTTAAAACCAAACCAATCAAAACTAACCTTATTTCATATTTTAAAATGAAAGATATTTTAGAAAAAATCAAATTAATTTACTTGCCTTTTTTAATAATTGCAATAGGTTTTATCTTTATTTATACTTTTTTACATTGGTTTTTATTTATCAAATTAGATTTATTTTCTGTTAAGGAAATGCTTTTAAAATTTTGGCTTCCTTGTGGTATACCATGCCTGCTTGTTTATTTTTTTATAAGCCCGAGATTAAAAAATTTAAAATTTAAAGATGATAATAAATCTTTTTTCTTTCTTTTCGTGGCTGTTGTGGCAATCGCACTTCCTACTATGATTGCACAAGAATATTTAATTACAGCAACTGGAAAACTAACTCCAATCGAAACTATTTCTGAAATTTCAAAACATGAAAAGACAAAATATTATACGATACAAAAATTCTATATTGACAAAAAAAATATTGGCGTTCTAAACACTGGAAATCCATCCGGAAAAAACAATGAACGTTTTAATATGCTTATTTATGTGGCAATGCCTATCTTAGAAACTGCCAAAGAAACTTCTAAAAAGCAATGCAAATATTGGTTAGGAAAAAAATACTCAGAAGAGATAAGCAATAGTTTATCTAATGGTGAAAAACAGATAAGATTCAAGCAGTTTGCCAACAGAATTGAACAGGAATTCAATCACACAGACTTTAATCAGTTTACTTATTTAGAACTAGCAGGAAATACAGAGGATCACGACAATTTTAATTCGGCGATTGAGCAAAATACACATTACGACATTAATAAGCCCATTTTATTAGAAGCGCACAACGAACCTTTTAAAAACCGAAATGGCAAAAAACTCGAATGGTTTTTAGGCAGTTTAGGAATTGGTTTTTTATTTTGGTTCTTCCTCATATTCTTTACTAAGCTGCAACCACAAAAGTTCAGAAACCTCAAAATTGAAAAAAAATCTAAAATAGAAAGCCTAAAAGAAACTTTTGATTTTTTGATTCCAAGAGAAGGCTTTTACATTACCCCTATTTTGATAGACTTAAATCTAATCGTGTTCGTCATAATGGTATTTTCGGGTTTTGGATTTATTTCTTTCAAAGGAAAAGATTTATTAGAATTTGGCGCCAACTTCAGACCTCTAGTTGCTGACGGGCAATGGTGGAGATTGCTTACATCAGTATTTTTGCATGGCGGAATAATGCATTTAGTGTCAAATATGTTTGGGCTCTATATTGTAGGATTATTTCTGGAACCTGTTTTAGGAAAAACAAAATATCTACTGATCTATTTAGCAACAGGAATTTTTGCAAGTTTAAACAGTATTTGGTGGCATGATGCAACAGTAAGCGTTGGAGCATCCGGAGCTATTTTTGGGCTGTACGGACTGTTTATTGCCTTGTTAGTTTTCAAAGTTTTCCCGCCACAACTTAGCAAACCCTTTCTAACTTTTAGTTTAATATTTGTTGGTTATAATTTACTCATGGGTTTAATGGGCGGAATTGACAATGCGGCACACATTGGAGGGCTTTTGAGTGGTTTCATTATGGGTTCTTTTATATCATCAGGTTTAAAAAAAGCTGAGTTTGATGATGAATAAAACCAAACTAAGAAAATAACACTTTGATTATATTAAAAATCAGGGTCTGCTTTTTGGAGAATAGGTCAATCATTACCACATTTTGCCAGGGATGCACTTTCAAATGTTCCATCTAAATTTAACTTCAAATATTACTGCATAAAAACTCATTCTGCACTACCAGAGAACATTCCTTTTGGTCAGTAATTCCAATGATCTTATTAATTTTTCAAGTCCCAATTATATTTGTTTGGGCATTAGAAAAGAATATACTCAGTAATAAAAAAAAGACAAACTTGTTTTTCATCATTGATTTCAACATTATTATAACATTATAATTCATTCAAACTTACAAAAACAAAATCTAAAAAATGAGCAAGCAATATGGCTTCTCGCACCTTTCCGTTATCAACGTGAAATTTAACCGCAAAAGCATTCTCTGTAGTTTTATAAACCACGCATAAACTTTGCGAACTTTGCGGTTAAATCAAAAATTATAATTCTTACTTTTGAACTCAGATTAAAAAAGCCTTTTATATATGGAAATTCAATCCAATTTTTCTTTAAAAAAACACAATACTTTTGGTATCGAAGCCAAAGCCAGACAATTTGTTGCCGTGCATTCAGTTGATGAATTGAAGTCGATTTTGAAAGAACACAAAAACGAGAAAAAATTTATTTTAGGCGGAGGAAGCAATATGCTTTTAACCAAAGACATTGACGCTTTGGTAATTCATATCGATTTAAAAGGAAAAAAAATCATAAAAGAAGACGATGATTTTGTCTGGGTTGAGAGTCAGGCCGGAGAAACCTGGCACGATTTCGTTTTGTATACCATCGACAATAATTTTGGTGGTTTAGAAAACATGTCACTAATTCCCGGAAATGTTGGTACAACTCCTGTCCAGAACATTGGTGCATACGGAACCGAGATAAAAGATACTTTTATTTCTTGCGAAGCCATGAATATTGAAACTCAGGAAATGAAAACTTTCACGAATGCTGAATGCAATTTTGGCTATAGAGAAAGCATCTTCAAAAACGAAGTCAAAGATCAATATATCATTACATCGGTAATTTATAAATTAACGAAGCGCAATCATAAAATCAATACTTCATACGGAGATATTACGGCTGAATTGGCTAAAAATAATGTGACAACTCCATCTTTAAAAGATGTAAGTAATGCTGTCATTGCGATCAGACAAAGCAAATTACCTGACCCAAAAGAATTAGGCAACAGCGGAAGTTTTTTTAAAAATCCGATCTTACTGAAATCTGATTTCGAAAAAATTCATCAAAAATTTCCTGAAATGAAATATTATGAAGTCTCAGAGACAGAAGTAAAAGTTCCGGCTGGCTGGTTAATCGAGCAGGCAGGTTTTAAAGGAAAACGCTTTGGCGATGCCGGAGTGCACAAAAACCAGGCTTTGGTTTTAGTCAATTACGGAAACGCAACTGGTCAGGAAATTTTAGCGGTTTCGAAAGAGGTACAAAAAACGGTTTTCGAAAAGTTCGGAATTCATATTGAAGCCGAAGTTAATGTGATATAAAACAAGAATTGCACTAATTTTCACTAATTCACAAATTAAAAATATTGTCAGACTGAGCGAAGTGGAAGTCCGTTATATCAACAAAGCATCTCTTCCGAAGTTTCGTAACGCTCGATTTGACAAATCCAAAAACTCATTTTCTTCAAATAAGATGATACAAAGTATTGCTATAAAAATAGTAAATCCGGACGACGAAAAAGTTCTTCAGATTACAGAAGAATTATCAGAAAATCTTTACCTTCGTTTTGGAAGTGACGGAAAGAATTCTTTTCAGGACTGGGAAAACGAAAATCAAAAGTTTGTATTTGCTGTAGCTGAAATAAATAATGAAATTGTGGGTTGTGGTGCAATAAGACCAATTGATGAAACTACCGGAGAAGTAAAAAGAATGTATGCTAAATATCAGGGAAAGAAAACAGGAAAAACAATCTTGGCATTTTTAGAAGAAAAAGCAACTTCTCTTGGCTATACTAATATGGTTTTAGAAACACGGGTAAAAAATGAAAGTGCCATTCAGTTTTACCAAAAACAAGGATATAAAGTAATTCCGAATTACGGAAAATACACAGATCGACCAGAAGCTATTTGTCTGGGCAAATCTTTAAATTAAAATTCATAACAATGTATACTCCAAAAATATACAAAGACGAAGATCCGGAATCAATCAGAACTTTTTTGAAAGAAAACAGTTTTGGTATTCTCATTAATCAGACTCACGGAAAATTATTTGCGACACATATTCCAATAGAGCTTGAACTCAATGCTGACGGAAAAGAGGTTTTACAAGGACACCTTTCAAAACTAAATCCCCAGGCAGAAGGTTTTGCGGAAAATGATCACGTTTTAGCTGTTTTCACAGGTCCGCATAGTTATATTTCATCTTCCTGGTACGATCATGAAAATGTACCCACCTGGAATTATATAGCCGTGCATGTTTACGGCCGAATTAAAATTGTAGATGAAGCCACTTCAATAGAGCAGCTTAAAAAATTGGTAGACAAATACGAAGCTAATTCTGAAAATCCTGTTCGTGTCGAAAATTTATCAACAAAAACAATGCGCGAAGCCAGAGGTATCTTTGGCTTTGAAATTGAAATTGATGAAATTCAGGCCACCAAAAAACTATCACAAAACCGGGATGATCACAATTATAAAAACATAATTTCAGCATTAGAAAAAACTGAAAACCCTCAGGCTATTGCTGTTGCAAAAGAAATGTCAAAATGCCGAAAGTAAATTGGCTTTGGCCATTGAAATCTAGGAATTCATAAGTACATTTGCACGCGCAAGATTCAGAAATTAAAAGACATTAAAATCAGATGCTTATAACTTTATTTTACTTCTTTATTGCTATTGTTGTTATCCAGGTTTTCTACTACTTAGGAATTTTTGGAAAGTTTGCTTTTGCCAAACCACAAGATATTACATCAAAAAAATTACCCGTTTCGGTAATTGTTTGTGCTAAAAATGAAGAAGAAAACGTAAAAAAGTTTATTCCGTTATTAGCAGAACAAGACTATCCTGATTTCGAAATTGTTTTAATTGATGATGCTTCAAGCGACGAAACCCTGGAAGTTTTTGAACAATTTGAACAACAATATCCTAATATCCGTTTAGTAAAAGTACAAAACAATGAAGCTTTTTGGGGAAATAAAAAATATGCTTTAACCCTGGGAATCAAAGCATCCAAAAAAGAATATTTACTATTTACTGATGCTGATTGTTATCCTACTTCAAAAAACTGGATTACGGCAATGACTTCGCAATTTACCATGAATAAAACGATTGTTTTAGGATATGGTGGTTATGAAAAAGTTGAGCGTTCTTTATTGAATAAAATTATTCGTTTTGAAACTGTTTTAACAGCGGTACAATATTTTTCATGGGCAAAACTGGGACTTCCTTATATGGGTGTTGGCCGTAATTTAGCCTATAAAAAAGAAGAGTTTTTTAATGTAAATGGATTTATCGAGCACATCCAGATTCGTTCTGGCGACGATGATTTGTTTATCAATCAGGCTGCAAACAAAAACAATACGACTATATCCTATACTCCGGAAAGTTTTACTTATTCTAAACCAAAAGAAACTTACAGAGAATGGTTTACCCAAAAAAGAAGACACATATCGACTGCCGAACATTATAAATTTTTCGACAAAATGCAATTGGGTCTGTTTTTTATTTCACAATTATTCTTCTTTATCTTAGTTATACTATTATTAGCTTTCCAGTTTCAATGGATTGCAGTACTGGCTATTTTGGCAACTCGCTATACTGTAGCATGGACTGTAATTGGGTTTTCTGCCGGAAAATTAAAAGAAAATGATATTAAAGTTTGGTTTCCTGTTGTAGAAATCATGCTTATATTCACGCAAATTAATATCTTTATAACTAATATCTTTTCAAAACCTGTATATTGGAAATAAATTCTAAAATAGAAAAAGCGAAAAAGGGCGATCAAATCGCCTTTACTTTTTTATTAGATTATTTCTGGAACGAAGTCTACGGTTTTATGCTAAAGCGTACTGAAAATGAAACCATTGCAGAAGACATTACTATTGAGACTTTCTCTAAAGCTTTTGATAAAATAGGTTCTTACAACCCTGAATTCCAATTTAACACCTGGTTAATTGCTATTGCAAAAAACGTATACATTGATTTATTACGTAAAAAGAAAACCAATCTTTTTATAGAAATCACTGATAACGAAGATCAACAGGCTTACAATATTGCCGACCCTACTCCATCAGCCGAAGATGCTTTAATTAAAGAACAAAATCTTTCGCGTCTGCTACAATGCATCAAAGAACTGAAACCACATTATCAGGAAGTTATTCAGCTGCGTTATTTTCAGGAAATGACCTATCAGGAAATCGCACTTAAAATCGATGAACCCCTGAGCAATGTAAAAGTAAAATTACTTCGCGCTAAAAAATTATTAGCCGAAATTATCGAACGTAATAGATAATTTATTATCTTTAGATAAAGAATAAGATATAATTCGTTTTATTCTTAAAAAAGTAAATTATCCACACTTAAAACAACAACACTTCCGTTGGTTGCTAAACCCAAAACCTTACCGCTTATGATTTAAATGTTACTTAACCTTAAAATCCATAAACTATGTCTAAATCAAGTATCTACGAAACAAGCTGGACCAATCTTGTTTTCGAAAACAAAAACAAAGAGTACGGTGCGTATCAATTACGCCAGGAGAATTCCAAAACCACCATTACCGCTCTATTTATGGGTTTGCTATTGTTAGCCGCTTTGGGAAGCGTATCAGTGTTAATTAACAAATTTAGAGTACCTCCCGTTGTAGAGCCAACAACAGTTTATTGTCCTATGGCTCCTCCTGTAATTATCGATCAGACTATTGTTCAGCCAAAACAACCTGAAACAGTTGCGCCACCGCAACAAAGCGCAGCTGCTGCACCAGCTACCAGCACACAATTAACACATCCTGTTGTTGCTGCACCTGACCAGGCTACGCCTGAAATTGCGACCAATGCAAACAATGCTCCTGCTGTAGAAAATCCTACAGGAACAGGATCAGTTGTAAATGCATTACCGTATACTGGCGGAGGAGGTGGAGAAGCAGTTGTTCCTGTTATAACTAACGATCCTGTACTTCCTGCACTTTTAGACAAAATGCCTGAATTTCCAGGAGGAATGGCTAAGTTTTACACTTATGTAGGTAACAATTTCAACAGACCGGAACTGGATGCTGACAGAACTTTAAAAGTGTATGTTTCTTTCGTAATCGAAAAAGATGGTTCTATTACTGATATCATGGTAAAAAACGATCCTGGTTACGGACTTGGAAAAGAAGCAATCAGAGTATTAAAATCATTAAAAACAAAATGGATTCCCGGAGTACTAAACGGGAAAGCAGTTCGAACTGCCTATAACCTTCCGATCACTATAAAAACGGAAGCTCAATAATAAAAACAGAAAAGCAGAATTTAGGTTCTGCTTTTTTTTTGCTTTATACTAAACCATTATTTTATTAAACCATTAATAGATTAAGAAAAGTTAAGTTTTTGCCTGATTTAAAAACTGTTACGAAAAGCCATAATTTAAAACTTCCCCAACAAAATTTATTTTTACAGTAAATAAAACTTAGTTTTTCTTAATCTCTTAATGGTTAGAAAATCAATATTATTTTTATTTTTAATTACTTTTACGCCACCTAAAAAGGGAAATCAAATCTATCAAAATTAAAAACTAAAAAATGGGAATATTTTCAGCGATCCTTGGCAACGCCGGTTCTGTAAGTCAGGAAGATTTAATTAAAAAATACGGACAACTTTTGACAGATAACGAAGAAATCGAAATGGGTTTTAAACTTATTCGCGATACTTTTATCTTCACTAACAAAAGATTAATATTAGTTGACGTACAAGGAATTACAGGAAGCAAAACAGAATACAAATCTATCGCTTACAAAAGTATCACTCGTTTTAGCGTAGAAACTGCAGGAACTTTTGATCTGGATGCCGAGTTGAAAATTTGGGTTTCAAGCGAATTAAATCCAAGTATCGTAAAACAATTCAACAAATCTGTAAACGTGTATGATGTACAAAAAGTACTGGCTTTTCATGTTTTAGGTTAATCTTCAAAATAAAAAACCCGACAAATTTCTATGAACTTGTCGGGTTTTATCTTCTATCAGAAATTATTATTTCTTTTTCGTAGTTGTTTTTTTCGTAGTGGTCGCTTTCTTGGTAGTAGTCGCTTTAGTAGCTACCGGTGCAGTATTTACAATTTTTTGCTGCACATACGGCTTATACAAACCATCTTTTTCAGCCCTTTTTTTAGCATCTTCAGCTCTTTGTTTTGAGTCCGGATGCGAACTCATCATTTGGTCGATAAATGATGCTTGTGATCCTTCGCTCATTTTAGCCAAAATTCTAAAAGCAGATTCTTCAGCATTTACATCATAACCATTCTTTTTCAAGAAATTATACGAATACAAATCTGCCTCAGCTTCTTGTTTACGGCTAAATTTACTGTCGATTATTGCGCTTCCTATTTTACCCAGCTGACTATCTGTAACACTCGCAATCGTAGCTGATTGTGATGCAGCACCTTCCAATAACGCTTCTTTTCTGTAAGCAGCTTTTATAGCATCTCTTGAATCATTATTGGCAACGTGACCAATTTCATGGCCAATTACTGCAAGAAGCTCGTTATCATCCATAATATCCATCAAACCTGAGTATACACGAACACTTCCGTCTGCAGTTGCAAAAGCATTCACCTCTTTTAATTTATAAACTTTATAATTTAAAGTATATCCGTCACCAGCCGTATATTTTCCAAATACTCTGTTTAGTCTTAAAGTGTAAGGATCGGTCGCACTTGCAACTTCATTTTCAGCATCCATTTTATCTACTGCAGCTTTAGAAAGTGCAGCTGCATCGGCATTACTAAAAGTAAAACCAGTTACTCCTTTTTGAACAGCTCCAATGGCTTTATCGCCAAAATTTATCTGCGCATTCATTTTAGTAAAACCAAAAGTGGCAAACAAAACTCCCAATACAATAAATTTCTTTTTCATGTTTTATATTATTACAATTTAACAACAAATGTATTACAATGTTTAGGTTTTTCTATTTCAATTAAACACAATTTATAACAAATAAAGATATAAATATTAAACGATTAAAAATCAACCTTGTGCTATAATTATTCTTCTTATTCAAATAAACGAACAAAAATTAGTCAATTTTATCAGCATCATGATTTAAAAACAATAATTTAACATGAGTATAAATTTATCATCAAAACGGCTTTTTAAAACTACAAAGAGATCAATACCAAATTAAATGCTAAACGAATCTACAAATAAACTACATTCCTTATCTTTGTACTTTGAATTTTGATATATGGAAACAGTCATTGAAAATATACCAACTGGAAAACCGAAATGGTTAAAAGTAAAACTTCCAATTGGACAAAAATACACTGAACTTCGCGGTTTGGTAGATAAATACAGCTTAAACACCATTTGTACCTCAGGAAGTTGCCCGAATATGGGTGAATGCTGGGGCGAAGGAACAGCTACTTTTATGATTTTAGGAAATGTTTGTACCCGTTCATGCGGATTTTGCGGCGTAAAAACCGGCAGACCGGAAACGGTAGACTGGGACGAACCTGAAAAGGTAGCGCGTTCTATAAAAATCATGAACATCAAACACGCTGTTATTACAAGCGTTGACAGAGATGATTTGAAAGATGGTGGTTCTATTATCTGGATCGAAACCGTAAAGGCCATTCGCAGAATGAACCCAAATACTACTCTTGAAACTTTAATTCCTGATTTTCAGGGAATCGAAAGAAACTTAGACCGAATTGTAGAAGCAAATCCTGAGGTAGTATCACACAACGTTGAAACGGTTCGCCGTTTGACTCGTGAAGTACGTATTCAGGCAAAATACGATCGTAGCCTGGAGGTTTTACGTTATCTGAAAGAAAAAGGAATCAATAGAACAAAATCCGGAATTATGTTGGGTCTTGGAGAGACTGAAGAAGAAGTTTTTCAGACGATGACAGATTTACGTAATGCCAATGTTGATGTTGTTACTATTGGTCAATACCTGCAGCCAAGTAAAAAACATTTACCTGTAAAAGAATTTATTACCCCGGATCAATTTGCTAGATACGAGAAATTTGGTCTTGAATTAGGTTTCCGTCATGTTGAAAGCGGTCCCCTTGTTCGCTCTTCATACAAAGCACAAAAACACATTTTATAAAATAAGGTTATTTGTTTAACTGTTTAATCGTTTAGTCGTACTGACTTAAACGATTAAACAGCTGAACGATTAAACAAATAAACAAAAAACTTGAAAACAAGAATTGCTATTAATGGTTTCGGAAGAATTGGCAGAAATTTATTCCGTTTACTTTTAAACCATCCTGATATAGAAGTCGTTGTCATCAACGATATCGCTGATAACAAAACCATGGCACATTTAATAAAATACGACAGTATTCATGGCGTTTTACCTTTTATCGTTGGCCATGACGAAAAAGGAATAATTGTTAATGAACAACATTATCTGTTTTTTCACGAAAAAAGTATTGCCAATTTAGACTGGAAAAGCCACAATATTGACTTTGTAATTGAATCTACAGGAAAATATAAAACGCACGAAGAACTACACACACATATCGAATCCGGAGCAAAAAAAGTAATCCTTTCCGCTCCATCAGAAGTTGATACTATCAAGACTGTAGTCTTGGGCGTTAACGAAAATATTCTGGACGGAAGCGAAAACATCATTTCCAACGCAAGTTGTACTACAAATAATGCTGCACCGATGATAAAAATCATCGACGAATTGTGCGGAATTGAGCAGGCATACATCACTACGATACATTCTTACACTACAGATCAAAGTCTTCACGACCAGCCACATAAGGATTTACGCCGCGCCAGAGGGGCAAGTCAGTCGATTGTTCCAACAACTACAGGTGCAGCTAAGGCATTAACAAAAATTTTTCCTAAATTGCATGAAAAAATCGGAGGTTGTGGAATTCGCGTTCCCGTTCCCGATGGTTCATTGACCGACATCACGTTTAATGTAAAACGCGCTGTTACAATTGAAGAAATTAACAAAGCATTTCAAGAAGCCTCAAAAACAAATTTAAAAGGAATATTAGATTATACAGAAGATCCAATTGTTTCTGTTGATGTAATTGGCAATACGCATTCGTGTTTGTTTGACGCACAACTTACTTCGGTTATCGACAAAATGGTAAAAGTAGTAGGCTGGTATGATAACGAAATTGGCTATTCATCAAGATTAATAGATTTGATTTTGCTGATAAGAAAAACATAAGATTCATTGTAAAAGCATTGCAATACATGAAATACCACTTTTTGATTCTTTTTTGTTTTTTAAATTCATTTTTGTATTCTCAAACTAAAAAGAATACGGATAGTGTTTTCTATTACAATAAGTTAGTAAACGCAAATCTGAACAAAAAAAAATACAATGAAGCTGTTTTTTACACTAAAAAATCTATTGACTTTTGCGAAACAAACCATCAATCTGAGGGGTTAGCCAACCAGACTTTTAAGCTTGGAAAAATTTATTACAATCAAAAAAAGTATGATGAGGCATTAAAAAACTTCCACAAAAGCGTTTCTTTATTTGATCATATAAACCCTACCTGCACCAAAGTTTTAGCATTGCATTACATTGGTGTAACAAATACAGCGCAAGGCAATTACAAAACTGCTGATACATATTATAAAAAAGCAGATGATCTTTTAAATCAATTAAAAATCATTGATCATGCCGAAGTTTTAAGCTATCAAAAAGCAATGGCCCTAAAAGCGAATAAGAATTTACCTTTGGCGGCAAAATCATTCTGCGAAATCACTAAAAAACCGGATAATTCTGCAAATTTAAAAACAAAAACTGATTCTTATTATCAACTTGGTTTAATAGAAACACAACTCAAACGAAATGATTCGGCTATTATTTATCTCGACAATGCTTTAGAATACAATGCAAAAACGAATAATATTGCTCAAAAATCCAGAATAGTTTTAGCAATAAGTCAATATTATAAGCAAAATAAAAATTTTGATCTTGCCTATTCTTATTTAGACGAACATTATCAGCTGGAAAATTATATTCTAAAATTAAAAAACGCAAAGCTTGACCTTAATGAATTTGAAAAATTCAAAAAGAATCAGTCTTTAAACAATACAATTAAACGCGAAAGCGAAGAAAAAATTCAGTTAAAAACGTATCGTTATTCAAAATTAGTCAGCATTTTGGCTATTGCGCTTATCTCGATCTTATCTCTTTTGAGCCTGGCATTGTACAAAAACAACATTATCAGAAATCAGAATAATTTGCTTTTAAGAGAAAAAAACAAAGAGCTTATCCTGGCTAAAAACAAAGCCGAAAAAGCATCAAAAGCCAGATCCGAGTTTTTATCAACAGTAAGTCATGAGCTCCGGACGCCACTAAATGCAATTAACGGAATTACTCACTTACTTCTCGAGGATAATCCTAAGAAAACACAATTAAAATATCTCGAATCTCTTAAGTTTTCAGGGAATTATCTCACGACATTTATCAATGAAATTCTCGAAATCAACAAAATAGATTCGACAAAAGTTGAGATAGAAAACATTTGTTTTAATCTGAAAGAATTATTATTCAACATTCAGACTTCTTTAAAAGAATTAGCCACTGCAAACAAAAACTACTTTAACCTTGAAATCGACGATGCAATTCCGGATAATTTAATTGGAGATCCTACGAAAATATCGCAGATCATTTTAAACCTGATCAACAATGCTTTAAAATTTACTCAAAACGGAAATGTAAATGTAATTGCAAAATTATATACAAAGGAGGAAGACAATGCAACCGTTTATTTTGAAATCGTAGATACCGGAATTGGTATTCCTGAGGACAAGTTGCAAACCGTTTTTGAAAGTTTCTCACAAGGATCGATAGAAGTCAACAGAAAATATGGCGGTACAGGTTTAGGACTTACGATCGTTAAAAAACTAATTGAACTTTTAGGAGGCGAAATAAAACTAAAAAGCGAAGTGGGTAAAGGCTCGACTTTTACCTTTAAATTAAATTTTAAGATTAACAAAGAACCCTTGGCTGTGGTAGAAGAAGCAAAACCTTATAACGACAAACAATTAAAAAACAAATCGATTTTATTGATTGAAGATAACAAAATCAATCAGATGATTACTCGAAAAATGCTTGAAAATAAAGCAATTTCCTGTGAAATAATCGATAATGGCGAAGATGCGGTCGAACTCTTAAAGGTAAAACGTTTTGACATGATTTTAATGGATGTTCATTTACCCGGAATCAACGGGACGACTGCCACAAAACTAATCCGGGAATTTGACAAAACAACCCCTATTATTGCTCTAACAGCTATTTCGCTTGATGAAAACAGGGATATGCTTTTGTCGTACGGAATGAACGATGTGATTACAAAACCATTTGTACCGGATGAGTTTTACAGTACAATCGCTAAGTTTTTTGATTAACCTAAGATACTGATAAACTAAGTTCTTAAGATTCTAAGTTTGTTTTTATGTATTCTAAAATTGTCGTATCAAAATTTTGCTGATGATTGATAAAGGTGCTTTTTATTGGTAAGTAGTACAATTGCGAGGCCAGTTTAGAATCTTTTAAACGCACATAATCTTTTTCTGTTGTAATGATTCTTTTATTTCCTGCTTTACTTTGAATCGTTTCTAAATCTGAGTCAGAGAAATCATGATGATCCGGAAAAGTCAGACATACATCATTGTCATTTTTTAAATAATCAAAAAACGGAGTTGGCTTTGCAATTCCGGCCAAAAGCAATTTTGGTTCTGATCTAATTTCGCTGACAGCAATTTTATAATTTTCTCCATAAACAGAGTCATCATAATCGATAAACGTAAAGTAGATTTGCTGCGAACAAGTCAGTTTTAATTTCAAACGAATTTCTGCCTGTTCTGCATCTGATAAATCTTTTGGGCATTTTGTAACAATTACAATATTTGCCCTGTTTGCCCCGCTTCTGCTTTCGCGCAAATTTCCAGTAGGCAGCATAAAATCATCTGCGTATAAATCTCCATAAGAGCTCAATAAAATATAAAAACCGGCTTTTACTTTTCGATGTTGATAAGCATCATCTAATAAAACAACCTGAGGTTTTTCATTCTGCGAAAGCAATTGTATAATTCCGTTTGTTCTGTTTGCATCGACGGCTACCTGAACATTTGGAAATTTTTGATAAAACTGAAACGGTTCGTCTCCCAAAATTTCGGCATTCGAACTGGAACTTGCCAAAACAAAACCTTCCGATTTTCTTTTATAACCGCGGCTTAAAGTAGCGACTTTATACCGATCTGATAACAATCGGATTAAATATTCTATTTGTGGGGTTTTACCTGTTCCGCCTACGCTTAAATTCCCGACAGCAATAACCGGAATATTAAATTCAGTCGATTTGAGAATTCCTTTATCAAAGAGAAAATTCCTAATTGAAGTAATGAATCCATATAAAACGGCGAACGGGAACAGTATTTTTCGAAGTAAGTTCATATATTATTTATCAGAATAATGTCCCAGTGCAGAAACTATAATAACGGTCACTATTTCTTCTTCTACCCGATAAATCATCCGGTCTTTTTGATTAATTCTTCTAGACCAATACCCATTAAGATTATGTTTTAACTCCTCTGGTTGTCCTTCTCCAAAAAAAGGAGTTTCAGTTAATTCTAAAAGTATTTTTTCAATCTTTTTTATAGTAGCTTTATTTCCTGATTTATAGTGACTTTTCAAATCTTTACGAGCAATATCGTCAAATTCTACAAAATACTTCCCCATATATCATCTGGATTTAATCTAGTCGTTTTTCCTTGTCTAATATTCTCTTCCGCTCTTTTAACTTTTTCAATAAATTCAGAACTATAAATACTTGGCTCTTCATTAACCTGTCCATAAACTGGTTCAACAATCTCAATACCTTCAACACCTTTAAAAAAAGCTTCAAACATCGCCATAAATGCTTTTCCTGTCTTCGTTTGCTCGTCAACTTTTATTGTAGTCATGACTTATAATTTAGAATTACAAATATACAAAATACAAATCATTAGTTTAAATAATTCAAATGAGACAGTTGCTTCTTTAAACTAAAAAAGTATATTTTTTTTCGTTAATTTGTTTCAACTTTAAAGTTTCACGGTACAATTTAAAACCTGAAACTTGAAAACCTGAAAAAAAGAATAATGAAAATCAAAGAAATATTAGCGGTTCTCGAAGAAATGGCACCTTTGGCTTACGCCGAAGATTTTGACAATGTTGGCCTTTTAGTGGGCAATGCAGAAACCGAAAGCACGGGAGTTTTAGTTTGTCATGATGCTTTAGAGAATGTAATTGATGAAGCTATTGCTAAAAACAGCAACCTTGTAGTTTGTTTTCACCCGATTTTATTCTCCGGGATAAAAAAAATTACGGGTAAAAATTATGTCGAACGTGCAATCCTAAAGGCTATTAAAAATGATATTGCTATTTATGCCGTTCACACTGCTCTGGACAATCATTCAGCCGGCGTTAATAAAATATTTTGCGATGCTTTAGGATTAACCAATACAAAGGTTTTAATCCCAAAACAAAATTTTATTCAAAAATTAGTTACTTATACAACACCTGAGAATTCCGAGAAAGTTCGAAACGCTATGTTTCAGGCTGGTGCCGGTACAATTGGCAATTATGATAATTGCAGTTTTAATACTGAAGGTTTTTTTACTTTTAAGGGAAATGAAGACAGCAATCCTGTAATTGGAGAGCGAGGAAAATTACATACCGGAACCGAAATAAAAATTGAAGTTATCTTCGAAAAACATTTACAATCCAGAATTTTAAAAGCACTTTTCGCGAATCATATTTATGAAGAAGTAGCTTATGAAATTTATGATTTGAAAAATTCACATCAAAATATTGGATTGGGGATGATTGGGGAATTTGAGGAAGAAATAGATGAAAAAGATTTTCTGCTTTATGTAAAAGACAAAATGATTGCTGACGGAATTCGTCATTCGGCTTTTACAGGAAAAAAAATAAAGAAAGTTGCTGTTTTGGGAGGCTCAGGAAGCTTTGCCATAAAAAATGCAATTCAGGCTGGAGCCGACGCTTTTTTGACTGCAGATTTAAAATACCATCAGTTTTACGAGGCCGAAAACCGACTACTTTTAGCCGATATTGGTCATTTTGAGAGCGAACGCTATACAAAAAACTATATTGTTGATTATCTTCGAAAAAAAATCCTTAATTTTGCCATCATTTTATCAGAAGAAAATACAAATCCAGTTAAGTACTTATAGAATATGGCGAATACGAAAGAATTAAGTGTTGAGGACAAGTTAAGAGCAATATACGATTTACAGCTTATTGACTCTAGAATTGACGAAATCAGAAACGTGAGAGGAGAACTTCCTTTAGAAGTGGAAGATCTAGAAGATGAAGTTGCAGGTTTAAGCACGCGTTCAGAGAAACTGAAAAGTGAACTTGAGGTTATTGAAGATCTTATCAAAGCAAAGAAAAATGCTATTGATGAGCACAAAGAGGTTATCAAAAAATACACAAAACAACAAGAATCAGTTCGTAATAACAGAGAATTTAATTCTTTGACTAAAGAGGTTGAATTTCAGGAATTAGAAATTCAATTGGCTGAAAAGCAAATCAAAGAAATGAAAGCTTCTATCGAACATAAGAAAGAAGTTACTGCTAACTTAAAAGAAAAACTTGACGCTAAAAGTTCGCACTTAAAACATAAAAAATCTGAATTAGACGCTATTATGGCTGAAACTCAAAAAGAAGAAATCTTCTTGTCTGAGAAATCAGCTGAGTACTCTGCTCAGATCGAAGAAAGATTATTAGCTGCTTACACCAGAATTAGAAGTAGTGTACGTAATGGTTTAGCGGTTGTATCTATCGAAAGAGGAGCATCTGCAGGATCATTCTTTACTATTCCGCCTCAAACTCAGGTAGAAATTGCTTCAAGAAAGAAAATCATTACTGATGAGCACTCTGGAAGAATTTTAGTTGACAGCGCATTGGCTGAAGAAGAAAAAGAAAAAATGGAACAATTGTTCTCTAAATTCTAAATACGAGTCCCGATTTTATCGGGACTTTTTTTTTCACTTGTTTTTTTGCCCAGTTTTTAAAATCATATTTTTTACCTTTATAAAAAATTTAAGTTTTGGGAATTAAAAAAGGAATTCGTTTCATTACATTAAAATCAGTTGGACAATATATTAACTTTCTGAGTTACGTTCGCCCACAAAAAGCTGTTGCACTTTCTTACGCACTTTTTAGTCAGCCCAGAGTTGGGAGATTACAAAAAGAAAGCTTACCCAAAATATTAAAAAATACCGAAACAGAAACGTTTCATCATAACGAACATCATTTTCAGACGTATATCTGGAAAGGAAATGAAACCAAAATCCTTCTGGTTCACGGTTGGGAAAGCAATGCTGCACGCTGGAAAAAAACATTACCGCACCTTCAAAAATCGGGAAGTACCATTATTGCCATTGATGCTCCGGCTCACGGGCAAAGCAGCGGTAAGGAATTTAATATTCCGCTTTATGCTGAATTCATTAATAAAGCAGTAGAAAAATACCAGCCAACTATTATTATTGGTCATTCTATTGGGGGCGCTGCCTGCGTTTATCATCAATATTTATTCCCAAATACGAGTATTAATAAAATGGTGATTCTTGGAGCGCCATCAGATTTAAAAACCCTGATCGACAATTACATTTCGATGCTGAGTTTAAATACGAGAATGTTTTCGCTTCTTGAAAGTAAATTCATAAATCGTTTCAACTTTAAAATTGGGGATTTCTCCGGGCAAAAATTCGCCTCTCAATTTAATGTTGCCGGTTTTATCGCTCACGATACGTCAGACAAAATTGTTGCTTTTGAAGAAGGTCGAAAAATCGCCAGCAATTGGAAAAATAGTCAGTTTATAGAAACAAAAGGTTTAGGTCATGGCATGCATGATGACGAATTGTATGAGAAAGTGATTGCCTTTTTGTTTAGTGAAGGTTCTGAGCCACTAAGTCGCTAAGACACTAAGTTTTTTTTTTACTTTATGCATATTGTGCATTTCTTTGCGGAGTTTCTAGTGTGATCCTTCCTCCCTCAGGATGACAAAATTGCGAATAGGGGATTGTAAAGAAAAAATCCGTTTAAATCTGCGCTTTTGTAAAGCAAATCCGCGTCATCTGCGTTTCATTATCTGCTATTATTTGTTTTAAAGTTTTCTCTTTATTTAGTATGACATAAAATGAGAATAAAACTTAGCGCCTTTGTGCCTTTGTGGCAAATCTAAACAACTATTTTAAAAGAGTTCAACATTTCTTTTTCGCCTTTACCTGTTATTATTATTGCTCTTGAGTCTTTGGCTCTTCTGATCCAGTCTTGTTCCAGCATTTTATTCAATAACAAAGTTCCTACTGTACCTGCGATATGATATCTTCTTTCGCTCCAGTCCAGGCAAGGTTTTAAGAATATTCTTTTTTGCTTTTGAGCTTCTTCTAAATTAATTCCAAAATCTGAGAACCATTTTTCGCCTTCGGGACTAATTTTGAAAGCATTATTCTTTTCTATTATGATTTTTTGTTCTAATAAACTATCAGCTAAAGCCACACCTATTTTTCCTGCTAAATGGTCATAGCAGGTTCTGCAATATTTTACAGGAGGATAGTTTTCTTTTTTCTTTTTTGGGGAATTCTCCGGCTTCGGGATAAGATTGGCCATTGCTTCAACAACGTAGGCAACTTCTTTACTATAAAATCTATAATATTTATGGCGGCCTTGTTTTTCTACACAAAGCAAATTAGCCTCAAGAAGTTTAGCCAAATGCATGCTCATATTTTGTGGAGATGTATTTACAGCAACTGAAAGTTCTGTGGCGGTAAATGCCCTTCCGTCTAGCAATGTCCACATGATTGCAGCACGTGTGGCGTCACCAATTAATCCTGCAGCTTTTATAAATTGATCTTCCATTTAGATTTCATAGTTAAATATAGAATGAAGTATTCTTTTGTAAAGTTAAATAACTTTGCTAAAAACAATCTTCATGGCCTCTACTTTATTTCTTCAGTCTGATGTTCAGGATCCTTATTCGATATATAAAAAAATGTTGGATAAAAACCCCGTTTATTGGGATGACGAGAATAAAATTTGGGCTATATACTCTTATCAGTATAGTACCGAAATTCTAAAAAATCCCGAAGCTTTTATTCCGGCTATAAATCCGGATAACGAACAGCAACTAAACAGATATGCTTTGGAAATCCTAAATAATTTGACCAGATTATCAAATGAGATTCAACATGAAATAAATAAAGAGATTGCAAATTTGTTGTTTTCAAACTTGAAACCCGTTGACATCAATAGTATCCTCTATCAATTGATAAAAGATGATTTAATCGAAAATAAAATCGATTGGGTAAATTCGGTTTGTAAAAAACTCCCCGTTTTGGTTGTTTTGAAAAGTTTTGATTTTGAAGAAAATGATTGTGATTTTATTTTGGATAAAATTCAAATTTTGGTCAAAATAATGCTTCCGATTAAAACTGAAGAAGAAGTAAAACTTATCAATGAAATTTCTGAGATAATATTTTCTATCGTCGAAAAGCAACTTTTGTCTTTAGATTTCTATGAACTTTTATTACATAAAATATCCGAATCAGAAGTTCTTTCGCTTGACGAAATAAAAAAAATAGCCACTAGTAATTTAATCGGATTGTTTATTCAGAGTTATGATGCGGGACGAGGAATTTTGAGTAATTCGTTACTACAAATTATCCATCACAAAACTTTTTCGGACAAAACAGAAATTCAAAAAACTATTATAGAAACCTTGCGATTTGATCCTCCAATTCATAATACCAGAAGAATTGCAAATACTGATATTAATTTAGGAGAAACGATAATTAAAAAAGGTGATAAAATAGTAATTGTTCTTGCTGCCGCTAATCGGGATTCTCAGAAATTCGAAAATGAATCTGATTTCGATATCAAACGTTTTAATAATAATGAGAATTTGACTTTTGGTATTGGAGGTCATCAATGTTTAGCCAAACATTTTTCGATCAACCTGGCGACTGAAGTTTTATGGCTTTTATTTGATCAATATAAGACGATTACACTTTTAGAAAATAATATAGAATATGAACCCATGATAAATGCCAGATTGCCTAAACATATCTGGATTTCAATAAAATAAAAAAAAAAAAAACAATATGATAGCAGTAATTTTTGAAGTCATCCCAAACGAAGGAAAAAAAGCAGAATATCTTGATATTGCAGCAAGCCTTCGCCCGGAATTAGATTATATCGAAGGATTTATATCGATAGAACGTTTTCAGAGTTTTACTAATCCTGAGAAAGTTTTATCATTGTCTTTCTGGAAAGACGAAGAAAGTATCCAGCAATGGCGAAATCTCGAAATGCACCGTCACGCTCAGGCAAAAGGCAGAAATGAAGTTTTTAAAGATTATCATTTAAGGATTGCAACTGTAGTTCGCGATTACGGAATGTTTGACAGAAAAGAAACGCCCGAAGATAGTTCTTCTTATCATAAATGATTGAAGGGCAAAGGTTCAAAGTTTTCTTCTTAGATTCTAAGATGCTGCGTTTCTAAGTTTTTTTAGATAAAGTAATCATGTTTGTACAAGATTCAGTAAAACCTGAAACCCAATAATCCAATAATCAAATAATCAAATAATCCAATAATCAAATAATCTAAAAATCTAACAATCCAACAATCCAATAATCTAAAGATCTAATAATCTAAAATCTAAGAAGTCTAAATTTTGCTTACTTTTGCAGTATGGAAGAGAATTTAAAGCGTCTGAATAAATTTATTGGTGAAACAGGATATTGTTCCCGTCGTGAAGCTGATAAACTTATCGAAGAAGGACGCGTAACAATAAATGGTGCTGTACCTGAAATGGGGACTAAAGTTTCGCCAGATGATGAAGTACGCATAGATGGAAAGTTAATTGTAGAAAAGCACGAAAAACTGGTATATTTGGCTTTTAACAAACCTGTTGGAATCGAATGTACCACGAATCTTGAAGTTCGCAACAATATTGTGGATTATATTAATTACCCAAAACGTATTTTCCCAATTGGCAGACTGGATAAAGCCAGTGAAGGATTAATTTTTATGACGAATGATGGTGATATCGTAAACAAAATTTTACGCGCCAGAAACAATCACGAAAAAGAATATACGGTTACGGTAAACAAACCTATTACAGAACGTTTTATACAACGCATGGGAAATGGTATTCCGATTCTGGATACTGTGACTAAAAAATGTAAAGTAGAGCAGATTAGTCAATTTACTTTTAAAATCATTTTAACACAGGGTTTAAACCGCCAGATTCGTAGAATGACAGAATATCTGGGTTATGATGTAACGGCGCTTAAACGTATCAGAATCATCAATATTTCGCTTGATGTTCCGGTTGGCCGTTATCGTGATTTGACTGATGATGAAATTAAAGAATTAAACCATTTAATTGAACCATCAAGTAAGACCGAAGAAGCGAGTTTACCAAAACCTGAGTCTCCAAGACGAAGAACAGATTTTCTCCAAAAAGATGATGTTCCTAAACGAAGAACAAATTTTATATCAAAGGATGATCCGAGATTTAAGAAAAAAGGAGATTATTAAATTGATCTTATAAAAAATACCCTTTTACTGAAACAAAAGGGTATTTTTTTTATATAATGCTTTTATGAATTATTATATTAAAACCATCTTCTTCTTTTAAATAAAAATGCTCCAACTGAAGATAAAATAACAGATACGAAAAGAAGAATCCAGAAACCATATTTACTTTCTTCCAGCCCATTCGGGACATTCATTCCGTATAAACTGGCAATCAAAGTTGGAATCATTAAAATAATAGAAATAGAAGTCATTTGCTTCATTATATTATTCATATTATTAGAAATTACCGAAGCATACGCATCCATCATTCCGGTCAAAATATTACTGTAGATATTCGCCGTGTCCTGCGCCTGGCCCAATTCGATATCAACATCTTCCAGCAAATCGGAATCAAAGTGTTCTCTGTGGGCTTTTAAATTTTTAATTCGGTGAAACAAAACATGGTTTGCTTTTAAAGAAGTAATAAAAAACACCAGACATTTTTCTATTTGCAAAAGCGCCTGTAATTCTTCATTTTTAATCGATTTCTCTAAATTATCTTCTGCAAGTTTTATCTTTTGGTTAATTTGTTTCAAATACTTCAAATACCAGACACTTGATGACAAGAGTAACCTCAAAACCCAGTCAAAATTATCTTTAACTTCAATATTTTTACGTCGTGAATACAACATAAAATCATGTATGATTTCTGTTTTGTAAAAAGTAATTGTCACACAGACATTATCCTTAAAAATTACACCAAGCGGGATAGTCTGAAATGGAAGTTTTATATCATTGCTTTTTATGGGAACACGCATGATAATCAATGTCCAGCCATCTTCTATCTCAATACGGGGTCTTTCGTCGATATCTTCGATATCATTATAAAAGGCTTCCGGAATTTGAAGTTCTTCGAGTAAGTATTTCTTTTCTGTTTCTGAAGGAGCTTCAATATTGATCCAGCAATCTGGAGTCCATTCTTTTGTCTCAATTAATCCGTTGTTATTTTTGTAAAAGGCTTTCATTTCAAAATTGCAGGGTTTTATTTAGCAATTTGAAAAATTCAAAAAGCTATTTTAATTTAATACTAACGAATAATAATCGTCCATTGAAGAAGTTTTTTTTAAGTGCTGCAAAAGTATCCTTATATTTTTAAAACCCAAAACTTTAAAGCAATAATTAGACATTAAAAAACCACCTTAAGTTTTCACTAAAGGTGGTTTTCTGAAAAAATTACTTTTTATTATTTAAAAATTCGTAATACAGTGCTTTTGATAAAAAGGTTTTATTCTGATATTCATCAATTCGTTCTTCTTTTTTTATCTCAATTAATTGACCGTCGAGGCGAAATTTTGAAAAGTATTCCCTTCGCGCTTCATCATTAAAATTTAAATCGCTCAAAAATAATGGTTCAACGCATTTGTTTACTGCAATATTATAATTTGTAATTAGATTTCCCCAATTTACAAAACTGCATAACAAAACCGTTCCGTAAAAATACCACACCATTTGATTTGCCAGATAAGCATTTGTTTTTTGTTTTGTGATTTTTAGAAAAACAAAAACTAAACCTATAATAGATAAAATTAAAAAAGCATAAACTCCTAATCGTTTATAGGTTAATCCAAAAACCGAAATGTATTCTGAATTTTTAATAATAGTGCTTACAATTAAAAGCCCGTTTAAGAGAATCCATATTTTGGCCAGTTTTTTAAGATTAGCTGCTTTTTTATCAAAGTTGAATCCGCCTTTAAAATAAAACATAATCACACCAACTGCCATAATTATGGAGAAGATTACTGAGTTTACTCTTTCGTGTGTATCGGCACTTAGGTTCGATTTTGCTATGACTTCAAAAAACTGTTCGTAATTGTAGGTAACAATAAATACTAAAAGCATCAAATTCAGCAATACTAAAGTAATCTCACCGCTTTTTCTCTCGAAGTCAATGTCCAGAAATGAAAATGTATTCTGATTTTTAATCTCGGTTATATTATTGAAATCATTGTCCAGTAATTCATTTTTTTCATAACAAATTTCAGGCACCCAGTAATTCCAGAAACTGAATGAAATATAGACCCCCAATACTCCGATTAAAATAATTTCTACAATATCGATATCTAAAGTATAATCTGTTAATAAAGAAGAGAAATGTGAGCTTCCGAAAGAATAGGCTATAAAAAATAATATTATAAAAATGGTTGGAATAACGAAATAAGCGACCAGCTTCTTGGTAAAATTATTATGAATTTTTCGTTCCGGAAGCCATTGGCTAAACATAAAAATACGGCCTAACGAAGCGAATGCATTTAAAAACACAAGCGGAAAAACTTGCACTATTTTAAGTTTTGTATCCTGCGTTTTAAATTGTAAAAAGAGAATGGACATCGCCAAGGCCAAAAAAGAAACAAAATCTCCGTACCAGGCAAAAGCCAGACAAGACAAAACCGAAGTAACAACCAACATTAAATGCGATCTGTCTGTAAAGCGATCCTGAAAAAAATAACAGATTGAACCGGTAAGTAATAGTCCAAAAATAGCGAGGTTTACTCCTATTGATTCGTTGTAAAAAAGCAGTGTAAATACTATACTGCAAGCTAGGATAATTTGGTGTTTTTTCATATTTGTTGAATTTTAAAAGTACTTTGTATTTCAAAGTGTTAAGGTAAAAAAATATAGTTATTACGATTTCATTAATTTTTCAAGGTAAGAAAGGTGTTCTTTAAAGGCCGCACGTCCTCTGGGAGTCACCTGATAAGAAGTTTTGGGCTTTTTACCCACAAACTCTTTTTTGACTTCGATATATTCTGATTTTTCAAGCGCTGAGGAATGACTGGCTAAATTACCGTCTGTGATATTCAGAAGATTTTTCATTTCGGTAAAATCAACCCATTCATTAACCATCAGGATGGACATAATACCCAATCTGACACGACTTTCAAAATCTTTATTTAGTTTATCAATAATTCCCATTGCGTGGATTATTTATATTTTTTGAACATTATTAATCCGTACAAGATATGCAAAATACCAAATCCGATGATCCAAAAAACTAAACCATATCCGATATAAAAAAGAGAAACAAATCCTAAAATCAATTCGCAGAAACCTAAGTACTTAACATCTGAAAAAGTATACTTTTCAGCGTTTACAAGTGCCAAACCATAGAAAATTAAAGTAGCCGGAGCGATTAATCCATAAAGTTCATGGTGCAAAAGAGCCAGACAGAATATCCCTCCTGCCAAAAGTGGAATCGCTAAATTGAAAAGCATGTTTTTTGTGGCCGATGTCCAGATCGGTAAATCGTATTTCCTGCTTTTTCTGATGGTAAAAGTAAGTCCAAAAGCAAATGCAAATACCAAGATAACTAAACCTGTAAAAAACAATTGAGTTACTAAACTATAGGGAATAATAATTTGTTCTCCGCTAAAATATTCAATTCCGTTTGCTTTGAATAGTTGGTACACGTACAATCCTCCAATCAATGCCGACAGACCTGCAAATACTCCTGAGAGTCCGCTTAAGGATATAAATCTTGAAGAGCGCTCCATCATGGAACGAATGTGTGCTAAATCTTCTTGGTGCTTCTGATTCATAAATAAAGTACTTTGTAATGCAAAGTTATATTTTATTTTGAATTGACAAGTAGAAAGCGTGATTTTTTTTATCAAATCGAATGAAGTGTAAATTTTTATATGCCACCCCGATGGATTCTGAAAACAAAACTCGTCAATTTCTATAAATATATCGTCCTGATGGGACTCTGTTATATATTTTCGATGGAACTCACTTTTGAACACAACGCTGCGTGAGGGATAGGAATAAGCTACCGCAGTAGCATGGATAGCCCGACCCAATTTGAGAAAGGCGCTTAATAGGCGGTTGCAAGGGAGCGCCTTTTGCAAATTGGGTCACGCCCAAAGTATATAAAAACAACAAAGCCTACTCGGGTGAATAGGCTTTGTTTATTTTTATTTGAGAAAATTATTTTTTTGCACTTCTCATTTTTCTTGCTAAAAGTGTATTTTTAAGCAGCATGGCAATTGTCATTGGCCCTACTCCACCAGGAACTGGCGTAATATATGATGATTTTTTGCTTACTCCATCAAAATCAACGTCACCTTTAATAACGTAGCCTTTTGGGTTTGAAGCATCGTCAACTCTGGTGATTCCTACATCGATTACTACTACTCCGTCTTTTACCATATCTGCTTTTAAGAACTCAGGAACTCCTAAAGCTGTAATAATGATATCAGCATTTTTAGTAAATTCGGCTAAGTTGTTAGTACGGCTATGGGTTAAGGTTACAGTTGAATCTCCTGGATTTCCTTTACGGCTCATTAAAATACTCATTGGTCGGCCTACGATGTGGCTTCTACCAATAACAACGGTGTGTTTACCGGCAGTTTCTACTTTGTAACGCTCTAACAACTCCATTATTCCAAATGGTGTTGCAGGAATAAAGGTTTCCATTTCTAAAGCCATTCTTCCAAAATTTGTTGGGTGAAAACCATCAACATCTTTATCAGGATCTATTGCCAGTAAGATTTTTTGTTCGTCGATATGTTTTGGTAAAGGCAACTGAACGATATAACCGTCAAGATTATCATCTTCATTTAATTCTTTAATTTTAGCTAATAGCTCATCTTCGGTAATATCTTCGGGTAAACTTACTAAAGTTGAATCGAAGCCAATTTGCTGGCAAGATTTTACTTTACTTCCTACGTAAGTTAAACTTGCCCCGTTTGTACCAACGATTACGGCTGCCAAATGAGGTACTTTTCCTCCGGCATCTTTTATCGATTGAACTTCGGCTGCAATTTCGTTTTTAATGTTTTCAGCTGTTTTTTTACCGTCTAGTAGTTGCATTTCTTTTGAGTTAAATGTTTTGAGTGAAAAGTGAGAAGTTAACTGCTTCTCTATTATTAATATAGTTATAAAATTTAAGGTCTAAAATTCCAAACAACTTGAAACTTTAAACCTTAAACAAATTTTTCTTTATCTCGGCATTCCGCCTGGCATTCCTTTCATGCCCCCCATCATTTTCATCAGGTTTTTTCCGCCCGGACCTTGCATCATCTTCATCATTTTGCTCATTTGGTCGAATTGCTTCATTAACTGATTTACCTGCTCGACTTTGGTTCCGGAACCTTTAGCGATTCTGGCTTTCCTTTTTACATCGATTATGGCAGGTTTGCTTCTTTCGATTGGTGTCATCGAGTGAATGATTGCTTCGATATGTTTAAAAGCATCATCTTCTATTTCTACATCTTTCATGGCTTTTGAAGCTCCCGGTATCATTCCAACCAGGTCTTTCATATTACCCATTTTCTTTACTTGCTGAATTTGAGTTAAGAAATCATCAAAACCGAATTCGTTTTTAGCGATTTTCTTTTGAAGTTTTCTTGCTTCTTCTTCGTCAAATTGTTCCTGCGCTCTTTCTACAAGAGACACAACGTCTCCCATACCTAAGATACGCTCGGCCATACGATCCGGATAGAAAACATCAATTGCTTCCATCTTTTCTCCTGTACCTACAAATTTGATTGGTTTGTTGACAACCGTTTTGATCGAAATTGCTGCTCCACCACGAGTATCTCCATCTAATTTGGTTAAGATAACTCCATCAAAATTCAGGATATCATTGAAGGCTTTTGCTGTGTTTACAGCATCTTGTCCTGTCATGGCATCTACAACAAACAAAGTTTCCTGTGGCTGAATTGCTTTGTGAACACGGGCAATTTCGTCCATCATTTCCTGATCTACAGCCAGACGACCGGCAGTATCGACAATTACGACATTAAAACCGTTTGCTTTTGCGTGTTTGATTGCGTTTTGAGCAATTTCTACAGGATTTTTATTTTCCGGTTCTGAGTAAACCTCAACGCCTATTTGATCACCAACAACGTGCAACTGATTAATCGCCGCAGGACGGTAGATATCACACGCTACAAGAAGTGGTTTTTTATTTTTCTTCGTTTTTAAAAAGTTGGCAAGTTTACCAGAGAAAGTCGTTTTACCAGAACCCTGAAGTCCTGACATTAAAATAATACTCGGATTACCAGAAAGATTGATTCCGGCAACATCACCACCCATTAATTCTGTTAGTTCATCTTTTACTAACTTCACCAATAATTGTCCTGGCTGAAGTGTAGTTAAAACGTCCTGACCTATTGCTTTTTCTTTTACTTTGGTGGTAAAATCTTTAGCAATTTTAAAGTTAACATCGGCATCTAATAAGGCACGACGAACTTCTTTTAAGGTATCGGCTACGTTTACTTCTGTAATTTTACCGTGCCCTTTTAATATATGGAAGGCTTTATCTAACTTATCACTTAAATTATCAAACATAATTTTTTCTTTATTTGAAGTGCAAAGATAATCTAATTAGATATTTCAGGCAATTTTTATTTAACTGCAATGTACGTTTTGATTTAACCGCAAAGGACGCTAAGTTTTCCGCAAAGTTCGCTATGTTTTTTTGCTCGCAAAGTCGCGAAGTCGCAAAGTTTTATGCTTGTTTTAACCGCAAATTATGTTACATTTTTTTGCACGAAGACTCTAAGACACAACGTTTTTTGTTTCACGCAGATTTAAAAGATTTAAGCAGATTTTGAAAATCTTTATAATCTTTTAATCTGTGGCTATAAATTAAAAAGCGCAAAGAAAAATAATCTTTGCGCCTTCGTGCCTTTGTGGCAATATTTTTAAAACTGGAAATAAATAAAAGGCTGTGAGCCTGCCACTGCTGTTGCGTAAACAATCCAATATACAAAACCAAGGATAATTGCTTTTCCTAGTAAAGGGGTTTTGTCGAAAACGAATTTCATTTTTGATGTGATCGCTTCCGGTAAGAAATGCCAAACGTATCCAAAAAGCATCAGTAAGAATACATTTTTATATCCTAATATGATTGCCTGCCAATGTTCCGGTTCGAACGTCAACTGACCAATATTGTTGATGACCTGCAAAGCTGTTTCGAAATCTCTGGCGCGGAAAAAGATCCAGCAGAAAACTACGAAATGAAATGTGATTACGATAGAAAAAAACGTCCATAAGAAATTTGAACCTTTGCCGTCTTTTTTGGAAGGAAAAAATTCCATAAAGATTTTATGCACTGCTAATGCTAATCCGTGTAAGGCTCCCCAAACAATAAATTGTGCTCCGGCTCCATGCCATAATCCTCCTAAAAGCATAGTGGTAAACAAATTGAAATTGGTTACCAATGTCTGGTGTTTTTTCTTTGAAAGTAAAAATGTCAACGAAAACAACACGATTGCTCCAATTGCTATACCTAACGGAATGAAACTCTCGTTTATATTTGACATTCCCCAAAGCAATAATCCGAAGAAGAATAAACTTGGGAATAAAAATCCTGCGAATGTTCCTTCTCTGTTTCCTCCTATAGAAATATACAGGAAATCTTTTAGCCAGGTAGATAAAGAAATATGCCATCTTCTCCAGAAATCGGTTATCGATGTTGACTTATATGGCGTCCTGAAGTTAGCCGGTAATTTGAATCCTAACAATAAGGCGATTCCGATTGCCATATCTGAATATCCTGAAAAGTCGCAATAAATTTGAATCGCATAACCATACGATGCCATCAAATTTTCGAAAGAAGTATAGTTCATTGGCGTATCAAAAACACGGTCAACGAAGTTTATCGAGATGTAATTGGATATTACTGTTTTCTTGATCAATCCGCCAATAATCAAAAACAAGGCATTGTTTACATCTTGCTTGGTCAGGTTTAGTTTTTGATAAATCTGTGGCAGGAAATCTTTGGCACGTACAATTGGCCCGGCAACTAATTGCGGAAAAAACGACACGAAAAATAAATATTCGATATAGTTTTTTGTTGGCTTAATTTCTTCACGATAAATCTCGATAATATAACTCATCGACTGAAACGTATAAAACGAAATTCCGACAGGAAGAAAAATATCGTGAAGCTTATAATTACCATGAAACATGTCATTGAATGTGACAATCATGAAGTTCATGTATTTAAAATACCCCAATAATCCCAAATTCAGGATTACACTTATAACCAGATAAATTTTCTTTCGGCTGTCTTTTGCTTCTCGATAGATAATTTGGCTTAAGCCATAATCTACAACCGAGGAAAGCAATAAGAGTAAAAAGTAAATTCCGCTTGACTTATAGTAAAAGAAAAGCGAGAACAGAATAACGTAGGTTAATCTTAAATAAAACGTTTTGCGTAAAAATGCATACACAAAATAAAACACGAGAAATAATCCCAGGAACAAACCGGTATTAAATAATAATTTTTCTTCGGGATTGTATATAAACCAACTTTTAGCCTGTTCTAATGTAACTGCACCAAAGTTTTGAACAAACCAATTATTTATGCTATCAATTGTAATCAACTTAATTCTTTAATTTAAAATTATTGTAAGCGTTTAAAAATGCCTGTGTAAACAAATCTCCTTGTTTCTCATATCCTTTTTTAGAATAATGAACCCAATCCGGACCTATTAATCCCTGAGATTTTAATTGCTGGATTCCGTGCATTCCACCAAATTCATCATATAAATCCCAAACAGCAACATTGTCTGTTTCGGCCATTTGAATTATACTTCTTGCATAATCGAATATATAAGTATTAGTTCTTCTTCCTTTAAGCAAGGAAGGTGCCGGCGTACTAATAATTATTGGAACGTTTATATTTTGTTCTTTCACCTTCTTTATAAACTGGCGCAACTGCTCAATATAAGCCGAAGCTTCCATATGATCGTAACTTTCATTTGTTCCTAAAGAAAGCACCAACATATCAGGATGTAAAGCTTTTAGTTGTTCAAAAAATAATGGATACTTATTATAATCCGAGAATTTGGCTCCGTTTACACCTATACCGCTATACATGATTCCAGGTGCGTCTTTTTCGAGAACAATTCCGTTAAGCGCATATTTATCAGCATTTTTATTCGGAATCAGAAAGATTTTATCCAATGCTTTGTCAGAGTGATACGAATGAGAAAATGAATCGGATTCGAGATCTAGAGAAACAAACGCTGAACTTGTAATGTTTTTTGGCTTTGTTTCGTTCGTTAAAATCTTCAACGTTCTGCCCGCGCGGATATTATTTGATTTTAGATGGTTCTCTCTTTTAATTTCGGCAATCGAGATATTATACTTATCAGCAATTGTCGAAATAGCTTCTCCTTTTTTAATTTTATGAGTGATCACCTTACGTTCTGTCGACTGAATTGTTTTGGTTTGGGATGATGTAGCCAAATCAAACATATTTTCATTTTTAGGCGTAATAATATGAATGGTGTTAAATTTATAATTTGCCTCTTTTATATGCAATTCGATTGCAAAACCACCATTATCCCTCCATAATGCTATTCCGCTTAAACCAACAGGAACATTTTTGAAAGGGTGAATATTTCGATAACTTTCCCATACCCTGTTCGAATAGAAACGCTCGTTATAAGAACCATTTGTTTTGGCTAATTGATACGGAAAAACCAATCCTCTTCCGGCGTTACCAAATTTTCGCTGAAGATTAAGCCTGATTTCATTGGTCATTAAATCTCCCTGAATATGAGAATCCCCAATATGTACAATACTTATCTTTTGATTGTTATGATCCTCGTTTTCCTTTAATTTCTTAAAAAAACCTGCTAAGACTTTTGCATTATAGATCCTATCTTCCGAAAAAGAATCAACTGCTGCTGTATCGACTTTATGAATCATGTTTTTTGTTATTGGAATTGGATCTGGCTTTTGTATTTTATCGTTTGTTGTAAAAAAAAGACAACAAAAGAAAATCATTAATCTAGTCATTTACGCTATCATTTTTTACAGAAACGGAATCTGTATTTGTTTTCCTGACGGCTTTCCGCTTATTAACGTCAGTTTCTCTATTTTCTCGTAATACTTTGTATTGCTCGTAACCTTTATTCAATTGATCGTATAATAATTTCCCTATTGCTTTTGCTCCGCGCTGGTTAAAGTGTGTATAATCTTTATTGGCTTTTGCCGGAGATTCATCTACCCATTTTACCATAGATCCGTCGCCTCCCATTAAGGTATATAAATTTACAAAACCTGATTCGGTTTCCAGTGCATATCTTTTTTGGGCTTTCATTAGAGGAACTACAGCAGAATCTGTTTTCATCTCCATATCATATTTTGTAGATTTATCGGCTGTTGAAATGATCAAAACAGAAACTCCCGGAAAAGATTCTTTTATTTTATTCACCGCTTTTGTCATTCCTCTTTGGTACCAGGAATAATTCTTGGTTCCGTAGTTTAAAACGTTGGTTCCGTAATGTAAAATAACCAAATCGTATTTCAGGCTATTATTGAATCCCTGCATAACATTGGCATTGAACATGGAAATTGGCAATCCTGAATTTCCTCTTTGTGAGAAATTGTCAACATGAACTCCACTTCCGTTATCAAAATTAAAGCCGTAAATAGGAATTGAATCCGCATGGATAAAATTAGCCTTGAATGCTTTTATGCTTCCTGAACTCACTTTTAAGGTATTGATCAGGTTGTTAGGAACAAGACTTTTTCGTAAAGTATCTTTTCCGATAATAAAATTTACATTTCCTTTTTTAGATGATCTGCCATAAAACAAGGTAGGATTATCTAAAGTGGTAGAATACTTATTAGTACCTGCTTCATACTGAACCCAGGTGGTATTTACTTTATCATTTGCAAAAAATACATGACCGTTTACTCCAAAAGGACTAATTGGATTTTTAATATTTAAATAGGAAAGCGTTTTCCAGTTTTTAGAATATGAAGATTTTACTGAACCTCTCGACGCTGCAGATTCTGAAGTGATAGAAACAAAACCAACACCGTTACCACCAAAACGTTCCTGATAATTCGATCGAACATCCTGCACGATCAAATCACCATCTGTCATAGAATCGCCATAATAAGCGATCCTTACTTTCGATTGTGGATTTTTTTCAAGTTGGTATAATTTTTCGTAAAAAGAAACCAGATATTGGTATCCTTTATAATTATCGAAAGTTTCAGATGGAAATTCGATTCCTTCAGCGGCATTAAAAGTAATTTTTTCTCCTGCTTCCTTTTTTTCGCTGTCGGCGATACTGTCTCCTTTTAGCGCCAAAGAATCGTTTGCTACAGATTCTAACAGCAGACTATCGATAAGGACATTTTTAGAATCTACCTTACTATCCGGAAAAATTTTATCAGGTAAAACTTGTTTAAACCCAATGAAAGCTATGAATGCCAATGCTACAATTGCAAAAGACTGAAAAAAATAAGATTTTGTGTTCACTAGTAAATTATAAATTTGAAGAAAGGATTAATTAAAAAATTTATCAAAATTTTCTGCCAATTCCTTGTAAAAAAGTATGCGCAAAGATAGAATTAAACATTAATTTATGAATTATTTTTAACATTAAAATAAAACAAAAAAAGAGGCTAGATGAATCTAACCTCTTTATCAAAAAAAAATAAAAAAAACAAAGCTAATGATTAACTAAATTTTAATGTATTGTATGATATAATATTGGCTTTCAAAGCTTAGAACTAAAATCTTCACTTTACCTTATATTGCAAATATTTTCTTAGAATGTTGTAGTACTGTTAGCCTGGTAAGCAAAATTAAATGTATAATATCTTGGTGCCGAATCTGCTGCAGGAGTTGCCGGCGCCCCTTTATAGTAACTTAAGATTTCGAATTTTGCATATTTCCCATCGTGTGTTTTTACAACATATATTTTTCCTGCTTTTGCAGTAATAATATGAGTTGTACTACTATAATCGTACCATACATTTGCTCCTGAAGCAGGAAATGCTGGTACTGTAGCAGCATCCTGAACAAAAGTATTAGCTGCCGGAAAAAGAGTTACGCTAGCAAATGTACCATTAACAAGACTTACTGCCCCAGAGCCTTTTCTAGTTGGCTCGCCTGCATCATCAACATTGATTTTTGTTCCTCCATTTACAATAATACTAGTTCCACGGAAAGCAATATCCCAATTATCAGTTGTAACAATTTTATTTTCAGAAAAACTGAATCTTACAAAATCACCACTAACTGGCTGTCCCTGACCACCTGATTGTGGCGCATAGAGATCAGAAACTTTTTGGGTTGTAACCGGTGGAATTGTATCATCTTTATCATCATCACTGCTACAAGATGCAGTAAAAAGTACTAGTGCTAAAAGCGAAAGTTTTAAGAAATTTGTTTTCATAGTAATGGTATTTAAATAATTGTTGATTAAAAATTGTATTGAATTCTTGCATAAATCTGTCTTCCTGAAAGACTTGGAATCTGACCTGGATCTGTGTAATCAAATAAATTATTAGCTCCGGCCTGAAGCATCAATTTATCTGTAATATATTTTGAGCCTGATAAGTTTGTAATAAAATAATCTCCTATAAATTTGTCGTATTTGTCAAGAATTCCGTTTCCGTTGGTATCAAAGAGTCCGTATTTACTGCGATATAAAACACGCAAATTAACATCTGCTTTTATTGACGGAATAGTGTATGCAAATTTAAGATTGGCTGTATGTTTCGATCTGTTGTATAATCCGAAATAGTCTGATTTATCAATTTTAATTGTTTGCAAATCAGAATTACGAATGTATTCATGCTCCTCGAAATTATCAACAACTGATTTATCTTTGGCAGTCAGATATTGATATCCAACTGAAACTGAAAAGTCTTTCGTAAAATCATAAGCAGAGTTAAACTCTAAACCGTAAGTAAATACGTTGCTGTAATTGAAGTAGCTAAAAATGTTTTGGCCATTTTTCTTTGTAGCCACAACACGAGTATCAATTAAATCGTTAATCGAATTGTAGAAAGCATTTAGTTCTACTTTTAGTTTGTTCTTTTTATAAAAACCTCCAAAATTGAAATTTATCGAACTTTCAGGTTTCAATGGCTCACTAAAATCTATTCCGGCTACTCTCGACGAAAGCAAATCCTGACTTGCAAATTCATTCAAACGAGATTCAGCAATGTTATACCCAAGAACTGTATACCCAACTGATGGATTCGTGAAATCAAAATATAACTGGCGGAAATCTGGCGCTTTATAGCCATAGCCTACTGAAGCTTTGAGAGAGAAATTAGGATTAAATTTATAATTAGCTGCTAATTTTGGACTAAATTGCGAGGCATATTCGCTATGATTATCGTATCTGAAACCAGCAAGAATATTTAATTTTTCGGTTGGATTATAATCATATTGCAAATAAACATATTGTGAATTGAATTTAACATTATTGGCAAAATAAGTACGATCTAATGTTTCATAATTAAATCCAACTCCTGCTGTTAATTTATCTTTATTTATTGACCAAGTTGTTCTAATTTCCGGTCTAACGAGCCACTGATTATAATAGGTACGATCAAAAAGTACTCCATCCGGATCATTCAAAAATGCATCGTTTTTATAATTGGTCGCATACAATTCATATTCCCAGTATAATTTAGAATTCCATCTGTGCTCTACTTTTATTTGCGAGTTCCACTCATTTTCTTTTGCATCGCCTTCATATCTTTCAGTTTCAATTACGGCTCTATTATCGATCTTTTGATTAAAAAAACGATTACTAAAAGTTAATTTAAGGTTTTCTGAAAAATCGTAATATATCTTAGGCTGAATTGTGGTGTTGTGATATTTTTCGACATTCTTTAACCACGTACTTTTATCTAAGTCAAAACCGTCAGTCGAATAAAAATTGGCAAATAAGTTCGCTGCAAATTTTTTCTTTTTCCAAAGTAAATTTGCATTGGCATCATTGGTATTAAATGTACCATATCGATATGAAAGATTACCTGAAAACATATCTTTTTTAGGTCTTTTTGTAATAACATTAATCACTCCACCCATCGCTTCTGAACCATATAAAGCAGATGATGCTCCTTTTACAATTTCAATTCTTTCTATATTTCCAACAGAAATTCTTGATAAATCTAGAACCCCTGAACTTCTTCCAACAAGAGGAACCCCATCAATAAGAATCATAGTATAGGCTGCATCTAAACCTTGCATTTGTACCCCCTCAAAACCACTTTCATCCGGAATCAAAATAATTCCGGTTTGTTCGTTTAGTATTTCATTTAATCTTGTAACACCCGACTTTATAATGGCTTCAGATGTAATAACCATCACAGGTAATGGCAAAGAAGAAAGCGCTCTTTCAGTTCTTGTCGCGGTAGTAACTGTGACTTCTGACAATTCATTTGTTTTAATGCTATCTTTTTGCATTTCCTGTCCAACAGAAATCTGAGAAAAAAGGATAACCACAAAAAGGATAAATTTTATTTTCATTATTTTTATTCAATCTTAATAATGGCGCAAATATATAAACTATTTTTATTTGTTCTAAATAAAATACATATATTTGCGAAAATTTAAAAAACAAAAAAATAAGTTATGATTTCAAAAAGCCTCTATTTTTCAGCCGTTATGGCTTTGACTTGTAGCCTTGGTTTCAGTCAGGATAAAAAACAACAAGACATTAAATCAATCAAATCTATGTGTGGTTGTTACGAAGTGAAGTTTAATTTTACAGAAACTTTTCAATATCCTAAAGATTCTCTTACTTACAAACCTTCAGAAACGAAACATGAATCTGCTTTAGAATGGGTAGAGTTGTTAGAAGACACTCCTAATAAGATTGTAATGCAACACTTATTAATAGTAAGTGATGATATGATTATCAAACACTGGAGACAAGACTGGTTGTATGAGAACACGGACTTATATTCATTTGACAAAGGAACTTCCTGGAAATATAAAAAACTGGATAAAAAAGCCGTAAAAGGACAATGGACTCAAAAAGTATATCAAGTAGATGATAGTCCAAGATATGAGGGATCATCAACTTGGGTACATGTAGACGGACAAGATTACTGGGCAAACGTTGCTGATGCTCCGCTACCAAGAAGAGAGCAAACAAAACGTAATGACTATAATGTTTTAAAAAGAAGAAACATTCATGAAATCACTGCCACAGGATGGAATCATGAGCAGGACAATGACAAACTGATTCGCGATGACAGCGGAAAAGATGTTTTGTTAGCTCAGGAAAAAGGTATGGATGTTTACACTAAAGTTCCAGACATTAAGTGTATCGCAGGACAAAAATGGTGGGCAGCAAATAATGCACTTTGGAAAAATGTTCGCGACAAATGGCAAACACTTTTTGACAGACATAAAGACTTAAACTTAGAAGCTAAAGTAGACAGAAAAGCGCTTTACTCTCTTTTGTTCGATTTAAAACCAACTGCTACAAAGGCAGAATCAGATGCTATTATCGACAAATTTGTCAAATAAAAATATTTGTGTTAGTTATAAAAAAGCCGATAGTTTTAGGACTATCGGCTTTTTTGTTTTATCAAGTTTTAAAAATTAAAAAGCTTTACTCTTTTTTCATTAAACTTAAAGTTCATTCTGTTTTATCAATGGGTTTGCGTTAATCTCATCTTTAGGAATCAACCATTGCCATCTTTTATCAGTTGGCGGTACAGTCATCACTCCGTTTGTAATTCCTGAATCGTGATTGGCCCCCGTTCTATCCAACGGAGCGTTTGTTCTTTTTAAATCAAAAAATCTAAAACCTTCGCCCCACAATTCAATTCGTCTTTGAATTAATATTTCATCTACAAGCGCTTGTCCTGTGTTTGCAGATAATACATACTGCGGATCTCTGCTACTTTCAAGATCAAAAAGAATCGAAGCTGCATCGGCTTGTCCTAATCTGGCTTTTGCTTCAGCTTCTATAAGATACATTTCGGCTGCGCGCATATACGGCACATCACACCTACTATCACCCGTACCAATCGCAAGGAATTTTTGACTTGTATACGGAAATTTTGCAAAAACACTTGAAAGTCCAAGATTTGGATGACTACCGTCTTTACTAAAAATAGTCGAACGCACATCTGTTGATGGAATCATAGCATACAACTTACTGCTAATTGCTTTAGGACAAGAACGTATTACAGTTGAGCTAAAGTTTCTGGACATATACGCACCAAAATTCCCAAAATACTGGGTCTGAACTTCATTAATATGACTTCCCCACATCCATTCCTTATTATTATAGTCATTAAAACCCGCACCATAATCAGCAATAGACATTAAACTCATTCCTGATCGGGCTTTATTAGCATAATCGGCTGCAATTTGCCAATTACCCTGAGTCAAAGCAACGCGGGCTTTTAACCCTTGGGCTACTTTTAGATCCAAATGAGAATTATTTGGTTTGACATATCCAACCAATAAAGCATTTGCTTCTTCTAAATCTTTATTGATCTGATTATAGACTTCTTCAACGGTAGAACGTGGAAAATTATCATTCCCAACAGTCAAAATAACAGGAACTCCTAATTGAGAGTTTGTTTCTCCATTTACATATCTCTTACCATATAACTGCACCAATTGAAAATGACAAAATGCCCGGTACAAAAGCGCTTGTCCTTTTACAATATTCTTATCAGCAATAGTACCAATTGCAGCATCTGTTGCATTTATTATTGTATTTGCATTTCGTATTATTTGATAATATGTTCTGTAAGCAAAACGAATATCCTGTGAATTTTCGTTGTTCAATGCATTCCAATTATACACTTGTAAAAACCAAGAATTTGTAATTGGAAAAACAACATCCTCTCCTGTTAAATCGGTTTGTTGCATTAACCCGCCTAAACCAGATTCATTTTGGCTTTCATATCTTACGTATAAAGATCTATGAATTCCGTTTAATAGCGTCATTAAATTTTCGGTCGTTTTCGTTGCACCTTCATAATCAACGAACTCTGTTGGCTTTTTATCCAGAAAATCATCTGAGCAAGATCCTAAGATTACTATTGATAATACAAAAAATACAAGTTTGATATATATAGACTTCATGTTCTTAAAAATTTAAATTAACACCTAACGTAATTACTCTCGAAGGAATATATCTATTTTGAGTCGTTCCGTTAAAACTTTGAGTTGGATCCATTCCCTGACGTTTAGTAAATAGTAAAAGATTTTCACCATTTATATAAACTGAAGCATTATCAATCTCTAATTTCGATATTAAATCAGAAGGTAATTTGTAAGAAAGATTAATTTGTCTTAACGATAAATAATCAGATCCTATTAACCATCTGTCTGAAGCAGAAACGGCCTGGGTATTTCTGTTGACATCTAATCTTGGAACATCTGTAATATCACCTGGCTTCTGCCATCTGTTTAAAATATCTGTACTTAATGCAGAACCATAATTACTACCTGTATGCATCAAAACAGAATAATTGGTATCATACATTAAACCTCCTATTTGATAAGAGAACATAACATCTAACTGAAGGCCTTTGTATTTGAACGTACTTCCAAAACTTCCGAATAAATCCGGTATTGCAGAACCTGCATAATGCATAAGCGCTTTGTTTTGGTCTGTTGTTACATTTACTCCATTTACAACTCGTCCTGTAGCATCATTAGCAACCATTTTTTCAGGATCAGCGACATATAATGCATATCCGTCTGCCGGATCCACTCCATACCAGTCTCTTAACCAATAATCATATATTGATTGACCTACAGCAAGTTTTTTATATCCTGTTGTGGTAATTATTTCTTTTTGCGGCAATTTTGTAATTTCATTTTTAATAGTTGACGCATTTACATTTAAACTCCATGAGAAATCATTTGTTTTAAGAACTACCCCATCTAATGAAATCTCAAAACCTCTATTATACATAGACCCAATGTTTTCCATTCTATAATCTAATCCTGATGATAATGGATTTGGTACCGCGAAAATAAGTCCATCGGTATTTCTATGATAATACTCTACGCTTCCTCTAAGTCTATTTTTAAACAAGCCAAATTCTACCGCTAAATCCTTCTGCGTATTCACTTCCCATTTTAAGTCAGGAGCACCAGCCGCATAAGTTAAGATTCCGCCTTCGTTACCATTATCATTTCCTAAACTAAAAGTTGGCTGACTTACATAATAATTCAAACCATTTATTTCAGAACCGGAATCGTTACGATCACTTATAATATGAGAATCATTTCCAACTTCTCCTATCGATGCTCTTAATTTCAGATCACTAATCCATGAACTGTTTGCAAGAAAATTTTCTTTAGAGATCACCCATGCACCACCAAAAGACCAAAAATTTCCCCAACGATTATCATTGGAAAATTTTGATGAACCATCTCTTCTAAAAGATGCTGAAAAAATGTATTTATCCATATAGTCATATCCTACTCTTGAGAAATAAGATTCTGTTGCATAATTTCTGGTATATGAAGTTAAACCAGTTGCTGTCGCATAATTTATAAACTCTACATTATCCGGCGCCACCTGACCTGTCTTACTTCCGCTTATCCACTCCCTTTCATAATCAAAGCTTTCATGACCAATTAATGCTGTAACATTATGATTACCTATTTTTTTAGAATAATTAAGCAATTGATTGTACGTTAAACCTGTCAAGATTTTATCATCCTTACCCATCAATCCGGAAGGTGCCCCATCTCCTATCAAAGTATTATATGAATAGGTTCTGTTATAATAAGATTTATCAATCGAAATATTTGTAGTAAACTTAAAATCCTTTAAAAAACTTACTTCAAAGAAAGTTCTCGCAGAAACAGCCAAACCTTTAACGACATCAGTGTTGTTTAATGTTTCATAGACAACGTTTCTTCCGTTAGCGGCACCTGATCCTCTTGTAGTTGAATACTCTTTGTTTCCGAAAGCATCTAATATATAATCGCCATTTGCTGCATGATCAAAAACAGGATAAATAGGCCCCATAGTTCTCATTGTCATAAAAGGATTGCTAAAAGAATTTGTATTTTCTACACCATCAACTCCTAATTTTGAATTCGTTAATGCTCCGGAAATATTTACTCCGGTTTTAAACCAGTCATTTAAACTTGTATTGAGATTTAATCGTCCTGTTGTTCTTTCAAAACCAGACTTTTGAATATATCCTTCCTCTGTTAAATGCCCTAAAGAGGCAAAATAATTTGATTTCTCAGATTTTCCCTGATAAGAGAAATCTACATTTTTACGTACTCCGGCTCTTTCCAATTGCTTTTCCCAATTTAGATCCTCAGGATATAATAACTGTGCATTTGGATTTAATTTTCCATCAGCCCCAACAATACTGCCACTTGGCACATTAAAAGGATTTGTAACCAACACTTGAGCAACTCTTCCTGATGCGTATTTATTTGCTTCATCAATCTCGGCTTGTGTAGTCATTGGCCGGCTATTTCTTATGGCTTCCCATTCTAATGGATAGTATTGATAAGCATCTACTCTATCATAATCTTTAATAGATCTTGAGGTCATGCCTGTACTTACATTCAATGAAAATTTATCTTTTTGTGACTTCCCGGTTTTAGTCGTAATTATAATTACTCCGTTTGCTGCTTTTGAACCATATAAAGATGTTGAAGAAGCATCTTTTAAAACTGTCAAGCTTTCAATATCAGTTGAATTTAAATTACTTATATCTCCTGCATAGGGAACTCCATCAACAATATATAAGGGTGTATTTGATCCATTGATCGAGCTAAAACCACGTATTCTAACCTCTGGTGCAGCTCCTGGTTGCCCTGCCGAACTTTGAATCTGAACACCAGAAGTACTTCCTTCTAAAACAGAAAGTGCATTTGTTAAAGGCCTGTTCTCTAATTGTTCCGACTTAATTTGTGTTGCAGATCCCGTATAAGACGATTTCTTAGCTTTACCATATGCCACAACAACAACCTCATCTAACTCTTTACCAATCTCTTTCATTTTAGCATTTACTACTGAAGACGCTCCTACAGTAATGCTCACATCCTGCATACCTACATAGGAAAACAAAAGAACATCCCCGGTTTTTGCTTTGATTGAATATTTGCCATCAAAATCAGTCTGCACACCACCTTTCATTCCTTTTACTATAACATTTATTCCTGGTATTGGTCCGGTTGCATCCGAAACCGTCCCCGAAATTACTCGTTCCTGCGCATAAAAAAACTGAGAACTCATCACGAAAATCAGTAATAACAACCTCTTAATTTTTTGTTTCATCGTTTAAAATTTGAATTATTTTAGTGCAACTTATCAAATTAATACAACTTTAACAAGATTTTTACTTATTTTAACACATAAAAAAGTAATCTATTTACTACTTTAAATTGTTTTATTCTTTATTAAGACTCTGATTTTGATGCTTTAACATAAAAAAATATTAAATTGTAAGAATATCTCACAACAAACTCAATTGTTTTAAAAAAGCTAAGAATAGTGATGTTTAAAAAAAATTAACATTAAAAAATAGAATTAAGATTTCCATTCTTTCATAAAAAAAACCGTCTAAATCTAGTTTAGACGGTTTAATCCTTTTATAACTTTTACTAAAAGCTTACTAATTCAAAATAGTTAAAAATAAATATAAGGAGGTATTTTAGAAATTTTATAAGTGGTTGCATCATCTCTTTTTCTATAAAATGCGAAAAAAAATCAAGCAAAAATTTATTCGTACAAAAATATTACGGAATCTCATCGTAAATTATAGCAATACGTCAAAAAAGCAATAAAAAAAGCCAATAATCGAAAAATTATTGGCTTTATAAATATTTTAATTAGACACTTACATTCTCTCCGGAACTTCTATTCCTAATAATGTAAACGCTGATTTTATAACTTCGGCTACTTTCTGAGAAAGCTGCACTCTGAATATCTTTTTAGTCAAATCTACTTCGCCTAATATATGTACCGATTGGTAGAAGGAGTTGTATTCTTTTACTAAATCATAAGTATAATTTGCAATTAATGCAGGGCTGTGATTTTGAGCTGCATTTTGAATTACTTCCGGGAAAAGTTCGATTTGTTTTACCAATTCTTTTTCTTTTTCGTGTAGTTCTTCAATATTGGTTGTAGCAGAAAAATCAAAATCGGCTTTGCGAATGATTGACTGAATTCTCGCATAGGTGTATTGAATAAACGGCCCTGTATTTCCGGCAAAATCAACAGATTCTTCGGGATTGAACAAAATACGTTTTTTAGGATCTACTTTTAATATGTAATATTTTAAAGCACCCAGTCCAATTGTTTTATACAACTTCGCTTTTTCATCGGCAGAATAACTGTCTAATTTTCCTAAATCTTCAGAAATTTGCTGTGCTGTATCGGTCATATCCTGCATTAAATCATCAGCATCTACAACAGTTCCTTCACGGCTTTTCATTTTTCCCGAAGGCAAATCAACCATTCCGTATGATAAATGATATAGGCTAGAAGCCCAGTCAAATCCTAATTTTTTCAGGATAAGAAATAATACTTTAAAGTGATAATCCTGCTCATTACCCACCGTGTAGACCATTCCGCCAACATCCGGCATATCTTTTACACGCTGAATTGCTGTACCAATATCCTGTGTCATATAAACAGCAGTCCCATCTGAACGCAATACAATTTTACGATCCAGACCTTCATCTGTTAAATCGATCCAAACTGAACCGTCGGGATCTTTTTCGAAAACACCTTTGTCAAGACCAACCTGAACAACATCTTTTCCTAATAAATACGTATTACTTTCATAATAATATTTATCAAAATTTACTCCAAGATTGGTATAAGTAGTAGCAAAACCGTCATACACCCATTGGTTCATCATTTTCCAAAGCGATATTACTTCGTTATCTCCAGCTTCCCATTTTTTAAGCATTTCCTGTGCTTCGATAATAATCGGCGCTTGTTTTTTGGCTTCTTCTTCGGTTTTCCCTGCTTCAATTAGTTCATTGATTTCGCCTTTGTACGCTTTATCAAACTCCACATAATATTTACCAACTAGTTTGTCGCCTTTTAGATTCGAACTTTCAGGCGTTTCACCATTTCCAAATTTCTGCCAGGCCAGCATCGATTTACAAATATGAATTCCACGATCGTTGATGATTTGTGTTTTATATACTTTTTTACCTGAAGCTTTAATAATTTCGGCTACAGAATATCCTAATAAATTATTACGAACATGACCTAAATGCAAAGGTTTATTCGTATTTGGCGAAGAATATTCGACCATAATGGCTTTATCTTCTGGATTGGGCGCTACGTATCCAAATTTTTGATTGTTTCTTATTTCATTAAAGAAATTCAAATAATAACTATCGGCAATTACAATATTCAAAAAGCCGGAAACAACATTAAAACGTGCTACTTCAGGAAGATTTTCGACCAAATAATTTCCAATTTTGTTTCCTAATTCTACCGGATTGCTTTTGATCACCTTTAGTAAAGGAAAAATTACCATGGTAATATCGCCCTCAAACTCTTTTCTGGTAGTTTGAAATTCGATTTTATCAACAGTAACATCAAATAATGCTTGTATTGCTTTTTGTATAGAAGGTGTAAGAATTTGTGATAATGACATGTAAACTTATTTTTAAAGTGAGCAAAGATACTGCTTATTCACCAATTACAGAAAATGAAAAACATATAAAATACAAGAAAACACTTCGAATTTTGTAAAAAGACTTTTAATTTAATTGTTAAAATTATCAAAAAATTAAAATGCTAATCTGTTAAGAAACAGAGCCTCTTAAAAAAAACAAAAGATTTTTTATTTTTTCCTGTAACATATCGATGATAAAAGAGTCTTAATAGGGACTTTGAATTCATTTGAAGCAAAAAAATCTAAACAAAAACAAAAAACAAATCATCATCATCATCAATCAAATCAAAATAATCTCTACAACATTATGAAATTAAAATTCTTTCTGTTTGCATTACTGGGGGTAATTGCAACAACCCAAGCCCAGAACACGGGAACAGTGTCCGGGAAAATTACCGAAAAATCGAATAATGCACCAATTTCTTACGCCACAGTATCAATCAAAGATAACGGAAAAGTAGTTACCGGAGTAAACACAGATGACAATGGAGGTTTCTCTATTAAAAATTTAGCCCTAAAAAGTTATACTATCGAGATTCAGTATATTGGATTCAGAAAATATGTTGGGTCAGTAATTTTGAGCGACAGTAAAAAATCAGCAACACTTAATGTGTCTCTTGAAGAAGAAGCAACACAACTTAAAGGTGTAAATATTGTAAGCGATCGTTCGACTATAGAACAAAAAATCGACCGAAAAGTAATTACTGTCGGGAAAGATTTGACTACTGCCGGAGCTTCTGCATCTGACATTATGAACAATATTCCATCTGTAAACGTGGATCAGGACGGAAAACTTTCACTTCGTGGGAACGATAATGTTCGTGTATTAATCGACGGTAGACCATCGAACATCGATCCTGCTCAATTGTTAAAACAAATTCCATCAACTTCTATCAAAAAAATTGAATTAATCACCAATCCAAGTGCGAAGTACAATCCTGAAGGAATGTCCGGAATTATTAATATCGTTTTGCATAAAAACGCTAATACTGGTTTTAACGGTAGTTACAGCGGCGGAATCACTTTTGGAGAAACAGCTAAATACAACCAGTCTTTGAACCTGAACTACAAAACCGGAAAAGTAAATTTCTTTGGAAACGCAGGTCAGAATTTTGGAACTTATTTTAATGAAGGTTATATCAAAAGATTAGATCAGGATATTACCCAGAATTTAGATATTAAGAATGATAACGATTCTTACTTGTATAAAATTGGAATGGATTATTTAATTGATGATCACAATACTTTGTCGTTCTACACCAACCAAAATAAATCTAACGGGAAAGGATTTGTAGACACAAACATCGATTACAATAATGTAGCTGATTCTGATTTATTGAATGTTTTTCAAAAATCTAAATATACAGGTCCGGATCAGGTTGGAACTTACAATTTAGCCTACAAACACATCTTTAAAAAAGAAGGTCATACTTTAGATGTTGAAGGAAACTATAGCGATAATAAAGAAACACAATATGCTTCTTTTGATACTCAGTCAACAAAACTTGACAATACTAAAAACTCTGTAATTTATGATGATTACATTAGAGGTACTCGTAAATTAAGTACTTTGAATGTGGATTATGTGAATCCGCTAAACGAGAAAACGACTCTTGAAGCAGGTGCTGAAGCCAGAATTACTAAAACAGATAACGATTATACTACAGGAAATCCATTAGCTGAAATTCCAGTTTCTAATTATACTTACGACACTGATATTTATTCGGCTTATGTAACTTTTGGACAGAAATATAAAAAATTCAGTTACCAGTTAGGAGCTCGTTTCGAAAGCTATAAAGTAGCTGCTAATTTAAATCACGGTCTTGAAAAATTTGATGATGACTATATTACTTTATATCCATCAGCTTATTTTACTTATAACCTAAGCGAAAAAAATACTTTCCAATTTAGTTATAGCCGTCGTGTAGACCGTCCGAGTTTAGAACAAACAAAACCTATTCGTGAATTTTCTACTCCGTTAGTAACTTCATTAGGAAATCCTGAATTAAGACCTCAATTTACAAACTCTGTAGAAGTAAATTACACTAGAACTTTCGAAAAAGGAAGTCTTACTACCGGAGTATTTTACAGAAGCATCAACGATCAGATTAGTAGAATTTTATATCCGGACGATACAGACCCGAGCGGAAACAAACAAATCATGACTTTTACCAATTATGATCATAATACTTCTTTTGGTTTTGAAGTTTCGTTTAATTACAAAATCACAAAATGGTGGGACATCTCTCCATCTATTGATTTCTCAAGTATCAATCAGCAGGGAGTTGTGTTTTTATATGATCCGGAAACAAAAATTAGTAATCCGCTTGAAAGAAAAGTTACCGTTGCTGCATTTAATGGCCGTATGAACTCAAACTTCAAAGTAAACAAGCGTTTAAGCTTCTTATTATTCGGATTTTACAGAGGTGCTGTTGACGGACTTCAAAATAATAGTCATGAAATGTACAAAATGGACATAGGTTCGCGTTATACATTATTAGACAACAAGATGAACATTAGTTTACGTTTTAATGACGTCTTTAATACTATGAAATATGCTTTTGATTCTATGTATCCTTATCCTCAAAGAGGACAATTTACATGGGAAAGCCAAACCGTTTATTTAGGGTTAACATATAATTTTGGTGGAGCAAAAATCAAAAATCTTGAGCGTAAACAAAGAGAAGACAACACTAATAAAGGTGGTGGCGGAATGTTTTAATCCCACTTTTACTAGTAGATTTTAATAGTTCTTGTAGAAAAGAAAAGCCTGGAGTTTGCCAACTCCAGGCTTTTCTTATTTTATTTCATACCTATAAAAAATTTCGCAATTCCTTTATCTCCTCAGGATTTGCTATTTCAGTACCATCTGTAATGGCCGATGAATGATAAAAAGTAGGCTCTAATTTTTCCTGTAATAATTTGATATTCGAAGATCGCAAACCTCCGCCGGGCATAATCTCAATTCGGTCATTAGCCAATTTCTGAATCATTTCTAAATCGTCGATTCCTTCTTCGACATTTTTTCCCCGTCCGGAAGTCAAAATGGTTTCAAAACCACAATCAATTACATCTTCAAGCGCTTTTTCAATAGAATTTACCTCATCAAAGGCACGATGAAATGTACAAGAAAGCGGACTGGCCAAATTGACTAATTCCTGATTTTGTTTTTTATTGACACTTCCATCAGGATTTAGGATTCCAAAAACAAAACCATCAACGCCTAATTTTTTCAGGTGTTTGATATCTTGTTTCATTTCTACCAATTCTTCATTAGTATATACAAAATTTCCTCCGCGCGGTCTTATGATCACATGCATTTTAATCGATAACTTTTCACGAACCCTAACTGCCAAAACAGCATTGGGGGTTGTACCGCCAAGTTGCATATTTTCGCACAACTCGATTCTGTCTGCCCCACTTTCCTGTGCAATCAATGCCGATTCGTAATTGAAACACGCTATTTCCAGTTGATTTTTTTTCATTTTGATTGAGATTTTCTAAAGAGACCTAACAGGTTTTAAAAACCTGTTAGGTCTTTATTTGCAATTTATAAAAAAAACCTGCTCCAAAAAAGAGCAGGTTTTAAAATATAATGCAAGATGAATTAATTTACCACTTTATAATAGCACTTGCCCAGGTAAAACCACTACCAAAAGCAGCCAAAACTACTGTATCTCCTGATTTGATTTTTCCTTGTTCCCAAGCCTCTGTCAAAGCAATCGGAATTGAGGCTGCAGTTGTATTACCGTATTTCTGGATATTGTTGTGTACCTGATCATCCGTCAATTTAAATTTATTCTGAATGAATTGTGAAATTCTCAAATTTGCCTGATGCGGAATCAGCATATCAATATCTGAAACTTGCAAACCATTTGCTTCAAGACCTTCATTGATAACCTCAGCAAAACGAACTACTGCATTTTTAAATACAAATTGCCCGTTCATGTACGGATAATAACTTTCATCGTTCGGATCATTATCAGCCAAAATATCAGTTACCCAACGCGCTCCCATTCCCGGCGCCTGCAAAGCTAATTCCTCTGCATGCTGTCCTTCTGAATGTAAGTGTGTCGATAAAATTCCTTTTGTTAGATCTTCTTCACGGCTTAAAACCGCTGCTCCTGCCCCATCTCCAAAAATTACCGAAACACCACGTCCGCGGGTTGTCATGTCTAATCCTGTAGAATGCACTTCAGAACCAATTACCAAAATATTTTTATACATTCCGGTTTTAATGTATTGATCTGCAACAGAAATAGCATACACAAACCCAGAACATTGATTTCTGACATCTAATGCTCCAACGGTTCTTAATCCTAAATCACGTTGTACCAAAACTCCGGGTCCTGGAAAATAGTAATCCGGGCTTAATGTAGCAAAAACTACAAAATCAATATCTTCTTTAGCAACACCAGAACGCTCTATAGCAATTTTGGCTGCTTTTACTCCCATTGTAGTTGTGGTATCTTCTCCACGAATAATATGTCTGCGCTCCTGAATTCCCGTGCGCTCCTGAATCCACTCATCATTGGTATCAATAATCTTAGACAAATCGTCGTTGGTTACAACATTTGAAGGAACATAATATCCTAAGCCCGCTATTTTTGAATGATACATCTTCTTTTTATTATTTGTTAAAAATTTGGATTGCAAATTTAAGTATACTTTAAATCATTAGCGTACAAATTAGTGTTTTTTTCGTAATTGACAATTTAATATACTTTAATTATATATCCAATTAAGACTATTTGCATTTCGAAAAATCAGTTTTTATAGCAAAACGATGAAAACTATGAAAAATAACCTTTAAAATGTAACAAGATTCAATTACTTTAGTCAAACATAAAGAATACCATTTTTAAACTTCTAAAATTCAAATTATGAAATTAAAGGTTACGCTCCTATTATTTCTTAACGTTGGCTTTTTTGCCTTTGCTCAGGAAAATTTAACCTATCAAAAACCTTCTAAATCTATATTGGATTTAGCCGATTACGAAAGAGCTCCAACAGTATCTATGGATACTAAAAAAGAGAACATGTTACTGCTTTACAGAAGTACCTATAAAACATTAGACGATCTTAATCAGGAAGAGCTTCGCTTAGCGGGTTTGCGAATTAATCCTGTAACCAATATTTCCAGTACGGTAACATACACTATCAACCTTAAATTAAGAAAGATTAGCGGAAAAGATGAAGTACAAGTTACCGGCTTACCGGATAATCCAAAAATCAGCAATGTGCTATGGTCACCAAATGACAAGAAAATTTTGTTTTCGCATACTACAAATTCCGGCGTAGAACTTTGGGTAATAGATGTTGCAACAGCAAAAGCAACCAAGCTTACAGATGCTACTGTAAATGCTAATCTTGGAAATCCGTTTAACTGGTTTTTAGACAACGAAACTATCTTGGTAAAGATGCTTCCAAAGAACAGAAAACCATTATTAGATTCTAAAAAAGATTTACCAACCGGACCGATTATTTCTAACACAGCCGGGGTAAAATCTCAAAACAGAACCTATCCTGATATGTTGAAAAATCAAAATGATGAAATCAATTTTGAAAACATTATCACTTCTGAATTATATAAAGTTAACCTGAACGGAAATGCAACTTTATTTAAAGAAGCAGCAATGTATGCCGGAGAAAGAATTTCACCAGATGGCAATTACATTATGCTGACTACAATTCAGAAACCATTTTCATATGTGGTGCCTTTAAACAGATTTCCATCCCGCACGATTGTTTATGATTCAAGAGGAAAAGAAATTAAAACCGTTAATGAAGTTCCATTAAACGAAGTAATCCCCAAAGGATTTATGGCGGTTAGAAAAGGCAAAAGAGAAATGACCTGGAGAAATGATAAACCGGCAACATTATCTTATGTTGTAGCTTTAGACGAAGGAGACCCGGCAAACAAAGTTGATTTCAGAGATGAAGTTTTTCTTTGGGATGCACCATTTTCAGCCAATGCCACTTCACTTGTAAAAACCCCACAACGTTACAGCGACATTGTTTGGGGCAACGACAATATTGCTTTTGTTACAGATGAATGGTATGATACGCGTAATACAAAAACGTATTTAATTAATCCGTCAAACCCAGGTCAACAACCAAAAACTATTACAGACAGAAACCAACAAGATGTTTATTCTGATCCGGGAGTTTTTGAAACTAAAAAGAACCAATACAATAAATATGTATTAGCTATCGAGAAAGATAATGCATACCGTATTGGTGAAGGATACACAAAAGAAGGTCAGTTTCCGTTTATTGATGAATTCAATTTAAAAACATTACAATCAAAACGCGTTTATACTTCGCCTTATAAAGACAAAAAAGAAGATCTTCTGGAAATCGAAGATTTTAAAAACGGTAAAGTTTTAGTTCAGATTCAGTCTAAAAGCGAATATCCGAATTACTATTTCAGAAATATCAAAAAACAAAACAGTCTGACACCGATTACTTCTTTTAAAAATCCGTTTGAAAGCATTAAAAACGTGAGCAAGGAAGTTATCAAATACAAACGTAAAGATGGTGTTGAACTTTCCGGAACTTTATATTTACCGGCAGGTTATGACAAAGTAAAAAAAGAGAAATTACCTTTATTAATCTGGGCTTATCCGGCTGAATACAAAGACAAAAACAGCGCAGGACAATCGACTCAAAACTCAAACGAATTTACTTTTCCTTATTACGGATCTTTTGTTTACTGGGTGACCAAAGGATATGTGGTTCTTGATGATGCCGCTTTTCCAATTATTGGCGAAGGCACTACAGAACCTAACGACAATTTTATACCTCAATTAGTAGACAATGCCGAGGCCGCAATTGATGCTGTTGACGCTTTAGGATATATTAACCGCAAAAAAGTTGCTGTTGGCGGGCATTCTTACGGAGCTTTTATGACGGCTAACTTACTTACGCACTCTAACCTTTTTGCCTGCGGAATTGCCAGAAGTGGTGCTTACAACAGAACTTTAACTCCATTTGGTTTTCAAAGCGAACAGCGTAATTACTGGGAGGCTCCGGATGTTTATACTGCAATGTCTCCTTTTATGAATGCAGATAAAATGAAAACCCCAATGTTATTAGTTCATGGTGAAGCGGATAATAATCCGGGAACTTTTACTTTGCAGACAGAACGTTACTATCAGGCTTTAAAAGGTTTGGGAGCAACAGCAAGAATGGTAATATTACCAAAAGAAGCACACAGTTATGTTGCCAAAGAAAACATCCTGCACTTGCTTTGGGAACAAGATCAGTTTTTAGAAAAGTATTTGAAAAACTAAATTTTCATTTATTTTCTACAATAAAAAACCCGACAGAATTAAAAAACTGTCGGGTTTGTTATTTTTACAGAGAGAAATTATCTCATTAAAGATAATTTAAACCTAAAAATATTTCCTGATCCAGAGGCAGATCGATTTCACTTTCAAAAAACACGAGTTGTCTTTTATAAACTGTTTCAATCAGATAATGATTTCCTCTAAAATACGTTTTTCTGATCTTTACCGGTAAATTCGATTCTGCAACCATTTTAAACTGGTGTGGATAAACCAAAGTTTTATGTGTCTGATCTTCATAAGAAAGCAATAAATGAGTAGGAACTTCATTTACTTCTCCAAAAAGAGATGCTACATATTTAGTTTCAGGATCTTCATAAATTTTTACCGGATTATCTTTTACGATAATTTCTCCGTTGCGCATCACGATCGCTTCATCTGCAAATGACAACGCATCTGTACTATCGTGAGTAGCGATAATGCAAGTAATTCCTTTTTGTTTTAAATATTTGAATAAATTTCGGCGTAAAGCATTTTTACGAAAAGCATCAATCTGACTAAAAGGTTCATCCAGTAAAATTACTTCCGGCTCTAAGGCCAAAACTCTTACCAACGCTACTCTTTGTTGCTGTCCACCACTTAAAAACTTAGCTTTTACATTAGAGAACTGTTCCATTTCTACCATCTCTAGTAATTCCTGAACACGAAGTTTTTTCATATTCGCAAAACCATTCGAAAGGAATTTACCAACATTTTCAGCCACTGTTTCAAAAGGCGACAAATCAAAATCCTGAGCCAGATATTTCATATAAGGCATTCCCGGAATCAAATTGTATTTAGGTCCTAAAATAGGCTTTTCGTTATAAAAAATCTTGCCTTCATCTAAATCGTATAATCCGTACATTAATTTAAGCAGTGTACTTTTTCCGCAGCCACTTTCACCAATAATCGCAATGTTTTCACCTTTGTTTATGGTAAAAGAAACGTTTTTTATAACAGGGTTTTCGGTATACGAAAAAGAGATATTTTGAATGTCAAGCATGGGTTATATTTGAAAGCACAAATTTACAATGTTTAATTTCTAAAGTCAAAAAAAAGCTGCTTCAATTATGAAACAGCTTTTAAGAAATTTTATTGCGTTTGAAACTTATTTTCCAGCTTCATTTTTGGCATCATTTACCATTTTGTCATTTGCAGTAATAGAAAACTCTACACGACGGTTTTGCGCTCTTCCGTCAGGAGTATCATTTGTTGCAATAGGATCTGCGATTCCTAACCCTGAAGTTTTGAAACGGCTTGATTTTAATCCTTTAGAAACTAAATAAGCTTGTACAGAAGCAGCTCTTTGTCCTGAAAGTGTCAGATTGTATTCTGGTTTACCTGTATTATCAGTATAACCAAAAATTTGAATATCAGTATCTCCGTACTCATTAAATACCGGAACTAATTTATCAAGGTTTGCTTTTGCCTGAGTTGTCAGAGTTGATTTGTTAGTATCAAAACGAACAGAATTTTCATTTAAAGTTAAATGAATTCCTTCACCTACTCTCTCTACAGAAGCACCTGGCAAAGCCTGATCAATTTCACGAGCCTGTTTGTCCATTTTATTTCCAATAAGCGCTCCGGTTCCACCACCTACGGCAGCACCAATTGCAGCACCTAAAGCAGCATTTCCTCCACGTCCTATGTTATTTCCTAAAATACCACCAATAAGACCACCTGCAACTACTCCAATTCCTGCTCCTTTTTGTGTATTATTTGCGTTTTTTACTGAATCGCAACTTGTAAAGAAACTTACTAATACAAGTAAACTACTCAAACCTAAAACTGTTATCTTTTTCATATTTATATATTTTTAATTTTAATTAGCTCTTTGAAATTGGTAAGTAACATCTTTTACTTGTCCGCCAACATTAATGTTATCAATTAACTGAAATGAATTATCAGTTAAACCGGCAACCTTTAATAAGTAACCATCTCTTACTTTTTTAGCTTTTATACCAGCATCAAGAATTTTAAGTACAAACATACCCTGATTATTAATACTCCAAACGATTGGAGAAGTAAAACCTGTACAGCTTGGCGCAGTTAAAGCCATTGTACCTTTGTTATTGTTTGATATAAAACTCCATGTACTACCAATGAAGCATTTAGAATCCGCAAGATCAAAAGAATTTACTTTAATGTATTCTGAACCGGGGTAAGATACATTGGTTAAAACCCAATTTCCTTTAATAGCTACTTGAGAAGGTCTGTCAAGTTTAGTCGATAGCGTAGTGGCTTCTGTTGAAGCTGTTGTAGACGAAGCTGATTTACACGCGAATAACATCGTGGCGATCATGCAAATGAAAATAATTTTCTTCATTTTGTACATTTATTTAAGTTAATACTTACTTATTTAACAATTATTGTACCACAAAGATACAATTCATAAGAATATCTTTTGTTCCAAAATCTAATTATTTTCTTTCAAAATTAACATTTGCGACATTTTGTCATTCAAAAAACAATTGGTATTCTATTTGAAGAAATGAGAATCATCACATTAAACTAAAAAATTAAAAAAATATGACAACAGGTAAAATTAATGTTTCGGTAGAAAACATCTTTCCCTTAATCAAAAAATTCTTGTACAGCGATCACGAAATCTTTTTGCGTGAGCTTATTTCAAACGGAACTGACGCTACTTTAAAATTAAAACATTTAATTAGTATTGGAGAAGCTAAAGTGGAATACGGAAATCCTTATATCGAAGTAAAAATCGATAAAGAAGGAAAAAAAATTCACATTATTGATCAGGGTCTTGGTATGACAGCTGATGAAGTGGAGAAATACATCAATCAGGTTGCCTTTTCAGGTGCTGAAGAATTCCTTGACAAATACAAAGATTCTGCTAAAGATTCAGGAATTATTGGTCATTTTGGTCTTGGTTTTTATTCTGCGTTTATGGTTGCAGAAAAAGTAGAAATCATCACCAAATCATACAAAGATGAACCGGCTGCACACTGGACATGCGACGGAAGCCCTGAATTTACTTTAGAGCCGGCTGACAAAACTTCACGTGGTACAGAAATCATCCTGCATATTGCCGAAGATTCTCTTGAATTCTTAGAAGATTCAAAAATCAGCGGATTATTAAACAAATACAACAAGTTTATGCCTATTCCGATTAAATTCGGAACAAGAACAGAAACACTTCCAAAACCGGAAGATGCTCCTGAAGATTACGTAAACGAAACTGTTGAAACAGATAATATCATCAACAACCCTAATCCGGCCTGGACAAAACAGCCAACTGAGCTGTCTGATGAAGATTATAAAAACTTCTACAGAGAATTGTATCCAATGCAATTTGAGGATCCGTTGTTTCACATTCATTTAAATGTAGATTATCCGTTTAACCTAACCGGAATCTTGTATTTCCCTAAGTTAGGATCTGATATGCAAATTCAGAAAGATAAAATTCAATTGTACCAAAACCAGGTTTACGTTACAGATAATGTAGAAGGAATTGTACCTGAATTTTTAACAATGTTAAAAGGTGTTATTGATTCACCGGATATTCCTTTGAACGTTTCCCGTTCAGGTTTACAGGCTGATGGTGCGGTTAAGAAAATTTCTAACTACATCACTCGTAAAGTAGCAGATAAACTTAAAGCTTTATTCAACGAAAACCGTGCAGATTTTGAAGCTAAATGGAACGATATTAAAATCGTCTTAGAGTACGGAATGCTTTCTGAAGATAAATTCTATGAAAAAGCAGGTGCATTTGTTTTATACCCAACAGTTGACGACACCTACTTTACTCTTGAAGAATTAAAAGAGAAACTTAAAGAAAACCAAACAGATAAAGATGGAAAATTGGTGATTCTTTATGCAGGAAATAAAGAAGCACAACACTCTTATATTGAAACAGCAAAAGAAAAAGGATACGAAGTACTACTTTTAGATTCTCCGATTATCTCGCATTTGATTCAAAAAATTGAAGGTGATAATAAAGATTTAACTTTCGTTCGTGTAGATTCAGATCATATTGATAATCTGATCAAAAAAGACGAAAACACAATCTCTAAATTATCTGATGAGGAAAAAGAAACTCTTAAAACGTCATTAGAAGCATATATTCCTAAAGCATATAGTGTACAACTAGAAGCCATGGACAGCCAAGCTGCTCCGTTTATCATCACACAACCTGAATTTATGCGTAGAATGAAAGAAATGAGCCAGTCTGGCGGCGGCGGAATGTTCGGAATGGGAAATATGCCTGAGATGTACAATCTGGTAGTAAATACCAATTCTGATTTAGCAACAAGCATTCTGAATACAGAAGACAAAACACACCAGGAACACTTAGTAAAACAAGCTTTAGATTTAGCAAAATTATCGCAAAACCTTTTAAAAGGAGAAGCTTTAACTGCTTTTGTAAAAAGAAGTTTTGAAATGATTAAATAATCTTTTTAATCGAAGAAGTATTAAAATCCTGTAGGCTCAGCTTACAGGATTTTTTTATGATTTTTATTTTGTAAACCTATTAAAAATTAGATTGCATTTATTTTTGCAAAATTTAAACAGTACATCATTACATTCAAACTATTTTCTTTATTTTGCAGCAAAATCTAAAAAACCAATGAAAAAATCAATTATTGCTTTTGTTACACTCGCACTATTAGCATCTTGTAGCAAAAAAGAATCAACTGACAATCTGCACCTTACAGGAAATATAAAAGGATTAAAAAACGGAACTTTATATATTCAAAGAATCGTTGATACTTCACTTGTTGCTATAGACAGCATCAAAATAGACGGAAATTCTTCTTTTGAAAGTGACATAAAACTAGAATCTCCTGAGGTACTTTATTTATATCTGGATCGTGGAGTTACAAACTCATTAGACAATAACATTTTATTTTTTGCAGAGCCTGGCAATATCAATATCGATACCAACTTAGACAGCTTTATTTATGGTGCAAAAATTACAGGATCTAAAAATCAGGAATTATATGATGAGTTTAAAAAAATAAACTCTCGTTTTAATGACGAAAGCCTCTCTATGGTTGAGGCAAGATTTAAGGCTATAAAAAAACAAGATCAAAAAGCAATAGACAGTATCAACACAAAACAAGAGTCTAACATTAAAAGAAAATATTTATACGCTACAAACTTTGCTCTTAACAACAAAGACCACGAAATAGCACCTTATATTGCTTTATCTGAGATTTATGACATTAATATCAAATTTCTTGATACGATTCAAAAATCAATGACTCCAAAAGTAGCACAGTCGCTTTATGGAAAGAAGCTAACAAAATATGTTGCTGATATTAAAAAAGAGCAAAAAAAAACAGAATAACATAGCATCACAAAAAACAAAAAAAGTCCTGAGAAATCCCAGGACTTTTTGTTTTTATAGCAAACCCTAAAATTCAAAATTCGAATCAAACCAATAATTGTTTCATTTTTTTTGAATTTGGAATTTTATTTCATCTTATCTTCCTAATAAAGCTCCAAACATAGAAAGTATAAATATTAATCCGTACAACACTAAAATAGCAAGCATAAAAATACCGATAAATTTATAATGCGATTTCAAATACCCAAATGAACTGGTCAATGCTTCAGTATCATTATCTCGAAAAGCTTTTTTAGCATTAGATGCAAATCTGAATAAATAATAAACAGGGAAGAAATAAATTGCTCCAATAATAAAATATACTATTCCTATTACTACCCCAAAAGAACCTCCCATAGCGTTGGCACCAGGAATAACAGACCCCATTGCCGCGAAAAACGTGCCTGCAAAAACTGCGATTAACATAATAAGGCCGATACCTACAAAACCTACTATCGATAAAAAGTAAGCCCATTTTGCGGTTTCTTTTAAAAAGTCTTTTGCAGATTGGTCAAGCTGCAACTCAAATTTTTCAAAAACTGAATTTTCTTCCATTTGTTATATATGTTTTGGTTAAGAAACAAACATAAGAAAAATATGGTTACAATTTTTATTAAATCCCGGATCTCAAAATCAAAATCCATAGGTTTCGTATTGATCCCATTTCAAAAATGGGAATATATCTTTGACTTTAAAGCATAAAAAAACCACCACTAAAAAGTGATGGTTTTACGTTGAGCCGGCGGAGGGACTCGAACCCACGACCTGCTGATTACAAATCAGCTGCTCTAGCCAACTGAGCTACGCTGGCGACTCATTACGTTTACAAATACAAGTGGTTTTTTAATTCTCCACAATAATTTGCCTCTTATTTTAATTAAAAACCACCACTAAAAGTGATGGTTTTATGTTGAGCCGGCGGAGGGACTCGAACCCACGACCTGCTGATTACAAATCAGCTGCTCTAGCCAACTGAGCTACGCTGGCGACTCATTACGGGTGCAAATATAAAGCGGTTTTTCGTTTTACCAAAATAAATTTGCACTTTTTTATACTTTTTTTTGCTTACAATTCGTTGATTTTAGCAATCAATTGATTAGCAGTTTCTTCCAATTCAACATTGATTTGTTTGAAATGCGCTTTTTTGTTTTCAACGTTCTTAGCATTCACTTTTGTGATCAAAGTATCAAAAGCAGCGATAGCCTGATCGATCAAAGCATTCGTTTCCGGAGTAGGATTTCCTGTTGTAGACATTTCAAATAAGTAAATTGCCTCTATAATATCTCCTAATACGAAGTTGATGTCTTTCTTTAAATTCTTAACGTTTGCCATTTTTATTTTTATTTTAATTTGCGACTGCAAAAGTACACATAATCTTTTTATTAAGTGCTATGAAATGTAAATTTCTAAAATAGAAGCTTTTCCGCTTAAAATAAATGCATTTATCTCAGCCGGAACCAAAACGGTATCTCCTTTAATATAGGATTGTCTGAATCCTTCAAATTCGATTTCAAAACTTCCTTCGATACACATATAAACCGTAAAAGTTTCTCCTGACTTAGTCACTTCAACTTTATCTTCTAACGGAATAAAATTGGTGGTAAAATAAGGACAATCTACAACAGTATTCGAAATATTGGCTTTTGTGTCGTATTTCTTTTGTGTATCTACCTTATTATAGTTTATAGCATCAAGCGCCAGGTCTACGTGAAGTTCTCTTGTATTTCCCTGAGCATCTTTTCGATCAAAATCATACAAACGATAGGTAATATCAGAGGTTTGCTGAATTTCGGCGACTACCAATCCTGCACCAATAGCATGAACAGTTCCGGTTTCTAAAAAGAAAACATCTCCTGCTTTTGCTTTTACATCGTCTAAAATCGAAACCAATGTTTTATCTTCTAAATGTTTCAGGTATTCTTCTTTACCGGAATCTTCTTTAAAACCTACGATGATTCTGGCATTAGCATCAGCCTGCATTACGTACCACATTTCGGTTTTACCAAAAGAATTATGACGATCTTTTGCCAATTTATCATTTGGATGTACTTGTATCGAAAGATCTTCGCGGGCATCCAAATATTTAAAAAGCAACGGAAACTGTTTTCCAAATCGTTCATATACTTTTGTTCCCAAAATTTCATTTGGCATTTCATCAATAAGTTCCATCAAAGACTTCCCTTTCAGGACTCCATTAGAAACTATACTAACATCACCTTCTACTGTTGATAATTCCCAGCTTTCGCCAGTAATTTTAGAAACGATTGGCTTATTAAGTATTGTTTTTAGTTTCTCTCCTCCCCAGATTCTTTCTTTTAAAATGGGGTTAAACTGTAAAGGGTATGATTTTAGGTTCATTTTTTTGGGGCTAATATCTTTATTAATTTAATATCGGTCTGATGTTATTTTTTATTTCTATAATACTAATTCTTTGACGGTTTCAAGCGCTTTGGAAATATGTTTTCCGGCATTCATACTATCAAAAATCAAAATAACCACACCATTTCTGTCAATAACATACGTTACTCTTCCCGGCAAAAGACCAAATAAAGTATCGCGTACTCCAAAAAGATGTCGCAATTTTTTGTCTTCATCAGATAAAAGTATAAAAGGCAGTTTATGCTTATTGGCAAATTTGTGATGTGACTTTACACTATCACTGCTAATACCAATAACCTCCGCGCCCAGGTCTTTAAAATCTTCGTATTGATCTCTAAAACTACAGGCTTCTGTTGTACATCCGGGTGTATTATCTTTTGGGTAAAAATAAATCACGAGAGGTTTTCGCCCCAAAACACTTTGGCTTTCAAAAACTTCTCCATGACTATCTTTTGCAGTAAAATTCGGAACTATATCTCCTATTTTTAGTGACATTTATTATTCTCCTTTATAAGTTACAAAATTGCGGTCCGTTTCATTCAAAACGATTTCTAAATCAAAATCGGGCTGAATTCTTTTTCTAATTTTATTCCATATCACAACGGCAATATTCTCTGCAGTTGGATTCAAATCCTGAAATTCCGGAACATCGAGATTCAGGTTTTTGTGATCAAACGGAATTTCTACTTCTTCGTATATAATATCCGCTAATACTTTCACATCTATAACAAAACCAGTTTCCGGGTCAATTTTTCCTGTAACACTTACTGTTAAACCATAATTATGACCATGAAAATTGGGATTATTGCATTTTCCAAAAACAGCATCGTTTTTTTCGAATGTCCAATCTTTTCTGTGCAATCGATGTGCAGCATTAAAATGTGCTTTTCTTGATATGGTTACTCTCATTTGGGTGGTTGGTTAGTCTTGGGTTAAAGTTTGTGGTCTTCCAGATAATGATCAAATTCGTCAAAAATTATTTTAAACCAAACAGTATAAATTTCTGGCTGTTTCTCAATATCTGCTTTTACATCTTCAATCTTCATCCATTTCCAGTCTTCGACTTCTTCAGGATTTATCGCCGGATCATCATTATAATAACCAATCATCACGTGATCAAGCTCATGCTCTGTTAAACCATTATCAAAAGGAGCTTTATAAATAAAATGAAAGAGTTCTTTCAATTCTGTTTTAAAACCCATTTCCTCAAACAGCCTTCTGCTTCCGGCTTCAACATTCGTTTCTCCTTCACGCTGATGGCTGCAACATGTATTGGTCCATAGTAAAGGTGAGTGGTATTTTTGATGAGCACGTTGCTGCAACATGATTTCATTTTTATCATTTAGAATAAAAACCGAAAAAGCGCGATGCAGAACTGCTTTTTCATGTGCTTCTAATTTTGGCATTAAGCCAATTTGCTCATCATTTTGGTTTACTAATATTACGTTTTCTTCTATCATAAGGCTTATTGATCAAACAAAAATACGAAAAAAGAAATGGCTTGAAAATCCTAGACGAGATTGTGAAAAGTTTAACGAGATTAACATTTTACAAAAAACTGATTCACAGCAAAATACACTTCTTCCAACCGCAATAATCCTTTAAAAATAAGCCTTAAAACTAAAACTGAATGTTTTACGTACATAATAAAAGTTAAAACATACTTAAAAAAAACTCAATTGTACAATACACAGGATTTCAGGGCGAAATCTAGTTGTATCTTTGAAATCACAGAATTAAAGCACTAAAAAAAATGAAAACAAAAACCCAAATCCTCAGCCTTTGCTTTTTAATTCCGCTTTTTATTTTACAAGCCTGCGGACAAAGTGCAAAAAAACAAAACACCAAAACAGTAATCATGGAAAATAAAATTAGTAAACCCGGGAACCCTTATTATTCTAATACAGATACTACCAAACTTAATGTAACTGATGCTGAGTGGAAAAAAGTTCTACCCGAAGATGTATATGATGTAATGCGAAATGCAGATACCGAAAGACCTTTTACCGGAAAATACTGGAATACTGATGAAAAAGGAACTTACTATTGTGCTTCATGCGGAAACCTTCTCTTTCGCTCCGGCGCTAAGTTTGCCAGCAGCTGCGGATGGCCAAGCTTTTTTGAACAGGACAATAAAAAAAGCGTAATCTATAAAAATGATAACTCTCTGGGCATGGAAAGAATCGAAGCGCTATGCGGACGTTGCGGAGGACATTTAGGCCATTTATTTGATGACGGGCCTGCACCAACCGGAAAACGCTACTGCATGAATTCGATTGCACTTGACTTTGTTCCTGATTCTAAATAAAATAACGATGAAAAATATATTTCTGATTGCCATTTTTGCATTATCGCTTAATGGATTTGCACAAAATAATAAAACGAAAACAACCTCTAACTTAGAAACCATTACGCTTGGCGGAGGCTGTTATTGGTGTGTTGAAGCTGTTTATGAAAATTTAGACGGAGTAAAATCTGTCGTTTCCGGTTTCTCAGGAGGAAAGGTAGCTAATCCTACTTATGAAGAAGTTTGCACGGGAACAACCGGTCATGCCGAAGTAGTGCAGATAACCTACGACAAAACTAAAACAGATATCAATGAAATTTTTCAGGTTTTCTTTACTGTTCATGATCCAACGACATTAAATCGTCAGGGTGCTGATGTTGGAACACAATATCGTTCTGTAATTTTCTATAAAAACGCTGAACAAAAAAATGCTGCCGAAAGTATTATTGCCGAATTAAACAAGGCAAAAGTATACAACAGCCCAATTGTGACCAAAGTAGAACCTTTTAAAGCTTTTTATAAAGCGGAAGATTACCATCAGAATTATTATGCAAATAATAAAAACCAACCGTATTGCAAAATGGTAATTCAGCCCAAAATAGAAAAGTTCGAAAAGGTTTTTAAGGATAAATTAAAGAAGAAATAATTCTCATTTATATTGGTTAATAATAGTTACCGTCCGTGAAAATGGACGGTTTTTTTGTTTTTTTTTGCCACGGATTAAAATTAAACAATGTAAGAAGAAAAAAAATCTCAGCAATTCTTGTAATTCGTGACAACCTTTTTTATCTGATAGCCAATTCATATTTTTTGTAATTTGCAACCACAAACCAATCAAAAACCACAAAATGAAGCAATTATTCTTATTCTTTGCCTTATTCATTACGTTTTTTCAAATACATTCTCAAGAGAATTTACCAACAGATTATCTCTCAAAAGAATTTCATAAAAACCGTCGGGAAGCATTTAGAAACTTAATGCCGGCAAATTCTGTGGCTTTAATTTTCTCTTATCCTGAAAGAGTTTTTTCAAAAGACATTAATTATAATTTCCATCAAAATCCTGATTTATATTATTTATCAGGATATAAAGAGCCTGATGCGGTTCTATTAATTTATAAAGAACTACAAGGAACAGAAAAATACAATGAAATTCTTTTTGTAAGAGAACGAAATGCCTCAAAAGAAACCTGGACAGGAAGACGTTTGGGAACCGAAGGTGCAAAATCTAAATTAGGTTTTACAAAAGTTTATAATGGAAAAGACTTTAAAGATTTTGCAATCGATTTTAAAAAATTCGATACAATAATTTACGATGAAATCCCAACAGACATCAGCAATGATAAAAGCGGCTTTGACCTTTATGGATTATTGGAAAGTTTTAGAACCAAAGCTATGATCACTAAAGAAAACGACGCTTCTATAGATTTATTTACAAACATAACCAACTCACTTCGCGAAATAAAAACACCCGAAGAAATGGATTTGCTTCGTAAATCGATAAAACTTTCCTGCATTGCACATAACGAAGTCATGAAAGCCATTGGACCCAACATGAGCGAAAACGAAGCCGATGCAATTCACGCATATATTCACAGACATTATGGTGCCGAAGGCGAAGGCTATCCGCCAATTGTAGGTGCCGGAGCAAACGGATGTATCCTGCATTATGGAGAAAACAATGCTACAAAAATCGACAATCAATTGTTACTAATGGATGTAGGCTCAGAATATCACGGTTATTCTGCTGATGTTACCAGAACCATTCCGGCAAACGGAAAATTTACCGAAGAGCAAAAAGCCATTTACCAATTGGTTTACGAGGCTCAGGAAGAAGTTTTTAAAATCTGCAAACCCGGAACACCTTTTCAGGATTTAAACCAAAAATCCAGAGAAGTAATTACCAAAGGATTAATTAAGCTTGGCATTATTACTGACCCTAAAGATGTCAGAATATATTATCCGCATGCGTGTTCGCATTTTCTTGGTCTGGATGTTCATGACAAAGGAAATTACGCAGGCAATCTAAAAGAAAACATGGTGCTGACTGTTGAGCCAGGAATCTATATTCCGGCAAATAGCAAATGCGATAAAAAGTGGTGGAATATTGGTGTTCGTATCGAAGATGATATCGCTATCACAAAAGATTCTTACGAAAATTTATCTGTAGAATCTCCAAGAAAATGGCAGGATATCGAAAAATTATCGGCTCAAAAAAGCACTTTCAACGAAATGAAATTTCCTAAGATATAATATAGATCTTGTCTGGCGAGTTTCTATGTTCAAAAAAAAGTTAAACAAATGAAAAAATATTTATTCTTATTGCTTTTTATAATGTTAGCAGCTTGTAATAATCATAATGAGAAAGCAAAAGAATCCAAAAAATCAATTAATAAAGAGAGCCTCAGCCCATCTATAGCAAAAACAAAATTTGGTGATAAGTCTATTTATGATTTAAATTTTATTACGATCAAAAACGTCTTAATCAATGATCATAAAGTAATATTGTCTAAAGCAGAATTTGAATCGATTTATACTCATATTGATTCTACAAAAACACAGATCTGGGAATGCGGAAGTCCCTTTGACTGGCTTGACAGAGAATGGATGACTAAAACTTACGGAAAGGAAGATCCGGAAACAGGAATATTTAGCAAATTCAATGGAGAAATAACAACAATATATAGTGAAAATATTGAGTTTGCCACCAATAAGCATATTGTATTATTTGATACCGGTTTCGCTGATAATAATTCTTTTAAGATTATTTCACATAATATAATACTAAATAAAAATACCACATTAAATGAATTCAGAAGTAAATTTCCGAATTCAAAAATGGAAACTACCGAAAATCCAAATGAAGTAAGATTTAGATTTTATCTAAAAGAATTAAGTGACGATGCTTTTCTATTTTATTTTAAAGATGGAAAATTGAATTACTTTACTTTGTGGTGGCTTTTATGCTAAAAAAAATAACTCTTAACCGTAAATGACATGAAAAATAAGATTGCGTTTTAAAACTAAATTCAATACCAACTGACAAACATAATCTTCAATTTTCACTTAATTTGTATTCTTAAAATACTTAAAAATGAAAGCACTTACTTTCTCTTCTTTCGGGAGTTCTGATGTTTTAGAATATATCGAAATACCGAATCCTCAATTAAAAACCGATGAAATTTTAGTCGAGATGAAAGCCATCGGATTGAATTTTGCCGATGTTTACAGACGAAAAGGAAATTATCATCTCAAAGGAAATCCGCCTTTTATTGCCGGTTATGAAGGCGCCGGAATTGTAGTTGACGCCAACAGTCACCCCGAATATAAAATTGGAGATCGTGTAGCTTTCGCCGATGTGCCTTTTGCGAATGCTGAATTGGTTGCAGTTAATACAAATCATGTTCTGCCTTTACCTGACGCCATTTCTTTTGAAACCGCAGCTTCTATTTTATTGCAAGGTCTAACGGCACATTATCTGGCAACAGACAGTCACAAAACCGTAAAGGGCGAAACCGTATTAATTCATGCTGTTGCCGGCGGCGTTGGGCAATTCCTGACTCAGATCAGCAAATCACTAGGCGCAAATGTCATTGGTTTAACCTCATCTGCAGACAAAGCAAAAGTGGCCATTGAACAGGGTGCTGATCACGTTTTTCTTTATAATGAAGATTGGAAATCGGCTATTTTTAAAACGATTCCAAAAGGTGTTGATGTCGTTTATGATAGCATCGGAAGTACTTTAAAAGAAAGTTTCGAAGTTACTAAAGAATGCGGACAGGTCGTTTTCTTTGGAATGGCCGGCGGCGATCCTGCACCTGTAGACCCAAGAATGCTAATGGATACTTCAAAAACTTTAACCGGAGGCGATTTATGGAGTTATCTAAACTCTAAAGAAGAGAGAATAAAAAGAGCCAATCAATTATTCAATTGGATCATTGAAGGAAAAATTAAACTTTCAGAACCCACTTCTTTCAAATTATCTGAAGGAAAACTCGCTCACGATTATCTCGAAAGCCGAAAAAGTACAGGGAAAATTATTTTGATTCCGTAAATAGTTTTCAGTTTTCAGTCTCGGTTTTCAGTTTCAGTTTTCAACGCAATCTTGTCATCCCGAGGAACGAGGGATCTTCGCAAGAAACTCCGCAATCAAATCGTCAAACTTTGTAGAGCTACTTACGAAGATCCCTCGTTCCTCGGGATGACAAAATAAGCATAAAAAAAATCCGTTTTTATCCGCGTTTTCGCTTAGCGAATCCGTTTAATCCGCACTTTCCCTGCAATAATACACAACTTTACAATTGATCAACTTCAATCTTTGTCAATTCGGACAATTGTAAAATTCTGGCAACGTCACTTTTATTTGCTACAAAAAACAAATAATTATCTCCATGCGTATCATAAGTCATTAATTCAAGATCACGTTTTTCTAATGCCGACTGAATATAAGGAAATAAATCATGGCTATATGTTTCTTCAGGATAATCGAAATTAAAATCCTCGCCTATCATTTCTGAAATGAAATATTCTGCGTCTTCAGGATCAAATTTCCAGTCACTGTTCCAGGCATCGATACTTTCGAAAAAATCCCATTGCCCTTGCACTATGTCATGATATTCTGTATGGCCTTTTTTAAAATTCTTTAAAAGTTTCTTTGATTGCTTTTGAACCAATTTTTCGTCTACATCTCCTCTTGAAACCAATTTTATAAACTCTTCAAAAGTTTCCTGAGTCACCTCAATCTCTTCAGGTAATAAATTTTCCTGAGAAGGAAGGTCGATGTTTTCCGGTAATTCGATTTCTAAGTATTGGCAAATTCCTTGTAAAACCCTTTCAAACTCTTTGAAGCCTATTTTCTGAATATCATTTTTAGGATCCTTTATATCAATAGATTCTGCTTCTAATATTCCTTTTGTATAATCAAGGAAATAACTATTATTATAAAGCATTCTAAAATCGTTGGTTTCTAAACTATTAGTACAACAAAAAAAGATCATAAAATTATGCAAAACATGTTTCAGGTACTTTTTAGCTTCTGGGGTTGGCTCTGTATAAAACTGAATATGAATATAATCGTATTCTAATTCCTGGCTCATTTGTTCTTCAGAAACCGGGCCTATATTAATCTTTTTATATATTTCGTTTAAAACTTCGTAGGCATTTTTATAACCTGCCTTCTTAATTTCATTTTGCGCCTCTTCATAATTAAATGAACCCGGGAATGAATATAAATTCACTAAAACAGTATCATGAATTCCTTTTATCTTAAATTCCAGTTTATTATTCTCATTATACAAATAAGAATAAACTGCATCCATAACATCAAATGACACAATCGATTTTGGGTCGTTGTTTCTGCCAAAGAAATTAGAAAAGAAGTTCTTCATAATATTATATTATTTTAAAGTTTCAGCAATCATCAAAGCACATTTTTCGCCATCAATAGCGGCCGATATAATTCCGCCAGCATAACCAGCTCCTTCTCCACACGGGTACAAACCTTTTATTTGCAAATGTTCATAAGTTATTGGATCTCTCGGAATACGAACCGGAGACGAAGTTCTGCTTTCCGGTGCATGCAAAATAGCTTGATTGGTCAAATAACCACGCATCGATTTTCCGAATTCCTTAAATCCTTCGCGTAAAATCTGAGATAAAAACCCCGGAAAAACCTGTCCCATTTCTACCGAAGTTGTTCCCGGAACATATGAAGTTTTTGGAATATCTGCCGAAACTTTATTTTGGGTAAAATCGACCATTCGCTGCGCCGGAACTTTTTGAGTTTTTCCAGCTAAATGCCATGCTTTTTGTTCGATGCTTTTCTGGAATTCCATTCCGGCCAAAGCACCAAATTTTGCAAAAGGTTTAAAATCTTCCAGTTTTAATTCAATTACAATTCCGGAATTTGCCGTTGCCTGATCACGTTTGGAAGGCGACCATCCATTTGTAACTACCTCGCCCGGACTTGTAGCACAAGGTGCAATCACACCACCCGGACACATACAAAACGAATACATACCACGTCCATTCACTTGTTTTACAATAGAATAAGGTGCCGGAGGCAAATGCTCTCCGCGATAATCACAACTGTACTGAATACTATCTATTAATTCCTGTGAATGTTCTGCACGAACCCCCAAAGCAAAAGGTTTCGCTTCTATTAAAACTTTCTTTTTATCAAGCAATTCAAAAATATCACGCGCTGAATGTCCGGTTGCTAAAATTAATTTACTAGACAAAATCTTATCTCCGTTTTGAGTAACGATTCCTTCCACTTCATTATTCTTTATCAGAATATCCGTTACTCGTGTATCAAACAAAACCTGACCACCAAACTCGATGATCTTGTTTCGAATGTCTTCTATAATTTTCGGTAATTTATTAGTCCCAATATGTGGATGTGCTTCTACCAAAATATCTTCTGAAGCTCCAAAAGCTACCAAAAGTTCTAAAATTCTGGTAACATCGCCACGTTTTTTAGATCGCGTATATAATTTTCCGTCAGAATAAGTTCCTGCTCCGCCTTCACCAAAACAATAATTAGAATCTTCGTTTACCAAATGATCAACGTTGATTGCTTTTAAGTCGCGACGGCGTCCGCGAACATCTTTTCCGCGTTCGATTACAATTGGCTTTAAGCCTAATTCAATTAATTGCAAAGCTGCAAAAAGTCCTGCCGGACCTGCCCCAACCACAATTACTTCCTGAGCCGAAGAAACGTCCTTATATATAGGTAGCTCTATTTTGGTTTGCTGAAAGGATTCACCTTTTAGATAAATAACAACTTTCAGATTGATTTTTATGGCTTTTTGACGCGCATCAATAGAGCGTTTCAGAATCGAAATATGTTGAATTTCCTTAGGAGAAACCTTTATTTGTTTAGACAAATAGTCTTTTAGCAACAATTCGTTTGCAGCTATTTCCGGCGTTACCTGAAGTAAAAGTTCTCTTGGCATTTTATTTTATTTATTCAATTAGCTTTTCTATTTATGAAAAGAACATGCAAAAATACTACTTTGAAATGAAATTATATCCCTGCAGTAAAATTTGCACGCAGATTTACACAGATATAAGCAGATATATTCTTAGCCTATCTCCACTTACAATCGTTGTAATTATTTTTTAGCCACAGATTACCTGGATTAAAAAGATTTCTTTTAAGAACAATTAGACGCACTGCAATGCGTCTCTACAGAAAAAAAACCTCAGAACCTTTTTTTCAAAATAGACTTTGTACCTTTGTCTCTCTGTCCCGAAGTTTCGGGATTAATCTTAAAAAAATGTCTAGAAAAATAAAACTGATTTGGGATTTTCGTGGTCCGGCTTCGGCAAAAACAGCAGAGCATCATGAAATTCATTTGAAAGAATATATTGAGATAGAAAAACTACCTTTAAATATTACAGGATTTAAAATCGTAAACGATATGCACGCGACTGCATTTATGGTGGTCACTGATGAAAATATGATTCAGGTACGTGATGCTCTGAAACCACATCGGGGGGAAGTATTTGAAGGGTAATTTAGTCGAAGTCACAGTTTTCAGTCTCAGTAAAACTGTAAACTAAAAACTGTGACTGTAAACTTTCTTTAATTAGCTACTTCGCTAATAAATTTAATTCGCATTAAGCGTAATTCATCAATATCATAATCGCCATCGAATTCTTTAAGAGCGTCTTCGATTTTATCTGATTCTGATTCCATGAAATAGTCGTGAATTTCTTCTTGCTGATCGTCGTCAAGCATATCATCTACCCAGTATTTGATATTCAGCTTAGTACCAGCGTAAACAATCTGTTCCATTTCTTTGATCAGAGCATCCATCGAAAGTCCTTTTGCTGAAGCAATATCACTCAATGGTAATTTTCGATCTATATTTTGAATAATGTATAATTTATTAGCTGAATTTACTCCTGTAGATTTTACTACCAAATCGTCTGGACGAATAATATCATTATCCTCTACATAACGATTAATCAGGGTTACGAAGTCATTACCATATTTCTTGGCTTTGCCTTCACCAACACCGTGAATATTATACAATTCGGTAAGAGTAATTGGGTATTTTAGAGCCATATCCTCAAGAGAAGGATCCTGAAAAACCACAAACGGAGGAACTCCAAGTTTTTTGGCTACTTTTTTACGTAATTCTCGTAACATTCCCATTAAGACTTCATCAGCAGTTCCTGATGATTTTGCTGCTGTTACGATTGCTTCGTCTTCAGATTCATTGTATTCATGATCTTCAGACATCATAAACGAAACTGGTTTTTTAATGAAGTTCAAACCTTCTTTGGTGATTTTCACCACACCATAAGTTTCAATATCTTTAGATAGATATCCTGCGACAAGAACTTGTCTCAATAATGCCATCCAGTATTTCTCGTCATGATCTGATCCTGAACCAAAAAAGGATTGCGTATCTGTTTTATGTGCCTTGATTACTGCATTGACCCTACCTATTAAAGTAAAGACAATTTCTTTTGACTTATAAATATGTTTGGTATCCCGAACAATTTCAAGCAATTTAACAGCCTGATCTTTCGCTTCAACTTTAGTTTTAGGATTACGAACGTTGTCATCCATATCTGCACCTTCACCGGTTTCGCTATCAAATTCTTCACCAAAATAGTGCAGTAAGAACTTTCTGCGCGACATCGAGGTTTCGGCGTAAGCCACCACTTCCTGCAATAATGCAAAACCAATTTCCTGTTCTGCCACCGGTTTTCCTGACATGAATTTCTCCAACTTTTCTACATCTTTATAAGAGTAGTAAGCTAAACAATGTCCTTCGCCTCCATCACGTCCGGCACGACCGGTTTCCTGATAATAACTTTCGAGTGATTTTGGAATATCGTGATGAATAACAAAACGAACGTCGGGTTTATCAATTCCCATCCCAAACGCAATTGTTGCTACAACAACATCTACATCTTCCATCAGGAACATATCCTGATGTTTGGCACGTGTTTTAGCATCTAAACCGGCGTGATAAGGAACCGCACTGATTCCGTTTACTTGCAAAACTTCGGCAATCGACTCTACTTTTTTACGGCTTAAACAGTAAATAATTCCGGATTTGCCTTTATGCTGTTTGATAAACCGAATAATATCCGATTCTATGTTTTTAGTTTTTGTCCGAACTTCGTAATACAAATTTGGTCTGTTGAAAGATGCTTTAAAGGTATTAGCATCAGACATGTCCAGATTTTTAAGAATATCTTCCTGAACTTTTGGAGTTGCTGTTGCGGTAAGACCAATAATAGGAACATGCCCCAATTGTTTGATTATATTTTTCAGATTTCGGTATTCCGGTCTAAAATCATGACCCCATTCTGAAATACAATGCGCCTCATCGATAGCGACAAACGAAATAGGCACACTTTGTAAAAAAGCCACATATTCTTCTTTTGTCAATGATTCCGGGGCTACGTACAAAAGCTTGGTCAAACCAGAGGTAATATCTTTTTTAACCTGTGCTATTTCTGTTTTGGTAAGAGAGGAATTTAACACATGTGCAATTCCGTTTTCTGAAGAAAGGCTTCGAATCGCATCAACCTGATTTTTCATCAAAGCAATTAAAGGAGAAACAACAATAGCTGTTCCGTCCTGAATTAAAGCGGGTAATTGATAACAAAGAGACTTTCCACCACCAGTAGGCATAATTACAAAAGTATTCTTCTTATTTAAGATACTCGTAATGACTTGCTCCTGCAAGCCCTTAAATTGGCTAAAGCCGAAATACTTCTTTAATTCCTTGTGTATTTCAATTTCGTTTGAATTCATTATTTATATTAATGGTATTTTGTATAAATTTGCAACACATAAAGATACAACTTTCTTTTATACATACAAATTTAAAATATCCTGTTTTGATCACAAAAGAAAATATATTGGCGATTGCCAAGAAAACCATACTCTCTGAAAGTGAAGCTATTACAAAGCTAATTGATTTTTTAGACGAAAATTTTTACGAAGCGGTCCAACGTATTTACGAAACCAAAGGCAGATTGATCGTTACAGGAATCGGAAAAAGCGCCATCATTGCTCAAAAAATGGTAGCCACTTTTAACTCTACCGGAACACCATCGATGTTTTTGCACGCCTCAGAAGCCATTCATGGTGACTTAGGAATGATTCAAAATGAAGATATCATTATTTGCATTTCGAAAAGTGGGAATAGCCCGGAAATTAAAGTCTTAGTTCCGTTGTTAAAACGTTTTGGAAATACTTTAATTGCCATAACGGGAAACACAACTTCATTTCTGGCAAAAGGCTCTGACTACGTCCTGAACACCACGGTCGAAATGGAAGCCTGCCCTATCAATTTAGCTCCAACAAATAGCACTACAGCTCAGCTTGTTATGGGAGATGCTCTTGCGGTTTGCTTAATGGAAATGCGTGATTTTAAACCCGAAGATTTTGCCGTTTATCATCCTGGCGGTGCTTTAGGCAAAAAATTATTGCTTCGCGTAAAAGATATGATTGAACATTCTTTAAAACCAATGGTAACACCGGATACCTCTGTTAAAAAAGTTATTTTTGAGATCTCTGAAAAAAGATTGGGGGTAACAGCAGTAATTGAAGATACCAAAATAATCGGAATTATTACAGATGGAGACATCCGAAGAATGCTAAACAACGTAGATACTATTGCGGACTTAACTGCAAAAGATATTATGTCAAGAAACCCTAAATTGGTATCTTCTGAAACTATGGCGGTTGATGCCCTGAATATTTTAGAAGATTTTTCTATAACACAACTGATTGTTGCAGACAACGGCGAGTATAAAGGAGTATTACATTTACATGACATTTTAAAAGAAGGAATCGTATAATGGCAAAAAAGAACCTTGGCGAGATGTCATTTTTAGACCATCTTGAAGAATTAAGATGGTTATTAGTAAGAAGTACAACTGCAATATGTATCATGGCATTTGTTACTTATTTTATCAGTGATTATTTATTTGATCAGATTATTTTAGGCCCTATAAGACCTACTTTTTTTACGTATGTCTGGTTTTGCGATTTATCTCATTCGCTAGGCTTTGCAGATAGTATTTGTATTACTGAACTGAACTTTATCATTCAAAATACAGAAATGGAAGGACAGGTAAATATTTTTGTCTGGATGTGTCTTTTAGCTGGTTTCATTTTAAGTTTTCCTTATATTTTATGGGAACTTTGGAAATTTATTAGCCCGGCTTTATACGAGAAAGAGCGCAAAAACGCAAAAGTATTCATATTCACTTCGTCATTACTTTTCTTTTTGGGAGTATTGTTCGGATATTATGTCGTAATTCCGATGTCTGTAAATTTCGTTGCGACTTTCTCTGTGAGTGATGTGGTAAAAAATCAATTTACACTTGACTCTTATATGGGAATGGTAAAAACGAGTATTCTCGCCAGCGGATTGTTTTTTGAATTGCCAATTATCATTTACTTCCTGACCAAGTTAGGATTAGTAACTCCTGATTTTTTAAGAAAATATTGGAAATACGCTGTAGTAATCATTCTAATTGTAGCTGCAATTGTAACTCCTCCAGATGTTGTGAGCCAGACTATTGTAGCAATTCCAATGCTGATTATCTACGAAGTAAGTATACTGATTTCGAAGATTGTATACAAAAATAAATTAAAAGAAAATGTCTGATATCATACAAGAATTTAACGACTATCGTTCTAAAATGAACGAAAAATTACTCGCTGATAATAACAAAATTGTAAAGCGAATTTTTAATCTTGATACTAATGCTTACGCACCTGGTGCCCTTGATGTAAAAACAAAAGAACTTTTAGGATTAGTAGCTTCTGCGGTTTTACGTTGTGACGATTGTGTAAAATATCATTTGGAAACCAGCCATAAGGAAGGTGTTACTAAAGAAGAAATGATGGAAGCAATGGGAATCGCAACTTTGGTTGGGGGAACAATTGTAATCCCGCATTTAAGAAGAGCTTACGAATTTTGGGAGGCTCTTGAAGAAGCTGAAACTAAATAATTGTTAATACGTTTATTTGTTGAATCGTTTATTCGTTAATTTGTGGCGAATAAACGATTCGAACGTTTAAACGATTAAACTTAAAAAATGAAATTAAGAGCCGATAATTTAATCAAAACCTATAAAGGTCGTAGTGTTGTAAAAGGAATTTCTGTTGAAGTGAATCAAGGGGAAATTGTTGGGCTTTTGGGACCAAATGGTGCAGGAAAGACGACTTCGTTTTATATGATTGTGGGATTGGTAAAGCCAAATCAGGGTAATATCTATCTTGATGATTTGAACATTACTGATTATCCGATGTACAAACGTGCCCAACAAGGAATTGGTTATCTGGCACAAGAAGCTTCGGTTTTTAGAAAATTAAGCATCGAAGATAATATCCTAAGTGTTTTGCAATTGACTAAACTTTCAAAGGAAGCACAAATTGCAAAAATGGAAAGCTTAATCGAAGAGTTCAGTTTAGAACATATTCGTACCAACCGAGGCGATTTACTTTCGGGAGGAGAACGCCGTCGTACTGAAATCGCACGCGCCCTGGCAACCGATCCTAAATTTATTCTATTAGACGAACCTTTTGCGGGAGTTGACCCTGTCGCAGTTGAGGATATTCAGAGAATTGTTGCACAGTTAAAAAATAAAAATATCGGAATTTTAATTACTGATCACAACGTTCAGGAAACGTTGGCGATTACAGATAAAACATATTTAATGTTTGAAGGAGGAATTCTGAAAGCAGGAGTTCCGGAAGAATTAGTAGAAGACGAAATGGTTCGCCGCGTTTATCTTGGACAAAACTTCGAGCTTCGTAAAAAGAAACTTGAATTTTAGAAAAAGTATACAGTCGCAGTCTCAGTAAATACTGAAAACTGAAACTGCGACTGAAAACTATTCAACCGTAATAAACTGCAGTTGTTGTAAATCGCCGTTATAAATATTTACATCTACTCTATGTTTGATTCCCGGCAAAGAAGCTTTCTCTGTAAATTGCCAAAAAAGCCAATCGTCTTCGATTTTCTCTCTATAAAAATTGTAGTTGGCTATCCAAAATAAATATTCTCCAAATTCTTCTTTCAGGAAATCACCATAATAACGTTCACCGGTATAAATGATCGGACGAACCTGGTAATGCATCTCGACTTTATTTAGCCAACGCTTCAAACCTTTTTTTAAACTATCCAGAGGCTGGTTCTTTGGCAATCTTTCGATATCCAAAACGGGAGGTAAATCACCTTTTTCTAATTTTACTGTTTTAATAAAAAGATTGGCCTGTTCGATAGAATTTTCATTAGGACGGTAATAATGATAGGCTCCGCGTATTATTTTATGTTTTTTCGCTCCCTCCCAATTTTTTTTAAACTGTCTGTCGACCCTGTTATTTCCTGCAGTAGCCCTTACAAACACAAACTGAACAGGATATTTTTCTTCCAGAACCTCTACTTCATCCCATTGTACTTTTCCCTGAAATTCAGATACATCAATACCAATTACTTTTCCTTTATGATTTTCAAGAACCTGAATGTTCCTAACATCCGAAAGATGCTTATCAACGGCATCTTCGTCTAAAACTTTATTTGATTTAAAGCCAAGATAATATGCCAGCCCATCACGATAATGGTAAACTGCGAAAAAAAAGAGTAAAACAAAGAAAGAATAAATAATAAAGCGAATTGCTCTTGCAAAAATTGATTTCTGAGGTTTTGATTTACGCGAATAAGAGGTTCTCCGGGTAGTTGTTTTTCTTGCCATTCAGATAAAACTACTTTTTCAAAAACATATTATTTACCACCGATAACAATACATAAAAAATGATAATTAACGGAATTGCTAAATACTGAAGCGTTACCACCAATAACAACGAAATCAAAAGAAACACTATCTGAAGAACATTATCTTTTACAGTAAATTTCTTGATTTTTAAAGCAAATAAAGGAATTTCGGCATTCAGAATATACGCACTACACAATGTTATGGCTAATAAAACCCACTGATTGCTCAGAATTTCGAGTATCATTAAAGAATTTGAAAACTCTAAAACCAATGGAAGACTTAAGATAAACAACGCATTTGCCGGCGTTGGCAAACCTATAAAAGAATCAGTCTGACGGGTATCGATATTAAAATTTGCCAGTCTGTAGCAAGAACCTAAGGTTACAATAAATCCTAAAAAAGGAATGAAAGCCGATTGAATTACCTCGTTAGGATTGGCACTTTTTAAAAACATAGTATACATGATATAACCCGGTACGACTCCGCTGGTTACCATATCTGCCAAAGAATCTAATTGCAAACCAAGCGGACTTGAAACTTTAAACAATCTGGCAAAAAAACCATCAAAAAAATCAAAAAAGATCCCTAAACAAACCATATAAAAAGCCATTAAATAATCGTCTTGCGAAACGAAAACAACGGCGATACAACCACAAAATAAATTGATTAATGTGATTAAATTAGGAATGTGCTTTTTGATATTCATGATTTATAAAATTTGATAATGGTGAGGAACAAATTTAGCATAAATAACCTTATCTGAAAGGTGATTTTAAAAGAGTTTTTCATCTGAAACTTTGACTTTAGTATTATTTCTTAAAAGGAATAAATTTGCTGGGTAAAATATTATATTTTTGATAAAAATTAAAACAGACCCTGGTTGGCTAAAAAATATCCGTTGAAGAAAATCTTTGTGCTTTTATTATGTTGCTGTTGTACATTACAGTATGCGCAAACTGTTCGGAAGTATTCGAATGAATTTATGAATATTGGTGTTGATGCCGCTGCTTTGGGAATGTCAAGCGCAGTAACTGCTTCTACAAATGATGTAAATTCAGTTTATTGGAACCCGGCTGGTTTAACGAATCTTGAAGATCATCAGCTCTCTTTAATGCATGCTAATTATTTTGCGAATATTGCACAATACGATTATATAGGATACGCAAGCCCTATTGACGATAGAAGTGCCTGGGGGATTTCGATGATTCGTTTTGGTGTTGATGATATTATGGACACTACTCAATTAATCGATAATCAGGGAAATATTGATTACAATAGAATTCGCCTGTTTTCGACTGCTGATTATGGTTTTACTTTCTCATATGCCAGAAAACTGCCTGTTGACGGATTTCAGTATGGAGTAAATGCAAAAATAATCAGAAGAATTATCGGGAAATTTGCAAATTCCTGGGGATTTGGTTTTGATGTTGGACTTCAGTTTGAACGAAATAACTGGAAATTCGGGTTGATGCTTCGCGACATAACTACAACTTATAATGTCTGGAATATCGACGAGGAAGAATACGCAAAAATTGCCAATGCGATTCCCGGAGAAAACAATACATTACCTGAAAGTACTGAAATCACCTTGCCAAAAGCACAATTGGGAGTTTCAAGAACTTTCGACTTTCATAATGATTATAGTCTTTTGGTCGCTACTAACCTGAATATGCGTTTTGAACAAACACATGATATTATTTCATCAAAAATAGTAAGTATTGATCCTGCGTTAGGATTTGAATTTGGATACACAGATCTTGTTTTTTTGCGGGCGGGAGCTGGGAATTTTCAAAATGTAACACAATTAGACAATACTGAAAAATTAAATTTTCAACCTAATATTGGTTTAGGCTTTAAATACAAAGGAATTCAGATTGACTATGCTTTGACCGACTTAGGAAATCAAAGTACAGCTTTGTACTCAAATATTTTTTCTTTAAAAGTAGATTTAGGTATCTTTAGATAAAATTTACAAACCATAAATTTCTTAAAAATTTTAAATCATGAAAAATGTCATTTTCAAAAAAACACTTTTTAGTTTACTATTATTACTAAGTTTTATTGGTTTTGGCCAAAATTTACCTTTATCGAAAGATGCCAAAATAAGCGTCCTTACTTGCGGATTAGGTAACGAAACCTATTCCTATTTTGGTCATACGGCGATACGAGTTGCTGATCCGGGAAATAATATTGATGTTGTATATAACTATGGTGCGTTTGACTTTAGGACTCCAAACTTTGTTGCAAAATTTGCCAAAGGAGATTTACAATATTTTGTAATTGTACATTCATTTCCGGAGTTTATCGAAGAATATAATAACGAGAAAAGAAGTGTATTTGAACAAGAACTTCTTATTCCTCAGGACGCAAAACAAAGACTTTTTGACAATTTAAATACCACATTGGCTTCTGAAGATCGTTTTTATACTTATAAATTTATTGATAAAAACTGTACTTCGATGGTCGTAGACATTATCAATAAAAGTTTGAATGGTACTGTTATTACAAAAAAAGGAGATACTGATATCACCTACAGATCTATTTTATTCCCTTATTTTAATGGTCATTTTTATGATCAATTGGGGACAAGTATCATTTTTGGAACCAAAGTAGATCAATTAGGAACTAAGATATTTTTGCCTTTTGAATTGAAAAATAGTTTAGAAAAAACTACTTATGAGAATAGAGCTTTAGTTGCTAAAACAAACACATTATTAAGTTTTGAAAAAGAAACTCCAGGTTCGTGGTGGAATAATGTTTATACTTATCTTTTTATTCTTGCCTTTGTAGTTTTAGCACACAATAAAATAGTAGACAAAATCTACCTTTTGATTTTAGCTTTAGTAGGAACCTTTTTTGTTTTTATGGGATTTTATTCCTTTCACCACGAACTGGCGATGAATTACAATGTGCTTTTATTTAGCCCATTATTATTGATTTTACTTCTTTTTTCAGTTATTAAAAACAAAAGATGGACCTATCGATTTGCAACTTTACATTTGCTTTTTCTAATCATTTATGGCATTTTCCTCATTAACAAAGCGCACTTTTTAATTGTTTTACCAATGATTATTACAAGCGGGTTTGTTTTAGTAAGAGTAGCTATTCGAAACAAAAAACGTATTCCGATTATTATCTAAATTATTGTCCGCGGTAAAATAAAACTGTAGTGATTGTTTTGAAAGTGATACTTAAATCAAGGAAAATACTGCGATGTTTGATATAGTATAAATCATATTGCAATTTGACCAAACTTTCTTCGATAGATTCTCCATAAGAATAGTTTACCTGAGCCCAACCCGTAAGTCCTGGCTTTATAACATGTCGTGTTTCGTAAAAAGGCATTACACGTGCTATTTCCTCAACAAAAAATGGTCGCTCAGGTCTTGGCCCAATAACGGCCATATCGCCTTTTAAAACATTAAAAAACTGAGGCAGTTCATCTATTCTGGATTTGCGCATCATTTTACCAAAAGGAGTTACTCGTCTGTCATTTGGCGTTGCAAAAACAACTCCGTTCGATTCAGAGTTTTCGATCATTGTTCTGAACTTATAAATTTCAAAAACAACACCGTTTTTACCAACACGTTCCTGAGTGTAAAATAATGGCCCTTTATTTGCAAAAAGATTTCCAATATAAATTAAAGGAATGAAAATAATACAAGTCAATAGTCCTATAAAAGAAAATAAAAACTCCATAGAACGCACCAAAAACAAATAAAGCCTGTTGCTATTACTTCTGCTAAAAGGAAAGAACCTGTAGAAATCCTTTTCTATATAGTGTACAGGAATCCGTTGCGTTTTACTTTCATACACCTGAGTGTATTCACGGATAACATTTCCGGATTCTAATAAATGAAGTAATTGCTGGTATAGATCGGGAGTAATTCCGTCTGTTTTTTGAGAAGCAATTACTATTTCAGAGATTTGATTTTTAAATACAAAATTTTCTAATTCATCCTTTTTAATTTCTTTTACATAATGAAAATTTAAATTTTCTTCTGATATAAAATCTGAATTTACAAAACCAATAATCTTATAATGCGGATCGACGTTTTCTAATCCCAAAACCAATTCTTCCACCTGATTTTGATCGCATATTAAAACTACACTTTGAGAAAACCGTTGAGAGGCTAGAAAATAAACATAAAATAATCGCCACATCAAAAGTGTGACAAGTATTGCAGAATAAAAAATAAGGATGATTAATCGTTGTTTTGGTAATTCCGGAGATAAAACAGGCGTAAATAAATAAGCCAGACTTGAAGCAGTTGCTGTAAATATAACACTTTGAAGAATTTGCAATTGGTTACTCGCTACCTGCAAATTATACATTTCGAATATTAACCCAAAAACGTAGACATAACCAATAAGCAAAATAAAGCTTACAAAATTACTTGTGCTAAAAACAAAGTAATTATAATCAAATATCAGACTTAATATATATAATGCCGATAAAATAAAAACAGCATCAAAGAAAAGAAGTAGTATTCTTCTTTCTGAAATTTCGAAATGCATTTTAGTAGTAGAGAACATTTTTCAGTTTGTTAGGGGCTTAAACTTGAGGCAAATGTATTATAAAAAAACAGATATTATTCTTCGCGGTTTTCTGCTTTTTCAGGAATTTTAACCTGAACCAAAAGAAGTGATAATGCATATACAAAAGCTGGTGCAGCTGTTCGCATTGCTGCATGATTTATAGTCAATAACCAAAAGACAAAAAAAGATAAGAAATACAAATGTTGTCTGTTATTTATATATAAAACAAATGGTGTTATACCAAGTATTAGAAGTCCAAAAATACCAAAGAGGCCATGTTCACTAAGCATACGCGTAATTTCGTTGTGTGAAGCTGCTTCCTCACCAAATGTTTCTTTCCGGATTTGCTTCCCCATTCCCGCTCCAACTCCTAAAATAGGATTTTCTAAAAAAAGTGTGATCTCTTCATTCATAATTTGTTCTCTACCGCCTAATCGGTCTTTCTTTTCCCTACCACGAGCATCCTGATTTGCATATCTTTTTTCTATAAGCCCTCTTGTTTGAAAAGAAGAATACGTCCATACTCCAACTGCCATCAAGCCAGTTAGGATAAAAACCAAAACAAACTTACTTTTCCCTTTTGCGTTAGAAAATCTATACAACAAAAATAACAGACAAATAATCATAGCAACTGCTGTTATAACTCCTCCCCTTGAAAAAGTAACAATCCCTCTGTAAGTTAAAAATAGTAATAGAGTACCATTTAAGATTATCGCTATTTTCGACTTGGAAAATAATACTAATTGTGTAAAAAATATAAACATCCCTAAACCTAACGCCGTTGAAACCTGATTAGGACCAAACCCGCCCGAGGTTTCAAAATTAGATTGTGTTCCGGTTACTACATCTCTGACACTAGGATTAAATAAAAACAAATACACAGTGGTACTTACTATTGGTAAAGCCATAGCTACTAATACATTCTGTAGATCTGAAAATAAAATTCTTCTCTTAAACATATATATCGAAGAAATGGCCAAACATATCGGACCCGATAAATTAAAGACCAATGATTTTTTAATATCTATGGTAGGATTAAAAGCTGTAGACGTAATTAAAATACCTGGAATCAATAAAATTAAAAAGAACCAGTATAAAAATGCATTTGTCGAAAAATTACTATATATCATTCCTAAGAGCATGAAAAAAATCACATTTACTTTTACAAATTCATTATTAAAATTACCACCTGTCATTCGTAGAAAAACCTCAACTCCAACCAAATAAGCCGCAACATATAGAACTTCATTGTTTGCATTTTTACTTCTATACACAATAAAAAAACCAATAATTGGAATTAAAAATGCATATAATTTTGACAAAAAAGGCAACACAAAAACAGCCAAAGCAATAACCGCATGAACTATAAGCAGAAAACTATAGGAGAATTTTGTGTTTTTCATCTTCGTCTAGTATTTTTTAAGCCGTAAAAGTAATTAAAGATTTTAACCATAAAAGATAATTCGAAACAATAGTCTCTGCACTAAAATCCTTTTGAACTTTATTATATAAATTCAAACCTATTTCATTTCTGAATTTTTCTGACTCAATCAATTTATCAATGGCCACAACAAGCGCATTACGATCATTAGACTCTATGATTACCCCTTCTTTTTCAGAGGTAACAACATTTGAAATCTCTCCTACATTTGTTGCAATTACAGGCAATCTATTCAATCCATATTCAAGAATAGCAAGAGGAAGCCCTTCTGAAAGAGAAGGTAAAACAGCTATCTGACATTGTAATAATGAAGATCTTACATTATTTGTTGTTCCGTAAAAATATACTGTATTTTGAAGTTGTAAATCATTAACTTTTTTCTTTAATTGATCAGAATAAGAATCATTAAAATCTTTTCCCAACAAATGAAAAGTCCATTCTGGAAATTTATTTTTTATTTCATTAGCAGCGTCAATCAATAAGCCATGATTTTTTTGCGGACGAAGATTAGCTACGCAAATAATTCTTTTACTTTCAAGTCCATTTAGATCTAACTTTTCATTCGAAACAGCAGCATCCAGTATGAAGTTTGATAAATAAATAACATTGTTGCAATATAAATAAGATTTTGCCCAATCTTTTAAAGCTGAATTTACTGAAATAACACCTGTAAAAAAAAACGAGCCTATTTTTAAGCCTAAACTTTTTCTGGAAGATAAATCCTGTGAGATCCCGTAGTGATCATGCCAGATAATTTTGATTTTTGGTAAAGTTAATCTAACTAAAACAGCAATAAAAAATGAAGAACTGTGAGCATGAATAACATCAATCTTATTATGTTTTAAATATTTTCGCAATCTAAAAACTGCTCCAACATCTATTTTCTTCCTTTTTTTCAAAAACAAATAAGAAACATTTTTATAAATCTGATTGAGTAATAATCCCTCTTTACGGGATGCAATTAAGCCCGAAAATTCTATTTTTTCTGATAATGCATTGGCGTAATTTACTGCCATACGCTCCGCTCCACCTGTTTCTAAAGAATCTATAATTTGTACAATTCTCATCAGGTCAATAGCTTTTTAATTTCTGCTTCAAAAAGATCTGTAGTGTAATTTTGTGACCATTGAATGGCTAGCCAGCTTTTAGTAGAAAATGTTTTTTCGTCGCTAATTTGTTCCTTTATCTGGTTTACATCTTTCTCTAAATCCATTTCTAACAAAATACCTCTATTACCGTAATCTAGCATAAACGGCACACAAGAAACTTTACTGGCAATAGGAATACATCCCCAAAACATTCCTTCCGCAATTGCTTTTGGCCAACCTTCACTTTTTGACGGTAAGATAACGAAATGGCTTTTTTGATACGCCTTTTCTACGATTTCTTTATTTTGATTTCCATGTAAAACAATAAAATCTTCCAGATTATTTGTTTGAATATAGTTTTCTAAATAGCTTCTTTCTGATCCCTCACCATATAAATTAAGATTTGCTTTATATCCTTTTTCTATCAATTCCTGAACTAATTTAACCGCATACATTGGATTTTTACCCGAAACTAAACTTCCGACAAAAATAAATTCTATTGTGTTATCAATACCTATTTTGGTAACGCTTTCTTTTTCCGATTCTGAATAAGTTGCAGTAAAAAAAGGTTTTATATTTTTAGACTGATTACTCCACTCTCCATACACCAAAACAGTCATATTTCGCGTCAAAAAAGTATTGCTTAAAATCCATTTTTGTACTTTATATGAAAAAGGCTGTTTGCTTTGCGGATCCCAATTTCCTGCATATTTTGCTGTTTTTATTTTCTTCGGAAATAAAACCTGAATAAAACAAGCAATTAATCCCATATTTCCCGGACAGCGTAAATGGATATGATCTGCACTTTTCATCGCCCAAAATACTTTCCAAAAAATAATTGGTAATTTAAAAACTGAGTATAAAACATTCTTAAAACTAGTCAGATTAAAATCAGGTACTGCCTGAAAATCAATCTTCTTATGCTGATAAGGAATATCTATTATTGTTGGTGTACTGTTTTTTAATGGAGCCACGACAATTACCTCGTCAACATATTTAAACCAAATATTCATTTCACGAACATAGGGCGAATAAGCAAAAAATTGATTTTCCTTTTGGATATGAGAAACGTGAGTAATTATTGTAAATTTCATTTATTGTATTTCTTCTAACCTTTTAATCACTTTTTGAGGAGCAAGATAAGTCTCAAAATAATTTCTGCTTTCGGATTCTAATTTCTTCTTAAAACTGATGTCTGTTATTAACCTTTCTATTACATTGCTAATTTCACTATGATTTTCTGCATACATTAAATGTCTTTCATTTACTAAATCTGCAGGTAATTTATTGTAATGAGATGTTGTAATAATCGCTTTCCCCAGAGCTAAAAACTCCGCTAATTTCCAACCATGACATGATAAAACTGCTGGTGTATTAAAAACAAAAGCAGAGTTTTTTATCTTTTTAATATACGTTTCCAAAGGAATTTTTTCTGAATAAACTAAATTATCAAAACCTAAATTATCGCCGTTGTGTCTTGCCGCGAATCCTCCTTCAAAATTGACGTTCTGTTTATTTTTGCAGGTTTCTATAAATAAGGCTCTATTCTTATTCGTCTCACTTTCCTTTTTCCAAATGCTATTTAAAAAAAATACGTCATTGATTGACGATTCCGTCAAATTATATTTTTTCAACTTCAATCTTTTATATTGCCGCCAATAATTAGCTGCAAACTCTCGTTTATTTAATGCAGTATGTTTAAATCTAATAAAATTAAGAGTCAAATAATATAAAGTTTCAAACAAACACCAGATCTTTATACCAAAGCTTGGTCCAATCGCAACAATTTTTTCGAGATCCTTACCAGGTAAGCAATCAGCATTATAATTCACTTTTCCATAAACATTACACCATTCTAACTCCGTTAAATTAATTTGGTTAGAATCTTTTGAATCAATAATTATTTTTTGCGAATCATTTTCATTCTCAATAATATAAGCAAATGTTTCTTCTCCGAATTTGGGAAATTTCGAAACATTAAATTCAAAATCTTTATAAAGTTCTTTTATTCCCTGAATGTAATAACCGTCATAAAAAACATTACAAAGTCCATAAACATATACTTTCATTTTTATTTTATTTCTCTTGGGTTACTAAATAATAAGCTCCACCAACCAGCTGCTCTGCCAATTGCTTCGGTAAATGCTGCTTTTTTATTATGTGATGTAATTGCATTAGTAAACCGGATTAACATCAGAAGAATTGTTATCGCATTCCACTTAAAACGATCTTTAAAAATTGGATTTGGATTTTTTACGCGCCAAACATACCAACCGTTTCTTACTACCATTTTTCCATAATAATACTGATTGGGACGTCCTGATGCAGCATGGAAATGGTCTAACTTTGCATAAGTATTCAAATATAATTTCCCGTATTTTGATACTCTCAAAGTAAAATCAGCATCTTCGTATAAACCATAACCTTCAAAATAAGTTGAAAATGACAGCTTTTCAAAAACTGATTTTCTAAAAGAAGAAACACCTCCCATTAATTGTTCAACTTCATATATTTTATTACTTGGCGGCAAAAAACCAACGCTTCGGCCATGCGAGAACAAAGGTGAAAATCCAGGAGGACAATTACTATCTAAATGGAGTTTTTTACGCAAAACAAACCTGCTTCCGTCTTTTCGTTTCCATCCATCAAAATAAAATTCATTTATTGAAGGTATGTAATTATCATTTACTTTTTCCCAATTTGTTTCATTGGTAATATAACCGCCAACTCCCAAAGCTTCCGGATAATGATTATAGGTCTTAATTAATTCTTCAAAATAATTTTCCCGGAGAACTGTATCGTCATCAAGAAAACAAACTAGTTCTGAATTCAGGTCTACTTTAGCTATTCCAAAATTACGTTGTCTGGTCAATCCTCTTTCTTCATCTGAAACATAAAAATACTTTAATCTCTGAATCTTATTTTCTTTCAAAATAAGTTCTGTCTCATTATTAACTGAACCGTCTATGATTAAAATTTCGTCAGGATACAGTGTTTGCCTTTGAACTGACTGCAATAAAGCTATCAAAGGTTCTGGACGCATATATGTGCAAATGATTAGAGAAAAGCGCAACGATGAACTCATTAATTTATACTTTTAAAATCAGGAAAATATTCCCCGCGGTTAATTCTTCATCAGAATATTTTTTATAATCTTGATGAAGCTGAACTTTTTTAAACAAGTCATACTTTTTTGTTTCTTCGCTTAAACTCTCATAATCCAGATGAACAATTTCATAATCATACTTCTTAAATACTTCCAGAAACTGAGGTAGTCTTAAGCGATTGTGATAATCGTACTTTGTGTGAATGCTATCCCACTGTTCTTTGCTGTATTTTAAAAAATCCTGAAGTGATAAACTACTGTCATTATGCTGTCTTAAATCGCTGGGTGAAATAAAATGAATGATATAAGAGCCTTTTTTTAGCTCTTTTTTCATTTTTTTATGCAATACATCAACATCATTTTCATTCATATGTGAAAGGACATATCGTGAAAAAACAACATCAACATCAGGAAAATCTTTTTTTACAATATTATAATTCGGGAAATATTCGACTCCATATGAAAGTTTGTACTTATTATCCGGATTAGGAAGTACTTCGCAATTATATCTTTTAGAAAAAAGATCATTTAATTCTAAAACAGTTTCTTTTTTAAAATGTTCATTAATATCAAAAGTAAGTACTTTTTTTACTTCAAACTTATATTTAAAAAAATAAGGCATACTTGGAAACCAGCCTGAGCCAAACTCAAAAATGGTTTTATCTTTTAAATCAATATTCAAGTCGTCCAGAACTTTTGCAAGCTTAATGTAAGTTGATTCAACACTTTTTAATCTGTCTTCTAAAGTAGACTTATCAAAAAAACTTTGGATTTTATGATAACAATAATCATCTACCTTATTGGGTAATAAAGTAAGTGACTTAAACAATAAAGTTTTTATTTTATGATTCATCTATGATTAAATTACTTTTCGCATTTGTAGATTAGTATTCGTTTTCTCGAATATATGTCCTTCGGGATCAATATCAAAAACTACATTTTTTAAATCATCCCAATATTCAATTAATTCTGTTAAAGTTGGATTCCAGATTTCATTATTTTTAATCTTACTGCCTAAAAACTTAAAATTATCGCACACCTCTTGATCTATTGCTGTCGGTGTTGAAAACAATTTTCCGATATGATATTTCATTGGTACTGAAAAATAGGTATGCGCAATAAAAACACCTTTTTCACTTATTAAAGTGTTTATATTTTCCTGAGATAATGATTTCTTAAAATCAAGCATTTCTAAAGTTTGAAAAATATAAAACTCTTTATCCGAAATTGTATGTTTGAATACAATTGGAGAATATTTTGCTAATTTATAAGGTTTGTTTTTACTGGTATTCCAAAATAATAAAACGGAGAAAAGAGAACTGCCTAGTTTAAAAAAATCTTTTTTTAGTGGGATAAACAATTTTATCTTTTTTTGAAAAAAGACCTTTTTAAAACTTGATGCTGTATGTTTATACCTCAAAATTAACTCGTCGTCATTATAGTAATGAAAAATAATGTTCTTAATCAAGAGCTGAACTTTCCTTAATAAACCAAGATTTTTATTTCCACTTAAAAAACTTGACAATGTAAATTGCTTTATATTAAGTTGATTTATCACACCATTTGTTGCGGTTCCGGAATCGATATAATTCCAAAGAATATTGATGTTTTTTTTATATAAAATTTCTTCAAATTGATCCGCATTAAAGCTACTGTTTTTTAAAAGAGAAAAATTATAGGGTTGATAGCCATGATCGATCCATACTTTTATGTTTTCTAATGGCGGAGTAAATTGCTTAAAATCTTCAAAACTTTCATGATTTGTTTTTAAGGATTGTGAAAGCGAATGATAACATAGTTCATGTCCTTCATCGTTCCATTTTAAAAATTCTTCTTTTTGATTTTGAAATGATGCATTGTCTTCTCTTTTTGAAAAATGATTTAAGAAGAATCCTTTTGTAATTTTTATTTGATGCTTATTGAAAAATTCTCTCTGTAAAGTCAAATTTTCAGCAGTATCAAAGTCACAATGATCTGTAAAACATGCAATTCCGGAAAAAGGAATTTTTGATCTACTGAACTCAATCGCATGGTTATTAGAAAATAATAATGCCGGATTTTCTATAAGATCCAGTTTTTGTTTTGCTGAAGAAATTATTTTTTTATTTTCATTTCCAATATAACTCGTAATTGGCGATGCAAATTCAGGGTTAAATCGCCACAATAAAATTGTTGCTTTTTTAGGGTCAATTTCCCAGATACCAGCAGCTAAATTAGATTGAATAATTTGGCCTCTTTGCAACTTTATAATTTTTGGACTTAACTCATTGGCTATATATTGATTTTTAGTTTTTTTCCAACTATAATCGTGATCACGAAATTCTGTAATAGTTTCAGAAAAAGTGATTTGTATATCGAACGAATTACAATCTGAAAGATTAAATAAAGACAAATCTATAATAATTTTAGAGGAGAAATCCTGATCAAATTTAACTTGATACGTTTCTGACGATGTAATAACTGTTATAAGCTGTATCAAAATTTATGCTCTGTTTTTTAATTGATTTGCCCAATACAAGCTTTGCTTCCATTGTTTTTTAAAATTTAAAAAATAACGAATGGGATTTTTTATCGATTGCGATTTATAAAACTTAATAAACAAAATTGTTTTGTAACCGTTTATTTCCTCTTGGGTTAAATGCAAAATCTTGTACAACATTGCAGTTGGTGACGGTTTTGGCTGAATGATATCATTTTGCCATTCTAAAACAGGTTTTGTCCTAAAACCTCCTATTGGTGCTTTAAGGTGTAATATCTCAGGTTGTGGAATGTAAAGTACATCTATACCTTTATTTCGAAGCTGCATTCCGAAATCTGCATCTTCACCATAACCAAATTCAAATCCTTTTCTAAATTGAATATTTTCTACGAACTTGCGTTTTACAATACTGCAGCCTGACCCAAAGGTTTCCCATTGTATCTCGTGCTGGTATTTTTTATCAGAATCATATTCACTATCATAACAACCAAGAGTAATTGCCTGAAGTCCAAATTTATCTATTTGAAAAAATGCTTCTTTCAGGAACGAATTTTTAATTCTTATATCATCATCAGCCATAAAAACCCACTCATTTTTTGCTTCATTCAAAGCGAGGTTTCGAGCATTGCAAGCACCTGCCTGATATGTAAAAATATGCTTTACTTCAAAAGGCCATTTTTCAGAAATTAAATAATCAAGCTCCGAAATACTATTTTTTATTGGATTTTGCTCTACAATTATTACCCTTAAAGGCAGATAAGTTTGATCTGTTAAGTCCTTTAGAAAATCATATAAGAACTTCTTTCTTCCTATGGTTGGAATAATAACATCAATAGTTCCGGAATCAATAACTTTAAAAACAGAATTTACGTTAAGTGCATTAAGATTGATACTTTTAACATGTCTGTTTTTAAAAAAGAAACTATTTAATAAAGCGAAAAAAGGAATTTTATGATCATAAATGACCATATTAAGAAACAATAAAAAAACCCATCGGGTTCTATAATGCTGTTTTACAAATCTAAAAAGAACAAAATTAGAACTCTTCCTTTTTTTTTCAATGCCTTTATAATTTAATAGTTTAGGCTCTGAATAACACAACAATCCCAAAGGCATACAAACTTTTGCCAATGAATTAAGATAATAATCAAAATCCGAATCTAATTTTATCTGATTATTAACCGCAATCAACAATGATGCATGCACTACACCAATAATACTACTCATCTGCCAGGTTGGATGGGTAACATTTTTATTTATTTTAATAAAAGGAGATTCCTCTACATAACCGATTTTTGCTCCTAAAAAATCTATTTGTTGCGGATTATATGAAAACATCATTTTATCATGATGCATGCATTGTTCTATCGCTTGTAGATTTAGACAATCTTCATAATCTTTATGACACCAAACTATTTTTGATTTAGGATATTGAATAGCAAGTTTCATTACTCCTGCTGAAATGTTGCTTTTCTCATCAAATGGTAGTAATTCGTTTTCTTTCGAAACTACCTTAAGAATTCGTTTATTATTATGAAATAGCACTATCAAAATTTACGAATTAAAGATTTATAAAAATCAATATTATCCTTTACTATTTTATCAGTACTAAAAAAAAGTTTGACTCTTTTTCTTGCATTTTGTCCCATCTCTTTCGAAAAATCAGAGTTTTCTAAAAGTTGAACGATACGTGATGCAAACAACTCATGATTATTAGGATGAACTAAAAAGCCACTTTCTTCATCAATAATCATTTCGTTCGCCCATCCAATATTTGAAGCTACGATTGCTTTTTTCATAGCCATGGCTTCTAACCAGGAAACAGGAAAAGCTTCTGCAAAGGAAGGGAACACGCAAATTGTAGCTTCTTCAATGTTACTTTTAATTTCAGAATAAGGAACACTTCCTAAATAACAAACATTTGCTTTGGCTTTTTCTGAAAAAAGATTTTGCATCATTTTCCAAGTTGAAGCACTCCCGGAAATAATGTCAGGGACATCTTTGCCAATTAAAATTAATTTTGCCTGTGGATTATGTTCAACTACTTTGTTAAAAATCAAAGGCAATTCTAAAAGTCCTTTTTTCCGAATCAAACTTCCAAAATAAAATACACTTTTATCTGTTTGTGCAAAATTATTTATTGGTTGAAATAAGTTTAAATCAATAAGATTAGGAATAATTACAAATTTTTTATCCAGTTCAAAAATACTATTAGTTGTATCTGCTGTAAATTGGCTTACTGATAATAAGGCATCTGCTTTTTTTAAAGCTCTTTTTTCATGAAATTTATTTATTCCTTTCACACGACGATTATCTAAATGACAGAAATAAGTATCTGAACCGTGTAATCGAATTATTAAAGGACATTTGAGAGGCTTAATAAAAGAAGAGATTCCTGTCCAATCCGGAGCTTCAACTAAATCAATTTCTTTATCAGAATACAATTGATTAATTATTCTCTCTATTTTTTTTCTTGTCAATAACCATGATATTCCCTTAAACTTTACATTTTTTATCTGTTGGATAGTAATTCCGTCATCGAAGAAAACGCCTTCTTCTTTTTGACCATAAACTAATACCCTAACAGAAACATCATTTGCTATAAGGCTTATTGCTAAATTTTTGATACTTGTTCCTAAACCACCAGAGTTTCCGGTTTTAGAATGTGGATATTCTGGTGTTAAAAACGCTATTTTCATAATCTTATTTATTAAAAAAGTCTTTTAAAATTTTAGTCGTAAAAATTCTTGCTCCTGTATCATTCATGTGACCGCAAGAAAAAAAATATTTATTTTCGACTACTGCATTTTCATAATTATGAATCTCAGGATATAACTTCTTTACCTTACTAAAATAATCAATTCCTATTACGTCTTCGCACACTGGAGTCATAATTGCTATTAAATTGATATTGTTCTTTTTACAAATTGCTTTTATTTCTTCATAATATTTACTCCTTATGGGATTAACCTCTAAGTTTTCATGCAATGGGTTATTTGAGTTTGATAGTGCAGAATATCCTCCAAAATCCAACTCTTTGCTTTTTTTATCTATACTGCTAAAAAACATTTCCCTAAAGCCAATTTTCGATCCAAATTTAGTATACCTATAAAAAGGAATATAATATAATAAATTGTAATCAGGCAAAACCATGAGCTGATTTTTTATGACATCTGATCCATATAAATAGGGCAGAAATTTTAAAGTTACGGCGTCAGATCTTTTGTTTGTCCTTAGATTGAGATCAACATCGATAATTACATTTTTAATTTTGTTCTTTTTTTCTAATAATAGTTTTAAAACTAAATTAGATTCAAATAATTTTGATCCCTGCATACCAAAATTAAATGCAGTCAGGCCTTTATTAGTAAACATTTCAGTAACAAAATGATTATTAGCTCTTGATGATCCCAGAATGACAACATCAAATTCCTGTGGTTTTGAATTATAAATGCAACCTATTTTATCTCTTTGTTTTGATTGACAAAAGCTTTTTGAATATATAAAATCTAACAAAAATGCAAGTACAACAATTGCTGCAATAATTTTGAAAACAAAAAAGAAGAATTTATTCATATTGGAAATTACTTTTCAAAAAAGTCTTTCAAAATTCTGGCTGTAAATATTCTTGCTCCCTCATCTGTCATATGTCCGCAAGAAGAGAAATATTGATTCTCTACAACAACATTTTCATAATTATAAATTTCCGGATACGCTTTTTTTACTTTATCAAAATAATTCATTCCAACAACATTTTCACACATTGGCGTCATGATAGCAATAAAATTAATGTTATTAGCTTTACAAATATTTTTAATTTCTTCGTAATATTTATTATGTGGCAAAGGATTTAGATTCACAATATTGTTCTTCATATTGCCGTTTTTGTGTTTTTCTAAAGGGTAATAGCCTAAATTATCTAATGAATTTGTTTTTTTATGAATTGCAGTAAAAAAAGTCTCTCTGAATCCTATTTTAGCGTCAAACTTTATGTATCTATAAAAAGGTATATAATATAACTCTTTAAAATTTTCCTCATTCGAAAAGTGTTCCTTAATAATATTGGAATTATGTATATAAGGCAAAAATAAAGCGCAAATACCCTCGGCCTGATGATCATTGGCAAGATTCAAATCTGCTTCAAGAATTACATTTTTAATTGCATATTTTCTTTCGATCATTAATTTCAGCATCAAAGAAGCTTCAAATAAATGTCCGCCACTCATACCGTAATTAAAAGTTTTTAGTCCTTTGTCTTCAAACATTTGTGAGACAAAATGATTATTTGCACGAGATGACCCCAAAACTACAACATCATATTTTTGAGCTTTAGAATTAAAAACTGTTTCGATTTTTCCTCTATTTTTAGATTGCATAAAAATAGCTGTATAGAAACCATCCAATGCAACAGCAATCAAAATGATCACCAAAATAATTTTAGCTATATAAATTAAAAAGCCTTTCATTAAAATTGAAAATATATAAATTCTTTGTAATCTGAAAAAGTTCCAAATGCCATTATTGCTATTATTGCAAAAGCTACTTTTAGCATATTTCTTTTTCCGGAAAGAGGTTCAACTTTGGTACGATTATTCCATTCGATCAAAACAAAAATGCCAAGAATTAGTAATAACTCATAATTATAGCGTTCGTTATCTAAATATTGAAAGCTAAAATCTCTGCTCAAAATCATTCGTTTTAAATACAAAACAGCATCTGCTATAGTTTTAGCTCTAAAGAAAACCCAGGCTATACATGTGAGCGAAAAAGTATAGATAATACTCATTATAACTCTTACTGATTCAGGATTGAATTTGAGTTGAATAGCATCCATATTATTTCGGTTACTATTAGATAAAAGTAATGGTAAAAAGTAAATAGCATTAATGAAACCCCATGCCAGATAAGTCCAATTGGCGCCATGCCAAAATCCACTTACAACAAAAATGATAAAGGTATTTCGGATTTTCATCCAAAGCCCTCCTTTACTTCCTCCTAACGGAATATATAAATAATCCCGAAACCAAGAGGATAATGAAATATGCCAACGACGCCAAAACTCAGCGATGTCTCTTGAAAAATAAGGGTAATTGAAATTTCTAAGTAAATCTAATCCGAACAGTTTTGAAACTCCTAAAGCAATATCTGAATATCCGGAAAAGTCTCCATAAATCTGAAATGCAAAGTAAACTGCTCCTAAAATAAGTGAGAAAGAATTCATTGCAGTATAGTTGTCAAAAATAGCATTGGCATAAGTTGCACAAGTATCAGCAATGACCACTTTTTTTACTAACCCCCAAATAATTTGGCACAACCCTTCTTTCGCTTTTTCAAAATCAAACTCTCTTTTTACTTTTACCTGAGGCAATAAATGCGTTGCTCTTTCTATAGGCCCGGCAACCAAAAGCGGAAAGTAACTTACAAACAATGAATAATCTACAAAGTTATATTCGGCTTTAATTCGTTTATAATAAATATCAATCACGTATGATAATCCGTGAAATGTGTAAAACGAAATTCCTACGGGTAGAATTACTTCCAGCAATATTGGACTTGCCTTGATTCCAGCTGAATTTAATAATTCTGAGAAAGAAGTCGCAAAGAAGTTATAGTATTTAAAGATTCCTAAAAATCCTAAATTGACTAAAATACTAAGCCAAAACCAAAACTTTCGACTTCGTTCTGATTTTCCTTTTTCAATTTGAATTCCTGTATAATAATCAAGAAAGGTTGAGAACACTAATAAAAATAGAAATCTCCAATCCCAGCAAGAATAGAAATAGTAACTTGCAACAATTAATAAAGCATTTTGAGAGCTTTTTGTTTTATTAAAGACAAACCAATACAAAAGGAAAACGATTGGTAAAAAAATAGCAAAAGCTAAGGAGTTAAAAAACATGAATGGAATTTATGAGATTTAATATTTTATTCTGCAAGTAGTTTGAAATGATTTTCTACCATTTTCGGCAAAGAAAAGGAATTAGCTATTAATTCTCTTGTATTCCCTGATATCTTTTTATTCCCCAAATAAATATTTTCGAGCAATAATGCTAAAGCTGTAATATTCTTTGCTTCAAAAATATATCCGTTTTTACCAGAAGTAACTGCTTCTGTGTTACCTCCTACATTTGTTGTAATTACAGGGACATTTGCTGCAAGGCTTTCTAGAATTGCCAAACTAAAACATTCCATATGTGTGGGCTGAAGCATATAATCGTATTGCGAAAAAATTTCATTCAAATTGGGTTTACTTCCCATAAAAATAAAGTTGTCTTTCAAACCATATTTTTGAATTTTATCCAATAATTGCTGCTTATATGGCCCCTCTCCATATATTGTTATTTGGATTTCATTTTTAATTGAAACAGGAAGAAGATGGACTGCATCAATTAAATCCTGAATTCCTTTTGATTCTCTAAGATGTGAAGCAACTAAAAATGTAGGTTTTGTAATTTCTCTTTTATCTCTCACTAAAATTGAGTCTATTATTACACCGTTGTAAATAGTTAAAGTTTTAGATGTTAAATGAGATCCAAAATCCTTTAAAATTTCATTCACCGTATAATTTGAAACTCCAACAAAAACATCAATGTATCTTGAAAATAGGATTCCTTTAAGCCTTTTATTAAATTTCTTTTTGAAAGGATAGCCTTTTAAAGGTCTTGGATTATGATCGATAGCAATTATTTCAGCCTTTGAAGTTTTCTTTATTTTAAAGAAAAAAGTCGTACATAATTCTACAAAATGAGTAATTATATGAGTGTATTCAGGTTTATTTTCTTTATAAAAAGAAAGAAAATAATCTTCTAATGTTAAGTCTGCATTACTATTAATAGTTAAATCAGTATAGTTACCATGATTTGATTGATTAGGAAAAAACCAGTCTACCTGAATATTATTTCCTTTACATTTTTTATCAAAGTCCCAGAAAAAATAATCCATACCTCCCACTCTTTCAGGAAGCAATTTGTAATTACAAATAATGGCTATTTTTTGCAACTTTATACCCATTTCAAAAGAGTTTCGGCTATTCTTTTACCAGTATTTTCTAATGGCTTACTTACTTGCAATTGCAATAATTTTTTTCTGTTTTCTGAATCTAATGCTGAATTATTTAAATACAAATTTATTGCATTGATTAATTCTTCCTGATTTTTTACAATTTTGGTTGCATTGCTTTTTACAACATTTTCTATATGGGCATATTTTAAAAAACGCTGATCATCATACAAACCATTATTTGAATTACCAAAAACGGTATTAATAACCGGTTTATCAAACTGAATAAAATCCAGACTCATTGTAGACAACATATTAATATTAAGATCTGAATGCTGCAATAAACTTCTCAAATCTTTAATATCTTCTACAGATGGAATTCTTTGTGACCAGGATTCCTGATGATTTTGTCTTGACAAATGCCACTTTGGATAATTCCATTTTATAAAAGGGAATTTTTCAACATATTCAGAAAAACGAATCGGGTCTTCTGCAGGTGAAGTTCTAATTATGAGATTTACATCTTTAATTTCTCCTTCTTTTATAGCATTTGCAATAGTTTCAATATACAATTCATCATTTTTACTTGTTGCAATATCTCCACAACTAAAACAAATTGTTTTGAAATTTGGATTTAATTGAAATTTTGAAATGAAATCTTCTTCATCAACTTTATATCGATCCAGAACATACGGTTCAAATTGTGGAGTTCCAACCACTTCAATATCTTCTTTTTTTATTGATGAATAAAATTGTAGTAATTCTGATTCCATTAAATTGCTCCAGAGTAAATAATAGTCAAAATTGGCCGCCATCCTGCCTTTTGAAGCCAAATTATCCCAACTAAAAATAAACGACGCTGTTTTTATTTTCAATTGTTCTGCCTGATAAATCAAAGGTGCTACAAAAGGAGGTCGTTGATGCGTAAAAAATAAAATATCAAAATTTTCTTTTTCTAAAACTGCTTTATAACCAATTGTTTTGGGATCATTTTTAAAAGATAGTTGCTGCCATGAATTAAATCTCTGAATCCACTTTTCTGAATTTAAAACTGAAGTAAGTTTAAAAATAAAACGTGTTGCATAACCTCTGTTACTTTTTGAGGTTGATTTATTTGTTTTTAGATTATCCTGAATACCGAAGTTATTTTTTTGATGCAATTTAAGATGCGCTACTTCTTTTGCTTTCCTAAAAAACCAGGTTTTAAAACTTTCTTCAAAAACATCTAATTCAATAATTTTTGATTTCAGTACAAATCCAGAGTATACTGTTGTTGGCAAACAAGAAAGAATTACAACCTCATCAAATGTTTTTTCAGCCTCAGCCAGGAAATCACTTAAAACAAAGTTTCTGAAACCAACGCCATCTGTAATTACTACTCCTAGTTTTTTCATTTTAATTTGTACCTAAAAAGATCATATATATTTTTAAAGTAGATCATTTTCAATATTAGAAATTAAATATCTCTAAATTGTTTTTGATGATTGAGCTGCCAAATATCTGCTTTTTGAAGACATTGAAGAAATAATTCATCACTATTGCCCTGACCAAAATCATCATCTACACTTTTCACTTTATGTGAGTCAATGATTAAAAGCGCTTCTTTAATTCCTTCTTTAGAATAATCTGTATTGATAATATCGGCATGAACAGCTCTGTTTTGCTGACGGGTTCCGATATTGATAATCGGAATTCCATAGTATGGGGCTTCTCTTATTCCTGCACTACTATTACCAATAATAAATTGACTATTTTTTAATAACGTCAAAAAATACTCAAATCGAAGCGATGGAAAAATTCTAAATCTTGAATTTTCTTTTAACTTTTGATATGCTTCAAGAATAAATTGGCTTCCTAAATCGTTATTTGGAAAGATAACAATATAATTATGATTGTCTTGCAATAATGCAGTCACAAAATTTTCTACATATTGCTTCATTTCATTAATCTCAGTTGTAACCGGATGAAACATAACTATCGCATATTTTTCAAAATTTATTTTATAGTATGCTTTTGCTGTTATTAAATCCGGTAAATGATCTGAAAACATAATATCAACATCGGGCGAACCAATTGTAAAGATTGATTCTTTTATTTCTCCCATTTGTATCAATCTTTTTTGTGCCTGTTTGTTTGACACAAAATGAATATGACTCAGTTTACTCACACTATGACGAATTAATTCATCTACAGTACCTGAAACTTCGCCGCCCTCGATATGCGCAACTAAGATATTGTTGAGTGAACCTACAATCGCACCTGCTAACGTTTCGACCCTATCACCATGAACAACTATCATATCCGGATTTACCTCTTTGCAATAAGAAGATAATCCTTCAATAGTTTTAGCAAGAGTTAAATCCATTGTGGTTTCGTGAGTATGATTTTTGAAAGTATGAATGTTTTTAAAATTACATCTCTCAATTTCAATTAAGGTGTACCCATAAACTTCTTGCAAATGCATTCCGGTAACAAAAACATATGCTTCAAAATCCTGTTCTTTTTCAAGAGCCTGAATTAGTGATTTTATTTTGCTAAAGTCTGCGCGAGTGCCGGTAAGGAATAAAATTTTTTTCATCGAATTATTCAAAATCAGAGAAATCTAACTGCTCATCATTTTCAATATCTCTTTTTGCAATTCTACCAATTATGTCATTAAAATGTTCTGCTAGAATTTCACCCGTACCAGGACGTTTGACCCAGATATTCTCTTTATTTAATTTATCTCCTTTTTTAATTGGGGCTATTGTACATACGGTGGCAAATGCAAAATCTATTGTTACTTGCTCTTCTATAGCCGGTTCTTTAGTTCCTCCTCGCATTAAGGCTATTTCTGCAGATGAAATAATTAATTCCTGACAAGCTTTTTCATCCATGCTACAAACGATATCCGGACCTGTTCTTTGCATATGATCTGTAAAATGTCTTTCAAGAATACTGGCTCCAATTGCAACTGCACCTAAACATGCATTATTGTTTAAAGTGTGATCACTTAAGCCGAAAACTTTGTTTGGAAAAGCTTTATGTAATTCTACCATTGCACCAAACCGCACCAAATGAATTGGAGTTGGATACAAATTGGTAGTATGCAAAAGTGCAACCGGAATATTATGTTTATCAAAAATAGCTACTGCTTTTTGCACACTTTCGATCGTGTTCATACCCGTACTCAAAATTACCGGTTTTCCAAATGATGCAATATGCTCTAATAACGGATAATTATTGCATTCACCAGATCCAATTTTATAAGCCGGAATATCAAATTTCTTCAGTCGTTCTGCAGCAGCTCGAGAAAATGGGGTCGAAATGAAAATCATTCCTTTACTTTCTACATACTTTTTAAGTTCGAGTTCGTCATCTTCATTTAATGAGCATCGTTCCATAATTTCATAAATAGAAACATTCGCATTTCCGGGAATAACTTTTTTTGCGGCACCACTCATTTCATCCTCAACGATGTGTGTTTGGTGTTTTACAACTTCAGCCCCTGCTCTGTGCGCAGCATCAACCATTTCTTTTGCAATTTGCAAAGAACCCTCGTGATTAATTCCGATTTCTGCAATTACTAAAGGTGGATAATCCTGTCCAATTTTTCTTCCCGCTATTTCTATATATGGATTCATAAAGTAGGTTCTTTATTAGGGTTTTATATGTTTATGGTATAAATATTTGGCATAATCAAAGTCTTCTTGGGTATCAATATCTACGTTGGCAAAAATATGATCTATTTCAAAAGGATAAGCATCTTCAGAGATAATTATATCCTCCAGAATTAATGCAGCTTTTGTAATATAAAGCAATCCATTTTCGAAATAGAGCGCATCAATATCCTGGCTTCTTTGACCAATTTTATAATTATACGGAATAAATTTTTGATTCGTTATTTTTCCAAATTTTTTGTGATTTCTTGAAACGGTAAATAAACTATTGCAGTTTTCTGTTTGATATATCTCAAAAGTTGTTTTCAATAAATTTTCGGGACGGATAGGGTTTGTTGCCTGAAGCAATATAACATTTTCTACATCAGAATCTATACTCTGCAAAACATGTTTTAATGCTGAAACTGTCGGTTCTAAATCTCCTGAAATATTCTTAGGCCTATCAATAACTTTTGCTCCATATTCCAAGGCAATTTTTTTTATATCCTCATCATCTGTCGAAACATAAATCTCATCAATAATTTCATTATTGGCCTGCGCAAATAAGATACTAAAGGAGAGTAATGGGAATCCGTCGAGTAATTTTATATTTTTTTGAGGTAATCGTTTAGAACCTCCCCGAGCAGGTATTATAGCTATATTTTTCATTTTAAAACTTTAAAGTTGATAAATTCTTCATTTTCATAATCACTCTTTTATCAACGGGTTTCCTGTATTTTAAAATTTTGGGAATATTTGTTAACACTATAAAAATAGTTTTAAAATATATTCTGAAATATTCAGAATCACTTAAAGCATATTTTTTAAAATTATGCCAATACAATTTTAAAATCTTTAGTAATGGAAATGGATAATATACCAAAAAATAATACGTTGAATTTTTTAATTGTTTTCCAAATCTAAAATAATTCTGTTTATTCTGTTTTCTTTGTTCCCGATCAACTCTATGGTTAACTTTAATTTCATTCGAATATAAAATACCATGACCTTTTGATAAAACTTCCAGAGAGAGACAAGATTCTTCTCCATAAATATCAACCCAAACCGGAAATCCATTTGTTTCATTGTAAACTGACTTTCGAATGGCAAAACCGCAACCAATGAAGTCAGTAGAAAGAAACTCTTTTTTTTGATTCTCTGATTGCTTTAAGGCATCAATATCAGAAGAAAAAACACCTTTTATTTCTTCAAATGCTAAAATCCCCACATCTGGATATTTATTAAATAAAGTTTCAATTTTAGAGACAAAATTTTCATCTAATGGATGTGCATCATCATCTAACCCAATCAATATTTTAGAAACTGCTAAGGGGTAGATTTGATGTCTTGCTGCAGAGGCTCCAATTGAATTAGGAGAAATAAACCATCTTACCCAAGTCAGTTCGTTTTGAAGACTTTCTGAATCATCCATACATCCATCCAAGAAAACTAAAACCTCTACTTGGGATTTATCGATTAATGAATCTAGAATTATTAGTGTTTTAAGTAAATCTACTTTACGATTTTTGGATACAATTAAGATTGAAGCTTTCATTATTTTTTAAAATTTGTATGGCTTTTTAAAAATGTAATAATTCTTTCTTCAATATATTTAGTACAAAAAATACTAAAGATTATGAACATAAAAACAATCAAAATTGGCGGTAAAAAAGGCGAAAAATTAAGTTCGAAAATATTTTTATGAATCAAAAAAACACCTATATTTTCATGAATTAGATAAAGGAAATAAGATGATATTCCAATACTATTGAATATCTTATTGTTTAAAAATGAAATCTTTACAGGATTATAAATCATTACCAGAAATAAGCAAATAAAGCAACTAAAAAGAGCCAACTTTGGAAAATCCGGAAAGTTATTAATAATTAAAAAACCTATAAAGACTAAAAACATACCTATCTCCCAAATTGAGTTTTTTATCTTCTCCAGGTTATTCTCGTAAAAAATATAAAAAACAGATCCTAAGCAGAAAAATGGCAATGCTTCTAATAAATTAAAGGTTGCTCTTAGTGATTTTAGTTTCAAAATAATATAATTATGTACATACAAATGCGACAACAAAAAATTTAAAATTAACAATGATATAGCTGCTATAAAAAAATAAGAATAGAATTTTTTTTTACAAAAAAAGTAAATGAAAGAGGCGAAAACATAAAACTGAATTTCGACCCAAAGACTCCAGTAAGATCCGCTAGTATAATCTAAATCTATTGTATGCCTAAGCAAAGAACCAATTAAATCTGGTCGGATAAAAGTTAAACTTGCTAAAACATTTTTAAAATAATGACTCGTTGGAAACAAAAAAGCGTTATCAAATAGATTAAAAAAAGAATAAGTTAATAAGGAGGCAACCACCATTGACGGAAAGAGTCTTATAAATCTATTTGTCCAAAATTGCCTTAGCGTTTTTGTTTTTTTAAGAGTAAAAAAAATAACAAAACCACTTATCATAAAAAAAAATTGTACTCCAAACCTACCCAGTCTAAAAAAATCATATTGGTCATGATAAGGATATAAGTTCGTCCAGCGGGAGAAAAAATGAAAAACAATTACCATAATAATGGCAATTGCTCTAAAACTATCTAAAAGTGCGATTCTGTTGTTTTGCATTATTTAATTAAGTTGACTTTTGATTAATCGAGCTTTACCAATAAACTTTATCCTATTTAATATTATAAACCAAATAACAGGATTATATCTGCTGATATTTGAACGTTTCCAAAAATCAGAAATTTTACGGGCCATCAAATATTGGAACTTCGATCTGTCTTCTCTCTTTAGATCTTTGGTATGATTGAGAAACAACTTATTAAAGGAATCTATTATTATTTTTAATTTATTTTGAAAATTATGTTTCATATTCTCATCTGAACTATAATAATACTCGAACACTTGTTCAGGAGACAGGTCAATGTTGAAAGTTTTCCAGTAATTTGAAATAATAACTGCTCTTTCTTTGAGATGAATGTTTTTATTCTCTGCTGAACGGTGATTACTGGTTTGAACTATTCTGTATTTCATTAAAAAATCAGGCAAGTTATATACCTCCCCTTTTTCAGAAACTCTTATCCATAAATCCCAATCTTCACAAGTTTTGATGTTTTCTTCGTATTTTAGATTATTGAAAATAAAAAAATTGCTTCGTAAAATAATAGAAGAATGCCCAAAAGAGGCACCAAATAATAAATAGAGTTTCAGGTAATTATTATTAATAGGATATTCCCAACCTGATGAAGGATTCTCAGATATGTTTTTAAGCCAAAATCCTTGAGTACCGCATAACATTACAGATTCATTTTTTTCAAGAAAATCTATCTGTCGCTGAAATCGTTCCGGAAATGCCCAATCATCAGCGTCCATTCTTGCAATGAATTGATATTGGGACAAAAGTTCCTCCAGACCCTTATTTAGTGTTTTGGAAATACCACGATTCTGATCGTTTTTTTTATAAAAAACCCTTCTGTCTGCATAACTTTCAATTATTTCTTTTGAATTGTCTGTAGAGGAATCATCATATACATACACATCAAAATTAGAATAGGTTTGATTTAAAATAGAATCAATACTTTCTTTTAAATACTGAGCTGAATTATATGTAGGTATTAAAACTGCCAACTTTTTCATTAGGCAATCATTGTTTTTACTTTATCAATAGAATCTTGATTTATATTAGAATCAAATTTTCTGGCAAATAGTAAGTTTTCTGTATTATTCTCTAAATCTTCAACCTCAAGGTACTTTGGACTAGGTTCTGCTCCGCTAAAAGAAACTAAATGTGTTTTTATATTACTGACAGTAAATTGTTTTTTAACGTCAAAATTTAGAATTAAGGTTGCAAAATATAATTCGTCTGGTGCTAGCACATATTTGAATATAGAATTGAATTTCTTATTATCATTATTCTTTTCGAGAATAAAGCTAACCATATCGCTGGTCAATATCATCCACTGACTAGCGCCATAAATAGTAAAATCAGGAAAATTTTTATTGAATCGATTTAGAGGGAGCAAAGATTTTAAATGTATTTTTTTTATAATTCTGTTTATCCTGTAGTTCAATTTAGAATTTTTCTTATATTCAAAAAAGAATAAATTTTCGAAACGAAAAAGACCTCCCTCCCACCATTTACTATAAGGCAATTGCCAGTGATTTAAAAACGAAGTTTCGGTTTTACTTTTTAAAAAATCATGTATAAAACCATTCTTTTTTAATGGCAAATCTTCTCCTGACAACATGATAAAATGATATGTCGAATTTTTAAAATTGGCGTTCATAAAGCTTTGAACTTCTTTCATAGCATTTAAAGTTGCCTGAATCAGGCTATATTTTCCCCACGTACATGACACCCGGTTTTTTACGAAATAACATGATGAATTTTCAATTGCAACTTCATATTCGTTCTGATCTGCTTTTTTGTCTAAATGAATAAAAAACAATGATTTTTTATCATCTAATAATGAGATCAACTGCTGAACCTGAGATGGATTTTTATGTGCTAAAATACAGTAAACTTTTGTATACATTATAAGTTACTTAGTATATGCTGTAATTTATAAGCAAAATCATTTGCCGGATTTTCAGGAATTTGGGTTGTAATTTCCTGTCTTGCTTTAAGGCCTATTTCTTCCCAATTCATTCTTTGCTGCCAGGCGCGTTCTAAAGCTTCATCTACATATTCTGGTCTGGGAGCAGCTGCAATAAATCCTGTTTCATTATCTATTACAAGTTCCTTACTTCCGCTTACATTAGTTACAATTACAAATCGCTTGCAAAGCATGGCTTCGACAATTACAATAGGTAAGCCTTCGAATCTTGAAGTCAAAATTAATCCATGATTCGTTTTCCAAATTTGTTCTGTGCTTGTATGAGAATGAACAATTACATTCTTTAATTGATACATTTCAATTAAATCTTTTAAATTTTCGATATCATTCCCTTCTCCATAAAAATTGACAATCAAATTTCTATTCTTCCATTTTTCGTCAGATAAAGTCTGGAGTATTAAATCCTGACCTTTCGCATAAAAATCATATCGCCCTACAAAGGCTAAGTGAAAACTATCTGATTGCGGAAAATCTAAATTAATTTTAAAAGAAACATTAAAAGGATTACGAACAATTTGGGCATTTTTTAAAATAGTCCCTAACTGATTTTGGGTTACTAGTAAATTATTCTGGCTCACAAAATAGTTTTTGATACTATTTTTAAAACCAACTTGCATTTTTTTTCTTAATGCAATATTTGGCCATTGTCCCTCATTTACGGCGTGAGATATTGTTACATAGCTTAATTTATGCTGCAAAGCAAATAACATAGAATTTACTCCATTAAAGTTGAACCCCTGGTTGATTACAATCAAATCAGGATTAAAATCAATAATAAATTTATGTTTTAAATTAGGCGATTTAAATCTTTTATTATAAGGCAAAACCCTATTGATAATTCGCTTTAAAAATGGCAAACTATTATCTGACAAGAGATTAATTGTTATTTTCGCTTCTTTCTCAAGAGTTAGAATTTCTTTAGGCAGTTTTAGTTTTTCGTTTACACAAATGGCTATATGGTGATTAAAATATATTAATTCTAAAACCGTTTTAGACCACAATAATTCACTACCTCCCCAAGAAATATTTTCTGTAATAAAAAGTATTTTTTTTGAATCACTCACTTAAAAATGTAATTTTCGTTTTACTTTTTTAATAATTACTTGTACTAGAAAATTAAAAGATGGTTCCTGTTTAAGGTTTATATTTTCTATTATGCATTCTCTAAAAAGGCCTAAATGTTTTAATTCTTTTTTACTAAAAATATAATCTAACAAAACCTTTCTTTTCTCCCAAGCATCTGCCAGCATCGAATTGTCTCTAACTCTGTAATCAAAAAATATTTCATTAACATACTCAAATTTACATCCTGAATTACCCATTCGAATCCATAAATCCCAATCTTCAAATCCCATTACTGGCATATTTTCATCATAACCCCCCAACTCTTCCCAAGTTTTTTTTCTAAAACCTGCACATGCATCTATATAATTATTAAGAAGCATTTCTGGAAAATAAAAAGGTTTACATACCCAGACATCGGTTTTATTTCCAAAATTTTGAGCATTTCCGTGAACAATATCTATATCTTGACTATTGTCTAAAATACTTATCGTTTTAGCTATGAATTCAGGTCTTAGTTTATTGTCAGCATCTAACGGAATAATATATTTTCCTTTTGCTTGTTTAATTCCATTATTTCGTGCCTTAGCCAATCCTAAATTAGATTGATTTATATATTGTATCGTTTTATCATTTAATACAATCCTTTCTAAAATAGTATTTGTTTTTGCATCTGTTGAACCATCATTAACCAAAATGACTTCATACTCATTATTATTTGGATATTTTTTAATGCTATCTATGGCTTCCTCAACATATTCACCAAGATTATAACAGGTAATAATTATTGAAACTGAAGGTTTATGCATAATTTAGAAATTATTAAATTCCGTTTTAAAATAATTATATCCAAGACCTTTCAAATTTGATAACCTTGTTATATTATAAAAAATGATTATCACGCTATAAAAAATATTTTTAAGAGTAAAAATGTTTCTTTTAAATCCTAAAAATGAAAAAGAAAAAAAATATTTCAAATACAATTCATCAAACATCAAAATGTTAAACATTTTTCTAAAATAGAAAACTGTGTTTGGCTCTATTTTGTCTAGATGAATTTTAAAAAAAATATAGTTGTTTTTTACTTCTTTTTGAGATCTTTTCTCATTCTTAACTAATCTTTGTCGATAAAAAGAATCTGGATTTTCGAAATTTGCAAATTTTAATTTATATCCTTTTTTTAAAATTCGCAGATGTAATTCCGGGTCTTCAATCATTGTCATTTGTTCATTAAATCCGGTTGATTCAATTAGGATTCTTTTTTTCCATAACGGACCTGTGACAACAAATGGATTCATCCCTTTCATAAATTCTTTTTTACAGAATAAACTTTCATCTGCAACATTAATATTTTCGTATACAAATTCAATGTTCTCAATACTATTTTTAAAAGCTGCCATTTTAAAAATCCAAAAGTCATATTCCAAATTTTCCAACGCAAATTTAATTCTATTTTCTAAACAAGTTGTTGCAAGTAAATCATCCGAATCAAGAAAAATTATATAATCGCCTGTTGAGTTTTCAATTCCGTAGTTCCTACAAGAAGAAGGCCCTTTTTCTTTATAATTAGGTCTGGAAAAATATAAAAACCTAGGATCTAAATCTAAATATTTCTGGATTACCTGAATTGAATTATCTGTGCTGCCATCATCTATAATGATACATTGCCAATTAGGATACGTCTGTACCAATACACTGTCAAGAGTCTGACTAATAATATCGATCCTATTATAGGTTGGAATTATTATGGAAATCACTGAATCCATTAGATTTCCATCTTAACTTTCCGAACCACTTCTAGCCATTTTAATCCATATTTATTATCTGGTTCCAGATAATTTCCTTCAGCCCATTCGTTCCATGATTTAATAATAATAAATTGTGGATTAGATTTGTGTAATTTTAGCTTTTTAGCAGCATTAGATAAATGTGTGTACCAAAATTGAGGATTTGAATTCTTAAAGATTAATGATTTGTTGCCACTTCGTGCTGAATTATCCCAGTTTGGGAAAACACATTGAATATATTTTTCATGAGGAAAATTGAGATTTAAACTCCTGACACCTTTCGAATAATCTAATACCAAAGGCTTAAGTCTTTTCCCAACTTCATTTGTATATCCTATTTTTACTAAAATTTTATTCTCTAATTTCCCTAATAAAGACTGTCTATTAAAAAAAGTTTTTTGTTGATATCGTATCTCATTAAATGAATCCAGACCTGCTACTCCTGAAACATTGCTATTATAAATTACGTTTTTTGAATGTATATTTCCAGTTGCAATAAAATAGATACCATCAAAACCATTTTTAATTGCCAATTGATTAAATGTTTCAAACAAAACATCCAAATCAGGTATTTCATCTATTCTATAAATATGAAACATTGGCTTATTATTCACTTTTATGTACCTACAATCCTGAAAAAAGGGCAGTAAATAATTAAAATATTCTATATATCCGGATTCTCCATTATATGTTTGCTCCATTAATACTTCGGGATTATCCAATCCATGCCAAATGCCTTTCCAGCTTTCGTTTGCCCAACAAAAACAAAAAGGTAAATCTATTTTTTTATTGTTCAGCATAGCTTCGGCTGGTTTTTCTAATAGCATTTTACCTGCTCCAAACCAATATTGGTAGTATATGAAGCCATCAATTCCATAGTCTTTTGCTAATTTAGCCTGTTGTTGTTGAATTTCAGGAACTCTTAAATCATAAAAGCCTAATTCTCCTGGTAAAATAGGTTGATAATGGTCTTTAAAAAGTGGTTTTGCTTTAACTACGTTAGTCCACTCTGTAAAACCTTTTCCCCACCATTGATCATTTTCTGGAATTGGGTGATATTGGGGAAGATAATAGGCTAGTAAATTAATATCATTTTTCATTTAAAAAAAGATTCTCTTTTGTAATTTCAAGATAGCTTTTACCCCATTTTTGGCAAGGTTCAAGATGATTTCCTTCTGCCCATTCGTTCCAAGCATTAATAAATAAAAATTTCTCTTTATTTATATCCCATGGAAAATTTTTTAAAATGTAACCTAGCCAATTACCATATTCCTCCGGCGAAGAATCAGTAAATATAAAGGCATTTTTTTTTCGTCTTGCACTATTATCCCACATTGGTATAATACAAGGACTAACATCTCTTCTAAATATCTTTGCTTTTTGAATTTCAACAAATTTTTTATAATCAAAAACCTTGTCGCTTAGACTCGCTTTCTCTTTTAAAGAGCAATATTTATATATTTTAATCCTAATTTTGTTAAGTAGAGTTTTTCTCTTTGCTTCTATCGGTGGGAAATTAGGCTGAAACTCAATTGCAAAATCAAATCCCATTTCCGAAGGATCATCGATAACTCCCCAACTTTGTGTATAGCCTAAATGTACTTCTCCTATCCCTTCTCTTCTGGCAACATTTCTCCAAATCTCTATTGTTTTTTTAATATCTTTAAATAATTTAGGGCGATAGACTAAAAAAACAGGCTTCTCATTGTGTCTAATGTACCTCTTATCCTTAAAATATTTTTCACATAAAAATTTAAAATGCTTTTCGTCATCTTCAAAATTATATTCCTGAAACATTAATACTTCATGTTCTTCCCCATCCCATCGTCTAGTCCAATTTTCATTTGCCCAACATAACATAAAAGGAAAGTCTTCTATTGGATTATCAAGTTTTCTATCTAACGGTTCATGTAACAATCTTTTACCATTAAACCAATAATGATAATAACAAAATCCATAGATACCATGCTCTTTTGCCATCGCTTCTTGCGCTAAACGGGATTCTTCTAATCGTAAATCGTAGTATCCCAAATCTGCTGCAAGATGGGGCTGATAATGCCCTTCAAACCTTGGAGTAGCTTTGGTTACATTAGTCCATTCTGTAAAACCTTTCCCCCACCAAACGTCGTTTTCAGGAATAGGATGGAATTGTGGTAAATAAATTGCTATTGGCTTTATTTTTTCCAAATCTTTTTAAATAATTTTATTTTTTTTACAATTGAGTTACCTAATTTAAATGATTCTGAATTTAAAATTTTTTTATAATTATCTTCATAATTAAATTTAACGTTATTTATTTCTTTTTTCACAACGTTTACACCATTGAAAATTGATGCTCCAATTTCTAAATGGTTCTCGTTATTTTCATTTGAACATAATGCTAAATTAAAATATGGTTTGTTGTAAAAATTATCATCTGATAATTCATTCTTTATACTTAAATAATCTCCATCAAACAAATTAAACTTAGCCATCAAATCCTGCTCTACTAAATGAATTAAAGAGCCTATTACAAAACGTTGATTAAATACCTTAACTTTTTTGAAATTTCTATTTAATAAATCTTTAAAATCATTCAAATTTAATTCTTTAATATGATATGGATTGTTAGGATCTCTTTCATTATAGATACTTTTCTCTGGAGATGAAATAAGTAATAAACCATCTTTTTTAAGAACCCTAGTAACTTCTTGCATCATCAAATCATGTTTATCATGATGCTCAATTGTTTCAAATGAGATAACTACATCAACTGAATTATCTGCTAAAGGTATAGCATCGGTGGAACCAACAATAAATTCAATATTATCTGATGAAACGTATTTAGTTTTTGCATGATATATAGATTTTTCATCTACATCAACACCATATACTTTCGTTGCATTTTTACTAATCAAAAAGCTACCGTACCCTTCGCCAGAAGCAATATCCAAAACTATTTTATTACTTGTGATTTTCTGAGCTATTGCATATCTATGTAAATGTTCAATAACACCATGGACAGATTCTAAACTAGTGGTTAATCGCTCGCCTGTCCATTCCAAATTTTCCATATTTTTATATTTTTATAAACGAATAACATTATCCCAATTTAGAATTGGTCTTACAATTCCTGGAAATTTACCTTTATAACTCGTTCCTCTTGCTGTACTTGTAGAAAACTCATCAATAATATTAAAACAAAACTTATTAATATCATGAAAATGCACTCTAAAAACACCTTTATATGACATTGCAGCTACGCCACAAAAATGAATTCCTTCTGAAAGAAAATTATTTGGAAACCAAACAATAGTTTGATATATCCCAATACCATAATTTAATATTTGATCTTTTTGATGTGAGCTCAAAATGTGAGTTTCTTCATTATTATAAAGATTCAGGCCAAGTACTAAATCATCCGTTTCAATTAGAATTTCAAATTTTATTCTGATACCAACACTTTCATTAATAAAATAATCTGATTTATTTTCCAATTTCTCATTTACAACTTCAGTTTCTAACAACCTAATAATCTCACTTGATGGACCTTCACTGCTCTTGTATCTTTTAAAAGAACCAACATCATTATTGAGATTTAAATATTCACTTATAGCTTTTTCTATTTCTCCTGTAAATACAATATTACCATTTTCCATGACAATTCCTTTAGTACACAAACTCTTCACTGCCGCCATATTATGACTCACAAACAAAACAGTTCTTCCTTCACCTTTAGAAATATCCTGCATTTTTCCAATAGCCTTTTTTTGAAATTCAGCATCTCCAACAGCCAAAACCTCATCTATAACCAAAATTTCCGGCTCTAAAAATGCCGCTACGGCAAAAGCTAAACGAACAGTCATTCCGGAACTATATCTTTTAACAGGAGTATCTATGTAGCGTTCGCAACCTGAGAACTCAATAATTTCATCAAGCTTTGACGAGATTTCTTTTTTGGTCATTCCCAGAATTGCTCCGTTAAGGAAAATATTTTCTCTTCCCGTCATTTCACCATTAAATCCTGTACCAACTTCAAGCAGCGAGGCAATACGACCACGGGATTTAATACTTCCCGTTGTTGGTGCAGTAACTTTTGAAAGTATTTTTAAAAGAGTTGATTTTCCTGCTCCATTTTTTCCTATAATCCCAAGAACTTCTCCTCTTTCAACTTCAAAATTAATGTCTTGTAAAGCCCAGACATAATCAGAATTGCCTTTGGTAGCACGATCGTTAGTATCACCAATTTTTAAATACGGATTTTCTTTTCCACGAATCTTATGCCACCAGCGATTAATATCATGACTTAAGGTTCCTGTACCTACTTGTCCTAAACGATATTGTTTAGAAACATTTTCGGCTTTTAATATTATATCTTTTTTCAATGGTATATCTAAAATGGTAAGTGAAATATACAGTTATAAGTATTCAATTTTAAACAGTATCGATAAAACTTTTTTCAGTTTTATTGAAAACTAAAAGTCCAATAAAAAATACTGCAATAGTAACAGCTAAAGTGTAGGATAAGCCTAAGACTGAGATCTCTCCAACATCCAAAAGCATGTACCTGGCTGTTTCTATTATATAAGCTAACGGATTATACTCTACAAGCCAACCATACCCTGGTAATTTATCTTTAATCAAACTCATAGGATACATTACTGCAGACAGGTACATTAATAACTGTATTCCAAAACCTATTAAATGAGTAAAATCACGATATTTTGTAACCATTGCGGATATAAGCATTCCTAGTCCCAACCCTAAAATTCCCATGATAACAATTAAAACAGGAAAAAATAAAATCAGACCATTTAAGCCTAAATTTGCTCCCTGAAAGTAATAGAAAATATAGAATCCGATAAAAATAAAAAATTGAATTCCGAACTTTACCAGATTAGAAATCACAACCGATAACGGCGTAATAATTCTTGGAAAATATACTTTTCCAAAAATGGCTGCGTTGGCCTTAAAAGTATCTGACGTTCCTGTTAAACATGCCGTGAAGTAATTCCAAACTGTTATTCCGGCCAAATTAAATAAAAATGGAGGAATAGTACCCGTATCAATACCGGCAACATTATTAAATATTATAGTAAATGTTACAGAAGTAAATAAAGGCTGAATTAAATACCAAAGCGGACCCAAAACGGTTTGCTTATAAACGGTAATAACATCTCGTTTTACAAAAAGCAGCAACAAATCTCGATATTGCCAAACCTCTTTCAGGTTTAGTGAAAAGAATTTATTTTTAGGTGTTATTTCAAACAACCAATCATTTGGGGTATTGTTGTCGTTCATTTTATTTTAAACTATTTACCGATATAGCCTCTAAGTAATAAGTTTTATCTAATTAACAAGATTTTTATTCGCTTATAAATTATCTTAAAAGCAAAAAGGCGTTTTATAAAAAAACACCTTTTAATATCATTTGAATCCAAAATTCAATTTATCATAGAAACTACTTATCTAAAACTTCAAAAGCAGAATTCATACTTTTAAATTCCGGAACAATTTTTTTCATTTTAGTAACAATATCATCATTATCATAGAAATCAGCAATACCTATAAGCTCATCAATTTCAATATGCAAATTTTCATACTCATCTTGTATTTCCTGCGCAATCATGATTTTATTATGATAGGTGGGCAAAGTCTTAGAAGTATCATTTAATAATTCTTCATATAGTTTTTCACCAGGTCTTAAACCAACAATTTTAATCTTGATTTCTTTATCCGGAATAAATCCTGCCAGTTTTATCATTTTTTTAGCCAAATCAATTATTTTGACAGGTTTACCCATATCAAAAATATAAATCTCACCTCCGTTACCCATTGCTCCAGCTTCTAATACTAACTGACAAGCTTCTGGAATCGTCATAAAATAACGAATAATATCCTGATGCGTAATCGTAACCGGACCTCCCTCAGCAATTTGTTTGGTAAACAAAGGAACAACAGATCCGTTTGAACCTAAAACATTTCCGAAACGAGTAGTAATAAATTTTGTAGCCCCATCGACGTTTTCGCGTTGATTTTTCAAAAACAAGGATTGAACATATTTCTCTGCTATTCTTTTACTGGCTCCCATAACATTACTTGGGTTAACAGCTTTATCTGTAGATACCATAACAAATTTTTTTACACGGTATTTACAAGATAAATCGGCCAGATTTTTAGTCCCTTTTATATTTGTTTGAATAGCTTGCGAAGGATTCTCCTCCATCAAAGGAACATGTTTGTAAGCTGCTGCATGAAAAACAACATGAGGGCTATAATTTTTGAAAACTTTTTCTAAAGCTTTTTTACTCCTAACATCAGCAATAACGGCTACGATTTTTGCCTGCGATCCTAAACTTAGAGTTTCTAAGCATAAATTATGAAGTGGCGTCTCAGCATGGTCTAAAATAATAACATTCTTGGGATTAAAACCTAAAACCTGTCTTACGATCTCGCTTCCTATTGATCCGGCAGCTCCGGTAATAAGAACTGTTTTATCTTTTAATTGTTTAGAGATCGATTTACTATCCAAAACTATGGGTTTTCTTTCTAATAAATCTTCAATCTGAATGTTCTTTACTTTTTGGGAAATTTCTTTTTGATTTTCCCAATCCGAAATCAGGGGTACTGTATATACTCTGTAATTGAATTCTAAACACTGATCAACAATAATTAATTGTTCTTCTTTAGATAAACTTTTATCTGCTATAATCACACCTTCGGCAGCTACAGAACGCATTAAAGCGGGTAATTTTTTTCTTAAAATCAGAATTGGTAAATCTAACATTCTCTTAGAGGCGTTCTGATTATTTTTATCTACAAAACCAACAATTTTAAATCTTGAAGGAGTTTCGAATTTCAATGCATTAGCTACCGAAATAGCATTGGCGTCTGTTCCGTAAATTACAGTTCTTATTAACTTAGAATTGGTTTTTTCAGAAAAATACAATTCGAAAGTTTGTTTTACTACTACACGGTAGAGGAATAAACCACAAAATGATAAAACCAGATTTATAAAAAGTGCTGTATTTAAAAATGCTTTGTGTCCGGTATACAATTCAAAAACTAAATTGAAGAACAAAAAGAACACCAAAACGGACATTTGAGAAAATAGCAACTTGATAGCGTCTATGTAAGACGAATGCCTAATTATACCTGAATACGTTCTAAAAAGCCAAAAGAAAAATACATTAATAACAATTAAACTTGAGACAAAATAAAACTGATGTGACGTAATAATATACCCCAATGCTGTTCCTTCAAACAACATATAAGTAAACGTAAACGAAAAAATTAGCACCATTACGTCTATGGCAATAATGATCCACCGAGGCAAATAACTAAGATTGTTAATGCTGCTTCTTAAATTTCTTGGGGAAAGAAAATTATGAAACAAAGAGGTCATTTTGGTTTGTTTATCTGTATCCAATTGGGTATAGTTTAATTTTGTAAACTTTGTCTGTCTTACAAAAATACAAATTAAAGGTTTAAAAAATTATTTCTTAGTGTAAATTAGATTTTAACCCCTTTTTTCTTTTGTTTTAAAAATTCTATCAAATAACTACCATATCCTGATTTTACTAAAGGCAAAGCTAATGCTTCAAGCTGGGCATCATTTATAAATCCTTGTCTCCAGGCAATTTCTTCAATACAACCCACTTTTAATCCTTGTCTTTCTTCAAGAACCTGAACAAATTGGCCTGCCTGCATTAAACTATTAAATGTTCCTGTATCCAACCAAGCTGTACCTCTGCTTAAAATCCCTACTTTTAAGACTTTTCTTTCTAAATACACTTTATTAACATCGGTAATTTCATATTCACCACGAGCGCTAGGTTTAATATTCTTGGCAATCTCTACAACCGAGTTATCATAAAAATATAATCCCGGAACTGCAAAATTAGACTTAGGTTCTTCAGGTTTTTCTTCTATAGAAATAGCTTTGAAATTTTCATCAAACTCCACAACTCCATATCGTTCCGGATCCGAGACATGATAAGCAAATACAACACCTCCATTTGGTTTTGTATTTGATTTTAATAATTCTTGCATATTAGATCCAAAAAATATATTATCTCCTAATATTAATGCTACATCATCATTACCAATAAATTCTTCTCCAATTACAAAAGCCTGCGCTAAACCGTTAGGAATTGGCTGTTCTGCATAACTAAATTTGCAACCTAAACTAGAGCCATCCCCTAACAGTTTTTTGAAATTCGGTAAGTCATACGGAGTAGAAATAATTAATATTTCATTGATACCCGACATCATCAAAGTAGACAACGGATAATAAATCATTGGTTTATCATACACCGGCATCATTTGTTTGCTCATAGCAAGAGTCAATGGATGTAAACGTGTACCAGAACCTCCGGCTAAAATAATTCCTTTCATATATTTTATTTAAGATTTAAGACTTTAGATTTAAGATTTCTCATTATTGAAATACTACAATTAAATCGTAAAATCATCTTTACTTATACAAACATTTTTTTTAAACTCTCTTTATAATTGGGAATATCCAGATTATAAAGGGTTTTAATTTTTTCCTTGTCTAATAATGAAAATTCGGGACGTTTGGCAGGAGTTGGATAAGATGCTGATGGTATTCCGCCAACATTACAGCTATATCCCCCAAATTCTTTTATGCTCAACGCAAATTCATACCAACTTATTTCACCTTCATTAGAATAATTGTAAATGCCAGGAATCCATTCAGGGGATCCGAGAATATCAATCATCGCCTGAGCAAGATCAGCTGCATATGTTGGTGAGCCTATTTGATTGTTAACCACATTAATAGCCTCTTTTTCCTGCATTAGGCGCTGCATCGTTTTCACAAAATTATTTCCAAATTTACTATAGACCCATGAAGTTCTTATTATAATTGAATTTGGATTTTCTTTCAAACAAGCAATTTCACCTGCTCTTTTACTTACCCCATAAACATTTATAGGATTAGTTTCCTCTTCTTCGTTTAATGGAACTGAAGAAGTTCCATCAAAAACATAATCTGTAGAAATGTGAATTAGTTTACAATTATTCTCTTGCGTATATTTTGCAATTAATTCTACTGCCAGATGATTTATTTTAAAAGCCAGTTCTTTTTCAGTTTCAGCCTTATCAACCGCTGTATAAGCACCACAATTAAAAATTACATCTGGTTGAATTTCATTTAACTGAATATTAAGTGTATCTAAATCATCTAAAGTAATTTGAGTTCTATCAGCAAAAATCCATTCATATTGAGCATAATTTGATGATAAAACGGCTAATTCAGAACCTAATTGTCCGTTTGCTCCGGTTACAAGAATTTTTAACATTAGAATAAACTATTACAATTTTCAATAAAAGGAAGTATTTGATCTTTTTCAGAAACGATAGCTTCCTCTAAATCCATTCCCCAATCAATATTCAAAGAGGGATCATCAAATTTAATTCCGCCCTCTGAGGCTTTATTATAAAACTGATCACATTTATACATTACCGATGCTGTTTCACTAATAACTGAAAAGCCATGAGCAAATCCTTGTGGAACTAATAGTTGTTTTTTATTTTCAGCTGATAATAGAACACTAAATGCTTTTCCGTAGGTTGGTGAATCTTTTCTTAAATCTACAGCGACATCTATAATTTCACCTTCCAAAACACGAACTAATTTTGTTTGTGCAAATGGCGGATTTTGGTAGTGCAAACCTCTTAAAGTTCCTTTTTTAGAAAAAGACTGATTGTCCTGAACAAACTCTATATTAACTCCTAAATCTTTAAATTTAGTTTTACTATACGATTCAAAAAAATACCCTCTTTCATCTCCAAAAACAGTAGGTTCTACAACCACTAAATCTTTTATAAATGTCTCTTCAATTTTCATATTAAATCAGTTCTTATTTTATTTTTTAAAGAAGTCTATTATAACTTCTTGAATTCTATTTTTATCTTCTATTGACAAATTTGATCCTGACGGTAAGCATAATCCTTTTTCAAATAAAGTCTCGGCAATCGTATTCCCGTAATAGGGGTATTTTTCAAAAATGGGCTGTAAATGCATCGGTTTCCAAAGTGGGCGACTTTCTATATTTGCCTTTTCAAGCGCAAGTCGCAAACCCTCTCTATTTCTATTTTCATAAGGTTCAATCAGAATAGTACTTAACCAATAGTTTGAAAAATAATTTTCATTAATACTCTCAAAAATATCCACTCCTTCAATATCTCTAAATATCTCCTTATAAAAACTATTTATCTTTTTTCTGGAATCTACATTTTGATCTAAAACTTTCATCTGTCCCAATCCTACTCCGGCACAAATATTACTCATTCGGTAATTATATCCTATTTGACTATGTTGATAATGCACCGCTTCATCTTTAGATTGCGTCGCATAAAAAATGGCTTTCACTTTTAATTCTTTTGAATTAGTGATTAAAGCCCCTCCACTTGAAGTGGTAATTATTTTATTTCCATTGAATGAAAAAACCCCAAAATCACCAAAAGTACCGCATTTTTTTCCCTTATAAGAACTTCCTAAAGCTTCGGCACTATCTTCGATAACAGGAATATTATATCGATCTGCAACAGCATGAATCTCATCAATTTTATAAGGAATGCCATAAAGGTGCACTGCTATAATTGCTTTAGGCTTTTTCCCTTTTTTAATTCTATCCTTAATTGCGATTTCTAAATTTTCAGGACAAATATTCCAGGTATCCAATTCGCTGTCTACAAAAATAGGAATTGCTCCCTGATACAAAATTGGATTTGCCGAAGCTGAAAAAGTCATACTTTGACAAATCACCTCATCTCCTTCCTTTACTCCTAATAAAACCAATGCTAAATGAATAGCTGATGTACCTGAATTGAGTGCCGAAACAAATGTTTTCTCATTTAGATAATTTTCTAAAGCACTTTCAAATTCATCAACATTTGGCCCTCCGGAAGTGATCCAATTTGTTTGTAAAGCCTTTTGAATATACTCTTGTTCAAAACCGCTTTGTTCAGATAAGGATAAATAAATTGGTTTATTATTCATTAATTTTCCAGTAATCTGAAGGATAACGAATATCATCATCCCCAACATTTGCAAGCGGTAATGTTGAAAAAGAAATTAGTTTTGAATCTTTTTCTAAAGATTCTATAGCATTCGCATAACCTGCAGGAATATGCACTATCTTATTATCATTAGCAGAAACAAAAATAGTTTCTACTGTTAATTCTTTCGAAGGATTTTCCCAGTTATCAATTTTTATAAAATGAATATTGAAAGAACCAGCTAAACAATAAAAGTTTTTGTTATCTAATTTATGTCCTTGCCAGGCACGAATTGGGTTTTCTTCAGAATTACTAATGATGTAGAATCTCTCGATGTCCGTAAACTTAAAATCATTAACATACGAAATAGTTCCGCGATGATCGGAAAAATTACCTCCTTGAATTATTTTTGGAATCATGCCTTTAATTTTAAATTGCTTTTATTTAACAAATAAAACTTAAGGGTATATATTAAAAGTAAAGGTGCAATTACAATTAAAAATAAAACAACGTCAGCTACTTTCTGGTACAAATAAATAACCAAAGCTGAAACTGCAATCTGAGCAATTGCATAATACAAAGAAACCAATCTGTGCTGAATTTTACATTCATTACTCAAAACCTGATATAAATGTAAACGATGAGCTTCGAAGATATTTTGTTTTAAATACAAACGATGGATTATGGTACAAATGGCATCGACACCATAAATTGCCAAAAACAAAAGCCATACAAGAGAATTTGTTTTTAATATCAATTTTAAAACCAAATAAATAATCCAAAAAGCAATGGCTATGCTGCCAATATCCCCGGCAAAACATTTTGCCTTTTTTCTATAATTAAAAAACAAGAAAACTAAACTGGCGATCATCGCATACTTTATAAAAACAGCATCAAAGAAAAATTGAATGTTTTTGTTCACAAATAACAGTGCCCCCATGACAACTAAAGTATACAATCCTGTGATACCATTAATCCCATCCATAAAGTTATAGGCATTAATCAATCCTATCGCAAGGATATATGCAATTGCAACTCCATAAAAAGGTATCAGGGTAAACACTCCTAAATCATAAAAAATCAGAGTAATGGCTAAAAAGTGAATTGAAATCCTGATTTTGTTAGATAAACTCTGAATATCATCCCAAAAACTCACTAAACTAACCAAAGTAATCCCGGTAAAGAAAAAATAATTTATCTGAATATTTTGTGAAAAATAAATTGCAGCAGCAAACCAAAAAATGATTCCGCCGCCTCTTAAAGTAATTTCAGTATGAGAACTTCTTTGATTAGGTTTGTCAATAATATTGTAACGATTGGCTACTTTAAAATAAAGCAGCATCAAAATCATTAAAAGTATTCCTAGTATTGTGTATTGCATTATTTATGAGGTTACTCCCAATTAGTGTCTTTTATTTCATTGTAAACTTTTTGAACACCTTCTTCCAAACTAGTTTTGGCTTTCCAACCGAAACTGCTTAATTTAGAGACGTCCATTAATTTACGCGGAGTACCATCGGGTTTGGTCCTATCAGTTAAGATTTCACCTTCAAAACCTACCACTTTTCTAATCAAAATTGCCAAATCTAAAATCGAAATATCTTCACCAACTCCAATATTTACCAATCCCGCTTCATTATAATTTTCCATTAAAAATACACATGCTTCAGCAAGGTCATCTGCATGCAAAAATTCTCTTTTAGGGCTCCCAGTTCCCCATATTGTTACAGAGTTCTCATTGTTACGTTTTGCAGTAATAAATTTCCTTAGCATAGCAGGTAATACATGCGAGTTTTTTAAATCATAATTATCATTTGGCCCATACAAATTAGTAGGCATAACTGAAATAAAATTGCACCCAAACTGATCTCTATAGGCATCACACATTTTAATACCTGCGATTTTTGCAATTGCATATGGCTCATTTGTTGGCTCTAATTCTCCAGTCAGCATATATTCCTCTTTTAGTGGTTGAGGAGCCATTTTTGGATAAATGCAAGAAGAACCTAAGAACATTAATTTTTTTACATTATTTAAGTAGGCATGATGAATTACATTATTTTGTATCATCAGATTTTCATAAATAAAATCACCTCGATAAGTATTATTAGCAATAATCCCGCCTACTTTTGCCGCTGCTAAAAACACATAATCTGGTTTTTCTCTTTCAAAAAAATCTGCAACAGCTTGTTGGTTTCTTAAGTCTAATTCCGAAGAATTTTTTAAGATAAAGTTGGTATACCCTTGAGCTTCTAGTTGGCGTAATATAGCTGAACCCACCATTCCGCGATGTCCAGCTATATAGATTTTATCTTTTAAATTCATAATGTTAATTTCTCATTCAACAATAAAAGTATTCTTATTTATCTAAATTAATATATTGTCGATCTTACTTCTTTTAACATCTTTTCTTTCCTAACTCGCTCAACATCAGACACCATCATTTCTTTTACTAATCTAACCAAATCATATTTAGGCACCCAACCTAATTTGGTTTTCGATTTAGTCGGGTCTCCAATAAGCAAGTCTACTTCTGTCGGACGGAAATATTGTGGATCAACAGAAATTACTTGTTTACCTAACTCAATCTGATAAGCAGGATTAGAACAAGAAGCAACATATCCTTTTTCATTTACTCCTTCTCCTCTAAATTCAATATCTATTCCAACTTCTGCAAATGACATCTTAACAAAATCACGCACATAAGTTGTTTCTCCCATAGCAATAACATAATCTTCCGCAACATCTTGTTGTAAAATACGCCACATTGCTTCTACATAATCTTTGGCATGCCCCCAATCACGCTGAGCATCTAGATTTCCTAAATATAAGCAATCTTGTTCACCTAAAGCAATAGCTGCTGTAGCCATCGTTATTTTACGAGTTACAAAAGTCTCTCCTCGACGTGGCGATTCATGATTAAACAAAATTCCGTTACAAGCAAACATATCATAAGCCTCACGATAATTTTTAGTGATCCAAAAACCGTAAATTTTTGCTACTCCATAAGGCGAACGCGGGTAAAAAGGAGAGTGTTCGTCATAGAATCCTTTATCATTTTTATTTTCAGCCAAACCTCCATACAATTCAGATGTTGATGCTTGATAAATACGTGTTTTCTTTTCCAATCCTAAAATGCGCACTGCTTCAAGTATTCTTAGTGTCCCAATACCGTCGACATTTGCAACATATTCTGGCGAATCAAACGAAACCTTTACATGACTCATTGCTCCTAAATTATAAATCTCATCAGGCTGTACCTCTTGAATGATTCGGATAATATTAGTTGAATCTGTTAAATCTCCATAATGCATCTTAAAATTCACATTGGTTTCGTGTTGATCCTGATAAATATGATCGATACGTTGTGTGTTAAAAGAAGAAGCTCTTCTTTTAACACCATGAACCATATAGCCTTTCTCTAATAATAATTCTGCCAAATATGAACCATCTTGTCCTGTGATTCCTGTTATAAGTGCAATTTTCATATTTCTAAATTTATTTTTTTTATTTATCTCAGCTTTCATTTATTTTAACGCAAAATACAGAGTCAAATATCATTATTACTAATATAATCAACGACCGATTGTGGATTCCAATTTAAATTTGTTCTCGCTTTACTATCATCAAAGGTCAAATCAGAAGTTATTTTTTTTATTTTTACTGAATTAATTGGAGATTTAGCTCCTAATAAATCTCCTATATTACCCATAAATTTCGCTATTACTTCTGGCATATTTAAGGGCTTTTTTGTTTTTCTGTTTTGGGAAATTGCTAAGCTTAATTCAGCAAAAGTAGGATTAAAACCATCAGTGAGATTGTATATACCCCCCTTTATAATTGCTACCTTAATAAATAGAGCAACATCCTTAGCTAAAACCATGCTTTTTCTTGCCTTTCCACCACCAATGTTACAATAGTAACCACATTCTATGGCTTTAATCATTTGTCCCAAATTCCCTGGTGGATTTTTACCAACTAGTAAAGGAAGACGTAGTATCGTACAAATTACATTATTCCTACTGCACCAATTTATAATAATTCTTTCTGCTTCGATTTTACTTAGGCCATAAGCATCTGTAGCATTTAACATGCAATCTTCTTTAATTTTGCATCCAAATTCTTTGCCGTAAACAGAAACCGAACTAATGAAAACAAAATAACTAGGAATACCTTTTTTTTCCAATCCTAATAACAAATTCTGAGTTCCTATAACATTTATTTCATAAAACTCTTTCTTCTGAGATTCTGTTTGTGGAACACTATGTGCTTTTCCTGCTGCATGAATAATTAGATCAAAACTATCTTCAAAATTTGGTATTTGTTTATCCAAACTAATTTGATAATCGCCAAAATTTCTAGATAATGTGAAAAATTTTAATTCATTATCTAGTGTTTTAATGATTTCCTTTCCTAAAAAACCATTTGCTCCAGTCAATAGTACCTTATTCATTTAAAACGACGTTATTTTCAATATTTAGCCATTCAAAACCATTCTCACTAAAAAATAATTCTTCTAACCAACCAGAAATAGACATCTTATAATATAATTTATCATCTATATTAATAAAAGGTTTGTTAAAAAAATCATAATTCAAATTAATATTGTCTCTATCAATCACATAAATATTATTCTCATTATAAAAAGGATATCGCTTAATTTCTGCATTTGTAGTGATAAGCTTTTTTCCACTGCCTAAAGCCTCAAAAACCCTCATCGTCAAACCTTTTTGATTAGGATGATTTATATCTAAAACAACTTTCGAACACTTATATAATTTGATTATTTGCTCATGTTTTAAACTAAAAAAAGAAATTTTATTATATTTAAATTTTTTAAAGGATGAATCAAATAATTTAAAAAATAAAAAAACCATTCTACTCGGAGAATAGTAAAATGTAAAACTTTTAAGATTGTTTTCTTGGCACCATTTACTGGTATTCTCGCTAATTACATATCTATCTGAATGCGCTGTACCAATAAAGAGTAAATCATATTCTAGTTTGCTTTCGTTAACTAATTTATAATACTCATCTGAAAAAAATAAAGGTCTAAAATTAAGATTATAGACTTGAGAATCTTTAGAATCAAAAGTATATTTTCGATCAAAATTTTTTAAAATCTCAACTCCATTTGGGTTATTCTCAAAAGAATCGAATGTATAGTATAACAAAACAATCGCAGGATTTAGTTCTATTACCTTGTCTATAAAATACTGTGGTACTACCTCTCCTTTAATTAAAAAGAAATAATTATATTTTTCTTTTTCAATATCCTTTAAAATACTATTATAATACTTTAAAATTTTTACACGATAAAGATCTCTTTTTAATCTTATTATGCCTTTTGCGAAAATTGAATTATTTGGTCTTTCATCATAATAATCGACAGAAGCTCCTAAAGATCGTAATTTGTCAGCAATTATGTTCTCATAATTAAAAAGTTTAACGGAAAAAAAGAGAATTCTTTTATTCTGAAAATTTGTACTCTCCATTATTTTAATAACCCTTTCTTTTTCATTTCTTCTAAAGATATGGTCAATTTATCTTCCTGAATTTCTTGTTTTAGAACCCAATTAGAAAATTTTTCAATACCTTCTTTAAAAAAAACAATAGGTTCAAAACCTAAATATTCTTTAATCTTAGTTAAATCAGCATAATTATGGCGAATATCTCCTAATCTGAATTTACCTGTTATAGTAATGGGAACATCAATTTTATATGCTTTTATTAATGAATTAGCTACTTCAAGAACATTTGTAGTTACTCCTGTCCCAACATTAAAAATATGACCATTAGCTTCTTTCCTTTCAATACCAAGTATTGTGGCGGAAACTACATCATCAATAAAAACGAAATCACGCGTTTCCTTTCCATCTTCAAAAATTTGAATGGGATTATTGTTTCTAATTTGAGTGGAGAAAATAGATAAGATTCCGGTATATGGATTTGACAATGATTGCCCTGGGCCATAAACATTTTGATATCTAAAACCTACTGGAGCAATTCCAAGAGTAGGGCATACAGTCATAATCATTTGCTCTTGATTTTGTTTCGTAATGCCATAAACAGATGAAGGATGAATTTTAGAATCTTCATCAGTAGCTAGTAATTCTAGCATTTTATCATCTTTATAAGTGAGCTCAAAATTTCCTGCAAGCATATCTGTTTCTTTCCTATGCGAAGGATATACAATTCCCAAATCAGGATGTTTATATTTTCCTTCTCCATAGATAGAGCGAGAGGAAGCAATAACGATTTTCTCAACAGAATTCTCATTATTTGCAAGTATGTCGAGCATTATTGCAGTGCCTTGAATATTAACTTCAGTATATTTCTCTATGCAATACATAGATTGCCCAGTTCCAGTTTCAGCAGCGAAATGAACTATAATATTTTGATTCTGTAATGCTTTTATCCAATCATCTTTAGAAGTTACTGTGCCTTCAATAAATACAACCTTATCTTTGATGCTTTTATACAATGGCGAAGTTATCTCAGGATTATCACCATGTATTTGTTTTGAAAGATTATCTAAAATTGTAATGTTATATCCTTTATCTATAAGTTTAAGTGCAAGATTACTTCCTATAAAACCGGCTCCTCCTGTAATTAAAATATTTTTCATTTTTTGCTTATTTATATTTTTTCCCATCTATTAGATTCAAAATTATACTTTTTTATTGGTTTTGCAGGACTACCTACCGCAATAACATACGGCGGAAGACTCTTAGAAACTACAGAATTTGCTCCCACAATTGTTCCTTTCCCAATTGTCACTCCAGGCAAAACCGATACAAATTCTCCTAACCAAACATTGTCATTTATAATTACAGATTTAGAAAAAAGGTCTCTCTTTATTGGAGCAAAATTTGGATCACTATCATTTTTATCACCGGAATAACTTCCGTGACTACAATCTGATATATAAATCTTACTAGCCATAAGTACATTATCGCCAATAAATACCTTTTCTATTGCGGTAATATGTACGTAATCATTTATTTGCACATTTTTACCAATCCGCAAAACATTATTCCCATTCTTTGAATATGCTTCTAACCTGCATCCTACTCCCGTAGTAAATCCATCACTAACTGAAATATATTTTTTCCCTCTTAAATCGAAAGGAAATCTAATAAGACGTGCATTCCTCCAAATAAATTTAGTACGTACTAACCAAATTACTAATTTAACAATTGTTAAAATTGAATATCTATTTCTCAAAATAAAGTTCTTTATAAAATTCTTTTGTTTCTATATAAGTACGGTCCCAACTAAAAAACTCAGATTTTTTCAATCCCATTTCAATTGTTTCATTTCTTAAATCACCAAATGTTAACGCATCTATTTTTTCTGAAATTTTTTCATGCGTTGGTTCCGATATCGCCAGATAAGAATTCCCAATTACTTCAGGTATTGAGGAAGAATTTGTTGCAATTACAGGGCATCCCGCGCGTTGTGCTTCAATAACAGGTATTCCAAAACCTTCATATAATGAAGGATACAAGAGACATTTTGCTTTATTATAATAATAATTTAGATCCTCAACATTTACTCCTATTAAATTAATGAAATTATTATCTCCTAATTTTGTTTTTAAAAAATAAAGTTCTTCACTAGTTAGCTCACCCCCACCAATTATTAATAATGGAGATTTTGCCATTGAACATGCTGCAACCGCCATATTGAAATTTTTATATTTGGTTCGTCGATCTCCTATATAGATTGAATAACTATAGTCATCAAATGAATGACCCTTTTGAAAATTTACATCATTTATCAGCGGCTTAAATTTATTGTCAACGCCATTGTAAATAACTTTTATTTTACTTTCAGAAATATGGGGCAGAAAATGCAATAAATCCTTTTTTGTGCTTTCGGAAACACAAATTATACCTTGAGAATTATTAATCGCAAAGTTTTTTTGAAATGAATGAATTTTTTTTCTTAACCCTTTTATAAAAAATTCATATGTGAAATCATGTACAGTAGTGACATTAATGGCATTACTATTATTTTCAACACGATAATGGGATGAATGAAATAGATGTTTTCCTTTTATCCTTGATTTTGTTAAATTTAAGTATCGCTTTAAAAATAAATACTCTGACTTTTTAGTTATTATAGAATCTTTATTGATATATAAATGTTTTCTAAAAAAATTTAGCTCAGCATTATCATATTCAAGAAAGTAGGTTTTAAAATCTTTATCATCAATTAACCTTTCTAAATGTTGTTGCCAAACAACTGAGGCGCCACCAGCATTTTGCAAAGAAAAAATTATATTATCTAGGATTATATCCACTTTTATTTATTACTTAATTAAAGAATCAAATTGTTACGTTATCTTCCACCTGTTATAATTTTAAAAAAAACAGGGGTAAATCTTTTTAAATATTGACCTACAAATAGGCAAACTAAAATTGTAAAAGCAGGAGACGTAACATATAAAAAAAATAGCAAAAATTCGCTATTACCAAACACTTTAAAGAAAACTATTTTAATAATATCCAGAAATGGTTCATGAAATACATATATAAAAAATGACAGCTGTGCAAGAATCATGTAGCTTGGTTTTAAAACCTCATCTTTAATAAATATAAAATCGTAAAAAAACCAAATCGCATATATTCCTATTAAAATACCAGATTTATGAATAACGTTAATATAGCTCACATGTGAGAAATTATAATAAACTAATAGTGATTCACATAAGACAATGCTTAACCATACGGTAATTAAAAATATACTTTTTTTTGAAAGATTATAATTTTTTAGATTTACTTTATTAATAGCTAAAAAAGCTCCTAAAGTAAAAAATAACAAAGCCTCATTTGAAAAAAAGACAAAGTCAAACTGTAAAAACCATAGAATTAAAAGTAGGAATAAAACAATGGTTTTTAGATACTTTATAATTACATATATCGCTGGAGAAAGTACAATAAAAACGAATAAATCTCTAATAAACCACAGTTGAAAGGGTATCGGATTAATAAAAATTGTTTTTATAACCTCTATAATAGTATAAGTATTTATATGTTTCTGCTTGAAAAAACTAGTTGTTAGCGATAAATTTTGCAAGAGAAAAAAAACAAAAAATAATAAGATTGACCAAAATAAATATGGGATAACCAACGATTTAAATCTTTTTTGTAAAAGCAATTTATAATCATTAATTGTTTGTTTTTTGCTAAAAAAAAGAAGATAACCTGAAATAGTGAAAAAAATTGGTACTGCTACTCTAGTGATACCTTGACTGATAAAGTATTGTATAAAAAATACATAGTTTTTTTTTATACTAAAATCAATTAACATCTCTTCTCCTAAATTATATGAATGCAAGAATACAACCATAATAATAGAAAAAAAAGAAATCAATCTTAATTTATCACTTAAATATTTATCAATCATGATTGAGCAAAAATAAAATAGTTTTACTTATTTCTAACTTTAAACATATAAATCCATCTCTGTAAACAGAGAAATCCACTTTTCAACAACCTTACTCTCAGTATACTGATTTGCGTTATTTTTGGCATTCTTTCCAAATTGTTTTCTAATATCATTATTTTTAATCAATATTGATATCTTATCAACAAAATCATTTATATCTCCATTGTTAATCAAATAACCATTACAATTATTCTTAATAATTTGACTTGGCCCTTCCGGACAATCATAAGCCACTATTGGCAGACCAAAACTTTGTGCTTCCAACAAAACCATAGGAAAAGCCTCAAAATAAGATGTCATAATATAGATTGAGCTATTTAAATAATAATTCTCAACATCTTTTACAGCCCCCTTAAGAATAACAAAATCTTGCAAAACAGACTCTTTTATTTTTTCGGTCAGTAGGGTACGTTCAGGTCCATCACCTAATACAACTATTTTCCAATCTGGAAATATTTTTTTTATTCGAGACGCAATTGGAATCAATCTATCCAACCCTTTTTCAGGGCTTAATCTACCAACTAACAAAATTTGTTTTTCAACAAGTTGAGATTCGACTTGTGCTTTAAATGGTATAGCATTAGGAATAACTACTACTTTTGAATATTTATAAAAACTTTGAGCTGCAACTTCCGACAGAACAACTATTTTATCTAGAAATCGATAAGTCAACTTCATAAATAAGCGTGATATTATAGGTATACTTGAATATACAATATGCTCGCAAGCAATTTTCTTTGCATTTTTATTAGAATTAATAAAAGGAATTAACCAATTATAATTATGACCTGTCGAAATTATTATATCTGTACTTATTTCTTTAAAATACTTATTTAATAATGAAACAGTGTTTATTGACCATTTTATCTTATTTAAAATTTTAGGTTCTAAAGCTTCATTATTTAAAAAAACGATAGAGACTTTATTACTAATTTTATAATAACTTTTTTTCGTATCTGTTTTGGTAAAACTTAAAATCTCTACTTGAGCATATTCAGACAACATATTTGCTAAAGTTACAACAGCTCTTTCTGTCCCTCCAGTTTTAGAAATATTCGATATTAGTATTGAAATTTTCATTCTTTTGGAGTTTTTTCTATTTTACTATTATTATATATATTAAAGCAGAAAAAAAAGAAAATACTCCATATCAAATCTCTACCCGCAAAGAAAAACTCAGCTCTTACTATATATACTGAATATGATATCATAACCGAGTAAGCAATAAGTGCATAAATGTTAGTTTTTGCCATGAATAAAAATTTCGCAATGTATCTTCCCAAAAGAAACATTAAAACAACCACTCCTATCATCCCAAAAGACATATAAAGATCGGCTATAATATTAGTTCCTAAACCTAATTCACTTTCACCACCTAGTGAGATTTTTGTCATTAATGCAGACGAAGAAGCATCTGAAACATTAATATTAAAAATAGAAAATATTATTTTTTGCATAAATGGAAAAGGTGCAAGCACCACAGAGAACATTGTTTTTCCAAACGTAACGCCATTAACATCGACATAATCTACAGCAACATACGTATTTCTATTATTTATAATTAAATCCATAACAATATCAGCAAATCCAGATATTTCTCCTCCTCCTCGAGCAATATTAAGAGCAAACATACCTAAAACTCCAATAATCATTAAGGGAATAAAACGTATAAATCCAATATTTTTATAATACATAGTATATAAAGCTCCGCACATTAAAATAACCTGAAGAGTGTTTGCCCTACTTCCGGACATTAGCATAAGTACCGAAAAAAACAAAGTATAAAGAATTAAAACTTTATTAATCCTCTTTTTTTCCAATTTTTTTTTATTTGACCTGTATAAATAGTTAAATTGTAATGCAATAGCACAATATAAAAAAGGTGTTGTAAATGCTCTAAAATATGACCCCAATCCAGAAGTTTGTACTGTATCTCCTGAATAAGCTCCTTTTAAACTCGCATAACCTCCAGTTCCGATAAACAACAAAAATGAAATTGCAGAAATTATAGTAAGCCCTGTTATATAGTTATAAGATTTTATTTCTGAAAATGTAACATCTAGATTTTCCCTAAATGAAATACTCCCTAAAAAATAAGATTGCATTCCTAATAAAGATAATGCTGTAGCTCTTGAAATTACATTTTCATTAAATTCATATTGAAAAGCAAAGTATTTTAAAGGATCACTTTCAAACATAAATACGGGGTAAAAAAACATAACAAAGAAAAAAGTAAATATAAAAATTACATCAAAATCAAAATAATTTTTTTTCTTCTTTGCTCTTAGGAATACTATACAACTTACAAGATACTGAACCATACAAAATAAATTAAATCCATAATGATAGTATCTCGGAGCCAGTAAAAATAGACACACAGACTCAAAAAGCAAGCCCATAAAAAGCAAAGTATACCCTGAAAATTTTATGCCTCCAATTTTCTTGATCATTTTCTTAAATATTTTAATATAAGAAAACAAAAAGATTTTACAAATCCATTTATACTGGATGTTGACGGCGGAACATCTTGTAAGCTAAAAAATTTAACATTGGTCGAAATTCTACTATCATTCATAATATTCCAAAATTCTACTATTTTACCTTTAATTGATTTGTTATACACTAAAGCATTCAAACAAAAAGCAAAGGTTATTTCAAACAAACTTTTACTGAATCGTTGTTTTGATTCATCTGTTAATAGATTATTTTCTAATAAAAGGTTCTTTATTTTTTCATCCATTTCAAAATACCTTTCTTTGAAATTAGGCCTGTAGGAAGTCATTGTACTTCCATATCGAACTACATAATGATAAAAGCTTTTTGTTAGAAAACAAAAACTAGGATTTGATGAGAAAAATGTTAAATTAAAAAGTTTATCTTCATACAAAAAAACTCTTTCACTTTTAAATCTCAAATTAAGTTTTTTTATATAGTCCCTCTTATATATTTTATCACAAGGAGAGTTTGGCGAAAACAATTTTATAGTAGGCGAAATACCTTCGTTAATCATAAAATTTTGCGTTATCTTTTCCGATGAAGGCATCACTATTACTTCTGAAACTCCATTAGGGAAATCATAAATTAAATTACAACATACTAGATCGTACTTTTTATTTATTGTCTGTCCGTAAAGTGACTCGTACATATTAGATTCAATCCAATCATCACTATCAACAAAAGCTATATATTCACCTTTTGCTAAATCGATACCTCTATTTCTGGTTAATCCTTGTCCAATATTTTTGCTATTCTTAAAAACTTTAATCCTATTATCCTTTTTAGAATATTCTGTCAGAATATTATAAGAATTATCAGTTGAACAGTCATCTATACATATTATTTCTATAGAAGCAAGCGTTTGAGAAATAATGCTTTCTAAACATCTTTTTAAAAAAGTATGTGAATTATAAACTGGAATAATAACAGATATAATAATTTCTTCCATAGGATTATCTAGCACTATCTATGCTTTTCAATTAATTCTTAACAATCTTACTTCTAACAAATCTTCTAAATCTTACTGGGGTTAGTTCACGCAACTTATTAATAATGATATATTTTTGAACTTTTAAAAATATAAAAAATCTATGCTTTCTATTTCCCCAATATCCTTTTATAATAGCATATTCTTTTTCCATTTTATAAAAACTTCTTGAAGATACTCCTTCTTCTGCTTCATAATTTGCAATTACAAGATCCAGTTCCATAAATTTATAATTCGCCAGAAATAATTGACGAAATAAATTGAAATCAGCAGCTATTTTAAAATTTATATCAAATTTATATTTATCCAAAACTGTTTTCTTAACGAAAACTGCCTGGTGACAAAAAATCATTGAATCAACAATTTTCTCAAGAGGTTTGGGTTTCAATACAAATGAATTTGATTTAGTGATGCAGTTTATAGCACCATAAACAACATCCTGGTCTGTATTTAATTGTAGTTTAAAATGTTCTAAAATATTGTTACCATAAAAACTATCTCCCGCATTCAAGAAGTAACACCAATCTCCTTTAGCAAGAGTAATCCCTTTGTTCATGGCGTCGTAAATGCCATTATCAGATTCGGAGATCCAGATAGTAATTTTATCCTGATACTTTTTTAATACCTCTACTGTTCCATCCTTACTTCCTCCATCAATAACAATATATTCGAAATCTTCAAAGTTAAGATTAGTAACACTTAAAATAGTTTGTTCAATAATATCTCTAGCATTAAAACATACAGTTATGATAGATATCATAGGTTTTTTAAACTGATTCATTATATAGTCTTTCTATCTTCAACATTCTAATATTGGCATATAGTTCGGCGAGAAATAAGTTGAGTAAAATTTTCATTATCAACTAATTATTTTGTATAATGCTTAAAATTTGTTCTCCCATTCGTAATCTTGCTTTTTGATTCTTCAGAATCAATTCGTCAACTGAATAATTAATCTTTTCTCTATGGAAAATAGTTAGCATTTTATCACATAAGTCTTCTGGAGAACCAGTCGTAAAAAAAGTAACAGTTTCATCTTCTAATTCAGTATTCACGAGTATTTCAGAAACAATAGATGGAATACCATAAGCAACAGATTCATAAACAGCACCTCCTCCTGGACCACCTTCAAATAATGTAGGTTGAATTATTCCTATACACTTTTTTAGAACCTGCAGCTGATCTTGTTTTGGAATGTAACCTAATATTATAATCTTATCTTTAAGATTTAAATTAACAATTAAATTTTGCAATGAATTGAAATAATCAGGAAAACGGCCATCATGCGTCTGTCCTGTACAGATTAAATAAACATCTTCATTCTCAATTTTGTCAAGAAACAATCTAAAGGCTTTAAATGCCGTAGCATGATCTTTATGTTTCCAAAACTGATTAGAAATCATAAAATACTTCTCTGGAAGATTATATTTATCTAGATTTATATCTGTTTTAAAAAAATCTAAATTTAATACTGGACAAAAAGGTAATGAAACAACTTTTGCGTTTGTTGGTCCGAAAAACTTTGCAATATCCTCTTTAACTGATTTAGCATTGACAATTACTGTTTTTGCAAGATTGAGCATTGATAAAAAATCTCTATCTCTATTATCCCTGTTCTCTTCGGTAAAAAACTCTGGATAGTATTTATGTTGAAAATCATAAATATAACCCGCCCATGCTGTAGGAAATTTTGAAATAAAAGGATTAGCAACAGGTAAAACAAAATCAATATTGTGCTTTACAGCTTTTTTTGCCAAATCACATTCCGTTCCATCATAAAAATAAACACTAATGTTACCTTTAACACTTTTAAATGTTTCTAGAAATAGTTTTTTAGAAATTATCTTTTGCTGTTTGTATTTGTGCCCAAAAAATTTATTAAGGAAGAACTTTATTATATTTTTTAATTTAATTTTTATTTCTGATTTATTAGGGACATATACATATATATTTAATTCAACATCTCCAGTATCATTAATAGAATTAAGTCCGTTTAGAATTAATCTTATAAAATCGATTCCACCACCCCAATCAATAAATTGATCTGTTAATATACCTATATTAATTTTTTTCATTTTCTCCTACTAAAAAATAAAACTGCATCTCTCTCATAATTTTTTTCAAAACCATATTTCTCGTATAGTTTAATAGCCTGCATATTGTTTTCATCAACTGACAATCTTACTACCGGTAATTTTAATTGATCTGCTTTATCTAACAAATATTTGATAATTATTGATCCCATTTTTTTTCCTACAAAATCCTCAATTATTGCAATTCCAAACCACACGTCATCATCTTGTTTATCAAGATGTCCATAACCTATAGGTTTATCATCTATTATTAATAAAACGGTACATAAATGGTTACTAATTACCGAAATTGGTCTGGTTGCAAAATATCTAAAGGATTTACTACTATTTCCCATCGAAGAAATAAATCTTTCTAACAATTCAAAATTCGCTTGGTTATCAGGAAAAATTTCTACAATCATTATAATACTTCTTTTATCTTATCACAAATAAATATAATATCCAAATCACTTAGTTCTGGATAACTTGGTAAATTCAATCCTCTCCAACCAAGATTTTCAGCCACTGGATGCCTTTGATATTGTGCTGAATACATTGGCATAGTGTGCACTGGATAAAATAATGGACGCGTTTCTACACCAGAACGATCCAAATGCTCTCTAACCAAATCTCTCTTTTTAGCATCGTTTGTTAAAATTGAACACATCCAATAAGAATGGTAGACATCATCATTTAATGGATTATGAAAAACAACGGAAGTATTTGTTAGATGTTTTCGATAAGTGTCAGCCACCCTTTTCTTTTCCTGCAATACCTTCCCAATATTTTCTAATTGAGCTACACCAATAGCGGCACATATGTTAGTCATTCGATAATTGTACCCTATTACATCATGCCAATATTGACGATGTTTTGCCAAACCTTGCCCCTTAAAATGAACTGCACGATCATAAAGAGTTTCATCATTAGTCACAACCATCCCCCCTTCACCAGTCGTTATTGTTTTATTTCCAAAAAAACTAAATGTAGAAATATCCCCAAAAGTCCCTACATGTTTACCTTTATAAGTAGTACCAATAGCCTCAGCACAATCTTCTATTAAAAAAAGGTTATTTTCTTTACATATAGTAACTAAAGCATCCATATCACAAGGATGGCCATAAAGATGAACTGCCATTACCGCCTTAGTTCTACTAGTTATTTTTTTTTTAACATCATCTGGATCTACTTGCCAACTTTCTTTTAAAGAATCAACAAATACAGGTACTGCACCAGTATAAGCAATAGAATTTACAGAAGCTATATAGGTTAAAGTAGGAACTATAACTTCATCTCCAACTCCAATACCCAAAGCTAATAATGCTAAATGAATTGCTACCGTACCATTAGATACAGAAGTTGCATGCTTGATATCAATATAATTTGCAAAAGCATTTTCGAATTCATTAACAAACTTACCTTTAGATGATATCCAGGTTGAATCTAAGCACTCGTTAACATATTTTTTTTCATTACCATTAAGTGATGGTTGATATACAGGTATTTTATACATAATAATATTATTAATATTTGATATTTATTATTTATTCCAAATTGCAGTAGCCTCATTATTAATTATTTTAGAATACTGTAGATAGCCAAAAATAGCTCCAAGACTCAATGAAACAAAATTAGACAATGGCATTGCATATAATCCCATTTTAAAATATTTAACAAACAGAAAGCATAGTGGTATATTTATTACCCCTGCAATAACTGCTAAAAAAATCTGTAATTTAATTTTTCCTACGCCATTTAAAAAATTAGCAAAAATAGCATTCCAATTAAAAATAGCAACATATAGACATATACTAATAGACAAAGGCAAAGAAACTATAACAGAATTTCCAACCCAAAATTTTATAAAAAATCCAGCACAGAATATCATTATTATAAGTGCAAGTATGCTCAAAAACCAATATTTTATCAAGTTATTAATTGTCTTTTTAATCCACTCGTATTCTTTTTTATAATAGGCTTCTGTAAAAGCTGTCCAATAGGGTGTTAATATTATTGTAAAAGCCATAGTAATAACACTATAATATTTATAGGAAATATTAAAAATTGTTACATCCGATGGATTAAATAGTTGTGCAATTAAAATATTATCTGTTTGAAAAATAATTAAAGTTATTATTTGTAAAATAAAAAACTTAGACCCTAAGCTCATTATACTCCGAGACTCCTTAAAATTGATCATTTTAAGTGACGGATAAACTATTTTAAATTGTTTTGAAAATAAAAAAAATGTAGCGAGAATGGATATTAAAAGAGGTATACCAGATAAACATAAAGCCAATAAGATTAAATTAGCACTATTACTTTTTGTTAATATCCAAACTGCAGTGGTTAGTGAAATATTACTGATAAATAATATAATAGAACTAACAGATACCATTTGAAAAGAAGCTGCAATTATATTTATAATATCTGTCACAAATTTTAACAAAAAACAAATAGAAACTACAGTAACTACCGTATAAAGTTCTTTTTCAGCAATAAATCTAGAATTAAAAATAATTTGCCAATTAACAAAAGGACTAAATAGAAAATATATGAGAATTAAACCAATAGCAATTAAACCAATAATAGCATAAGTTGTACTTACATAAATTTTAGATGTTTTATAATCTTCTTTTGCTAAACTTTCTGATAGCTTATTTCGCAGTCCATTCCCTATTCCGATATCAAATACGGCAATCCAACCTACTAGTGACGAAAGTGTCAACCATACACCATATACATCAGGTTTAATATAATCTATTGTTAAAGAGACTAAAAAAAATTGCAAGGCAATACTTCCACCTTTAAAGAAAAAAGACAACAATATATTATAGTTGGCTCTCTGTGTTCTGTCTTTAGGACTCTTAAAATATCTTTTAATCATTAAAATTTACTTATACAAAACTAGTTTCGCTATTTAGTGCACTCTTTTCAACTTAGCGCGCGAAAACTGATGATTTTTAGGCATTATTTAAATACTATTTTTCAGCTTAATTAAAAAAAATAGTATGGACTTGAAAAACTTATTTTCAAACTGTCATTCTCTACTCTTTACAGCAAACAGAAATTATCTTAAATTAACAACTCTCTCAACAATCTCCTTACAATTAAACTCAATACTGCCAATATTCCTGCCAAAAAACCTCCGACAATAATCCCTTTAGCCTTGCCATAGCGCTCTTTAGTCAATGGTAAAATTGGTCGATCAATCACCTGAATTAATGGAGTCTCTTTTCGCAAAGTTACTTTCGCCAATTCAGTTTGTTTCACTAATTCATTAAGTATAGCAGTATTAGCCTGTACATCAACCTGCCTACGGGCAGATGGGGTGCGGCGTACATTAAGAGCTGGATTAAGCATAAAGGTATTGTCGTTAGCTATCGCCACTCCCGTAATCGCGCCATTGAGCTCCGAACGAATGGAATCTGTTTGTTTTTCCAAAATTTCCATATTCATACGAGCTTTTTTACTTTTGGTATCGACATAAAACTTCCCAACCTGACTCGCAAGCGCTTCGCAAAAATAAAGAGAAAACAATTCATTGTTCGAAACAACATCCATTGTTATTATGGTTATTTTTTTATCTTTCTGAGCCACGGACAAAGACGATTTCAACAAATTCTGATAAATAACTCCCAAAATACTGTCATGTATTCTTGTAAAATACTTACGCTGAGTTCGTGGCAAAAATTCTATATTTTTTAATTTTGGATTTTCATTCCAACTGTCTCTCCATTCATTATTTTGTATATACATTTCTGCCAAAGAAATTTCTTTACCATTTTCTCTTACTGGAGACATTAATGTTTGTTCTACCATGGAACGAGATTTGAACAATTCTGTAAGATTTGAAGCAGAAAATATACTTCCACCTCCTCCTCCTAAGTCTAATCCAAATGAACCAGCTAAACCTAAAGCTCCCCCCAAGCCTCCACCGCCTTTTTCGTCCTCTAATGCAAACGTTAATGTTGCTTTATATACGGGTTTCTTTACAATCGAATATGTCAATCCTAAACCTGCTCCCACTATTCCAGCTAAAACAATAATTTTCCATTGTGAAAGAAGATAACTATACCACTCCTTAGCTTTCTCTATTAATTCCTTTAACGATATTTCATCGTTTTCAATAGTATTATTCATTAAATAATTTATTTAAAAGCAGTGACAATTAACAGAGCTAAACTAGCAAATGCAGTTCCAAGTCCTGCCCATTCTCCTGCGCTCATTTTTGTTCTCTCAGGTTTTTCTGGTACTACTATTTGAGAATCAGGAGTCACTTTTGGATAAGATCGAAAAAACAAAAATGATGTTGTTACAGAAGCTTTTCCATTTGGATAAATGATATAAGCTTTTCTTTTCCATCCTTTACTATCCACACCTCCAACGGAGTTTATATAATATTTAAATCCTTTTCCACTTCTATATGGAATCTCAGAAGTTAACAAGACATTTCCTGTAACTTTTACACCTTCATTATAAACTGCAACCTCAATTTCATCACCTGGAAATAAAGTAACATTTGAATAGTGATTTTTATCTTTTACAATTTTTTCCCAATTAACAGGAATTGTAGCAAATTTTAACTCATCTCTAAGTTTTTTAGATAATTTAGAACTAAGAGTATCTTTTTGTTTTATTCCTAATCCTTCTTTTTCTTCTTGAGCTGTTAGACTTTTATCAAGATTAAGATTTACATTTTCTAATTGTTCAATCTGTTCTTGTTTAATTGGTCTTTTAATTTTCATACCATCTAAATTAGCAATCGATGTTAATCCTCCTGCTCTCATAACTACATTATAAACAGTTTCTTTTTTATTAGCCAAAACATATTTTCCGGGATAGCTTACTGCACCGCTTACTTTCACCATTTCTGGTTTTTCATAAACCGCCATTTTACGAATATTGATAACATCAAACGGTCTTAGTACAAAATTTTTAATTTGCTCGTTGCTGCCTGCAGTAATTTCAAGCTCCACCAATTCAATACGTTTTGGATCAGCGTCATCAATTACATCAGACTTTATCATTCTTGCAATTTCGACTCTTTTAGACGCAGAACCAGTTAAACCACCAACTTGGACTACCAGATCATTTAACGTCAAATTTTCAAAATATTCGTACACACCAGGATTTTTAACCTCTCCATCTATAGTAACTTTATATTCTTCCCTAAAATCCAAAATAGAATATACTGTTACAATGTCTTCTCTTTTTAATTCGATATCGGCATTCAAATCACCAGATAATGCAGCACTTAAATCAACGTTTACAATTTCTGTAGTCAAATCTGTTTTTAAACGAATTATTCGTGCTCTTTTTGTATAAGCGTCTTCTTTAAGCCCTTCTGCTCTTGTAATAAGATCCGAAATTCTCATTCCTTCATTATAAGAGTAATAGTCCGGTCTAAAAACGGCACCTTCAATTTTAATACGATTTTCAAATCGGTTTAAAATTTTAGTCACTCTAAAAACATCACCAGATTGTGGTAAATAGGAATTATATTCACTTTCGTTTATATCATGAACCTTAAATTCTTTTCCCGTCTTCTGCATTACATTTACAGAAGCTGTGTAGGCAAATTCATTAAAACCAGAGGCAAAATTCAATAGATCAGAAAACTTTTCTCCTGTTTTCATTTCAAAAATCCCTGGACGTTTTACTTCCCCTTCAACAGTTACTCTTTGACTATAGGCAGGAATTCGAATAACATCGTTATCTTTCAAACTCACATTATCAGATTGATCCCCTTTCACTAAAAATTTATAGATGTCTACATTTTTGTAAACTTTATTATTTCTAATTAATTCTATATTTCTATAACTCCCATTTTTTCCAGGTCCTCCAGCCAAATGCAAAGCATTATACACCGTTGCCAAAGAAGAAATAGAATAATTGCCCGGCTGTTTTCCTCCTACAATTGTAATTTTAATGGTGCGAATTCGGCTTAAACTTACACTAACCTGAGATTGTCCGGAGCTAACAGTACTATATACTCTTGCAATAGATGCTTTAATTTTTTGAGTAGCAGCTTCTATTGACATTCCTGAAACTGAAATCTGCCCTACATAATCTATCGTTATCTTTCCTTCTACGCTGACCGGTATACTGGCATTATATTCCTGAACGCCATATACACTTACCTGCAGCTCATCTCCTGGTCCTAAAACATAATTCATAGGAGTTGCTAATTTTAAGTCAGGCTCAAAATTTAAGGTAGGATTATCAAATAATTCAGAACCAAAGATTAAAGCATTTAAAGAATCTTTTACCTTATCATTTTTAATTTTCTCTTGTTTTCTTCCAAACTCAGAATCTTTATCTACATCTACGATTTTTGGTTTATTGTCTTTATTTTTATCTTTTAAATTTTTCTTTTCATATTCATTAAGCTTAATCCTAAGCTTATTAAACTCTGTTTGGGTCATTCCTTTCGATAAAGCCATTGACTCTACACTATCAATTGTTGCATTATTGCTTTTTAATTGAGCACTAATTTTAGCCAAATCATCGTCAGACAGATAATCGACTTTAACAGTACTTAAATCTTTAGATTTGAGTATGTCCTGCGCATTTGCATTAAATGACAATAATAAAATAAAAAGCAGCGTAAGAACGTATGTTATTTTTCTCATATGAAATTATAATTTAACCTTCAGTTTGGTTTAAATAAAATTGCTTAATGTTTATGAATATTGTTTTTGGTAATAATCTTTATACGAACCGGAAGTAACATTTTGCAACCATTCTTCGTTATTAAGATACCAATTGATCGTTTTTTCTAAACCTTCCTCGAAAGTAACAGAAGGTTTCCATCCCAATTCTGTATTAATTTTTGATGCATCTATCGCATAACGTAAATCATGTCCCGGACGGTCTTTAACATAAGTAATCAATTCCTGAGAAGTCCCTTCAGACCTGCCTAATTTCTGATCCATAATCTGACATAATAATTTTACCAAATCAATATTCTTCCATTCATTGAAACCTCCAATATTATAGGTTTCATGATTTTTTCCTTCATGAAAAACCAAATCAATTGCAATTGCGTGATCTTCTACAAAAAGCCAATCACGAGTATAATTTCCATCACCATATACTGGTAATGGCTTATTATTTATAATATTATTTATAAAAAGCGGAATTAATTTTTCAGGAAAATGATAGGATCCATAATTATTAGAGCAATTTGTTAAAACATAAGGTAAACCATAAGTTTCTCCATACGCTCTTACAAAATGATCAGAGCTTGCCTTTGAAGCTGAATAAGGTGAATTAGGATCGTATGAAGTAGTTTCTGTAAAAAGACCTTCAGCTCCAAGCGAACCGTAAACTTCATCAGTACTAATATGATAAAAACGCTTACCTTCAAAATTATTTTTCCATTGATTTTTCGCTGCATTCAATAAATTCATTGTTCCAATTACATTTGTTTTTACAAATGCTAAAGGATCTTCAATAGAACGGTCAACATGAGATTCCGCAGCTAAATGCAAAACGCCATCAAAATTATGCAATGAGAAAAGTTCATTTATAAAAGTTTCATCCACAATGTCTCCTTTGACAAAAGTATAATTAGGTTGATTTTCGATATCCTTGATATTTTCCAAATTTCCTGCATATGTCAAAGCATCTAAATTGAAAATTTGATATTCAGGATATTTATTCACAAAACGTCTTACTACATGTGAACCAATAAAACCGGCACCACCAGTTATAAGAATTTTTTTCATTTTAAAATTTCAATTAATTTAATAAATCTGAATTTATTTTTTCCAACTCACTATAAATATCCTTTACATCTTGTGAGTTTTCTTTTTGCAAAATTAGATTAGCAGTATCTGTGTAAACAAAAATAGTATTTTTTAACCCTAAAAAAGTGGTATGCTTACCTGAACCAATAACCATATTTCCATTTTTGTCTGTGGGATGTCCTTTCGAAACTAAATAATCATATACTGATTCAAATGACCCTAAATCTGACCATGAAAAAGCAGCAGGCACTACTTTTATTTTTTTACTGCGTTCCATAACAGCATAATCAATACTTATGGATGGAATTTCTAATGATAAACCTAAATCTAAAAAACCTTCTTTACTTGCTTCCCAAACAGCTTTTGATTTTTCATAAACATCCGGCTGAAATTGTCTTAGTTCATCCAAAAGAACACTAGCTTTGAAACAGAACATTCCGCTATTCCACAAAAAATTTCCTTTGGCAATAAATTCCTTGGCTGTAGTTTCGTTAGGTTTTTCGCGAAATGAAACTGCCTTATCTCCTTTTGACTCAATATAACCATATCCAGTTTCTGGCTTGGTAGGAATAATTCCAAAAGTTACAATAAAACCATCCTGAGCTTTTGAAACAGCCTCATTAATCGCTTTATTATAATCTTCCATTTTATCGATAATATGATCTGAAGGTGTTACAATTAATATATCGTCCGGATCTGAAGCGAATGCAGCGAAAGCAATTGCAGCAGCAGTGTTACGAGGTGTAGCTTCAACAATGTTTACATAAGAAGTTTTGGTTTTATCCATAACCTTACCACTTAAATGATGATTATCAACATTACCCACTACCATTACTTTATTGGCTAAATGACTGTTACGATCAACCGTCATTTCGAATAAAGATTTATTTTCAAATATTTCCAAATATTGTTTTGGTTGACTTTTTCGTGATAATGGCCATAATCTGCTTCCCACTCCCCCTGTCAAAATTACATGTATGATTGAATTTTTTGTTTCCATCTTTTTAAATAAAAAAAAGAACTTTTAAATATTATAACCTATTGTCAGCTATACTACCCAAAACTCCTTTTACATCGTATAATAAACTATTTTCTTTTTGCAACTCTGAAAAATTTAATTCCAAAAACTCTGCGTGTGCAACTCCCAAAACAATTGCGTCAAATTTATCATCTGGAACACTATTAATTGTTATTAAATTATATTCTTTTTTTACATCATTCGCATTAGCTAATGGGTCAAAAATCGTCACTAAGATTCCGTATTCTTTTAATGCTTTTACAACATCTACAATTTTGGTATTACGAACATCAGGACAATTTTCTTTAAAAGTAATTCCGAGCATTAAAAGATTTGCTCCATTTACCGAAATTCCTTTTTTGATCATCAACTTCACTATTTGCGAAGCAACATATTCTGCCATGCTATCATTTAAACGTCGACCTGCTAGAATTATTTCGGGATGGTAACCGAATTCCTGGGCTCTTTGTGCTAAATAGTAGGGATCAACACCAATACAGTGCCCTCCTACTAATCCTGGTTTAAATGGTAAAAAATTCCATTTTGTAGACGCGGCAGCTAATACTTCCTGAGTATCAATATTCATTAAATTGAATATTTTAGCTAATTCATTTACAAAAGCGATATTAATGTCTCTTTGTGAGTTTTCTATCACTTTAGCCGCTTCTGCAACTTTTATGGAAGGCGCCAAATGAGTTCCAGCAGTAATTACAGACTTATATAAATTGTCAACTTTTAAGCCAATTTCAGGTGTTGAACCTGAAGTTACTTTTAGTATTTTTTCGACTGTATGTTCTTTGTCTCCGGGATTTATTCTTTCTGGCGAATATCCGGCGTAAAAATCTTCATTAAATTTTAATCCTGAAACTTTTTCTAAAACAGGTACACATTGTTCTTCTGTTACTCCCGGATAAACTGTAGATTCGTAAATTACGATATCTCCTTTTTTTAATATTTTACCAACAGACTCACTAGATTTATATAAGGGAGTCAAATCAGGACGATTATTTTTATCGACCGGAGTTGGAACTGTTACTATAAAATAGTTACAATCTGCTATATCATTTAGGGATGTTGTGCAGTACAATCCAGTTCTAGCTGTCGAACTATCTACTAAAACAGCTTGCAAAGTTGCATCATCAACTTCTAGTGTTGTATCTGTACCTGACTTTAAAGAAGCTACCCGTGCTTCATTAATATCAAAACCTATAACTGAATATTTAGTAGCAAATAATCGAGCCAACGGCAGGCCAACATAACCTAAACCAATAATGGCAATTTTTATGTTTTCGTTCAATTTGTAATCTTTTTTATCTATTTCAGTCATAACAATTCACGGCTTCGCCACTCTGAGTCACAAAGATTTGACACAGATACTCTAAAATCATTTTCGGCAAATATAGCATATTAAGTCAATTTATTCAATACGGTTTCCCGTAATACAGAAAAAACTAACAAATAAATAGCAATACTAAGCACCAACACTCTATCTATCAGTATGTAAAAATTTACCTTATAAAAAAAACAGAAAATAAAATTTCTATTTGGAGAAATTTTACCTTCTGTTTACTACCAATAGTTACACAATATAACTACATTATTTATATTTTATTTTAAGGACACACCCTAAAGATTCTAAAACTAATATATAATAGGTATTTGATATTTCCTGAACTATTGCATCCTGATTACTAAATACGCCTGATTCTAATTTTATACGATCTCCAACCTGAATCGAAGTCACCGAAATATCACTTAAATTAGGAGCTGAAAGGCTCGTTTTTATGATGTTAATTTCTTCATCACGAACAATAGCCGGCTTTCCCAACCAAAACAAATACCGAACTACACCTGAAATCTGAAAGACTGAATTTCGATCAATATCTTCTAAATGAACAAAAACATAGGAGTTAAAAAGCGGCACCTCAATTTTCTTTTTTCTATCGGTCCATTGTTTAATCTGCGTTATTAATGGACAATAACATTCAATTCCAATTTCATTAAGTTTTTCGGCAACTTTTTTCTCCCATTTGGGTTTTGTATATACTACATACCAATTCTTCATTTTTCTTTTTATTGAAATAAACTTTAAACCAATCTTCCCTTATTCATTTCATATTAAATTTTACTTCAATATCTTTTGCAATTACGCTCCTATTCCATTATAAATAAAGCCAATTGATTCTAGTTCTTTTGCATTCAAGATATTTCTTCCGTCGAAAAGAAATGCAGGTTTATGCATCGAATCATAAATTTTTTGCCAGTCGTAAGTCGTAAACTCATCCCATTCTGTTAGAATGGCAATGGCATGAGCTCCCTGACATGCTTCGTAAGCGTTATCATATATTGACAAGGCTTTACTATTTGCATCAACCGTTCTTGTTTCTAAATAATCCAGATCGCTCAACATTTTATTTCTTGATACTTTAGGATCATAAACAGAAATCTTTGCCTGCTCATTAATCAAATCATCAGCAACATAAATCGCAGCAGATTCCCTTGTATCATTGGTATCTTTCTTAAACGCCCAGCCTAAAAATGTAATTTTCTTATCAGCTACCGTGTTATATAAGGTCTGAACGATTTTATTCGAAAATCTTCTTTTTTGATGATCATTCATGATAATTACTTGTTCCCAATAATCGGCAACCTCATTTAGTCCGTATGATTTTGCAATGTAAACTAAATTCAGAATGTCTTTTTGAAAACAAGAACCCCCAAAACCAACCGATGCTTTTAGAAATTTAGGACCAATTCTGCTATCCATTCCAATTGCTTTTGCCACTTCGTTTACATCTGCACCTGTTTTTTCGCATAATTCAGACATGGCATTGATAGACGAAATACGTTGTGCCAAAAATGCATTTGCCGTAAGTTTAGACAATTCTGATGACCAAACATTCGTTGTTAAGATTTTATCTTTACTTATCCAATTTGCATAAACATCAACTAAAGCATTAATAGCTTCTTCACCTTCCGGCGTTGTATCTCCACCAATTAAAATTCTATCCGGATTTAATAAATCCGTAACTGCAGTTCCTTCTGCCAGGAATTCCGGATTCGATAATATCTGAAACTGAACTCCATTTCCAGTGTTATCCAAAATACTTTTTATAGCTTCGGCAGTACGTACGGGCAAAGTCGATTTTTCGACAACAATTTTATTTTGCTTAGCTACTTTTGCTATTTGTCTTGCACAAAGCTCAATATATTTTAAATCGGCTGCCATACCTTTCCCTTTTCCATAAGTTTTGGTTGGCGTATTTACTGATATAAAAATTACCTGAGCTTCATCAATAGCTTTTTCTACTTCTGTCGAAAAGAAAAGATTTCTTCCTCTTGCTTCAGCTACTATTTCTGAAAGCCCTGGTTCATAAATAGGAATGTTATCTGTATTTGGATCGTTCCAATCTTTAATTCTTTGTTCGTTCAAATCAACAACAGTGACTTGAATATGCGGGCATTTTTGAGCAATTACTGCCATTGTTGGACCTCCAACATATCCTGCACCAATGCAACAAATTTTTGTAATTTTCATTTATTTACTATTATCTTGATCCTTATTTTATTTTAAATTATTCCAATACCAGCTTACAGCCTCTTTTAGTCCTTCTTGTAGAGAATATTTAGGGCTGTATCCTAATATTTTTTTTGCCTTATCTATACTTGCCAATGAATGCGGAATATCACCCGCTCTATTTTCACCGTAAATAATTTCTACATCTGCTATTTTAGGATCAAATTCTGATAGATATTTTTTTAAATATCCTACCAGATCATTTAATGTATTTCGATCCCCAAATGCCGTATTGTACACTGTATTTACTGCCTCAGGATTTTGACTTGTCATTGCCAATTCATTCATCTGAATTACATTGTCGATATAAGTAAAATCGCGCGAATAATTTCCGTCTCCGTTAATAACAGGACTTTCATAACTCATTAGTTGCGTAACAAATTTTGGGATTACAGCGGCATAAGTTCCATTTGGATCTTGTTTCCTTCCAAAAACATTAAAATAACGTAATCCTACTGTCTCCAAGCCATAAGTCCTGCTAAAAATTTCAGCATATAACTCGTTTACATATTTTGTAATTGCATATGGAGATAATGGTTTACCAATAACATCTTCTACTTTTGGCAATCCCTGCGAATCTCCATAAGTGGAAGAACTAGCCGCGTATACAAATCTTTTAACTTTCGCATCTCGAGCAGCAACTAACATATTTAGAAAACCGGAAACATTAACATCATTTGTCGTAATCGGGTCGTTTATAGATCTTGGAACGGAACCCAGAGCGGCTTGATGCAAAACGTAATCAACTCCATCTACCGCTAAATTACAATCGGCAATATTTCGAATATCTCCTTCAATTAATTTATAATTAGGATTCTCTAGAAAATCTTCCAGATTATGACGGTGTCCTGTAGAAAAATTATCCAGACAAACTACTTTATATCCCAATTCTAAAAAATACTCGGACAAATTCGAACCAATAAAACCCGCTCCGCCTGTAATTAAAATTGTATTTTGAGTTGATGTTTTCATTATTAGCAATTATTTTTTTCTGAATTTATTCAAACTTTCTTTCCAAAAACTTAATTTATCCCCTTCATCATGATAGCCGTTTGAATAAGCTCCATAACCGTACCCATATCCATAAGCCGTGCCGTATTTTGCTTTATTCTCATACCCGTTAAAAACAATACTTGCATTTGCAAGCTCGCCGCGCTGTACTCTGGTATTTAGCAACGTTATCATGTCTTTTTTAGTATAATTTTGTCTTACTATGTAAAGCGTGACATCAGCATATTCCGCCAATTCTAAGGCATCTGAAACTAACCCAACAGGTGGTGTATCCAGAATAATATAATCATATTTTTGTTTCAGCTCCATAATTAGATCCCCCATTGCATCGCTCAAAATCAATTCTGACGGATTTGGAGGAATTGGGCCTGACAGGATAACGTCAAGATTAGGAATTTGCGTAGCATTTATAATCTCAGCCAAACTATTTTGTTTAATTAAATAATTCACAACCCCTATTTGATTTTTCAAATTAAACTCGTCTGCTAATCTCGGTTTTCTTAAATCCAAACCAAGAATTACTGTTTTCTTTTCACTTAACGCAAAAACGGTCGCAATATTTATTGAACAAAACGTTTTTCCCTCACCACTTATAGACGAAGTAATCATCAATGTTTTTGAACCGCTTACTTGCTGTTTTTTATACAAAAACTGCAATGAAGAACGAATCGTTCTAAATGCCTCAGAAAGTGCCGACTTTGGTTTATCGAAAACTGCTAAATTCAAAGAATCTTTATTAACCCCTATTACACCAATTAACGGTATCTGAGTTAATTTACTAATATCTTCCGTATTTTGAATGGAATTATTAATAAAGAAAATTCCAAAAATGAATAACAAAGGAATTAACGTCCCCAAAAATAAAGCCAGAATATAATTTACAGAAGTCTTTGGACCAATTAATCCTCCACCGATATCTTTTGCCGGATCAATAAAATGAAGGTCTGATAAATTTGAAGCCTTAACAATTTCAGCCTCATTTCTTTTCTTCAAAAATTCATTGTAAATATTATCACTTAAATCATATTTTCTTTGAATCTTCAACAATTCCTGTTGCTCTTCCGGAAGTCTTTTTACTGTACTTTCCGCTTGACCAATTTTAGCATTTACCATTGCCAAATCTGTCATTAAAGATCCTTTTGCAGAAGCTATATTTTCCAACAAGACATTTTTTACAGCTTGCATCTGATTATCAAAATCTTTAAAAATCTTATCGCTTTTTACCGCATAAGCCATTTCTGATCTTTGTGTAGAAAGCGCGATAAGTTTTGATACGTTTACAACAACATTCGGATCTTCTATTCCTGCAACAGATGGCGCGGGTAATCTGGAATAGTCAACACTATTATTTAAGTATGATTTTAAAGAATTATAATAGGCAATTTTTCTTGTGACCTGATCTCTTTCGACATCAAAATCCATGATTTTATCTGAAACCTTTTCTCCTCCTCCTTCAATTTCGTATATATTTTTATCCTTTCTAAAAGTTTTAAGCTCAGAGCCGGTTTCTTTCAATTGTGACTCCATTGCAACGAGAGTACTATCAATAAACCGAATAGTATTGGTTGCAAATTGATTTTTTCCGTCAAGCTGAAGTTTAATCAACATTTTTACTGTTGCATTCAAATACTCCACCATTCGGGCCTTGTTTGTTCCCTGCATTGACAATGTTAGTATCGATCCTCCCTTGTCATCGGCATTAACACTTACACCTCTGTAACCTGATACCGTACCATCGAAATCATTAAATTTTACAAAATATTCGTTTCCTGTATACAGACCGGGATTATCATTTATTTGCAGTTTCCAGTTTAAAAAAGGTAATGAAACTTGTTCTCCAACCTTGTATTTTTTTACAAATTCTGTTGGCTGAACAGCAGTATTGCTATAAGAATTATTAGAATAGGTAATTAATGAAACCGAAGTATTTTCAAAAGGAATTCGGATTTCATATTCATTCGCACTCACAAATTTAATACTAATTAATGTATTTGCTAATTGTCCTTTTGATTTGTCGATATTGACATAAAAAGGAACAGCACCATAAGAATCTATTAAATTGTATTTTCCCTGGGTAAGATAATCGATATAAAATTGCAGTTTATCAACAACCAATTCATTGTGGGATCGAGACTGTATTATAGTCGAAATTCCGTTTACCTGATCTGAAACTCCTCCCCAATTAAAAACCAAACTAGTATTTGAAGTAAAAAATGGATTTCTTTCTTCTTTGATAGCAACCATTGTTTGCATGGAGTAAATTTTTTCTTTACGAATATTTACCTGATATGCAATTGTAAAAGCGATGATTAAACTGGCTAAAAACCATTTCCAATAACTAAGAATCTTTAGTAAGAATCCTTTAAAATCAAAATTTGAATGATTTTCAAAAATGGAAAAATCTTTTATATCTAACATCTTTTGAGTTTAATTTTAGTTTTTGAGCAATAAAAAAACTGTTGTAGCTAATGACAAAACAGTAATAATTGTAGTGATAGATTCTATACCTGTTTTTCCTGTTCCCCAACTTTTTTGTTTCAGTGGTTTTACATACACATAATCATTAGGCTGTAAATAAAAATAGGGCGATTTTATCACATTAACATCTGTTAAATCGATATCATGCATTTCTACGCCCGTAGGGGTCTGACGAATAATGGTTACTGCTTTTCTATTTCCGGTTATGGTTATATCTCCTGCATTTGCAATGGCTTCCATGATATTTACATGTTCCTGAAACAATGTTTTTGTACCGGTACTTCCTACCTCTCCATTTATTGTATATCGAAAACCTGCTAATTTTACAGTAACAAAAATATTAGCTTCCTTTTTAAAATATTCCTCAAGCAGCTTTTTTTCAATTATAACACGAACTTCTTCCAGCGTATATCCTATGACATTAATTTCTCCCAATATTGGCATTCTAATATTACCGTGATCATCAACAGTAAATCCGTTAAAATATAATGATGACTCAGATTTTCCGGCACCTGCAGAAGAACCTTCTGTTGTATTAAAAATCGAAACTAATTTGGGATCAATAGCTTTTATATCGACACTTAAAATATCATTTACCTGCAATCTGTAAGGTTTAGACTCTACCGCAGCTATATTACTTTGTTCTGTCGAACTGTTTTTATCCTGCAAATAGGTTAAGTCTTTTACTGGAATACAGGATGTAAACAACACGCTAACTAGCAGTAATATAAAAAAGCCATTTTTTGTCATTAGTAAAATTTTATCGCAAATATAGCTTTTCCTTTAATCTTCAGAAAATCTATGTTTTATTTGTGCTTATTTAGTTGTTTTTGAAAGTTTTTTCGAACGGAACACGATGCAAAATACTTCTTCCGAGTGTAATTTCGTCTGCATATTCTAATTCGTCACCTACCGATATACCTCTGGCAATTGTAGAAATTATAATTTCTGTCTCTGCAATTTGTTTATAGATATAAAAATTGGTTGTATCTCCTTCCATTGTTGAACTAAGTGCAAAAATAATTTCAATTACTTTTCCTGCTTTTACTTTTTCAACTAAAGTCGAAATATTTAACTGGCTTGGGCCAACTCCTTCAATAGGAGAAATTTTTCCGCCTAAAACGTGATAAATTCCTTTGTACTGACCAGTATTTTCGATCGCCATAACATCACGAATATCTTCGACTACGCAAATAGTCTGATGGTTTCGTGCCAGATTTGCACAGATTTCGCAAACTTTTGTATCTGAAATATTATGGCAGCTTTCGCAAAATTTAATATCCTCACGCATATTTAGTAATGCCTGGGATAAAAATCCTGTTTGTTCTTTGGGCTGTTTTAATAAATGAAGCACCAATCGCAATGCAGTCCGCTTACCAATTCCTGGTAATTGCGACATTTCGTTGACTGCTTTTTCTATTAATTTTGATGAAAATTCCATGAAGACAAAAGTAATATTTTTAATGGTTTAGTAGATCTGGAGATAACTAAATTCAATATGATCAAGAATACTAATTATAAATAAAAAAGTTCTTTCTAGTCCGGATGGTGACAACATTCTTTTGCAGCAGTCCCGCTACCAATCGGGAGCCACAAAAGATATAATAGACAGCCGGACACGAACGACAGCGAACTAACGAAGCAATTAGCTCCTAAAAATTAATATTGATTTGTAGCTAATAAAACCAAAGTACAAGCAACCTCTGCCTTAATATTATTCAATTCTAATAGTTGATACAATTCCGGATTTTCTGTTCCGGGATTAAAAACTACTCGTTTTGGCTGCGCTTCGATGATATAGTTATAATAATCGCGCTGGCGGGTAGGATTTAAATATAAAGTTACTGTATCTATATTTTTTACAGGAATGGCTTTTGTGTGAATTTTTACACCGGCAACTTCTCCTGTATTCTGACCAATTGCTAATACAGTATGCCCTTTTTCGACTAACATATTTATCGCTCTAAAAGCGTAACGATCTGGCTTTGTAGTAGCACCCAGAACTAAAGTTTTTTTATTTTTCATCATTTTTAAATATTCTACAAAAGTAATCAAAAAGAATGAGCTTAGTTTAGCTTATTGATTTAGAAATAATAAGAATAAAAACAATATCCTAACAAGAATTTGCTTTCAGATCTTAAAAAATAACTATTTTTACTTCACTAACCAAAACAACATGGATTTATTCATTTATTTATTTGCCGCTCTTTTCTCGGTCTTAAACCCAATCGGAACGGTCCCTATTTTTGTCGGATTAACACAACACGATTCTCACGAAGAACGTTCCCGAATTTCGCTTTGGACCGCCATAAATGTTTTTATCATTTTGATAGTTTCATTTTTTATTGGCCAATATGTTTTGTCTTTTTTTGGAATTAGCATTGATGCACTTAGAATTGCAGGCGGAATCGTAATTGTAAATTCGGGGTTCTCATTACTTTCCGGAAAAATCAACAAAAAACGAGGAATCAACAAAAAGGTCGAAAATGACGCACAACAACGTAATGATGTAGCTTTGACTCCATTAGCAATCCCAATGTTAGCAGGTCCCGGGTCGATCTCTTTGTTAATTGCTTTTTATCAGGAACATCACGGAATAGAAGAAATTATTATTTCGTCTTTGGCAATTTTAGCTATTGCAGTTGCAATTTTTGCCATTCTAAAAAGTGCACATTATTTAGCCAGAATATTGGGAGCTTCAGGAATTGTGGCCATCTCGAGAATTGTTGGCTTTATCGTTATTTCGATTGGCATTCAGTACATCGTCAGCTCGATTATTAATATCATAAAAGGAAACCTGATGTAAAATCATTTCATATTGTAAATAAAAAATCCAAATTCCAAAAACTGAATAGCAGTAAGGAATTTGGATTTTTTTATATAAAAATTTTCAAAACTTAATTTCTGGGCAAAAACACTTCGGCCATCATGCATCTGGCGCTTCCACCTCCGCAAGCCTCAATAGTATCCAGACTTGAACTTAAAATTTCAGCATGATTTTCTAATTGAGCAATTTGTTTTGGAGTTAAACTTTGATGTGCAGATGTACTCATAACAATATATTTCTTATCATTTGTACCGCGAACTTCTAACATATTTCCGGCAAAATTATTTACCTGTGCTTCAGTAATCAAAATAATTTCTTTTTTATCAGCTTTTAGATTTTCAAGAACCATTTTACGCTCTTTTTTATCATCTATAGAATCCGCACAGATAACAGCAAAAGTTTCTCCTAAACACATCATTACATTAGTATGATAAATCAATTTACGTTCTCCGTCGACGGTTTGAAAAGCTTCGAAAATAACGGGAGCATAATCAAAATCTTCACAGAATTCAATAAACAATTCTTCATCAGCACGTGGCGACAATGCGCAATATGCTTTTGCATTGGCACGATCTAGAAGCAAACTTCCGGTTCCTTCCAGAAAGAAACCATCTTCTTCTGCCGATGTGTAATCCATTATATTCGCAATTTCGAACCCTTTATCTTCAAGAGTATCCAAAATATCTTCGCGACGTTCCTGACGACGATTTTCAGCAAACATTGGATACAAAGCTACATCGCCATTTTCATGAAAAGAAACCCAATTGTTTGGAAAAATACTATCAGGTGTATCTGTTTCTAACGTATCATCAATAACGGTAACATCAACCCCAACAGCCCTTAACTTCTCAACGAAAGTATCAAACTCTTGCTGTGCTTTTGCATTTACTGTACTTGGCAAAAGTCCGTCTAATACTTTTTGGTAATAATTATTTACAGCAGTTTGCTCATTCATTCTAAAAGCAACTGGCCGAATCATTACAATTGCATTTGTTGTTTGTTTCATAATCTTTATGTTTTTTTGTTTCAGGCTTAAAGTTTCAAGTTGCTGTAACTTGAAACTTTAAACCTGAAACTTTTCTAGTCTCTAATTAAAGGTAAGGTCGAACATCTTAATAAACCTTCTTGTTTTGCAATTTCGGCATAAGGAATCTCCTCTACCGTAAATCCATTTGCACGTAGCCAGTTATTCAATCTCGTAAGATTTTTCTCTGAAACCACTACATCTTCATCTATAGAAAAAACGTTCGAAAACATATTATACATTTCGTTTCTTTCGATATGAAATAAATTTTCTTTCCCAAAAAGATTGACTAAATACATATAATCAGCTTCTTCACGAAAACCTCTTTTATAAATAATCCCTTTATTTTTTCCAACAGGCTGAAAACAGCAATCTAAATGCAGCGCATTATCACGTGCTTCGATTTTAGATTTAACTAAATCAAACTCTTTTACAGTTTTATTGGGGAATAACTCTTTAATAAAATTCACACCGTGCATATTGGTTCTTGCCGTAATGTAATCTTTATAGTCACTCCCTTTATAAGTTCCTATAAAGATATGATCATTCCAAAGCATAACATCACCACCTTCAATATGAACTTCTTCTGGCGGACGAACTACTTTAAGAGGATCTATTTGGTCGATTATGTATTGAATCGCATCTAACTCGCGTTCTCTATCCGGAAGGATATTCGATTTTACAAAAGTATCATCTATTACAAAACCTATATCTCTTGCAAAAATCTGATTATAGTTTTCAATCATTTCAGGACGATAAACCTTTACATCATATTTTTGAAAAACAGCATTAAAAGCATCCATTTCAGCAACCATATCTTTTTCGATCGGATATGTCCCTGCTATAATATGTTCCAACGATTTAGGATCATAGGCTTCATCTAAAGACGGAGTCGGCCCATTATGAACAGCGGAACCCAAAACTACAGCACGCAATCTTGATGTTTCGTTCTTTATATTTAATTGCAACATAACTTTATTATATTTTGGCCAAAGATAAAAAAAGCTTCACAGTTAAGTGAAGCTTTAAAATGTTTTTATTTATTCGACTTAAAGTCTCTCAGGGGATGCCCTGTATAGATTTGTCTTGGTCTACCAATTGGTTCTTTGTTTTCACGCATTTCTTTCCATTGTGCGATCCAACCTGGTAATCTACCAATAGCAAACATTACTGTAAACATATCTGTAGGAATACCTAATGCTCTATAAATAATTCCAGAATAGAAATCTACGTTTGGATATAAGTTTCTTGATTTGAAATATTCATCTTCTAAAGCTGCTGTTTCCAGTTTTTTAGCAATTTCTAAGATAGGATCTTCAACACCTAAAGTTTCTAATACTTCTTTAGCTGCTTTTTTGATGATTTTTGCTCTTGGATCGAAGTTTTTATAAACTCTGTGACCAAATCCCATTAAACGGAAAGGATCATTTTTATCTTTTGCTTTTGCTAAAAATTTATCTGTATCTCCGCCATCTTTATTAATTTCTTCCAGCATTTCAAGTACTGCCTGATTTGCACCTCCGTGAAGTGGTCCCCAAAGTGCAGAAACTCCTGCAGAGATAGAAGCAAACAAACCTGCATGAGATGATCCTACCATTCTTACTGTAGAAGTAGAACAGTTTTGTTCGTGATCAGCATGAAGAATAAATAATTTATCTAATGCAGCTACAACAACAGGATTAGCAGCATAAGGTCCAGTAGGCAATTTAAACATTAACTGCATAAAATTCTCTACATAACCTTGTGTATTGTCATAATAGTTTAACGGATAACCCATAGTTTTTCTATAAGTCCAGGTTGCAATTACAAGAAATTTACCCATCGTTTTACAAATGGCCTCGTACATCTCTTTTTCATTTTCAACATTTACCGCTTTTGGATTAAATGCAGTTAATGCACTTGTTAAAGCTGATAAAACTCCCATAGGGTGAGCTGTTTTTGGGAAACCGTCAATGATGTTTTTCATTTCTTCGTTTACCAAAGTATGTTTTTTAATACCATTTTCGAACTGCTCTAATTGTTGAGCTGTTGGCAATTCACCAAAAATTAAAAGATAAGATACTTCTAAGAAATTAGCTTTTTCAGCTAAATCTTCGATTGAATATCCTCTGTAACGCAAAATTCCTAATTCTCCGTCTAAGAATGTGATTTCACTCTTACAAGAACCAGAATTTTTATATCCCGGATCAAGAGTAATTATACCAGTTAAATCACGTAATTTGTTAATATCGATAGCTGATTCATTTTCACTTCCTGTGATTACCGGAAGTTCAATTTTTTGACCATCTACTTCTAATGTAGCTATTTTTGACATAATATATCGGAAATAAATCTTTAAAATAATAATTTATCAAATCTAATGAATTTAAGACTAATTAAAAAAAGAATCCTGCTATGAATTTGTTAAAACTCCAAAAAAAAACCATTCGCGTAAACGAATGGTTTAAATTTAAGACATAAGTCTTACAAATTATTTAATCTTAAAAGCGTTTAATCCTGGAAAATAAGCAGTACTTCCTAACTCTTCTTCAATTCTTAATAATTGATTGTATTTTGCCATACGATCAGAACGAGAAGCAGAACCTGTTTTAATTTGCCCACAGTTTAAAGCAACAGCCAAATCAGCAATTGTATTATCTTCTGTTTCTCCTGAACGGTGAGACATTACTGAAGTATAGCCTGCATTTTTAGCCATATTTACAGCTGCAATAGTTTCAGTTAAAGTACCAATTTGGTTTACTTTTACTAAAATTGAATTTGCAATTCCTTTTTCAATTCCAGTTGATAAACGTTCAACATTAGTAACGAACAAATCATCACCTACTAATTGAACTTTGTCTCCAATTTTTTCAGTTAAATATTTCCATCCATCCCAGTCATCTTCGTACATACCGTCTTCAATAGAAATAATTGGATATTTAGCAGCAAGTTCCGCTAAATAATCAGCTTGCTCTTCAGAAGTTCTGATTTTTCCAGTCTCTCCTTCAAATTTAGTATAATCGTATTTACCGTTTACATAAAATTCAGAAGCAGCACAGTCAAGAGCAATCATGATTTCATCACCAAAAGTATATCCTGCATTTTCAACTGCTTTTTTGATAGTATCTAAAGCATCTTCAGTACCACCGGCTAAGTTTGGAGCAAAACCTCCTTCGTCACCTACAGCAGTACTTAAACCTCTGTCATGTAAAACTTTTTTCAAGCTGTGAAAAATTTCAGTTCCCATTTGCATAGAATGAGAAAAAGAAGTTGCTTTTACAGGAAAGATCATAAATTCCTGAAATGCGATAGGCGCATCAGAGTGAGAGCCTCCATTGATGATATTCATCATTGGAACAGGCAATGTATTAGCAGAAACTCCACCTACATATCTGTATAATGGCAATCCAAGTTCGTTAGCAGCAGCTTTTGCAGCAGCCAAAGAAACTCCTAAAATAGCATTAGCTCCTAATTTAGATTTATTTGGAGTTCCATCTAAATCAATCATTAACTGATCGATAGTGTTTTGTTCAAAAACAGAAGTCCCAACTAATTCTTCAGCAATAACAGTATTTACATTATTCACTGCATTCAAAACTCCTTTTCCTAAGAATGCTTTTCCACCATCACGTAATTCAACAGCTTCATGTTCTCCAGTTGATGCTCCAGACGGAACAGCAGCTCTACCTAAAACTCCATTTTCAGTAATTACATCAACTTCAATAGTAGGATTACCTCTGGAATCAAAAATTTGTCTTGCGTGAACTTTTATTATAATACTCATTATTTTTGTTTTTTATTAATAAATTATAAATATTTTTCGAAATTATAAAAATATTCAATATTAAATACCACATTTAACAATTAAATATCTTTATTTTATTAACTACATCGTTTTAGCAGAAGCCGCTTTTATATTCTCAACAAACTGATCGAATAAATAAGAAGAATCATGTGGTCCCGGACTTGCTTCAGGATGATATTGTACTGAAAAACAATTCTTATTTTTCATACGCATACCTGCCACTGTCCCATCGTTTAAATGTAGATGGGTAATCTCTAAATCAGGATGATTATCCAGTGCTTCTTTATTAACTGCGAAACCGTGATTTTGTGATGTAATCTCCCCTTTACCCGTAATAAGATTCTTAACCGGATGATTGATACCACGGTGCCCATTAAACATTTTGTAAGTCTGAACTCCATTTGCCAGGGCAATTACCTGATGACCAAGACAAATTCCGAATAACGGATTATTATTATCCAAAATTTCTTTTGCTACCTCAATAGCTCCAAAAAGCGGATCCGGATCACCAGGGCCATTTGACAAGAAATATCCATCCGGATTAAATTCAGCTAAATCTTTATAAGTTGAGTTATAAGGAAAAACTTTAATATAACAATCTCTTTTTGCAAGGTTTCTTAAGATGTTCTTTTTGATTCCTAAATCTAAAGCAGAAACTTTATAAGTGGCATTTTCATCTCCAAAAAAATAAGGTTCAGTAGTTGATACTTTTGATGCCAACTCTAAACCTTCCATGTTTGGCACATTAGCCAGTTCTTTCTTTAAATCTTCAATCAAGGTACCATCTGTACAGATAACGGCATTCATCGCACCATTATCACGAATATAACTTACCAATGCTCTTGTATCAACATCAGAAATACAGATTAGGTTTTGCTTTATAAAATAATCTTCAAGACTCCCTGAAGAATCCTCTCTTGAATAATTAAAACTAAAGTTTTTACAAACCAAACCGGCAATTTTGATACTATCTGATTCAATTTCTGAATCATTAACACCATAGTTTCCAATATGTGTATTAGTAGCAACCATTATTTGACCAAAATAAGAAGGATCAGTAAAAATTTCCTGATATCCGGTCATCCCCGTATTAAAACAAACTTCACCAAAAGTTTTACCGCTAATTCCGATAGATTTTCCGTGAAAAATAGTTCCATCACTTAGTAATAAAATGGCGCTTTGTCGTGTAGTGTATTTCATTATTTAATTTGTATTGTTTTTAATCGTCTTATAAAACCCGCTAAGCTTGTTTTAATTGTAATTAGATATTTTGCAAATTTACTTCTTTAAAACAGTGCTTCCAAGATTTTTTAAAAATTTCATTGATAAAATTAAAACCTAAGTTTTAAAATAAGTTACATTTCAAACTTTAAAAAAAAAAATTCAAAAAAAAAAAGGATAAACTAAAAATTAGCTTATCCTTGATTTCTATAGAATCATTACTTTCATAATTATTCAGAAGCTTCAGTAGTCGATTCTGATTCAGCAGCTGGAGCTTCAGGAGTAGTCTCCTCAGCTTTTTTTGCTTTACCACCACGACGGCTTTTCGCTTTTTTAACTTCTTTTTTACCTCCATTGTAAAGTTCATTGAAATCTACAAGTTCGATCATTGCCATATCAGCATTATCTCCCAAACGATTTCCAACTTTAATGATACGAGTGTATCCACCTGGACGGTCTCCAACTTTAGCAGCTACGTCTCTGAACAAGTCAGTTACCGCATATTTACTACGTAAGTAAGCAAAAACAATACGACGATTGTGAGTCGTATCTTCTTTTGATTTTGTGATTAAAGGCTCAACGAATTGTTTAAGCGCTTTAGCCTTAGCAACAGTAGTGTTAATACGTTTGTGCTCAATAAGAGAACAAGCCATATTAGCCAACATAGCTTTTCTATGTCCAGTCTGTCTGCTTAAGTGATTGAATTTTTTTCCGTGTCTCATTGCTATTTTAAATTTAACCCGCCTTGGCGGATTGAATTATTCTTTATCTAATTTGTATTTAGCTAAGTCCATTCCGAAAGTTAAATTCTTAACAGCTACAAGTTCATCTAGCTCAGTTAAAGATTTTTTACCAAAATTACGGAATTTCATTAGGTCATTTTTATTGAACGATACTAAATCACCAAGTGTATCAACTTCAGCCGCTTTCAAGCAATTTAATGCTCTCACAGATAAATCCATATCAACAAGCTTAGTTTTAAGCAATTGTCTCATATGCAATGACTCTTCATCATACGATTCTGTTTGTGCAATTTCGTCAGCCTCGAGTGTAATTCTTTCGTCAGAAAATAACATGAAGTGGTGAATTAAAACTTTAGCAGCTTCAGTAAGAGCATCTTTAGGATTAATAGATCCATCAGTTTTAATTTCAAAAACTAATTTTTCGTAATCTGTTTTTTGCTCAACACGGAAGTTTTCAATTGCATATTTTACATTTTTTACCGGAGTAAAAATAGAGTCTGTAAAAATGGTACCAATTGCAGCATTCTGTTTTTTGTTCTCCTCAGCAGGAACATATCCTCTACCTTTTTCGATTGTTAGATCGAAGTTCAATTTGATTTTAGAATCTAAATTACAGATAACAAGGTCTGGATTCAGCACTTGAAAACCTGAAATAAATTTTTGAAAATCACCTGCTGTTAGTTGATCTTTACCAGAAACAGAAATTGTAACTGCTTCATTATCGATATCTTCAATTTGACGTTTGAAACGTACTTGCTTTAGATTAAGGATAATTTCGGTAACATCTTCAACAACACCTGAAATAGTAGAAAACTCATGATCTACACCTTCGATACGAACAGATGTAATTGCATAACCTTCTAATGCTGAAAGCAAAACTCTTCTAAGTGCATTACCAACTGTCAATCCATAACCAGGTTCTAAAGGTCTAAATTCAAATTTACCTTCAAAATCGGTTGAATCGATCATGATAACTTTATCGGGCTTTTGAAAATTAAATATTGCCATAAATTTCGACTAAGTCAATTATTATTTGTTGTACAACTCTACGATTAATTGTTCTTTAATGTTTTCTGGAATTTGAAGTCTTGCAGGTACAGAAACGAAAGTTCCTTCTTTAAGATCATTGTTCCAGGTAATCCATTCATAAACATGACTTGAATTTGATAAAGAACGTTCGATAGCTTCTAAAGATTTAGATTTTTCACGAACTGCAACTTTATCACCAGGTTTAAGGTGGTAAGAAGCGATATTTACAACTTCACCATTTACAGTAACGTGTCTGTGAGAAACTAATTGTCTAGCACCTCTTCTAGAAGGAGCGATACCCATTCTAAAAACAACGTTATCTAATCTTGCTTCACATAATTGTAAAAGAACTTCACCAGTAACACCTTTAGTAGCTGATGCTTTTTTGAATAAATTTCTGAATTGTTTTTCTAAAATTCCATAAGAATATTTAGCTTTTTGCTTTTCCATTAACTGAACAGCGTACTCAGATTTTTTTCCTCTTTTTTTAGCCATCCCGTGTTGTCCAGGTGGGTAATTTCTTTTTTCGAAAGATTTATCATCTCCGAAGATTGCTTCGCCAAATTTACGAGCAATTCTAGTTTTTGGACCAGTATATCTTGCCATTTCTAAAAAATTAAATTTAAGGTAGAGATTATGAATTCAGGTCAAATCCTTCGATAATCTATATTCTACCTTGTTTATACTATGAATAAATAAAATTAAACTCTACGTCTTTTTGGAGGACGACACCCGTTGTGAGGCATTGGAGTAACATCGATGATCTCAGTAACTTCAATTCCACCGTTATGAATAGAACGGATAGCAGACTCACGTCCGTTTCCTGGTCCTTTTACATAAACTTTCACTTTTTTAAGTCCAGCCTCAAGAGCTACTTTACTACAATCTTCTGCTGCCATTTGGGCTGCATATGGAGTGTTCTTTTTAGAACCTCTGAAACCCATTTTACCAGCTGAAGACCAAGAAATAACTTCACCTTTTTTGTTAGTCAAAGAAATGATGATGTTATTGAAGGTAGCAGAAATATGAGCTTCTCCCGTTGATTCAACGATAACTTTACGTTTTTTTGCAGTTGCTTTAGCCATATTACTTATTATTTAGTTGCTTTCTTCTTGTTAGCAACAGTTTTTCTTTTACCTTTTCTTGTTCTAGAGTTGTTTTTAGTTCTTTGTCCTCTTAACGGAAGACCAGATCTATGACGGATACCTCTGTAACAACCAATATCCATCAAACGTTTGATGTTCAAAGAAACTTCAGAACGTAATTCTCCTTCAATCTTGTAAAATGAAACTGCATCACGAATTGCTCCGATCTCATCATCATTCCAATCTTGAACTTTTTTGTCTTGGCTAACTTGAGCTTTTTCTAAAATCTCAATAGCTCTACTTCTTCCTAATCCAAAGATATAGGTAAGTGCTATAACACCTCTTTTATTTTTTGGGATATCTACCCCTGCTATTCTTGCCATAATTATCCTTGTCTTTGTTTAAATCTAGGATTCTTTTTGTTTATTACGTACAATCTCCCTTTTCTACGCACAATGATGCACTCGGGACTTCTCTTTTTTACTGATGCTCTAACTTTCATAGTGAATATCCTTTAATATCGATAAGTAATTCTTGCTTTTGACAAATCATAAGGACTCATTTCTAGTTTCACTTTATCACCAGGTAATAATTTGATGTAATGCATACGCATTTTACCAGAAATATGAGCAATTACAATATGTCCATTTTCTAACTCTACACGGAACATCGCATTTGATAATGCTTCGATGATTGATCCGTCTTGTTCTATTGCTGATTGTTTTGCCATATAAAAATTAAGCTACTGCTTTTCTATTTTTACCAGTCTTCATTAAACCATCATAATGTTTGTTTAACAAGTATGAGTTGATTTGTTGAATAGTATCTATTGCAACGCCAACCATAATTATTAACGAGGTACCTCCAAAAAACATTGCCCAAGATTGTTGTACATCCATAATACTTACAACAATAGCTGGGAACACAGCAATCAAAGCAAGGAATAAAGATCCTGGGAAAGTTATTAAAGACATCACTTTGTCAAGAAATTCTGAAGTTTCTGCCCCTGGACGAACGCCCGGAATAAAACCACCACTTCTTTTCAAATCATCGGCCATTTTGTTAGTAGGAACTGTGATTGCAGTATAGAAAAATGTAAATACAATAATTAAAGTTGCAAATACAAAGTTATACCAAAATCCGAACATATTACTAAATGTACCAGCAATAGATTGTGATGTGTCTGATTTAGACAATCCAGCTACAGCTGCAGGTATAAACATAATTGCCTGAGCAAAAATGATTGGCATAACCCCAGAAGCATTAAGCTTAAGAGGAATCCATTGTCTATTACCACCTGCCAAATCTTGCTCATAATCCCCACTTGTTGTACGACGAGCGTATTGAACAGGAATTCTACGTACTGCCATTGTAAGCAATACACAAGAAATGATTACTAGTAACCAAACAATAATTTCAATAACTAACAACATTGGACCACCATTGTTATTGGTAACTCTGGTTGTAAACTCTTGTATAAAAGCTTGCGGTAAACGCGCCAAAATACCAACCATAATCAATAATGAAATTCCATTTCCAATACCTTTATCTGTAATTTTTTCTCCAAGCCACATAGCAAAAATTGTACCTGTAACTAAGATAATAACAGACGAAAACAAAAATTCAGGTGAATCAAAGCCCAGTAAGAATGCACTTCCAGGTAACGTCTTGTATAAATTATAGATATAAGTTGGACCTTGAACCAGTGTAATAGCTATAGTCAACCAACGAGTGATTTGATTAATCTTTTTTCTACCACTCTCTCCATCGTTTTGAAGTTTTTGCAAATAAGGAATAGCAATTCCCATTAACTGAACAACAATAGATGCAGAAATATAAGGCATAATTCCTAAAGCAAAAACTGAAGCTTTAGAGAAAGCACCTCCTGTAAACATGTCTAGGATAGATCCTAAACCATTTTTAGTTTGTCCCGCTAATCCTGTTAATTGAGTTGCGTCAATCCCAGGAAGCGTTACGTGTGCACCAAAACGATATACTAAAAGCAACCCTAATGTAATTAAGATTCTGTTTTTCAGTTCTTCGATTTTCCAAACATTACTTATTGATTCAATAAATTTCTTCATCTTAGTAGATAAGTTATATAGTTACAGCTTCTCCACCAGCAGCTTCAATAGCCGCTTTTGCAGTAGCAGTAAATTTGTGGGCAGTTACTTTTAATTTTGCTTTCAACTCTCCTCTACCTAAAATCTTAACGATTTCATTTTTGGTAGCTAGACGATTTGCTACGAAATCTGTCATTGAAACAGAATCAGTAATCACACCATTGTCTACTAATAATTGAAGCGTATCTAAATTAACACCTTCGTATTCTTTACGATTGATGTTTGTGAAACCAAACTTAGGCACACGTCTTTGAAGTGGCATTTGCCCTCCCTCAAAACCAATCTTTTTAGAATAACCAGAACGAGATTTTGCTCCTTTGTGACCTCTTGCAGAAGTACCACCTTTTCCTGAACCTTCTCCTCTACCTAATCTTTTATTTTGATTGTGTGTTGACCCTTCAGCTGGTTGTAAGTTACTTAAATTCATAACAGTATTTGTTATTTAGCTTCTTCTACAGAAACTAAGTGTTTAACTTTGTTTATCATCCCAAGGATAGCAGGATTTGAATCATGCTCTACAACTTGTCCCATTTTACGTAGACCTAAAGCTTCCAAACCTCTTTTTTGAGAAAGAGGACAGTTGATTTTGCTTCTTACTTGTTTTACTAATAATTTAGCCATAATTTCCTTGAATTAACCTTTAAAAACTTTTTCTAAAGAAACACCTCTTTGTTTTGCAACAGTATGAGCGCTTCTCATTTGTAATAAAGCATCAAAAGTTGCTTTTACCACGTTATGAGGATTTGATGATCCCTGAGATTTAGATAATACATCGTGAATACCTACTGACTCAAGAACTGAACGAACAGCTCCACCAGCAATAACTCCTGTACCATGAGAAGCAGGAATTAAGAATACACGTGCACCACCAAATTTACCTTTTTGTTCGTGAGGAACAGATTGTCCGTTCAAAGGAATTTTTACTAAATTTTTCTTAGCATCTTCTACTGCTTTCGCAATTGCTTCAGAAACGTCTTTAGATTTTCCTAATCCGTGACCAACTACTCCGTTTTCATCACCTACAACTACAATAGCAGAAAAACCGAAAGCTCTACCACCTTTTGTAACTTTAGTAACACGATTAACACTTACCAGACGATCTTTAAGTTCAAGACCACTTGGTTTTACCAATTCTACATTTTTGTATTTAGACATAATATATTAGAATTTAAGTCCAGCCGCTCTTGCGCCTTCTGCTAATGATTTAATACGACCGTGATACAAATATCCACCTCTGTCAAAAGTGATGGTTTCGATCCCGGCTTTTAACGCTTTCTCTGCAACTAATTTTCCAACAGCAGCAGCGACTTCAACGTTAGTACCTTTTCCTATTTCTTTTTCTCTTGAAGATGCAGCTAAAATAGTAACTCCATTTACATCGTCAATAAGTTGAGCGTAAATTTCTTTGTTACTTCTAAATACAGATAGTCTTGGGTTAGTAGCAGTACCACTAATCGATTTTCTAATTCTGAATCTAATTCTCTGTCTTCTATCAGATTTTGTTAATGACATAATCTTATTTTTTAAGCTGATTTACCTGCTTTTCTTCTTAATACTTCACCCACAAATTTAACACCTTTTCCTTTGTATGGCTCAGGCTTACGGAAACCTCTGATTTTCGCAGCAACCTGTCCTAAAAGTTGTTTGTCAAATGATGTTAATTTTACGATAGGGTTTTTTCCTTTTTCAGATATTGTTTCTAAAGCTACTTCCGGAGCAATTTCTAAAACAATATTGTGAGAATATCCAAGAGCTAAATCTAATTTTTGACCTTGGTTTGAAGCTCTGTATCCAACTCCAACTAATTCAAGTTCTTTTGTAAAACCTTCAGATACACCAGTGATCATGTTATTGATTAATGATCTGTACAATCCGTGTTTTGCTCTTTGGTCTTTATGATCAGACGATCTTTCTAATTGAACTATATCGCCTTCAACTTTTACAGTAATGTCCGAAAACTCCTGAGTTAGTTGACCTTTTTTTCCTTTTACTGTAATAATACCGTCTTTAACTTCTACAGTTACGCCAGCAGGGATTACAATTGGGCTTTTACCTATTCTTGACATCTTATTTAGTCTTTAAAATTAGTATACGTAACAAATTACTTCACCACCTACATTTAATTGTTTCGCTTGTTTTCCAGTCATAAGACCTTTTGAAGTTGAAACAATAGCAATTCCTAATCCGTTAAGGATTCTTGGTAATTTGGCAGCACCTGCATATTTACGTAAACCAGGTTTACTAATTCTTTGGATATCTTTAATTACTGGCTCTTTAGTATCTTTATCATACTTTAAAGCAATTTTGATTGAACCCTGTACAGAGTTGTCTTCAAATTTGTAACTCAAGATATAACCTTGATCAAATAAGATCTTAGTTATTTCTTTTTTTAGATTAGATGCCGGAATTTCAACAACTTTGTGGTTTGCAGCCACAGCGTTACGAACTCTAGTCAAATAATCTGCAATAGGATCTGTATACATATGTATTTGATTGCGATTATGGTTTTCGGGAGGCACTCGCCTCCCGAACCTTTAATCAATTAAAATTATTTTTTGGTTTGCAAAAGTAGTAACTTATTGCGAGATTACCAAGACGCCTTTTTAACTCCAGGAATTAATCCATTATTAGCCATCTCACGGAAAGTTACACGTGAAATACCAAATTGACGAATATAACCTCTTGGTCTACCTGTTAATTTACAACGATTGTGCAAACGAACTGGTGAAGCATTTTTAGGTAATTTTTGTAAACCTTCAAAATCTCCAGCTTCTTTCAAAGCTTTTCTTTTCTCAGCATACTTAGCTACCGTTTTCTCTCTTTTCACCTCACGGGCTTTCATTGATTCTTTAGCCATGTCTTAATTCTTTTTAAAAGGTAATCCTAATTCAGCCAATAATGACTTTGCTTCCTTGTCTGTTTTTGCAGTAGTAACAAATGTAATATCCATTCCTGAAATTTTGTTTACTTTGTCAATATCAATTTCCGGGAAAATGATTTGCTCTAAAACTCCAAGGTTGTAATTACCTCTTCCGTCGAAACCAGTAGCTTTGATACCACTAAAATCTCTAACGCGTGGTAAAGCAGAAGTAATAAGTCTATCTAAAAACTCATACATTCTTTCACCACGTAAAGTAACTTTTGCTCCAATAGGCATACCTTTTCTCAATTTGAATGACGCAACGTCTTTCTTTGAAATTGTAGATACTGCTTTTTGTCCAGTGATCTTTGTTAACTCATCAACTGCATAGTCAATAAGTTTTTTATCAGATACAGCTGCACCAACTCCACGGCTCAAAACGATTTTTTCAAGTTTTGGAACTTGCATTACGTTTGTATATCCGAATTCCTCTTTAAGAGCAGAGATTACTCTACTCTTATATTCTTCTTTTAGTCTAGGTGTATATGCCATTACTATAGTACTTGATTAGATTTTTTTGAAAATCTTACTTTCTTATCTCCTTCTACTCTAATACCAACTCTAGTTGTTTCCTTAGTTTTAGGATCAATTAGTGAAATGTTAGATATTTGTATAGAAGCTTCTTTCTTAACGATACCACCTTGAGGGTTTTTAGCACTTGGTTTTGTATGTTTCGAAACCATGTTTACACCTTCAACTATCGCTTTATTTTTCTCACGGTAAACACGTAAAACTTTACCTTCAGCACCTTTATGGTCTCCAGCAATAACTCTTACGATATCTCCTGATTTTATTTTTAGCTTTATCATCTTAAAACGAATTAAAGCACTTCTGGTGCTAATGATACAATTTTCATGAATTGTTTTTCACGAAGTTCTCTTGCTACCGGACCAAAAACACGAGTTCCTCTCATTTCCCCTGCAGC